>Ga0196971_1000421_pt1 | contig 32808 bp, 46 predicted proteins | sample S1v_1013CmetaG_FD_148660 | JGI IMG/M metagenome (GOLD analysis project Ga0196971, IMG submission 148660) | Soil microbial communities from Anza Borrego desert, Southern California, United States - S1+v_10-13C | ecosystem: Environmental > Terrestrial > Soil > Desert | place: USA: California...
TCTAAAATGGCAAAAGGCAAGTTTGAGCGGACCAAACCGCACGTGAATGTAGGCACGATTGGTCACGTTGACCATGGCAAGACCACGCTGACCGCAGCGATTGCGACCGTGCTGTCGTCCAAGTTCGGCGGCGAAGCGAAGAAATACGACGAAATCGACGCGGCACCGGAAGAGAAGGCACGCGGCATTACGATCAACACCGCCCACGTCGAGTACGAGACCGCCAACCGCCACTATGCGCACGTTGACTGCCCCGGCCACGCTGACTATGTGAAGAACATGATCACCGGTGCTGCGCAGATGGACGGCGCGATCCTGGTCTGCTCCGCGGCCGACGGCCCGATGCCGCAGACCCGTGAGCACATCCTGCTGGCCCGCCAGGTTGGTGTGCCGTACATCATCGTGTTCCTGAACAAGTGCGACATGGTCGACGACGCCGAACTGCTCGAGCTGGTCGAAATGGAAGTGCGCGAACTGCTGTCGAAGTACGAATTCCCGGGCGACGACCTGCCGATCATCCGCGGTTCCGCGAAGCTGGCGCTTGAAGGCGACAAGGGTGACCTCGGCGAAGGCGCGATCATGAAGCTGGCCGAAGCGCTGGACACCTACATTCCGACGCCGGAGCGTGCCATCGACGGTACCTTCCTGATGCCGGTCGAAGACGTGTTCTCGATCTCGGGCCGCGGCACCGTGGTGACCGGCCGTGTCGAGCGCGGCGTGATCAAGGTCGGCGAAGAAATCGAAATCGTCGGTATCCGTGATACCCAGAAGACCACCTGCACCGGCGTGGAAATGTTCCGCAAGCTGCTGGACCAAGGTCAGGCAGGCGACAACGTCGGCGTGCTGCTGCGCGGCACCAAGCGTGAAGACGTCGAGCGCGGCCAGGTGCTGGCCAAGCCGGGTTCGATCAAGCCGCACAAGCACTTCACCGGCGAGATCTACGTGCTGTCGAAAGACGAAGGTGGCCGTCACACCCCGTTCTTCAACAACTACCGTCCGCAGTTCTACTTCCGTACCACGGACGTGACCGGTGCGATCGAGCTGCCGGCCGACAAGGAAATGGTGATGCCGGGTGACAACGTTTCGATCACGGTCAAGCTGATCAACCCGATCGCGATGGAAGAAGGTCTGCGCTTTGCGATCCGCGAAGGCGGCCGTACCGTCGGCGCCGGCGTCGTTGCCAAGATCATTGAGTAATTCGGCTGTCGGATTTATCTACGCTCTTTGATTAAACACTGCCGCGAGTGGACACACGCTCGCGGCTCGCTCTTTTAAGGAACAGACATGCAAAACCAAAAAATCCGTATCCGCCTGAAGGCATTCGATTATCGCTTGATCGATCAGTCTGCGCTGGAAATCGTTGACACCGCAAAGCGCACCGGCGCAGTGGTCAAGGGGCCGGTACCTTTGCCTACGCGCATTCAGCGTTTCGACGTGTTGCGCTCCCCGCACGTCAACAAGACCTCGCGTGACCAGTTTGAAATTCGTACGCACCAGCGTCTGATGGATATCGTCGATCCGACTGATAAGACGGTTGATGCGTTGATGAAGCTGGACCTCCCGGCTGGCGTGGACGTCGAGATCAAACTGCAGTAATTGTTATAGCGACCCACATACCACAATTTCTGCTTCAAGTAAGTTGTGGCATGCAAAAAAGCACGTTATAATAGTCGGCTTCGGTATTGGTGCGATAGTCTCGTGCCAATACGTTTTGGTAGTACAAACATCAGCCCCGCCCAATCGTAGGCGGGAATGGAGAAAACAATGAGCCTAGGCCTTGTTGGTCGCAAGGTTGGTATGATGCGCATCTTCACGGATGACGGGGATACGATTCCTGTTACCGTGTTGGACGTGTCGAACAACCGTGTGACGCAAATCAAAACTGACGAAACTGACGGCTATGCTGCAGTTCAAGTCACCTTCGGTCAGCGACGTGCTTCCCGCGTTAATAAGGCGGCAGCAGGTCACCTTGCGAAAGCAGGTGTTGAGGCTGGTACCGTTCTCAAAGAATTCCGCATTGATTCCACAAAAGCTGCCGAGTTGAAGGCGGGTGACACTATTGCTGTCACCATGTTTGAAGCTGGCCAGAAGGTGGATGTGCAGGGCGTCTCTATCGGTAAGGGTTATGCCGGTACGATCAAGCGCTACAACTTCGGTTCCGGTCGTGCCACCCACGGTAATTCCCGTTCGCATAACGTTCCGGGTTCGATTGGTATGGCGCAGGATCCGGGCCGTGTTTTCCCGGGTAAGCGAATGACAGGCCACATGGGCGATGTCGTTACTACGGTGCAGAACCTGGAAATCGCGCGCGTCGATGCTGATCGTCAGCTGATCTTGGTTAAGGGTGCAGTCCCCGGTGCTAAGAACGGCCAAGTGATTGTTCGTCCTGCTGTTAAAGTCAAAGCCAAGAAGGGAGCCTAATCGATGGAACTGAAGCTCCTGAATGACCAAGGTCAAGCTGCTTCGAATGTTGCTGCGCCGGACACGATTTTCGGTCGTGACTACAACGAAGCGCTGATTCACCAAGTCGTCGTTGCCTATCAAGCAAACGCACGTAGCGGCAATCGCAAGCAAAAAGACCGTGAAGAAGTAAGTCACACGACTAAAAAGCCGTGGCGTCAAAAAGGCACTGGCCGTGCTCGTGCCGGTATGTCATCTTCGCCGCTGTGGCGCGGTGGTGGTCGCATCTTCCCGAATACGCCGGACGAGAATTTCTCGCACAAGGTCAACAAAAAGATGTATCGCGCAGGCGTCTGCTCGATCCTCTCCCAGTTGGCTCGCGAAGGTCGTCTGTCGGTCATCGAGAATATCTCGGTCGACGCACCGAAGACCAAACTGTTGGCGCAAAAGCTGAAGGGCATGGGGCTGGACTCTGTGCTGGTCATTACCGACAATCTCGATGAAAACCTGCTGCTCGCTTCGCGCAATCTGCCGAACGTGCTGGTCGTCGAGCCGCGTCATGCTGATCCGGTATCTTTGGTGTTCTACAAGAAAGTGCTGATCACCAAGCCGGCGTTGGCCAAGATTGAGGAGATGCTGGCATGAACGCGATCGTCAAGCACAGCGAAGAACGTCTGATGAAGGTGTTGTTGGCTCCAGTAATTTCGGAGAAGGCCACGTTTGTCGCAGAGAAAAATGAGCAAGTTGTTTTCCGCGTTGCGCCGGATGCAACCAAGCCGGAAATCAAGGCGGCTGTCGAGCTGCTTTTCAAGGTGCAGGTTGAGTCCGTTCAGGTGGTGAACCGCCAAGGCAAGCAAAAGCGTGCCGGTCGTTTTACCGGTCGCCGCAATCACACTCGCCAGGCGTATGTTTGCCTGAAGCCGGGCCAGGAAATCAACTTCACCGAGGAGGCTAAATAATGGCACTCGTGAAAATGAAACCGACGTCGGCGGGCCGCCGCGGCATGGTCAAGGTCGTTAATCCCGACCTGTACAAAGGCCGTCCGTTCGCTGCCCTCGTCGAAAAGAAATCGAAGACCGCCGGCCGTAACAACAACGGTCACATCACGACTCGTCACATCGGCGGCGGTCACAAGCAACACTATCGTGTCGTCGATTTTCGCCGTAACAAGGATGGCATTCCCGCAAAGGTTGAGCGTCTCGAATACGACCCGAACCGTAGCGCACACATTGCCTTGTTGTGCTATGCAGACGGCGAGCGTCGCTACATTATTGCTCCTAAGGGCGTTGCAGTCGGCGACCAGTTGATGAACGGTGCGGAGGCGCCGATCAAAGCTGGCAATTGCCTCCCCATCCGCAATATCCCGGTCGGTACGACGATGCACTGCGTCGAAATGCTGCCTGGTAAAGGCGCGCAGATGGCGCGTACGGCGGGTGCAGGTGTTGTCCTGATGGCGCGTGAAGGAACCTATGCTCAGGTACGTCTCCGCTCCGGCGAGGTGCGCCGCGTTCACGTCGAATGCCGCGCCACCGTTGGTGAAGTGGGTAACGGTGAGCACAACCTGCGCAAGATCGGTAAGGCCGGTGCGACCCGCTGGCGTGGTATCCGTCCAACGGTTCGTGGCGTGGTAATGAACCCGATCGATCACCCGCACGGTGGTGGTGAGGGTCGTACGTCCGCAGGCCGTCATCCGGTTTCGCCATGGGGCCAGCAGACCAAGGGCAAGAAGACGCGTAGCAATAAGCGCACGACTTCGATGATCGTCTCGCGCCGCGGCAAGAAATAAGGGGTAACACATGACACGTTCATTGAAAAAAGGGCCGTTCTGTGACGCCCACCTGATCAAGAAGGTCGAGGCAGCTCAGGCGTCGAAAGACAAAAAGCCGATCAAGACTTGGTCCCGTCGTTCGACGATCATGCCGGACTTCATTGGCCTGACGATTGCGGTGCATAACGGCAAACAGCACGTGCCGGTCTATGTGTCTGAGAACATGGTTGGTCACAAGCTCGGCGAATTTGCGCTGACCCGGACGTTCAAGGGTCACGCCGCTGACAAGAAGGCTAAGAAATAAGGTCCGATATGGAAACTAAAGCTACCCTCCGTGGCGCGCGCCTGTCGGCCCAAAAAGGCCGCCTGGTCGCCGATCTGATCCGCGGTAAAAAAGTTGATCAAGCGTTGAACATCTTGGCCTTTAGCCCGAAGAAGGGTGCGGTTATCATCAAGCAGGTTCTGGAGTCCGCAATTGCGAACGCCGAGCACAATGATGGTGCCGACATCGACGAGCTGAAGGTGAAGACGATCTATGTGGAAAAAGGTACGGTCATGAAGCGCTTCATCGCGCGCGCCAAAGGGCGTGGTGATCGTTTCTCGAAGCAAACCTGTCACATCTACGTGACTGTCGGTAACTAAGGAGTCACGATGGGACAGAAAATTCATCCGACCGGCTTCCGTCTTTCGGTTACTCGTAACTGGGGTTCTCGTTGGTATGCGGGCAACAGCAACTTTGCCACGATGCTCAATGAAGATCTCGACGTTCGCGCATACCTGAAAAAGAAGCTCAAGAACGCGTCTGTTGGCCGCGTAGTCATCGAGCGCCCTGCAAAGAACGCCCGCATCACGATTTTCAGCTCGCGTCCAGGCGTTGTTATTGGCAAGAAGGGCGAAGACATTGAAGTCCTGAAGGCCGATCTCACCAAGCTGATGGGCGTGCCGGTTCATGTCAACATCGAAGAGATCCGCAAGCCAGAAGTTGACGCGCAACTGATCGCAGATTCAATTGCTCAGCAGCTCGAAAAGCGCATCATGTTCCGCCGCGCCATGAAGCGCGCGATGCAGAACGCAATGCGTCTCGGTGCGCAAGGCATCAAGATCATGTCGTCTGGCCGTCTCAATGGCATCGAGATCGCTCGTAAGGAATGGTATCGCGAGGGCCGCGTGCCGCTTCACACCCTGCGCGCAGACATCGACTACGGTTTCGGCGAGGCAGAAACGACCTACGGCATTATTGGCATCAAGGTCTGGGTCTACAAAGGCGATCGTCTTGCCAGCGGAGAGGCTCCGATCATTGAAGCGCCGGTTGATGAGGACAAGAAGCGCCGTGGACCCCGTCGCGATGACGGCAAGCCGGGCGGACGTCCGCGCGCCAAAAAGGCTGAAGGTGCCGATGGCGCCACGGCGACTACTCCGGCTGCGAAACGCGTTCGTGCCCCGAAGAAGGCTGACGGCGCTGCACCAGCTGAGAAAGCAGGAGAATAATCATGCTGCAACCCGCACGCAGAAAATATCGTAAAGAGCAAAAGGGCCGCAATAAGGGAATCTCGCACGAGCGCGGTACCGCAGTCTCGTTCGGTGAGTTTGGTCTGAAGGCCGTTGGTCGCGGCCGCATCACTGCGCGTCAGATTGAAGCTGCGCGTCGTGCAATGACGCGCCATATCAAGCGCGGTGGCCGTATCTGGATTCGCGTTTTCCCGGACAAGCCGATTTCGCAGAAGCCTGCAGAGGTACGTATGGGTAACGGTAAGGGTAACCCGGAGTACTATGTCGCGGAGATTCAGCCCGGTAAGGTGCTCTATGAAATGGACGGCGTCGACGAGTCTCTGGCGCGCGAAGCATTCCGCTTGGCCGCAGCCAAGCTTCCGCTTGCGACCACGTTCGTTCTCCGTCAAGTCGGCCAATAATAGGAGTGAAACATGAAAGCATCTGAACTCCGTGGCAAGGATCAGGCGGCTCTGCAAAAGGAGCTGAACGAACTGCTCAAGGCGCAGTTCAGCCTGCGTATGCAGATCGCAACGCAGCAACTGAACAATACCGCCCAACTTAAGAAGGTGCGTCGCGACATCGCACGCGTCAAAACGGTCATGAATCAGAAGGACGCCAAGTAATGAACGATCAAGTAAAACAGTCGCTCAAGCGCACGCTGATTGGCAAGGTCGTCTCGGACAAGATGGACAAGACCGTGACCGTTCTCGTTGAGCGCCGCGTAAAGCATCCTCTCTATGGCAAGATCGTCGTGCGCTCGAACAAGTATCACGCGCACGATGAAAACAACCAGGCGAAAGAAGGCGATACCGTCGAGATCCAGGAAGGTCGCCCGATCTCGAAGACGAAAGCATGGTCTGTGACACGCGTGGTCCAGGTCGCGCAAATCGTCTAATTAGTAGTTGCAAGCCCGGTATTTCGCTGTCATAATACCGGGCTTGGCTCTTGCTGAAGTCTGTGAGCAGGAGCGAGTTGCAGTGCCCTGCAGTTCGAAAAATCAGCAGTTGCATTACGCTGCAGTAGTTTTTGTAACCGTCCACCTAATCGGCGCAACTTCGTAAAGTTGGCTGGCAGGACCAAGACTGACCGCAAGCCCGCGTGGGCGGATAAGCGGATTAAGTTGGGAAAGAAAATACTATGATTCAAACTGAAAGCCGGCTCGAGGTAGCCGACAACACGGGTGCGCGTGAGGTCATGTGCATTAAGGTGCTGGGTGGTTCCAAGCGCCGCTATGCAAGCATTGGTGATGTGATTAAAGTCACTGTCAAAGTTGCTGCTCCGCGCGGCCGCGTCAAGAAAGGCGAGATCTACAACGCAGTGGTTGTTCGCACTGCCAAAGGCGTTCGTCGCCAGGATGGCTCGCTAGTGAAATTCGACGGCAATGCGGCAGTGTTGCTGAATAATAAGCTCGAGCCAATCGGCACCCGCATCTTCGGGCCGGTGACGCGCGAGTTGCGCTCCGAGCGATTCATGAAAATCGTCTCGCTGGCGCCTGAAGTTCTGTAAGGAGTCGTCATGGATAAGATTCGCAAAAACGACGAGGTCATCGTCCTGACTGGTAAAGACAAAGGCAAGCGCGGTGTGGTGAAGCAGCGCGTCGATGCTGATCATGTCGTGGTCGAGGGTGTCGGCGTTGCCAAAAAGGCGGTTCGTCCTAACCCGATGACTGGTACAACTGGTGGCATCGTCGATAAGCTGATGCCGATTCATGTGTCCAACGTTGCATTGTTCAATGCAGCGACGGGCAAGGCAGATAGCGTTGCTTTTAAGATCGTGGATGGCAAGAAGGTCCGCGTCTATAAGTCGAACGGTGAAGTCGTTAAGGTGTAAGACATCATGGCCCGTCTCCAACAATTTTACAAAGACAAAGTCGTCGCCGAGTTGACTAGTAAGTTTGGCTACAAATCGGTAATGGAAGTGCCGCGTCTGACGAAGATCACCTTAAACATGGGGCTCTCTGAAGCGGTTGCTGATAAGAAGATTATTGAGCACGCTGTCGGCGATCTCACGAAGATCGCAGGCCAGAAGCCGGTTGTAACTAAGGCTCGTAAGGCGATCGCGGGTTTCAAGATTCGCGAAGGTTATCCGATCGGTTGCATGGTGACTCTGCGCGGTGCTCGTATGTACGAATTCCTGGACCGACTGATCACCGTGGCGTTGCCCCGCGTACGCGATTTCCGCGGTGTTTCTGGTCGCTCGTTCGACGGTCGCGGTAACTACAACATCGGTGTGAAAGAGCAAATCATTTTCCCCGAAATTGAATACGACAAGATCGATGCACTGCGTGGCATGAATATCAGCATCACCACGACTGCGAAGACCGACGACGAAGCAAAAGCGCTTCTCGCCGCATTTAAATTCCCGTTCAGAAACTGAGGCTGCCATGGCAAAACTGGCACTGATTAACCGTGAACAAAAGCGCGCCGATCTGGTGAAGAAGTACGCCGGCAAGCGCGCCGAGTTGAAGGCAATCATCGACGATCAATCGAAATCGGAAGAAGAGCGCTACGAAGCGCGTCTGAAGTTGCAGGCTCTGCCGCGCAATGCGAATCCGACGCGTCAGCGCAATCGCTGTGCTCTGACTGGTCGTCCGCGCGGCACATTCCGCAAGTTCGGTTTGGCCCGTATTAAGCTCCGTGAAATCGCCATGCGCGGCGAAATCCCGGGTATGACTAAAGCTAGCTGGTAATAGGAGAATAAGCGATGAGTATGAGCGATCCTATCGCCGATATGCTGACCCGCATTCGCAATGCTCAAGGCGTGCAGAAGGCGACGGTGGCAATGCCGTCTTCAAAAGTCAAGGTGGCAATTGCTAATGTTCTGAAGGACGAAGGCTACATCGAAGACTTCGCGGTTTCCCAAGCAGAGGGAAAGTCTGAGTTGAAGATCGGTCTGAAATATTACGCTGGCCGCCCTGTTATCGAACGTCTCGAGCGAGTTTCCCGTCCTGGCCTCCGCATCTACAAAGGTAAGGGCGAGATTCCGCAAGTGATGAATGGCCTCGGTGTGGCAATCGTGTCAACGCCGAAGGGTGTGATGACAGACCGCAAAGCGCGCGCGACCGGTGTCGGTGGCGAAGTTATTTGCTACGTGGCCTAAGGAGTGCAAGATGTCTCGTGTAGGTAAAATGCCGATTGCACTGCCGACGGGCGCTGAGGCGACCATTGCTGCAGGGCAAATCACTGTAAAAGGCCCTTTGGGCACGCTGAGCCAGAGCCTCAACGGCTTGGTGAAGGTTGAGAATGACAACGGCACATTGAAGTTCTCGCCGGCTAACGATAGCCGCGAAGCGAACGCAATGTCCGGAACACTGCGTGCACTGGTTAACAACATGGTTACCGGTGTGACAAAAGGCTTTGAGAAGAAACTTTCTCTGGTCGGCGTGGGCTTCCGCGCCCAAGCGCAGGGTGACAAGCTGAACCTCTCTCTCGGCTTCTCCCATCCGGTAGTCCACCAGATGCCGGCTGGCGTCAAGTGCGAAACCCCGTCGCAGACAGAGATTCTGATCAAGGGCGTGGATAAGCAGAAGGTTGGCCAGACCGCCGCTGAAGTGCGTGCGTACCGCAGTCCTGAGCCTTATAAGGGCAAGGGCGTCCGCTATGCGGACGAGGTGGTGACGCTCAAAGAAACCAAGAAGAAGTAATAGGGGTTGACGATGGACAAGAAAGAATCACGTCTGCGCCGTGCGCGCCAAACCCGCGCGAAGATCGCAGAGTTGAAGGTAAATCGATTGGCTGTGCATCGCACCAACCTGCACATTTACGCAAATATCATCGGTCCGGACGCTCGCGTTTTGGCATCTGCTTCGACGCTCGAGGCTGAAGTGCGCCAGGAGCTGGCAGGCAAATCTGGCAAGGGCGGCAATGCCGCTGCGGCAGCTTTGGTCGGCAAGCGCGTTGCTGAGAAGGCCTTGAAGGCTGGTATCTCCGAGGTCGCGTTTGATCGTTCCGGTTTCCGCTATCACGGCCGCGTTAAGGCAGTGGCGGAAGCGGCTCGTGAAGCCGGTCTGAAGTTCTAAGGAAGAATCGTCATGGCAAAAATGCAAGCAAAGACGCAGCAAGGCGAAGAGCGCGACGACGGCATGCGCGAGAAAATGATCGCGGTGAACCGTGTGACCAAAGTGGTCAAGGGCGGCCGCATCATGGGTTTCGCAGCGCTCACCGTCGTTGGTGACGGCGACGGTCGCATCGGAATGGGTAAAGGCAAATCGAAGGAAGTTCCGGTTGCTGTCCAGAAGGCAATGGAAGAAGCGCGCCGCAAGATGATTAAGGTGTCGCTCAAGAACGGCACCTTGCAGCATACCGTTACTGGTAAGCATGGTGCTTCGACCGTAATGATTTCGCCCGCAAAAGACGGTACTGGCGTTATCGCTGGCGGTCCGATGCGCGCGATCTTCGAGGTGATGGGCGTGACAAACGTAGTGGCTAAGTCCTACGGTTCGACCAATCCATACAACATGGTACGTGCAACGTTGAATGGTCTGGCGAACATGAGCACCCCGTCGGAGATTGCTGCGAAGCGCGGCAAGTCCGTTGAAGAAATCCTTGGCTAAGGTGATCCGAATGGCAAACACAATCAAAGTGAAGTTGGTCAAAGGACTGATCGGCACACGCCAGGACCACCGCGCAACCGTTCGCGGCCTCGGCCTGCGTCGCGTGAACTCTGTATCCGAGTTGCAAGATACTCCAGCAGTGCGCGGCATGATCAACAAGGTTTCGTATCTCGTTAAAGTGGTGTCGTAAGCGTTAAGCTTGCGTACGGAGCAAATCATGGAATTGAATAACATCCAACCGGCAGAAGGTGCAAAGCACGCGAAGCGCCGTGTCGGCCGCGGTATCGGGTCGGGACTGGGCAAAACCGCCGGTCGCGGTCACAAGGGTCAGAAGTCCCGCTCGGGCGGCTTCCACAAGGTGGGGTTTGAAGGCGGGCAGATGCCGCTGCAGCGCCGTCTGCCAAAGCGTGGTTTCAAGTCGCTTGCCACTCCTTACAAGGCAGAGGTTCGCCTTGGCGACCTCGAGAAGCTTCCCGTGGCTGAAATCGACATGCTGGCACTGAAGCAAGCCGGTTTGGTATCCGAGTTGGCACGCGTCGTTCGTGTTATCAAGGCCGGTGAAATCAGCAAGAAGGTCACCGTGAAAGGCTTGATCGCCACTAAGGGCGCAAAGGCCGCTATTGAAGCAGCGGGTGGCTCGGTTGCGTAAGCAACCGATTTGGTCGGAGCGATAATTGGCGACAACTTCCCAACTCGCTAAAAGCGCTGCAAGCGGTTTCCCTTGGGGACGCCTCTGGTTTCTGCTTGCGGCTTTAGTCGTTTATCGTATCGGCGCGCATATTCCGGTTCCCGGGATCGATCCAAGCCAACTGGCTGAGCTGTTCAAGCAAAATCAGGGCGGGATCCTCGGCATGTTTAACATGTTCTCCGGTGGTGCACTTTCACGCTTTACGATTTTCGCGCTGGGGATCATGCCGTATATTTCGGCATCGATCATCATGCAGTTGATGTCGATCGTATCGCCTCAACTGGAAGCGTTGAAGAAGGAAGGGGAGGCGGGCCGACGGAAGATTACGCAGTACACCCGTTACGGCACTCTCGTTCTAGCGACTTTCCAAGCGCTTGGTATTGCGGTCGCGCTTGAAAGTCAAGCTGGATTGGTGATTGATCCTGGTGTCGCATTCCGCTTCACGACCGTCGTGACGCTGGTGACCGGTACCATGTTCCTGATGTGGCTCGGTGAGCAGATCACGGAGCGCGGCTTGGGTAACGGTATCTCGATCATTATTTTCGCTGGGATCGCAGCTGGACTTCCAAGCGCGGTTGGTGGATTGTTTGAACTCGTCCGCACCGGGTCGATGAACGCACTGTCGGCAATTCTGATTTGCGTTATCGTCGCAGCAGTGACGTTCTTGGTCGTCTTTATCGAGCGCGGACAGCGCAAGATCTTGGTGAATTATGCAAAGCGCCAAGTTGGAAACAAAATCTACGGCGGACAAAGCAGTCACCTGCCGTTGAAGCTGAACATGGCCGGTGTGATACCGCCGATCTTTGCTTCGTCGATTATTTTGTTTCCGGCGACGATTACAAGCTGGTTCACATCCGGTGACGCAACGAACGGGTTCATCCGGTTTTTGAAGGATCTCGCCGCATCGCTGGCCCCCGGTGAGCCGATTCACGCGCTGCTGTACGCTGTGGCAATCGTGTTTTTCTGCTTTTTCTACACAGCGCTGGTGTTTAACAGCAAAGAAACGGCAGAGAATCTGAAGAAGAGCGGGGCATTCGTTCCGGGAATTCGACCCGGCGACCAGACGGCACGCTACATTGACAAGATTTTGATGCGTTTGACGTTGGTTGGCGCGGTGTATATCACGCTCGTGTGTTTGTTGCCGGAGTTTCTGATCGCACGCTGGAAAGTGCCGTTCTATTTTGGCGGTACCTCGTTGTTGATTATTGTCGTGGTGACGATGGACTTCATGGCGCAAGTACAGAATTACGTGATGTCGCAGCAGTACGAGTCGCTGCTTCGTAAGGCGAATTTCAAGGGCGGCATCCCGATGCGATAAAGCGCCCAGAAGAACGAGCGAAACGAATGGCAAAAGACGACGTAATTCAAATGCAGGGTGAGATTCTCGAGAATCTCCCGAATGCGACATTTCGAGTCAAGTTGGAAAACGGGCATGTGGTCCTGGGACACATCTCGGGAAAGATGCGAATGAACTATATTCGTATCCTTCCTGGCGATAAGGTAACGGTGGAACTGACGCCATATGATTTGAGCCGGGCACGCATTGTGTTCCGTACAAAATAAGTTACAAGTAACCAAGAGCTGAAAGAAAGAGGGCAAAAATGAAAGTGCTCGCATCAGTTAAGCGGATCTGCCGCAACTGTAAGATCATCAAGCGCAAAGGCGTCGTTCGCGTTATCTGCAGCGAACCGCGTCATAAGCAGCGCCAAGGTTAATTAACGTTATTGATCGAGGAATAACGAATGGCACGTATCGCAGGGGTGAACATCCCCAATCACCAACACACCGTTATCGGCCTGACCGCTATTTATGGTATTGGCCGTCCGCGCGCACAGGAAATTTGCGAGCAGACCGGTGTTCCGACCACGAAAAAGGTCAAGGATCTCGACGATAACGAACTGGAAAAGCTGCGTGATGCAATCGGCAAGTTCGTCGTTGAAGGCGACCTGCGCCGTGAAGTGTCGATGAGCATCAAGCGATTGATGGATCTCGGCTGCTATCGCGGTTTGCGTCACCGTAAAGGTTTGCCTGTCCGTGGTCAGCGTACGCGTACTAACGCGCGTACCCGTAAAGGACCGCGTAAGGCCGCTCAGTCGCTGAAGAAATAATCGAGCACAGTTTGACTCGTAGTCGGATTCAAGGAAATTAATATGGCAAAAGCCCCGAATAACGCCGCAGCTGCACGTGCGCGTAAGAAAGTTAAAAAGAATGTTGCTGAAGGCGTAGCGCATATCCACGCGTCGTTCAACAACACCATTATTACGATCACTGACCGTCAAGGTAACGCACTGTCGTGGGCGACGTCCGGTGGCGCAGGCTTCAAAGGCTCGCGTAAGTCGACCCCGTTTGCTGCGCAGGTTGCTGCTGAAGCCGCAGGTAAAGTGGCGATCGAGTGCGGCGTGAAGAACCTCGAGGTTCGCATCAAGGGCCCGGGCCCAGGCCGCGAATCGGCGGTTCGCGCATTGAATAATCTTGGTATTAAGATTACCCAGATTCAAGACGTGACGCCTGTTCCGCATAACGGCTGCCGTCCGCCGAAGCGCCGTCGTATCTAAGTACTGATTGTAGTTCTAGCAGTAAGCAACCCGCCAAAAGCACTTGGCGGGTTTTGTTCTTAAGCCCACCGTCCGGTTGAAGTTGAGTCGGACTAGCGCCTGGTAGATCAAATATATTCAGCGATCTAGTCGGGGCGTCATTTAAAAAAAGGAAATTAACGTGGCACGTTATATTGGACCGAAAGCAAAACTCTCCCGCCGTGAAGGCACAGACCTTTTCCTGAAGAGCGCCCGCCGCTCCCTGGATTCCAAGTGCAAGCTTGATTCGAAGCCGGGGCAACATGGTCGTACTTCTGGCGCGCGTACCTCCGACTACGGTAACCAGCTGCGCGAGAAGCAGAAGGTTAAGCGTATCTACGGTATCCTCGAGCGTCAGTTCCGCCGCTATTTTGCTGAAGCGGACCGTCGCAAGGGCAACACTGGTGAAAACCTGTTGAAGCTGCTTGAGTCCCGTCTCGACAACGTCGCATATCGCATGGGCTTCGGCTCGACCCGCGCTGAGGCACGTCAGCTGGTAAGCCACAAGGCGTTCACCGTGAACGGCTCCGTCGTGAACATCGCGTCGTATCAGGTCAAGGCAGGCGACGTCGTTGCCGTGCGCGAAAAGGCCAAGAAACAGGCTCGCATCGTTGAAGCGCTGTCGCTCGCAGAGCAAAGCGGTATGCCGTCTTGGGTATCTGTCGATGCCAAGAAGATGGAAGGCACCTTCAAGTCGATGCCGGACCGCTCCGAGATCGCTAACGACGTCAACGAATCGCTGATCGTCGAATTGTATTCCCGTTAATCTCGATTCCCCGTCCGCCTCATCCATGATGGGGCGGATTTCTTTGTAATGCCATCAGCCTTATCGGTGTAACGAGCCGAGGGTATTGAAAAGGACATTTCATGCAAAACAGTCTGTTGAAGCCCCGTATTATCGAAGTTGAGGCACTCGGTGCCGGTCACGCAAAAGTCGTGATGGAGCCGTTTGAGCGCGGTTATGGTCACACCCTTGGTAATGCTCTGCGTCGCGTGCTGCTGTCGTCGATGGTTGGTTATGCGCCGACTGAAGTGACGATCGCCGGCGTCGTTCACGAATATTCATCGCTCGACGGCGTTCAGGAAGACGTCGTTGACATGCTGCTGAACCTGAAGGGCGTCGTGTTTAAGCTCCACAACCGCGATGAAGTTACGCTGACGCTGAAGAAGGAAGGTGAGGGCGCGGTTTTGGCATCCGATATCGACTTGCCGCATGACGTCGAACTGGTCAACCCGGACCACGTGATCGCGCACCTGACGGCCGGTGGCAAGCTGGACATGCAGATCAAGGTTGAGAAAGGCCGCGGATACGTTCCGGGTAACGTGCGTCGCCTGTCGGAAGACGCGAACAAGACGATCGGTCGTATCATTCTCGATGCGTCGTTCTCCCCGGTTCGTCGTGTTTCCTATGCTGTTGAGTCGGCCCGTGTGGAGCAGCGTACCGACCTGGACAAGCTGGTGATGAACATCGAGACCAACGGTGTCATTTCGCCGGAGGAGGCGATTCGCCAGTCTGCACGTGTTTTGGTCGACCAGCTGAACGTGTTCGCTGCACTCGAAGGCACTGAAGCCGCGGCTGAGGCACCGTCCCGCGCACCTTCGGTCGACCCGATCCTGCTGCGTCCGGTCGACGATCTGGAACTCACGGTACGCTCCGCAAACTGCCTGAAGGCCGAGAATATTTACTACATCGGCGATCTGATCCAGCGCAGCGAGAACGAGCTGCTCAAGACGCCGAACCTGGGCCGCAAGTCGCTCAACGAGATCAAGGAAGTTTTGGCGTCCCGTGGTCTGACCCTGGGCATGAAGCTCGAGAACTGGCCGCCGGCTGGTCTGGAGAAGTAATTCAGTCAGGAGCGGTTATAATGCCGCTCCTGCTTGATGAAGCAGTAACGTAGAGAACGAGTATTACCGGCCCGCGGCACGCTAATGCGTGATCGATAGAAGAGCTGGACCTAAACTGAAAATTGAAAGGAAATTAAAATGCGCCACCGTCATGGTCTCCGCAAACTGAACCGTACTTCGTCGCACCGCCTTGCAATGCTGCGCAACATGACCGTTTCGCTGCTGCGCCACGAAGCAATCAAGACCACACTACCGAAGGCAAAAGAACTGCGCCGTGTCGTTGAGCCGATCCTTACACTCGGCAAGACCGATAGCCTGGCAAACAAGCGTCTGGCATTCAGCCGCCTGCGCGATCGTGAAATCGTTGTCAAGCTGTTCTCCGAACTGGGCCCGCGTTACGCAAACCGCAATGGTGGTTACCTGCGTATCCTGAAAATGGGTTTCCGCCAAGGTGACAATGCACCAATGGCATTCGTTGAGCTGGTTGACCGTCCGGAAATCAGCGACGAAGCAGAAGTAGCGACTGCCGAGTAATTCGGCCGGTGTCATCGAGCACATCAGAGAAGCCAGGCGATGCCTGGCTTTTTTGCTTTTCAGGTCCATTTTTCGTTTTTGATGCATGATCGCAAACTGTGGAAATGAGTCACGGCATGGATGAGCAAGGTATTCTGTCCGTCGTTCGTCTACGAAAGTCATATGGGAACGGTGCAGGGCGTACGGTCGTGGTTGATGGATTGTCATTCAGTCTTCGGCGAGGGGAGTGCTATGGACTTCTTGGGCCGAATGGGGCAGGCAAGACGACAACGCTGAGGCTGTGCCTTGGTTTGACTGCTCCCGATGACGGGCAGATCACGCTCGTTGGGCATTCGGTTCCCGCCAATGCACGCGCTGCCCGCCTGCGTGTCGGTGTTGTTCCGCAAGCGGACAACCTCGATCCTGACTTCACCGTCGTGGAGAACCTGCTGGTCTTCGGTCGTTACTTTGGAATGCGGGACCAGGACATCGAGGCAAGAATTCCGGCACTGCTTGAGTTTGCCAATTTGTCGGCGAAGAAGGATGCCCGTATCGGAGAACTCTCCGGGGGAATGAAGCGGCGCCTGACGCTCGCACGTGCCCTGGTTAATGACCCGGATCTGATTTTCATGGACGAGCCGACGACCGGATTGGATCCGCAGGCGCGCCATATGATCTGGGATCGGCTCAAGACGCTGCTCGGCCAGCGCAAGACGATCGTACTGACCACACATTTCATGGACGAGGCGGAGAGACTATGCGACCGGTTGGCGGTAATCGATCACGGTAAGATGATCGCCGAGGGCTCGCCGCGTGATCTCATCCGGCAACATATTGAAGCTGAGGTGGTCGAAGTCTACGGTGATGAAGCGCTCGCATGGGGCGGCGAGGAGGGCCGGTTGCGCTCCGCACGGATGGAGATCAGTGGGGAGACGGTGTTCTGCTATACAAATGATGCCCGTCCTTTGCTCGAGACTCTTCAGGGGCGCAATGGCGTGCGTTACCTGCATCGTCCAGCGAATCTTGAGGATCTGTTCTTGAAGCTGACCGGCCGGGAAATGAGGGATTGATATGAATGCAGCAAATTATGCAATTCCGGCTTTCTCGTTGCGATTTTTCCCGATCTGGCGCCGGAATTTCCTTGTCTGGAAAAAGTTGGCCGGCGCGAGCATTCTTGGAAACATCTCCGAGCCGCTTATCACGCTGATCGCATTTGGCTACGGATTAGGGAGCCTGCTGCAGAGGGTTGATGGGATGCCATACATCGAATTTCTTGCGTCAGGTTCGATCTGTATGTCGATCATGATGGCGGCATCTTTTGAAGCGCTCTACTCGGCGTTTTCGCGAATGCACGTGCAGAAAACCTGGGATGCGCTGCTGAATGCGCCCCTCGCCCTCGATGACGTCGTTTTTGCCGAAATGTTGTGGGCGGCCACCAAGTCATTGTTCTCGGGGTTGGCCATCTTGATGGTCATTTTCGGCTTGGGGATCGGCCTGCATCCGCACACCTTCGCGGTGCCGCCGATTTTGTTTCTCATCGGCATGACTTTTGCGTCTCTTGGGCTGATCATTAATGCCTTGGCACGTGGATACGACTTTTTTACCTATTACTTCACGCTGGTACTGACGCCGATGATTTTCCTTTCGGGCGTGTATTATCCGACGGCCCAGCTCCCACAGTGGTTACAGACTGCCGCGCAAGTTCTACCGCTCAGTGCCGCGGTCAACTTGGTCCGACCCTTGTTGCTAGGCTCATGGCCACCGGAACTCTTTAAAAACCTTGCCGTATTGGCGATTTATTGCAGCGCTGGATTTTACGTTGCGACCATACTGACACGTCGCCGCCTATTAAAATAATTGTTGATTGCAGGAACTAATGATGGATCAAGCGCTCATCGTCTTTGTGAATGTGCCGGACGAACCCACCGCACACAGCATGGCTCGTGCCCTTGTTGAGGCGCGCCTTGCAGCATGTGTAAATGTGCTGCCGGAAGTACGATCGGTCTATCGCTGGCAAGGAAAGCTCGAGGAAGCGTCCGAAGTTACCATTCTGATCAAGACAACGCAGGCGCGTTATGCTGATCTCCAAACCGCGGTCAAGGCGGCGCATCCGTACGATGTGCCGGAACTTATTGCGTTGCCGATCGTTGCAGGTCTACCGGAGTATCTGGGCTGGGTTGCCATGGAAACGAAAAAGGAAGTCGATGTTTAAGGTATTCAGACAACAACAAGCTGGTTTCCTGGGCAAGCACTTGATGCTTGCCGCGCTCGCTATCTTCGCCATGCTGACGGTCGGCGTTGCACGAGCCGACGAGGAATTTCTCGCTCCCGAAGCGGCTTTTCAGTTTTCGGCGCGCATGCTGGACGCCAAGACGGCTGAAGTCACCTACAAGATCGCCGACGGTTATTACATGTACCGCGAACCGTTCGCCTTCAGGGCAGAAGGGGCGACGCTCGGCGAGCCGGTGATCCCGAAAGGGAAGGTGAAATTTGACGAGACATTCCAGAAGGATGTCGAGACTTTCCGCAAAGCGGTGGTCATCACGATCCCGGTCGAGGCCGGCAGTGAATTTACGTTAAAGTCGACCGGGCAGGGTTGTGCGGACAAGGGACTCTGTTATCCGCCGATGGAATCGCGCGCCACGCTATCGCCCGTGGCCGCGGGGATGGTGACGACCTCGGTCAACGCCGGGGCTGCGGCAGAAGAGGTAGGCGACTCCGAAATGGGGCGTATCGAGGCTTCCTTGAAGAGCGGTGAGCTGTTGGCTATTCTGCCGCTCTTTTTGTTAATGGGCTTGGGATTGTCGTTTACGCCTTGCGTACTGCCGATGGTGCCGATCCTGTCCTCCATCATCGTCGGCGAGGGACACAAAGTCAGCCGCGGACGCGGTTTCGCGCTTTCCGTTGCGTATTCGCTAGGTATGGCGCTCGTCTATACGGCGCTTGGTATCGCAGCGGGGCTGGCAGGCGAAGGCTTGGCAGCTGCATTGCAGAATCCTTGGGTGCTCGGGGCATTCGCACTGTTGATGACGGTTTTGTCGCTGTCCATGTTCGGTGTGTATCAATTGCAGGTTCCTGCTTCGGTCCAGGCGCGTCTGGCCCAGGTGTCCGGGCGTCAGGCGGCGGGCAAGATGGCCGGAGTATTTTCGATGGGCGCAATCTCAGCGCTGATCGTTGGTCCCTGCGTGGCTGCACCACTTGCTGGCGCCTTGCTTTTCATTAGCCAGACGCGAGATGTCCTGATCGGCGGCGCAGCGTTGTTTGCGATGGCACTTGGCATGAGCGTGCCACTGCTACTCGTAGGCATCTCCGCTGGCGCACTGCTGCCGCGCGCCGGCGCATGGATGGAGTCGGTGAAATACTTCTTCGGCGTGCTGATGCTGGGGATGGCGATATGGATCATTACGCCAGTGACTCCGGGTTGGGTGCCGATGGCAGGTTGGGCCATTTTGGGCATCGTCTATGGGGGATACATGCTCTGGTCCAAGCAGCGGCGCTGGATTGCGAAGACGGTCGGTGTTGTTTTTGCTGCATTCGGTCTGCTGCAACTTGCCGGGGTTGTAACCGGCGGTCGAGATCCGCTGGAACCCCTCGCGCACTTGGGTGCAAGCACGCACAAGGTCGAATTCCAGCGGGTGAAGTCGATTGGCGAACTGGATGCGGCAATCGCGGCGTCGAAAGGAAAGACCGTCATGCTCGACTTCTATGCCGACTGGTGCGTCTCGTGCAAGGAAATGGAAAAGCTGACATTCACCGATTCGCGCGTGCAGGGACACTTCAAGAACATGGTGCTGCTGCAGGCAGACGTAACGGCAAATAATGACGACGACAAGGCGCTTCTCAAGCGCTTTAAACTGTTCGGTCCGCCAGGAATTATCTTTTTCGATAAAGAAGGCCGCGAGATTCAGGGCGGGCGCGTGATCGGTTACCAGCACGCAGATAAGTTCACCCGGTCACTGGAGCTGGCGACCAGTTTCTGATTCCTCTCTGATTTACCGTGGTGCCGACACAGTTTTGTGTTTATGCTGTCAACGTCAGACGTCAAGGAGCGCTCGTCACAACGAGCGCTTTTTCTTTACGGTTCCTCATTGTTCACCGCCTTGTCGGCGAGATAGCGCTTGCGCCGGAAGAGGAAGAGCAGGACAACGACAACCATCGCCATCATCCCCATCGCGATCCAGAAGCCCGACTCGTCGCGCAATAACGGCATCTCCGCGAAGTTCATACCGAAAATCCCGGTGATCAGCGTTAGCGGCATGAACAATGCGGTAATCACGGTCAGCGTCCGCATGATCTCGCTGGTGCGGTGAGCCATCGCGGAAAAATGAATCTGCACGGCAGACTCAATCGTTGACTCCAGTCGCTGCGCATGGCTCAGCACGCGGGTGATGTGTTCCATCACGTCGTTGACCCGGACAAGAATCAGGTCAATGGTGCGCCGGTTGTCACCGGCGTCCTGATTGTCCACGAGGTAGTCACGCAGTTCCTGCATTGCATCGCGCTGGCCCTCGCACAGATGGTCGAGTTTGCGCAACTCGATGCGTGCATCCAGCAGAGCATTCCAGTCATTGAACGGGCTTCTCGGATTGAGTAGTGCGCGCTGCCAGCGGTCGATCTGAGTCGTTAGCGGCTGGCGCAGGGCTAGATACTGGTCGACCATCGCGTTCAGCAGTCGCAGCATCAGTTCTTCCGGCGAGGCGGGTGGCCGGCCTGTGTAGCTACTTCCGTCACGTTTGCCTCGTGCCTCGAGCAGTCGGTTTCGCGTCGACTCGATCGTGCGGCTGTTTGGTGCGTGTACCGTGACCAGCGCACGGTCCATGAGCAGGAAGGTCACTTGTTTGGTGGCCAGTTTCGTGAGGGCGGGCGGGATCTTGCGCTTTTTTGGCACGGCCTCAGTCTTTTCCGAGTCGCCATTACTTCCGTCGAGGGCGAGTTTGCGGAAAACCACCATCGCATAATCCTGTGTCGAATCGAAATACGACGGATGAGCCAGGTTGATGGCATCGGATAGGTGGGGGTCGTAGACAAGAACGCCGGTGGCGCGATGCACGGCGTCTCGCCATGCAAGGGGATCGGTCTCGACTTCCTCGTGTGTGGCGTCGAGCCATATAAAGCCGTCGGTAGGATACTCCGCAGGCGGTTCTGAAACTTGCCTGACGAGATTGCCGGTGATGTGGAAAATATCCATGGAGCCTGTTTCAAGTCATGATTGCTGCGCAATCGTAACAGGCGGGAGCCGCATTGACACCTGATGTTGAGGCGTTGCAGCGATGAGAACACGGGCGGTCGTCAATCGGCCGCCCGGTGCTTTCGAAGAGAAGGGAATTAGCCCAGTTTCAGGCGGCGTGCGATATCACGTGCAAAATAAGTCAGGACGCCGTCAGCGCCAGCGCGCTTGAAGGACAGCATCGCTTCCATCATCGTCTTGTCGTGGTCAAGCCAGCCCTGTTGCGCAGCCGCCTTGATCATCGCGTATTCACCGCTTACCTGATAGGCAAAGGTCGGCACCTTGAACTCGTCCTTCACGCGGCGCACGATGTCCAGATACGGCATACCTGGCTTGACCATGACCATGTCGGCACCTTCGGCAATGTCGAGCGCGACTTCGCGCAGTGCTTCGTCGCTGTTGGCCGGGTCCATCTGGTAGGTGGCCTTGTTGCCTTTTCCGAGATTCGCCGCGGAACCGACGGCATCGCGGAACGGACCATAGAACGCCGACGCATACTTGGCGGAATAGGCCATGATGCGGGTGTGGATGAATTTGCGCGACTCCAGTGCGGTACGGATTGCACCGACGCGTCCGTCCATCATGTCCGACGGGGCAACGATATCGACGCCGGCTTCGGCCTGTGCCAGCGCCTGCTTCACCAGGATTGCGCTGGTTTCGTCGTTCAGGACGTAGCCTTCTGCATCGATCACGCCGTCCTGGCCATGGCTCGTATAGGGATCGAGTGCAACATCGGTGAGGATGCCGAGTTCCGGGAAGCGTTGCTTCAGCTCCCGTACGGCACGCGGTACGAGGCCTTCCGGATTGATTGCTTCAACGCCGTCCGGGGTCTTCAGCGAGGAGTTAATTACAGGGAAAAGTGCCATCACCGGGATGCCAAGCGCGACACACTCCTCTGCCACCGGAAGTAACTGATCAATGGATAGGCGTTCCACGCCGGGCATCGACGCGACTTTCTCTCGCTGGTTCTTGCCATCCAGAATGAACACGGGATAGATCAAATCGGCCGGAGTGAGCACGTGCTCTCGCATCATCGCGCGAGAGAAAGCATCTTTGCGCATCCGACGCATACGCACGGCTGGAAAATGATTGGCTGGAAGAGAATGTGACATGGCGGTATTGGGATGAAATAGACGCAGTTGAATAAAGTTTGTATAAATCCGTGAAACTTTTCCGAATTTGGCCCCTCTTAGCGATAGGTGATCATTCACCTCCCGCTTCTCCTCCCTGAGCGGGGCCTATCGTGGCATTAGCGATAAGGCGTTACTGCCCTGGAGATCTTCCCCTTTCTCCAGGGTTTTTTTTGTCTGTAACTTTTCCTCACTGATTGGTGCCATCGTCATTTTGACGCGCCGCCTCATCGGTCAAACCCAGCAGATCTAGGATCCGTTGGTTTGCTTCCTCAATGCCGGTTCGCTTCAACGCCGAAAATAGCTGCACAGTGAAAGGGAACGGCTGACCTTGCTCGTCAACATAGCTACTCAGCACCGTGCGCGCAAGGCGCAAGGCATTGGTCGATTCGTTGCGGTTGAGCTTGTCAGCCTTGGTCAGCAGGCAATGAACCGGCTTTCCTGTTGGGGCAAACCACTCCAGCATTTGTCGGTCCAGGTCGGTAAACGGGCGGCGCGAGTCCATGATGAGTACCAAGGCTGCCAGCTGATCGCGCTTCTGGATATACGTGCCAAGCAGTTCATTCCAGTGATGTTTGGCCTCGCCGGGGACTTCCGCAAAACCATAGCCTGGCAGGTCGACCAGCATGGCGCGGATTTCCTCAACCTTGGTCAGATCCTTGCGGTGCTGACCGACGTGTGCGCCGCCAATCGAAAAATAATTGATGTGCTGCGTACGTCCTGGGGTCTTGGAAGCGAATGCCAGCTTCTTCTGGTTGCACAGGATATTGATCGCCGTCGACTTGCCGGCATTGGAGCGGCCGGCAAACGCGATTTCAGGGACTTGCGTCTTTGGCAAATCACGGAGGTGGTTCACCGTGGTGAAGAAACGGGCTTGCCAAAGTAGGGACATAGAAGGGGCAGAAAATGCAGCAAAGGGGCGAAAATGCCGGAAAGCTATTGTACAATAAGAGGTTATGTGTTGTTGCGCCGCAAAAGCGTCATGGCACAGATACATAGACCGCCGCAACCGGCAAGAATTTTAATATCAAGTCCTCAGGGTGTTTGAATGAACCGTGCGTTTTTACCGTTTGTGAAGTCCTTGTTCGTCGCGATGCTGGCGGTCTCTTCCATCGCTTACGCGGCAGAAGAGAAAGCCGCTCCGAAAGTCGACCTCGCCAAAGGCGAAGCACTGTACAACAGCGGCGATGCCGCACGTGGCGTGATTGCTTGCGTCGGTTGCCACGGCGCCGCCGGTAATTCCACCATCCCGCAAAACCCGAAACTTTCGGGCCAGCATGCTGAATACGTCATTAAGCAACTCGCTGACTTCAAGACCCCGCAGCGTAATAACCCGGTCATGAGCGGCATTGCAAAAGGCCTGAGCGACGAAGACATGAAAAATGTCGCTGCTTATCTCGAAAAGCAGGCTCCGCAACCGGGAGCAGCCAAGAACAAGGACACCATCGAACTCGGCAAGAAGATTTACCGCGGCGGTATCGCTGAAAAGAACGTGCCGGCATGTGCAGGTTGCCACGGCGCGAGCGGCGCAGGTATCCCGGCCCAATTCGCACGTCTTGCTGGCCAGCACCAGGATTACACGGTGGCACAGCTGACCGCATTCCGCCAGGGTGCCCGTGCCAACAGCGTGCAGATGACGACCATTGCCAAGCGCATGCTCGACAGCGAAATCCAGGCGGTGTCCGACTACATCGCCGGCCTGAAATAATCGGGTCGAAGTAAAACAAGACGGAGGGGGTGGCAAATGCCACCCCTTTTGCTTTTGAAGAGCAGACACATGAACGTGAGTACTTCCGGTTTGCAAGTGAACACCCGGCGCCGCTGGCTGGCCGAGGTGATTGAGCTGATTTCCTCCATGCGCTTTGCCATCAGCCTGCTGACGGTGATCGCAATCGCATCTGTCATCGGCACAGTGCTGAAGCAAAACGAACCGATGCCGAATTACGTGAACCAGTTCGGCCCCTTCTGGTTCGAGGTTTTCGACAAGCTGGGCTTGTTTGCGGTGTATTCGGCGTGGTGGTTCCTGCTCATCATGGGATTTCTCGTCGTGTCGACGACCTTGTGCATCGTGCGCAATACGCCAAAGATGCTGCGGGACATGCGAAGCTGGCGAGAGAACGTACGCGAGCAGGCGCTGCGCAATTTCCATCACAAGATGGAATGGAGCAGCAATGCGTCGCTGGACGCTACGACGCAACTTCTCGTGCGCCGGGTGGTGGATGGCGGTTACAAGCTCAAGGTCGTCGACAAGGACAACGGCCGCCTGATTGCGGCCAAGCGCGGCTCTGCCAACAAGTGGGGTTATATCCTGGCCCACAGCGCAATCGTCATCATCTGTATCGGTGGCCTGCTCGATTCCGACTTGCCGATCCGCTTCCAGCTCTGGTTCAGCGACAAGGAGCCGTTTACTGGCAGCGGCGTGATTGCCGACATTCCGGAGAAGCATCGTCTAGGCGTCAGCAATCCGACCTTCAGGGGCAATACCTTCCTTCCTGAAGGAGCGACGAGCAGCTCTGCAGTCCTTCCTCAGAGAGGCGGCATCCTGGTGCAGGAACTGCCGTTCTCCATTCAGTTGAAGAAATTCACCATTGAACATTACTCGACCGGCATGCCGAAATTATTCGCGAGCGATGTCGTGGTGCGCGACGGTGAAACTGGCAAGACCTTCGAGGCAACGGTCAAGGTCAACCAGCCGCTGGTGTACAAGGGAATTGCGATCTATCAGTCGAGCTTTGACGATGGTGGCAGCAAGCTCAAGCTCACTGCTTATCCCATGACTGGTGCGCAAAAGGCAGTTTTTGCGCTGGGCGGTGAAGTAGGTGCCTCGACGCCGTTGGGCAGTGACAGCGAGTACACCGTGGAGTGGACCGGCTTCCGTCCGTTCAATGTCGAGAACATGGCCGAGAGCGGGCAGGATGTGCGCGCCGTGGATCCGAGCAAGAGCTTCAACGAAAAATTCACTGCCGGCCTCGACAAGCAACTTGGTTCAGCGGCAAAGAATCGGAACAACAAGGACTTGAGGAACGTTGGCCCCAGCGTGCAATACAAGCTGCGGGACAAGACGGGGCAGGCGCGCGAGTTTCATAATTACATGCATCCGGTATTGCTCGATGGCGCAATGGTTTTCCTGAGCGGCATGCGTAATACGCCAAGCGAAGATTTCCGTTATCTTCGTATCCCCGCCGACGATAATGGCACCGTGCAGGAGTGGATGCGCCTGCGCGCCGCTTTGTACGACCCTGAATTGCGCGCCGAGGCAGCAAAGCGTTTCACGCGACAAGCGATGCCGGACGCGCGTGCAAACGCCGCAGCGTTGCGCGATCAGTTGCAGCAGTCCGCTGTGCGCGGCCTTGAAGTGTTCGCCGGAGACGGGAAAGCCGGTGGTTACGTTGCCGTTGCCGCATTCCTGGAAAAGGTGCCGGCTGCCGAGCAGGAAAAGGCCGCCGACATCTTCATGAAGATTCTGAATGGTTCCTTGTGGGAGCTGTGGCAAACCGCCCGTGAGAAGGATGGCCTGCCCGCAATGGCGGCGGACGAGAAGCAACAGCGCTTCCTGCAACAAGCGACCAACGCCTTGTCGGATGCGTCCTTCTACGGTGCGCCGGTGTACCTGCAACTCAATGAATTCCAGGAGATCAAAGCTTCTGTGCTGCAAGTTACCCGGTCGCCTGGAAAGAGTGTCGTGTATCTCGGCTGCCTGTTCCTGACTCTCGGCGTGTTTGCCATGTTCTACATTCGCGAGCGCCGCTTGTGGATCTGGCTGAAGCCGGACGGAGAAGGGCGGACGCAGGCCTTGATGGCTCTGAGTACCCAACGTAAGACACTCGACTTCGAGAAGGAATTCGAGACACTGAAAGCGCAATTGCTGAAACCGGCATAATCAACAAAGCGGGCGCCTCCTGCCCGGAGTATGGATGCGATGCCGGCCGGATGCGCCGGCAATGTATGGAGAAAGATGATGGAACTGATGCAATCCCAAACGTATTCGGCCCCGCCTGGCTATTTCAAGCGCTTGACCGCGATTGACTGGCTTTTCGCTGCTGCGCTCGTCGCCGGAGCACTCTTTGCGCTGAACCGATTTGGCGCGTACATGGATGTTTACGAGAAGTCGATCCTGCTGCTTTCTGCGCCGACCTTTGCCTGGCTAGGCTGGCAGTGGAAGCAGGTGCGCTGGCTGATGGCGCTGCTCATCGTTCTGGCACTCTCATCCATCGCGCTCTACGGCGGCACACTGGAGTCCGCCAACAGCAAGTTCTTCCTGAAATATGCGCTGTCGAGCCAGTCGGCCATCCTCTGGATGAGCACGCTGTTCTTTCTGTCGACCTTGTTCTATTGGGGCGGCCTGGTCATCCGCTCGGAATTCGGTGGCGCGGTCGGCAGTACCCTGACGTGGGCCGCGGTCGTACTTGGCTTTACCGGCATGCTGGTGCGCTGGTACGAGTCCTACCTCGTCGGCACCGACGTCGGCCATATCCCGATATCCAACCTGTACGAAGTATTCATCCTGTTCAGCCTGATCACGGCGCTGTTTTACCTGTACTACGAAGAACATTACGGCACACGCCAGCTCGGCCCGTTCGTGATGCTGGTGATTTCCGCCGCTGTCGGCTTTTTGCTCTGGTACACCATCAGTCGCGAGGCACAGGAGATCCAGCCGCTGGTGCCGGCGCTGCAAAGCTGGTGGATGAAAATCCACGTACCGGCGAACTTTATCGGTTACGGCACATTTGCACTAGCCGCGATGGTGTCCGTTGCCTACCTGCTCAAGTCGCACGGTTTTCTTGAGGATCGCTTGCCAGCGCTGGAGTTGCTGGATGACGTGATGTACAAGGCCATCGCGGTCGGGTTTGCATTTTTCACGATCGCAACCATCCTCGGCGCTCTGTGGGCGGCGGAAGCATGGGGCGGTTACTGGTCGTGGGATCCGAAGGAAACCTGGGCGCTGATCGTCTGGCTGAACTACGCGGCGTGGCTGCATATGCGGCTCATGAAGGGGCTGCGCGGCCGCGTATCGGCATGGTGGGCGCTCGTCGGGCTGCTGGTCACGACGTTCGCGTTCCTTGGTGTTAACATGTTCTTGTCAGGTTTGCATTCCTACGGCGAACTTTAAAATTCTTCGCACCGCGATGGAATAAAGCGCCTGGTCCGGCTGTTTACCTGTCGTGCAGAGCATCGCACGCTTGATTAACCAGCTTAGCGAGGACTTCATGGACATTCGTTTCACAGTCGCGGCGCCAATTATGGCGGTACTTCTTGCCGCCGGTAGCGGGCATGCATTGGCCCAGACGCCGGCTAAAGTGGCAGATGGCGTATTGACCAACGCCTCTGGCATGACCTTGTATACCTTCGACAAGGACAGCGCCGGGAGCGGCAAAAGCACCTGCAACGGCCCGTGTGCAGCCAACTGGCCGCCCTTGATGGCGAAGGAAGGCGAGCAGGCCAGCGGCGACTACAGCATTGTTACGCGCGACGACGGTGCGAAGCAGTGGGCGTATAAAGGCAAGCCGCTCTACCTGTGGGGTAAAGGACCAGAAGCCAGGCGACAAGACCGGTGACGGCGTCAACAACGTCTGGCATATCGCCAAACCGTAAGCACTTGCTCCGCCCATGGCCGACTTCGCCGATGAGCTGGCACTGCAGATACCGCGACTGCGGCGTTATGCACGCGCGCTGACACACGATGCGGCGTGGGCGGATGATCTTGTGCAGGACACGCTGGAAAGAGCGCTGCAGCGGCGCTGGCTGTTCCGGTTCGGTACCAGCATCACTGCGTGGCTGCTTACCATGTTGTACCGCCTTTACTTGAATGAAGCGCCACGCCACCGAATCACTTCCGTTCCGCTGGAGGATGTTGCGGAGCCGGCTGCGCCGGGCGATCCGGCGCAACAGATTGATCTCCAGCGTGCGCTGGCTCGCCTCAGTCCAGAGCATCGCGCAGTGATTGTCCTGGTCGGACTCGAACAATTGAGCTACCAGGAAGTTGCCGAAATGTTGAATGTGCCGATTGGTACGGTCATGTCGCGGCTGGCCCGCGCGCGTGAGCAGATGCGAAAGTTGCTCTCGGAACAGCCAGCTGCGGCGGGCACATCTCCTTTAACCCGGGTCAAGTGATATGTCCAGTTCCCCCATCACCGAGATTGACCTGCACGCCCACGTAGACGGGCAGCTTGACCCCGCACGCCGAGCAGAGGTGGAAGCCTATCTGGCGGCGCACCCGGAAGCGGCAGCACAGGTACAGGCTTGGCGTACACAGAATCAGCTGCTGCATGCGGCATACGACAAGGTCCTGAATGAGCCCGTGCCATTGCGCCTGAGCACCGCCGTCCAGCCGCGACGCTGGCCGCGCGGGATGGCGGCAGCAATTGCATGGTTGAGCTGCGGCTTGGCCGCCGGATGGTTTTCCCATGCAATGTTGCAGCAGCAACCCTCCGGGCATGTCGTATTCGCACAAAGAGCGTTGGCAGCGCATGTCCTGTTTACGACGGAACAACGCCACCCGGTGGAAGTGCCCGCACAGCAGGAAGCACATCTGGTCGCCTGGCTGTCTAAGCGACTGAGTGCTCCGATCCGCGCCCCGAGCCTGCAGGAGCAAGGATTCTCCCTGCTGGGTGGGCGGTTACTGCCCGGTGAGGCAGCATCAGGAAGTGCATCGCCATTGGCGCAGTTGATGTACGAATCGGCAAATGGCGAGCGATTGACCCTTACGGTGCGGCACGCTTCCCAGCCTCAGCCCGAAACCGGATTCAAGGTTTTGGAGCAGAATGGTGCCAGTGTGTTTTATTGGATTGATCGCGAATACGGATATGCGTTGTCCGGTGGCATTGACAAGACCCGGCTCTTGGAAGTCGCGCGTGCAGTCGATGCGCAGCTTCGGCGCTGAACACGTGAGGCAGAGCTTCCATTGAATGGAACGCGCACCGTTTTTTCACATTTCATGGAGAAATTATGTTGATCAAGCGTAATCCGAACGGGATCGACATTCCATTCGGTTCGGAAATTACACCGCGTGCCATATTCGAGTCACGCCGCACTTTCATCAAGCAGCTTGCGTTGGGTTCCATCGCTGGCGGCGCGTTGGGCGACATGCTGTTGCGCGAAGCGTTCGCGCAGGCACCCGGAAAACAAAAGCTCGCCGCGAAAACGAATCAGGCATTTGTCGTGATGGACAAACCGACCGACTACAAGGACGCTACCACCTACAATAATTTTTACGAATTCGGTACCGAGAAGTCAGATCCCGCGGAGTTCGCCGGCGTACTGCGAACCCGCCCTTGGACGGTTGCTATCGAGGGGGAGGTGAAGAAGCCGATGACGCTCGACATCGACAGCCTGCTGAAGCTCGCCCCACTGGAAGAGCGGGTTTATCGCCTGCGGTGCGTGGAGGGCTGGTCGATGGTGATTCCCTGGATCGGCTATTCGTTCGCCGAGTTGATCCGGAAGGTGGAGCCGACCGGCAATGCGAAGTATGTCGAATTCATTTCGCTGGCCGACAAACAGCAGATGCGTGGCTTGCGCAGCCCGGTACTTGAATGGCCATATGTGGAAGGGCTGAGGCTGGACGAGGCGAACCATCCCTTGACTCTGCTCACGGTCGGCATGTACGGCGAGGTACTGCCCAACCAGAATGGTGCGCCAGTGCGCATCGTGGTGCCATGGAAGTACGGATTCAAATCCGCGAAGTCCATCGTGAAAATCCGATTTACGCGCGACCAGCCGCGCACCGCATGGAACATCTCGGCGCCGCAGGAGTACGGCTTCTATTCGAACGTCAATCCGAATGTCGATCACCCGCGCTGGTCGCAGGGAACCGAGCGCAGGATTGGCGAAGACGGCTTCTTCACGAAGAAGCGCAAGACGCTCATGTTCAACGGGTACAGTGATGTGGCATCGCTTTACACCGGCATGGATCTGAAGAAGTTCTACTGACGGCAGTGTTCAGCCCATGTTCAGCCCGACATCGCGCCAGCTAGTATTGTTGAAGGTCGTCTTGTTTATTGCGGCGTTGGTCCCGTTCTGTCGGCTCGTGCTGTTCGCATTCACCGACAGGCTGGGTGCGAATCCGATCGAGTTCATCACGCGCAATACCGGTGACTGGACCTTGTACTTCCTGTGCATGACATTGGCAGTCACACCCCTGCGTCGGCTGAGCGGCTGGAACTGGCTCATCAGGTTGCGGCGCATGCTGGGCTTGTTCGCGTTCTTCTACGCGGCCCTGCATTTCACGACGTTTCTCTGGTTCGACCATTTCTTCGATCTGGACGAAATGCTGAAGGACGTGGTGAAGCGACCATTCATTACAGTGGGATTCACTGCCTTCCTGCTGCTGGTGCCACTGGCCGTGACGAGCACGAATGGCATGGTGCGCCGCCTTGGCGGCAAGCGCTGGCAATTACTGCATCGACTGATCTACGTGATTGCCCCGTTGGGCATCCTGCATTTCTGGTGGATGAAGGCAGGGAAGAATGACTTCGCGCAGCCTATCCTGTTCGGCACCATTGTCGGATTGTTGCTGCTGCTGCGCCTGTACTGGAATGTGGTGCAGCCCAGAATGCAAAAGCGCCGGACGAAGCCGGCGCCAGTGTGAATCCCTGTTTTCTGCGGAATATCAGGGCAGCACAGACTCGAGAGCGAACAGATCGCTTGGCGCTTCACGGCGACGGATAAGGTGCACCTTGTCACCGTCGACCATGACTTCGGCGGCACGACCACGCGAGTTGTAGTTCGATGACATCGTCATGCCATAAGCGCCGGCCGACATGATCGCCAGCAGGTCGCCTTGTTCGATGGCCAGCGCACGTTCACGCGCCAGCCAGTCGCCGGATTCGCATACCGGTCCGACCACGTCATAGGTCTTGGCAGGCGCTGCGCGTTGCGCGACCGGCTGGACGCCATGCCATGCCTCGTACATGGCCGGACGCATCAGGTCGTTCATTGCTGCATTGACGATGGCGAAGTTCTTTGCCGCACCATGCTTCAGGAACTCAACTTCGGTCAGCAAGATGCCGGCGTTGCCGACGATGGAACGGCCCGGCTCGAACATCACCTGAATCGGAGCGCCCTTGTGGTTGAGCAGGCGCCATTTGTCGATCTTGGCAAACAGGCGCGTCAGATAGTCGCCCACGGCAACCGGCTTGTCGCCGTTATAGGAAATCCCGATGCCGCCCCCGATATCGAGGTGATGCATATGAATGCCTTCGAGCGCGAGGCGGTCGACCAGTTCGGTAAGGCGGTCAAGCGCCTCTAGCAGCGGCGCGTCGTCCAGAAGCTGGGATCCGATATGGCAGTCGATGCCGACCACGCGGATGTGGGGCAGCGTTGCCGCCATGCGGTAGGCGCCCAAGGCTTCTTCATACGCGATGCCGAACTTGTTTTCCTTCAGTCCCGTGGAAATGTAGGGATGGGTCTTCGGATCGACATTGGGGTTCACGCGCAGCGAAATCGGCGCCTGTTTGCCCATCTCGCCGGCGACCTCGTTCAGGCGCACCAGTTCTGCCGTCGATTCGACGTTGAAGCAGAGGATGTTATGTGTCAGCGCGAGGCGCATTTCCTCATGCGTCTTGCCCACGCCGGAAAAGATGACCTTGCGCGGATCCCCACCCGCTGCCAGCACGCGCAACAGTTCGCCACCGGACACGATATCGAAACCTGAGCCCAGGCGGCTGAGCAGGTTGAGCACAGCCAGATTGGAGTTCGACTTGACCGAGTAGCATACGAGTGCTCCGCTCTCGTCCCGGCGATTTTCCTTGCAGGCATTTGCATAGGAAGAGAAGTTCTCTACCAGTGCCGCCTTGGAGTACACGTACGTCGGACTGCCAAACTCCTTCGCAATTTCGTTAAGAGAAACACCTTCGGCGTGCAGCACGCCTTTTTGATAGGAAAAGTGGGACATGGGAACGGCAGGTTATTTGGAAGCAGGATTCTGGCTGTGGGTTTGTGCCGGCGCCGTCGCAGGCGCTGCCTGAGGTGCAGGCGTTGATACTGGCGCTGGCTTTGCCGGCAGGTAAAGCGGACCTTTTTGTCCGCATCCGGCCAATGCGGCAAGGATTAGCATTGCGCCAATGCGCGATGGGTGCAAAACGGACTTCACGATTAGAATCACGGGTTAAAGAAACTCAACGGAGTGTAGCATGACTGAATCGGAATTCCTGGACCTGGCAGAAGAGACGATGGACGCTATCGAAGCGGCTCTGGAGCGTGCGTCTGATGCCGGCGACGTAGATGTGGAGTGCAGCCGCAGCGGCAATGTGCTGGACATCGAGTTTGTCGACAATGGCTCGAAAATCATCGTTAACAGCCAGGCACCAATGCAGGAAATCTGGGTGGCAGCTAGATCCGGCGGCTTCCATTACCGATATGTTGACCGGCGGTGGGTTAATACCCGTGACGATTCGGAGTTGTTTTCCTCGCTGTCGAAGATGGTGAGTGAGCAAGGCGGTGCAGCGGTAACGCTTTCGCCCGCAGGATAAAAGAAACAGGGCCTGCTTGCGCAGGCCCTGCCGTTGCTCTTCACCCCCCCCGGGTCAGAACAGTTCGTTCTTCACCTCATCCTTCGCTTTTTCCTCTTCGGTCAAGGGCTGGTCGACCAATCCGAGACTGCGTACGCCGGTTCCTGGCGGGTTCT
>Ga0196971_1000422_pt1 | contig 32752 bp, 76 predicted proteins | sample S1v_1013CmetaG_FD_148660 | JGI IMG/M metagenome (GOLD analysis project Ga0196971, IMG submission 148660) | Soil microbial communities from Anza Borrego desert, Southern California, United States - S1+v_10-13C | ecosystem: Environmental > Terrestrial > Soil > Desert | place: USA: California...
CTCGGCGAGACGCTTCAATTCAGCCGACTTGCGGGCGCGCTTCGCTTCGGCCGCAGACTGACGGGCGGGGTCCGGCTGTTTGACGTTCGGCTTCGGGCCGCGAGCGATCTGCTCGGTGACTTCGCGAGACATGCGCGTTAGGTCGGACTCTTCCTTGACCGGGATCGAGCCGTCGCCTCCGACGATCAGCACGTCATCGCCATCTCGATTGGAGGCGCGCGCCACATGCATCGGCATGGAGGCCAGAATGGTTGCTGCTGCCATTGTCATTCCAAGTCCGTTACGGTTCATTTCATTCTCCTTTGTTGAACGTTAACCAGTCGTAGAAGGAGATGAAAAAGTTGTCAAGAAGAGATTGACATAATCCGGAGAAGGTGTAGGCTGATCTTCATTGGACGGTTAATTGATCAACAGTCCCGATCAACCCGAACGCGGAGGCGGTCATGAAGAAGTAATCCCACGACCTGATGAACCGATACCAGAGAGAAATTGTGTCTATGTCGAGCCGTCCAGCCTAGTGCTGGCGGCTCTTTCATTTTGAGAGATGGTGCCGCATAAGGGATTCGAACCCTTGCCAGACGGGCTGAGAACCCGCTATCCTGACCGCTAGACCAATGCGGCATTCTGTGGTCGGCCTCGCCGAGACGACAAGACCGATAAACTGGTACCGCGCACGGGACTTGAACCCGTTTCTCAAGGTTGAAAACCTCGCCACTTAACCACATAGTAAGAGCGCGATATGGTGCTTGACCGTGGTTTCGATCCACGTACTTCCGCCATGTCATAGCGGCGCTCTCCCGATTGAGCTAGTCAAGCATATTGGTACAGGTTGAGAATTTCGAAATCCCGACACCCGGTATGTAACACCGGTGCTCTGCCTCTGAGCTAAACCTGCATATTCCCGGCCCAAGCAACCCGGCGAACCGGGAAGCAAGGGGCCTGTGGCCTCCCTTCGCTTGTGTGCTATCTTTCCCGCGAAGGAAGCTTCGAATTGGTACCGAACCGTGGTGCTGACCCACGTACCTCTCGATTATCAGTCGAGTGCTCTACCGATGAGCTAGTCCGGCATGACATCGCAAAATGCGATATCTAGTATTGGTCAGGGTAGCTGGTACCGCCCCAGCACATTCGGAGTCCAAGTCCGAGACTCTTCTAATCGAGCTTTACCCTGAAATGAGAAAGGCCCGGAACCATTTCTGGTGCCGGGCCGATCTTATGTTTCTTGTCCAAAGGACTTCACATGAGTCATCGCCCAGCTAGGGTGCCGGTTCCACTTCGATAATGGGAGTGACGATGACGAACATTGTAGTCTTCCTTGGTTTTCCATTGCCCCGACCGCGTGCTAAGCAGAGACGGTACCGGGGCTTACCTGTTGTGCTCTTCGAGCGAATTGGTTGCGAACGGTTGGAATTGCACCAACGACCTTTTGGGTATGAGCCAAACGAGCTACTGCTGCTCCACGCCGCGCATCCCTTCTCTCACACAGCACTCAACCTGTCAACTACAAATCGACACGATGGCTCATTTTTATCTCTCGTAGATGATCGCTTGGAGATCGCGTACCACTTCCCGCAAGCGCGTCACCTCCTCGATCACGACTTTCAGACGCTCTTCCGTGGTGTCGTCCGGCCGGTCAGCACCGCATTTGGTGCATGACATCGGACCCCATGTATGAAGCTCGATGTCCTCGAAGGAAATGGAAGGCTCGTAGTGTCCTTCATTTTGACAGGTGCAGATGCGAGCCATCAGATTCCGCGCTCAACCTTATAGGCGTGATGCGCCCGGTGTCCATCCTGCGTCACCCGGAAATAATCATTAAGCCCGATTGAGTACCCGGTTTGCATGCATGCGCTCTCGGTGATGTAACCAAGAGATTGGAGACGATTGACAACGTCTCTCCGGGGACGCGGCTCGGTCTGGTCGATCCCGGCCATGACAATCTCACCGCCGTCGCGGATGGCCTGATCGAGTGCTTCAAACTGCTTTGGCGTCATGTTAGTCCCTCCTTCCATTCCTTGACTTTTATTCTGAGGCGTTCGAGCTCTCTACGTCCTTTGTCGGTGATGAACCATGCACCGTCATGGAATACCCAATCCCGGACCCGCAGTCGCTGAAGGACCAACGACACGTCATAGTTCTGAAGCTGTGGGAAGCCGTCTCGGTTGAGTTCAGATCGTAGTTTATCCGCTGCCATTGGTCCACGGCCGAGATATTGTAGGGATGGATACCAAGCAGCCATTCGTTGTTGACGTATTGTTCTCATAGCGTGGTCGAGCTCCCCGGTTTCGGTGCTGGCCTGATCCCCTCGATCGCGTCGGCGAGCTCGCCACCGGCCAAGAAGAAGTCATAGAAGAACATGAGAGCGAGGAATGCCCCGCCGATGTAAGCGAGATCGCGCAGACGCATTATTTTGCCACCTCGCATTCCGCCGACGAATTGACGAATTCCTTCACGACCGACTCGGCCATTGAACCCGCAAAGAGCAGGAAGATGATGATGATCCAGAATTTGTGATGCGATTCCATGAGGCACCTCGAAGGTTGAGTTCAGAATGACAAACGGGGAGCCTAGCGTTATGCGAGGCTCCCCGTCAACTGGCCTTGGGAGGACCGATTACTTCACGCCAATGAACGGGATCGCCGAGCCGGGAACCATCGTCGTCGGGACGTCGCCCTTCCACTTGTCGATCGCGTTGAGGCTGACGACCTGCGGATTGTCGCGGATGGCCTTGCCCTTGGCATCGATCGCCGCAGCTTCAGCTTCACCCTTTAGGCGAATGGACTTGGCGTCGGCTTCGGCCTGTGCGAGAACGGCGTCGGCGGCTGCCTTGGCCTTGGTCACGGTGATCTGTGCAGTGACCTTTTCACGAGCCGCGTTCTGCATGATCTTCTCGACCTCGACCTGCGCCAGCATGCGAGCTTCGACCGACTGTTCGTAGGTGTCGGAGAAGTCGATGTTTTCGATCTGAAGCGATTCCACGATGATCGGGCCGACGATGCCCTTCTTGAGGGCGGCTTCGGCTTCGAAGTTGAGCTTGGCACGCTGCTGGATGGCGGTCACGGCGTTGTACTGTCCGAAGACGTTCTTGACCTGCTCGTTGACCTTACGATCGAGAACGCGCGAGATCAGGCCGTCGATGCCGCCGTAGTTGGCATAGACCTCGGAGACCTTGTCGGCCGGGATGCGGAAGTTGACAGACAGGACGAGAGTTGCGGGCTGCTGGTCGGCCGAATAGACCTGATAGTTATCGTATTTTTGCGCGTGACCCTGAACCGAAATCGGAATCGCGCTGTCGATGAGCGGCAGCTTGAAGCCGAGACCCGGTTCGGCGGTGCCGACGACCTTGCCGTAGCGCAGAAGTACAGATCGTTCACCCTGATCGACAGTGTAGAAACTGCCGCCGAAGATGATGAGTGCAAAGATACCTGCGACGACTGCCGCAGCGATGGGGAAAATTCTCATGGTTTCTCCTTGTTTTCTTTCTTCCAGTGCAGATGGTCGTAAGCAAACTTACAACCAAAAATCACAAGCGTGAAGACAACGGCCCCGCCGATAACTGCCAGCATGTGAAATCTCCTTGTTGAGTTTTACTAGACACGCGACCATCGCGTGTCAAGAACTAATTAACAGGCCCGACCACTTTGATCGACCCGCCGAAGGCCAGCGTATCGAGGAGCAGAATGGCGACTTTCACCTGATCCGGTGCAAGGCCGCTATAGTCTACACCCTTGCAGAAGTCGGTGACCAACGTCACGATCTTATCATCCACCGGATCGGAGCCGGAGAAGAACCCGGCCTTCCGAAGTTCACTGTAGGCATTCGTGGTGAGAGGCGTGTCCATGGAAAGCTCCGTGAGATGGCCAGCTAATGAAGACGCCGACGAAGGCGATCAAGCCGTAGAACATGACCTTATTCATGTGAGGGCTTCAGTGGCCGGATTGCCAGAAGAGCATGTGCGCCCTTGCCGATCAGGTTGAAGACGACGTCGCGCTGACCGTAAAGCTGGACGAACATCGCCCCGTTCTGCTCTGCGGATGCGACATGCTCGTTCGCGGACAGGACTTCCTGTCCAAAGTCCTCGAACAGCTTGGAGTCGAATGTCGCCTCGATCGCGACACTCATATTGTCTTCAGACCATTCATAGGGAAACTCGTCCGCAGTGCTGTCGGTGGATACCATCTGGCAATAGCCGTAATGATCGGCCGCGACTGACATGTAAGACAGGATGTCAAGCATCGCCTTCTTCTCGACATAGCCGATGAAGGCCACACCATCATTCTGGCGTGCTGCCGCGTTCATGGTCATCACCGTCTGAAGGACGCCCATGGCGAGGCTCTGACCGGGGATGTCGTCCACATTCTGACGATCGACGTCAGGCACGGTGTTGGTGTCGGTGACCACGAAGACCGTGATCAGGACCTCACCGTTGTCATCGACATGCGCGATCTTGGCGCGCATCGGAGCATTGGTGAGGGAATTCCAGAGCCAGAGCTTTTCGTTAGACAGGCTCTCGGCGAAGTAGTCGAGAACTGCCTGCTGCTCCGGCTCAATCTCGCCATCTTCGAACAGCCCACGGGTGATCGCCGGAATCAAATCGTCGGGCTTGTCGGCGCAGACCGTGGTTGCGAAGAGGCTGTCGTCCACCGTGACTTCGATCGAAACGAAGATCGCTGCATGGACGAAGATGTCGTGAAAGGGTTTGAAAGTCATTCTGCTTCTCGTTCTGGACCCTTCGAAGGGTCATTAGTCGATCAGGTCGTAGATGTAGCGAATGCCCATTGCCGAGACCTGAACGGCCTCCTTGCGAGCGGCATCCTCGTAGCCGCGATCGGGCTTGATCTCGTCCCAAAGCTCATCGACTTCCTCCTTGAGGACGGCGTAGCCTTCATGCGCGGAGTTGATCGGCTTGTGCTTCGAGGATGCCTTGAAGACTTCGGCGCGAACGTCTGCCAAAATGCGATCCAGTTTGGCTTCATCAACGGTGGGCATTGTGCCATCCTTTTCCAAAAAGCGAGGCGCACTGCATTGCATTGCTGACGCCTATCGTTGTCGTGTGAACCAATTCTCCTTCCGGCGATCGAGACTCGACCTCGATCTGATCGGAATATTTGGTCGCTGAACCCAACCACCCGGCATCGCTCACGCAAAGGAGGATTTCAGGGGCGAAGATTAGGTTGAGACACCAAAATGAAACTACAACCAAACACGTTACAAACCCGACTTTCACGAGAAAGTCTCGAAGCTGGTCAGCCATTTATTTTCCTTGGAGGGCTCGGGGTCCCGGAGAGTTCAGCACCGCCTAGCTCTCCGGGTTGTAGTCGCCTGTCAGCTTACCGATTGTCCGTGTCGAGGTTTTCTTAACGCTTAGCATACACGTTTGCGTAGCAGACCCTGTTCACCTAGCTCGTATCACTTATTGCTTCTTTCTTCTCGCTTATCGCGGTGCCACCAATTTGCAAGCTTATGAGGCTCACTCGGTGCGGCACCTACCCGGCCAAGGGTCAGTCTGGTTACCGGCTCGTTTCCAGACTGTGATTTCCTTCTATTTATGGTTAACGGCCTTGTCAAGCGTTTCTTGACAGAATTTTCACGGCTCTTCAGTTTTGAACCCACATCCCGAACAGTAGAACAGAGCATCCACGCAGTTCGAGCACGGTGGGGAGATGTGGCAGGAGCAGTTCTTTTCATCGAGCCGAACCATGATCCCTCCACAGATCGTTGCGGGCGCAACAAGCCGTCCACAAGGCTCATCTTCCCACAAGCCAACATCGCCAACCAAGCTTTCACAGTAGCAGCCATGTTCGGCCATGCCGATGCAGTTCTCACAGGGAATAGACATCGCGCGCCATCCTAAGCATGAGCAGTTTCAATTGATCGATCGTCGTGGCGTTGCGGATGTCATCCATCAGTTTCTCGCATTTTGCGAGCTTTGCCGCCAGATCAACCGGCTTACCAGTTGCTGGATCGAACGTGCGTCGGCTAGTAACCTTCATCGACTATGCTCCTCAGTATTCGCTTGATGTCGTGGATGTCATCGGCCTGTGCGATCTCTGCCAGCATGTCGTCCTTCCAGACGCGTAGTTTGGCCTCGGACATGCTGATCCCGTATTCTGATCGCATCCACATGACGCGATCGGCGGCAGACGCATAGAGATTTCCGGGGATGTTAGTTGACAGGTATGGAATGGACATAGTCCCACATCTTCTTTTCATCGTCGGGGAAGAACAGGTTGAATACCGGGATGCCAGCCCACAGCGCCACGCGCATGGCGAGGCCGGTGCCGCCGCTGTCGAGACCGTCTGTCGTATAGCAGATCACGAACTTCGAGCGAGGTCCCTGCATGTTGTCGCCGAGAATTTGAAACGGATTGCGGCCCAGCAAATTGCGAGCCATGTTGCTGCACTTGTGCCACCTCGGATGGAACTTCGAAGCGAAGTCTCTCGACTCATCCGTCGCCTCATGAGGACGATAAATCCGACACTTGCCCGCAGCGCCATATTCGAAAGCCGTGTCGCTTCCCGTTGCGCCGCCCGAGCGAAGCCACCAGCCCATCTTCGACAGGGCCTGTGCGATCTCGTCCTCACGAGCTTGAATTTCGGGAGGTGTCTTACGCGAACCAATCCCGGCGTACCAATCACGATCTTGCATTTTTCAACTTCCTCAGATAGTCGGCACCACGGCCGGTGATTTTCCATTCCGTCACCCACTTCGGCTCGCCGGGATGCACGTCGTAGTTCGACATGATCTCGTCTCGAACCCAGCCGCGCGCCGCCATGCGCGCCAGCAGGCGATAGGCGCGATCCTTCGCCATGACATAGTTGGGGTCCGCCTTTCGGCCGGGGAAATTGTGAGAGAAGTCGGCGAGGAAGGTCGTACCGTCATCAAAGATGGTGGTGAGCTCGATGCCGCCGTTACCACGGCTGAGCGCGTCGATCAGACGCTGCAAGATAAACTCGACGCGTGGATCGTCATCCAATTCCAATTTGGCAGGTGGCATGAAAAGGCCCTCGATATGGTTAACGAGGACCTATAACAGGTTGAGTGCAGATGTCAAGAATAGCTTGACATCCTATCGATTGGCAGCCCACCATGTGCGCAGTGCAGAGATTTCGCCCGGAGAGAGCTCGGCCGCGAAGTGCATGATGCCATAGAGGTCACCATTGAGGGCGGCGCTTACGCTTGGTTCGTTGCTGCCACACATGACGCCAACGACGGCGCGGCCGAGGGATTTGGATTGTGGCGATGGATGCGAAGTGTCGTTAACGCCTTGTACGGCATCCTTCCAGACCTTGGCCGAGTTCGCACCTCGAATAGAATATTCGTAGAGGCCGAGAGGGGACGCGCCAGAGCCACTAAAATACGGGTCCATTCCTGCGGCGTTGCCGCGCGCATTGAACCATGCCGTCGCCGCTGACGTGTTGATGGCCAGTACGCCGAGACCGGTCGTGTCGTTGTTGATCCCTGCCTTACCCAAGGACAGAACTCGTTGGTAGTGTTCATTGGTAAGGGTGCTGAACTTGGTGAACCCGTAGCAACCGCCGAGTGCCAATTCTTCGCTAGGCCCGGTGCAGAGATACTCGAAATTTGCGGCGTTAAATCTGAGGAAGGTTTTACCACCTTCAACGATGTAGGTGGGTTGCCGAGACTCGTCGGAATTGAACAGATAAATGCCTGACGGTCCCTTGTCCGCGACATAAGCTACCTTCTGACCGGAGGCCGTCACCGGCTCGGTCTGGAGAATGTCCTGATACATGGTGGTCACGTCGCCGAAATCCCACCACACCGAGCCATCGCCAGCCGTCATCAGCAGTTCCGGATAGAACTCGAACGGCGCTGGAGTTGTGTTAAAGTTGTGATAAGCAGGCATGATTAATACCGATACGTGTTGAGCCAGTTTTTTATCTTGGTGTTGATCGTGGACGACGGGATGGTGTCGAGATGGACGATGTTCCAGATACGACCATCGAACGGGCCAACACCGGAAGGTGCATCGTTCTCACTCATCATGCCAATTACGATACCGCCGTCGCTGGTTGCCGTCAGACCCGATGCTGACGCATCGCCGACACCGGCAGTCCCGTTGAAATAGCACTGCGCATTCGCGCCTTGGATTTCATACTCATAGAGTCCGAAGGGAGACACACCTGATGTGCCGATACGAGTATCGAGAGCAGCCGATCGTGCGCGGACACCGAAATGGGCATTCAGATCGCCAGTATGGATAGCGAGCGACGCATTTCCTGATGTGTCGTTACCAACTGCCGAACTGGAAACAAGGCGTTGAAACGAGGCAGTGCTGTCGCCTTCGAAGATGATATATCCCTTACATGTTGCAAGAGACATGATATTCGAAGAATAGAGAAAGCACCCTGATGCGAAATCCGCGCATTTAAATCCATTTGCGATCGCGGATACAGGAGCCGTTTCCTCTTCATAGGCGTAGAAAGTCCGGTCCGGATTGCTCTTATCCTGCACCACCATGATCTTCTGACCGATAGCGGTGATCGGCATGGTCATGTCCTCATCTTGGAACATGTACTTCCAATCGCCGAAATCCACCCAAAATCCGGAGGTTGATTCGATGGCGTCGGCCGGATTGAACTCGTACGAATTCGGAGGATTGTCCCAATTGTAATAGAACTGCGCTGTCATGAAAACCTCAGGTCACAGTTGCGGAGACACAGCGGACGCCGACTGGAGAGTTGATGTTGATGGAGAGCTCGTCGCCGACTGCGACGGGAACCGAGATTGCCTGATTGGTTTTTGTCGAGGTGACTGAGGCAATCGTCGCTGCCACGACGCCGTTCTTGACCAACTGGATCGAGCAGGTGCCTTGGAACGTCTTCGCCGAAAGGCGTACCGCCGTCAGCGCTTTGCCGGAATAGATCGTCAGCGGATAGGTACCCGCGACAACCTCCGTGTCATGCGCCACGGTGAGTTCGAAGCTCGGCTGCGTCGTGCCGTTCGCTCCTGCCGCTCCGGTCGAGCCTGTTGGCCCGGTTGCTCCGGTCGGACCCTGCGGTCCGGCATTGCCCTGCGGTCCCTGCGCGCCGGTCTCACCCTGTGGTCCTTGCGGTCCCTGTGGCCCGGCATCGCCGGTATCGCCCTTGTCTCCCTTGAGGCCGGTGAATTGTGAGATGTTCTTCCACTCATTGGTAGCGGTCTCATACTTGATCAGGCGTCCGGACATGTCGCCGTTGAGCGAAGACGGAAGCGTCTGATCGATGCGCGTATCAGTCGTGACAATGAACCACCAATCGACATCAGCCGTCTCGATCGCGGCGACCTTCGCCTCGTCCAGTGGGTTGGTCTCGTCAATGCGGAGTGCGCCTGCCGGACCCTGCGGACCAGCAGCACCCTGTGGTCCTTGGATGCCCTGTGCGCCTGCCGGACCCTGCGGACCGGTCGCACCGGCCGGGCCTTGAATACCGGTGAACTGACCGAAGTCCTGCCATGTATCGGTTGCCTTCCGGTAGACCACCAAGTGGCGTGACATATCGCCGGAAATCGTAACCGGAGTGTTCTGGTCAGTACGCAGATCGCCGTCCGGATTAACGAGGAACCACCAATCGGTCGTCCCCGCGACAATCGCATCGACCTTGGCTTCATCGAGATCGCCATATTCGTTGATCGTCAGGGACTGGCCCTGCGGACCGGTAGCACCGGCTGGTCCAGTCGGACCCTGCGGGCCAGTCGGACCCTGAACACCTTGAATACCCTGCGCGCCGTCTTCCCCACCCAAGGATGCAAGCCACGTCGTCTCGTCACCTACAAATCCGTCGAGAACAGCCAACTCGTAAGCTGAGAGGCCTTCGTCACCCATGATGGAGATGAGCCAAGCGTCTTCATCGCCGACGAAGCCTTCATCGACCGCAATTTCATAGGCAGATTTGCCGGGCATGCCGACTGCATCCTGCCAAGTCGCTTCACCACCAGCGTCACGAGTCAGGACCTGTCCAGTCGTTCCACCGGCCGGAAGAGAGTCGGGCGCGTCTTCCCAATCGGTGTCGCCGTCATCGTCGGACTGTTTGACAAGCACCTGACCGGTTGTGCCGCCAAGCGGGACGGAAACAGGCGCGTCGTCCCAAGCGGCATCGCCATCATCATCGCTCGTCTTGGTCAGAACCTGTCCGGTCGTGCCACCAGCCGGGACGCCGGTCGTATCGACATCCTGCCAGCTTGCTTCGCCGTCATTATCGGAATCCTTGATCAGCGCCTGTCCGGTGGTACCGCCAGTCGGAAGCGCCGGAGCCGGGGTCTGCCAGTCGGCATTGCCATCGGCGTCGGACGTCTTGGTCAGGACCTGTCCGGTGGTGCCCCCCGGAGGCAAAGCTGCGCCATCGCCGCCGCCAGCAGCAAAAATGGCCTTGTCAAATCTTTCGTAAGTATCCCAAATAAACGATTGCAGCGTCGGGAACTTGTCCAGACGGAGGGGAATCTTCAAGAGATCGGTGGTTTCCGGTACTTCTTTTTCGATCATTTTAACGAGCCCGACATGAGAAAATATCAGGCAACAGTATGCGGATCGAAGGAGCCACCGTCAATTTTTTCTTGACAGCGGCTCAATAGCTTTATGCGAGCTAGTCGCCACGATTGGCCTTTCGGCGCTTGGTTTTCGCCGGGATCGGATCGAGAACTCCGGCCCCGACGCCGACAGCGAGAGCATCGGTGACGCGGGAAAGGACATGATTGGCGATCGACAATTTCATGTACTCGGCGGTGTCACGTCGCAAATTGAGAGCATCAGAAGCGGTCGATGCGTCACGCTGAATGTTCTCGCGGAGATGAGAGATAACGGCTTCCCAATTCATGCTGTAGGTGGTCACGCCGCAGCATCCTTGAACAGATCGGCATAGACCAGTGACGGATCGAGTTCACGCCAGCCCTTGACCGATTCGCGGGCGAACACTTCATGAGCGTATCCCTCGAAGGTCAGGTAGCGATAGTCAGGCACGTCGATCTCCAGCACGCGGTAGCCTTGCGGATAAAGCTGGCGCATGTCGTTGGTCGAGAACCAGCGCGACAGGTCGGTGATGTCCGACGTCGCCGACATCCAGTGCAAGTCACGATCGCGGAAGATCGGATGGGGTCCCATCGCCAATTGCGCCGCAGCCGCGCCTTCGAGCTTGTTGATGTCGCCGAGATAGTTGCCGTCGAAGTCGTACCAAAGGCCGTTGGCATTCTTGCCGACGAGGCCTACACGGTAAAGCTTGGCGGGCGTCTTGAGCTCGGTGAAATTGAGCAGTTGCGCGGTGATGAGGGACGGTGTCATTTCATTCTCCTATTTCTCTCACCTTGCATGGTGGAACTGGTGTGTCAAGCGTTTCTCAACATCTCTTGTAAATTTAGATCGCGGAGAGTGCCTGTGTCCCGGTCGGCGTCAGGACGAAGACACCGTAGTTGCGGTGCTCACCGACGCGCTGGACCAGCTTCGAGCAGGCGAGGGACTCCAGAACCTTCTCGGTCCGGACGTCGCTGCCGAAAGTCTCGCAGCCGTGGCTCCACTTGCCACCAAGTCGCTTGAGGATGCCAAGCACGATCTTCTGGTTCTTATCGAGGCGCTTCATAAAATCTCCATCGGCGCGTTGATCACATTCCTGCCATTATCAGTACGCTATCGTACTGTCAATCAGTTCTTGACAATTCTCGATCCATCAGGACGCAACCGCACCGGTTCCCCGTCGTGATCGCAGGGATGGTGTCCCTGCACTGCGAAATAGCGATCCCGCATGATCTTCTTACCACCAAACTGGAAACCCCACCGACGAAACGGCCGACCGGAGATGAGGATTGTGATGGTTCCGGGGATGACCTGTTGGACCGAATGCAGATGCTCGGCCGGACGGAACCGGATCGATCCGAAGCGAAGCACGTCGATATCCTTGACAGTGCAGACTCCACCCTCATCAACTTCGAACTCGAAATCGGTATAGCCGCCGCGAAGGCAGATCGTCAGAAACCAGTAAGGGTGATCGTGCGGCGCGCGGTGATCGTCGTCCGCCAGCCAGTGATGGATGCGGACGGCAAAACGCTGGAAATCGAAAACCCAGCGATAGAAATACGGGCATTCGGCGAGACCGCCCGGCTGTGCCCATGTGATCTTCGGAAACAGGGTCACGGCTTATCCCATACGATGATCGAGGCTGAGATCAGTTTTTGCTTGATCTGGAACGTGTTCAACGGGAGATCGTACCGGCGAACGTCCGGATAGTAGTCACTGAGAACCATCGCTCGATCTTGATGAAGGAGAGCAACAAGACGACCGCGACGTTCGAGACACTCCATGGCCTTTTCGACATGGGAAAGCAGACTGCCGGGCGGATTCATCACGACGCGAGCGAAGTAGCCTTCCATTATCATGTCGTTGCGGAGGAAATCCTGCTTCAAGACAACGGCGTTGGTGTCGCGAAGATCGGCGATCATGTCGCCGTTGAGCTCGATGGCGGTGACCCGCCCGGCTGTCAGGCGATGGATGGATCGCACGATCGACCCGCGCCCGGCCGAAGGTTCGAGAACGCGCATGCCGGGATAAATCCGGGCAAGACTGACCATGTCGTCGGCGAGCCAGTCTGGCGTAAATGTGGCAGGAAGATTGGTCAGGTGTGATGGGCTCGAACCACCGACACGCAAGGTTTCTCCATTCCCTTCCCCGTCATCGGGGGTGTACTGGCCAGCTTTCGTCTCCTGATCAGGGAGATGTACTTGCAGGTTTTCGCCCGCGACTTCGGTTCCGTTCCACCCTTCGCTTTCATCCTGTACGGGGACTACTTTATGCTGGGGCTCTGGACTTGCTGCTCTACCAACTGAGCTAACACCTGATTTCTCTTGTCTATTCATCTTTGGGTTTCCTGTCAATAAGAAATTGACGAGTTTGGAAATTTTTAGATATCGATAGCAATCAAGTATCGATAGTGAGCTTGATCCGGCTCTCGCAGTCAGCTTGAGCGGCCGCTCGGGCGATTTCCAATGTTTTGCATTTCCCTCCGCTTTGTCTTTCTCGCTCGATCCACCAATGCCAGTCGCCTCCATCAACGACCTGATGGATGGTGTAGGTGTAGCCCAGAACCGTAGCGTCGAATGTGTTCCCGTTTTCTCCGCGTTCTTCCCACGCAAGCGGCTTCACCTTAATCTCGACTGCCACTCCCCTCGCCGGTTCGTCAAAGCGAGACACCAACGCGCCCTCCGAGCGATCAAAGCCACAACCAAAGTCCGGGTCATATGAGCAGACAGAGCGACCACAGCCGCACGCCACCGGCTCCGCAGCGCTGGCTGGTGCTGCGGTGAGGGCGGTAAGAAATATACTGGCAACCTGTTGGGCGTCATACGTTTTGCCATCAATGGAAATACTCGCGAAGCCGCCATTTGGTGCGAAGCCAGCAGCCTTGACGACGTGGTGCGTTGAGTTGTTCATGGTGTCTCCTTTCGGATCACTATCGATACGGGGCCAGTATCGTTGGTGCTTCACGTTGAAGCGTTTAGAGCCGTCAGCGAGGTTTCAGCGAGTGCATCAAGCCAGCCGGCTAACCAGTTCCCTTGGTCCCATGTCGTGCCGTATGTTGGGCAGTCGGTGATAGAACGTGCGCTGAGCATAGCCTCGCGACCTTCTCGGTAGGAGCGACTGTCTTTGTCCATGTTCCTTACGTGGTCAGCAATTCCGAACATCACTTTGTCTCCTCAAAACACGTCTGCAAAGGGTCGTTTTCTCGCGCCCTCTATGACTGTAAATTCGGGCCGCTACCGACGAGACGGCACGATCATTGGCTCGGTGCCGTTGCGCTGAGCGAGCCACTCAGGAAACCACAGGGGCGGGTTCCAACTCCCACAGATGCCGTCTCGTGTTCTGCCGGGAAAGACGTGGTGGCTGTCGTAGCTGTCGAGCGACGGGTTCGCGTCGAACTCGGCGGCGGCTCTCAAAGCATAGCTGTTCCACGCCCTGCGTTCTTCATCGGTCGCCAAGCAGTAGGCGATCTTGTCGCCATCGTGATAGATCATCACCGGCTTGACCTTGCCTTCCATCAGGGCGCGAAGCTCCTCGTCGGTGTAGTCTTCAACAGTTTTCATGGCTCTCTCCATAATGTCCGATAAGGCAAGGTTATCGGACGTTGTTCATTGCAACCGACGCGACGCGTCATGCGTTGGGCTTTTGCCCTCGCTGACTCTGTCCCACCGATCGAACATCGCCTGCACCTTGGGTGGATACGGTTCCGGCTCTCCGGTGATCTGCTCGATGCGCTCGCGCAGAATGGCGAACGGATGCTTCTGCTCCATCATCGCAATAAGCGAGAGGTCCACGCCCACGTCCTGAAGCTTGTCGAGCAGGCGCTGGCGTTCTACGAGATCACAGGTCTCGCCGGTCTGCATGATGTCACGCAGCAGTTTGAGATAGCTGTTACTCACGTTTCTCCCTCCAATTCCATCCGAATCTCCATCAGCAATTTGCCGAGGTGATTATCACCGACCAGTTCTCCGCTCGTGTAGGTCATACCCCAAAAGGTATCACCCCACGAGTTTCCTTCGATCAGTTCCCGCCCGGCCGTGTCGAGCAGCATGCGAGACAAGTCTGGTTGCGCGAACTTCTCGCGTAGGAGAAGCCGCATGACGTCGATCTTCATACCATCCCATCCGGGACGAAGTTTCACCGCAGCACCAGCACGCTTCGCTTGATCGGCTGTCATATACGAGATGCTGTGTCGGATTTTCCGATCGATCGTCTTAGCCGCCTGATAGGCGTTCTCGACCGTCGTGTAATCTTGGCTTTCGAACCGGATCAGTTGAGGGCAGATGTAGAAGTTCGACAGGAACCGGAAATTGTGCGTGAACGAGTAGATCGGATCGCCGGGATACTTCATTCTGGAGCCTCGATTCGGATCGTCACCAGCGCAGCATCCTCGCTGCGTGTGACATCAAGGATCGAGACTTCGATCTCATGCGCATCGGTCAGGCTATACGCCTTCCGAATGTGCTCTCGCACGATCGCAGCGACGAAGTCCTCTCCGAGAAAGATTTCCATCTCGTTGAATTTCTTGTCAACTGTCACCGACCGCGTAGTGGTTTTCCAGTCGAGAATGGGGAGCGCCTTCATCATTTCAGTCGCTCCACCGTTTCCGCCAGATCGAGAAACGTGCGCTCGATCAGGTTTGCCGGGCCGTAGGCCGGGACGCCGATCTGAGGCAAGTCGATCTGATCGATCAACCAGATTGCTCCAAGGCCCATCGCCAACAGCGCGGCCGAGAACGCGATGAGTCCGCAGATCATACGAACCGGATGATTTCGAGTGGTCCACGTCTCGTCGGTGATCTCCGTAAATTTCCATTCCGAATGTCGCTCCATCAGTGCTTCTCCATCACGGTAGGCAGCGTCTTGTATGCGTTATAGGCTGCGATACGAACGTGCGTCTCTTCGCGGGTGTCATAGAGCTCAAAGCTTGTCCAACGAGTGGAGTCGAACGCCAAGTTCTCGATAACGCCGATCGTGTACTTCTTTGCCTGCGCCACGGTAGCGGCCGGAACCATGATGTCCATACGCGGGACAGATGGGATACCAGAGACGATCAGAACGAAATCAGCTTTCATGTCGGTAACTCCTTGTTGACGTCCCTATCTAGCGTCAACCCGGAGGACTTGTCCAGAGCTTCTTTACACGTTCGCTCGGTATGGTTAAAATTGCCTGCGGCGTGCCGGAGCGGCCTTTTCTGTGTTCGAGAACAGGACCTTGAATTCCGCCACCTTGGTATGGAAATCCTTGATGATGTCGGTGACCTTTCCGTCTTCGACTTCAAGCGACTTCATCAACTGGTCGAAGCGGTCGATGCGCCCGTAAAGCTCTTCGGTTTTGGCGTTGATCTCATCAGACAGATCGCTGATCTTTTTGTCGAGCGAGGACATTTGTTCGATCTTCTTCTCGGCGAGAACGATCTGGCGCATGACGCCTTCGCCGAGTTCGATGATTTCGTTCATCTCATTTTGCGAGGATGCGCTGATCTCCGGACCGAATGACCTTTCCCGGATTGTTGCGATCCAGTCGATCGGAACGTTCAAGTCCTTCGCCACCTTTTCGTCTGTCCAGTCATCTTTGTAGCCGACAGACTCATCGATATAGACGTCTTCGAGCTTCGACATGATGATCCGATCGTCGGTCCGGGTCATTACCGGAACCGCCTTGACGATAGCGGTGCTGGTCGAGGTCGGAATAACCGGGATGGCTTGATGTTCGGGCACCAGCACAGGCTTCAGGACGGCATGTCCGTTGTGATTCTCTGTGGGAACCGGCACGTCCATCTCGATCGTGATCACCGGCTTCGACTTTCGTCCTTTCAGCTTGGAAAGGCAGGACGAACACATGTCAGTGCGTGCGCTCTTTCCGACCTGCCAGCCCCGGCGCTCGAACTCCTTGGGTAAATGACCCGGCGTGACGGAGCCCTTGTAGTTGAAGTATTTTTCGGTCGATCCGCATTTCGAGCACTGGATTTGCGCGCCGACGAGTGCCTTGCCTTCGTGAAAATCTTTTACCGGTGTGAAATCGCGTTCGCGCAGCATGTTCTCTTCCTCGAAAAAATGATTGTCCTTCCACTTCCGGACGCGCTTCGCCATGTTTCCGTCTGCGGGCGGCGTCGGCACCGAAACAAACTCAAAGTTACCGGTGTTGAGTTTTCCTGTCGCATCCTTGACGGTGAGATCACGCTGTGTGCGTAAAATAAGATAAGAGCGCCAGTTGGGTGTTGCGATATGCCCCATGAGACCCTTGGATACGCCATATTTATCGGCCAATTTCTCCAGAGAATAGCCGAGAACCTCGCGATCCTTTCTGGCGGCGTCGTGCCAGCTTGGATATTCCAGTCTGATCTTTTTCATTCGTCCGCTCCCTATCGATCGTTCTCGTATGTCATCCCGGAACTGCGGCTCGGAACGACGGCGCGCTCAAACAACATAGCCATTCCGGCCGTTGCACCGCCTCGTGTCTGCATCGCGACCATGGACACGGTGCGCCACTTCGCCTTGGCCATTTCATTGCAGATCGGATCGACTTGAACCAGTTGCTCAACCCACAGGGTTTTGTACTCAAACATCAGTGCAGCCCTCCATCCATCCTTTCAATGAAAGCTTCGACGCGAGCTCGGAAGAATTCTGCCGACTCGTCTGGCTCGCGGACGAGGGTAATGCCGCCGACTATTGCCGTCGTCGCTGCTTCCCAAATCTGGTCCACTGAATCGTGGCTTTCGATCAGGGACCGCAGCAGGTCTTCATCCACAAAATAGGCTGCGAGCTTGTGGTTGATCATTTCGGATCGAGTCCCATTTCATAGGCAGCGCGTTTGTTTCGGGAGATCATCTCCTCGTAACCACGCACCTGCTCTTCCCAATAGGCCACGCGCTTGCGGGCATCGGCGAGACCGACGCGCGCAGCCTGCATCGCCCGATCGTACATCTCTTGCTCTACGATTCTGTCCTCACTCATATCGCCAACCTCCTGTTAATGGCGCGCTGCCTGATCACGTCGGCATTTGCGAAAGCGTAGGATCGGATGTCGGCGTGGTCAAGCTCATGTTCCTGCATAAGCTCGTAAATTGCGACAGCCATGGCTTCTCGGGTGCCGGTTTTCAGTGCCCGCTCGCAGATCAATCGGGACCATCCTTTGCGTATGCTATTTTCGATCGCAACCCTACTCATCGAGCATCCCCATAGCCATGTCGGCGTGAAGTTCGGCCACCTCGCGATATGAGAGGTTGTAAAGCGCCATGATCTGGTAGATCGTGATGGCGATCTTGGTCCGGTCGTCGTCCTTGAGCGCTTCCGCCATATTGTCGGCAGCGAGACGCCGACCAGCGGCACGGGCAAGAAGGCTGAGTTCAGATGCCATTGACGTGTTCCTTGAGTCGGCGCGCGACCGCGTTCCAGCCTTCGACATCGGCACAGACCTGCTGCATGACCACAGAGTCGGCATAGCGATTGTTCATGACGTGGCCGAGCGCGGCGTTGTGGTAACACTCCAGCGCGTCGGCGAGACGAAGGGTCACCGTGTTGGCGACAGCCGTGGTGATCGTCTCCATCAGCTTGGTGGTGCGCTCCTTGCGTTTCTTCGCCTCCAGCCATTCCATTTTGGCGAGAGCCTGTTGTTGTTCCGGCCAGTCAGCGAAACGTCGCTCAAGCTCTTCGGGGTCAATCAGTGGTTCCAAGAGCGCGTCAAGGAAAAGGTCGTAGGGGTTGCGTTCAGACATGCGGCACCCACAGTGGATAGCGTTCCTTGACTGCGCGCTCCATACGATGCTTGAGATCGGCGTTCGTCACTTCATCGATTGTGATCCACGCGCCGGTCGCGCTGTCCTTGAAGACGGCCTTCGAAGGTGCGTCCTCGTTCTTGGCGGACAGGACCTGATTCTCGATGTAATACTCGAACGATCCCAAACTGATTCCCCACATGCGAATGTAGGGATAGAGCTTTTCCTTCATCTCTTATCTCCTTCTGCTTCGCCAACTCTGGCACGCGGCCGGTGCCGGATCAAGGTCGATGTCGCGGCATGGTTAACCGCATCGTCGCGGTCCATCCAAGCATCGGTCACCTCGATCGGGGTGATGTCGAACTTGTGCATCATGACGACGATCGAGCGCAGCATGCCTCGACGGGCTTTGTCAAACGGAGTCACGACGATCACCATCCCAAGTGTTCGAGATCGACCGTAAGCTGCCGCGATCGATCTGCCCGGCGAGGTAGAGTTTTATGGCCTCCCGCTGACGCCACTGTTCTGTCACCATCTGATGCAGAAGCTCGTGCGCCTGCAAGACAACAGCGGCGTCATAGGTCCAGAGGTCCTTACCGGTCTCAGACATGCCGGGCTTGATGGCCTCCTTGCCCAACTCCCGCACCAAGTCCTCCAGTCGGGGGAGGACCGCCTTCACTTTTGCTTCGGGCGAAAGATCGCGTAGGTTCTCGATGAATTGCTCGTATAATGAGAGGGGCTTGGCGAACGACTGCGGATTCTTTTGCTCGATCATATCAATCTCCGTCCGTCTGCGAGGAACACCTGAAACGGGAGGAAGGTCCCGGCTGCGGTGAAGTCAGCCAGATACATCGGAGAGTATCCGGTATGCTTGAAGTGCAATCCCCGCGTGTTCTTGTAGAGCTTCTTGACGCAGCGTTCGCCCGTGTCAAAGTTGATCACCTTGACATAGACGTCGAGACCGCCCTGCTGGTTCGGATGTTGCCTGTGAGCGAACGGTTCTCCCAGCAGTCCGAACATAGGATACTTTGGATCGTACATGTGGAGGACGACTTCGACTTCCTTGTCATGGATCATATTCATGGATCACCTGTAGGGATGGTCAATTCTTTTAGAGTGAAATACTCGTCCAAGGTCCCAAGCATGATGGGCCATCCACTTGTCGCCGTTTCGATCCTGATAGATGCGAACCATTCGGCCGGTGACAACGTCACAGAAGCCGACACCTACGCGCTCCATTGGCCAGCTATTCAGCCATCTTATCAGCTTTGTGATCACGTCTCTTTCTCCGCTCATCCCGGACATAAGCTGCAATCACAGCTTCCGGTGTAATCTTGTAAATGGGAAGCTGAACCACCCTCGCAATTTCGGAGGCTGGCTCGCGATAATGGTCCGGCCAGAAGTTATTCGGAAGCTGCATAGCGCCGCATTGCTTCTTTCGTGGTCTCACTATGGAGTTCGACCGGCAGGACCTCTCGGCACTTGCGGATGGCAGGTGCCAGTGTGTTCATGATCCATCGTTCGAGACGCGCTGGAGAGTGATTTCCTTCAGGGACTTCCTCCCATGCGGCGACGATACCGACGAGGGCTTCCAACTCACGATTCATTTTTCTCTCCATAGGTCTCGACATAGTCCCGGTTACCGGCTGCGATCTGGCGTGCGATATGCTCGTTCTTATCGAACACCGGTCGGGCTGGTCGGCCGATCATGTCGCAGAGATCGGTGTAAGCCCGATCTAGGTCGAGATAGGTTGTCTTGAGCTCCGGCACGTCATCCATGAACTGGTAGGCAGCCTGTCGGGCGTTGTAGACCATCTGCATCGTACCTGATATCGCAATTTGCTGATCGATGGTCATCGCAAGGAAATTTAGTTTACTCACCACCTTTCCTCCCATACTGCGGGCCAGAGTATCTCCGATTCCACCAGTCGGCCGCTTCGTCAGCAGTATCGAGATCGGGACTGATCGCGTGGCCGTAGATGCAACCAGCCGTCCACATGCGCGGCTCTTGCCAATCCACGCCACCTCTGCCGTATTGCGCCTTGGCTCCGCAGAATGGGCACAGCTTCAGTCGCTTCATCTCTTGTAAACCTTGTGAACCCAATCGGACGACGCCATGCCAAAGTCGTGGAGACAGCCAAGGCAGCGTTGTGACGGCCGATCAGCACCACAGCCGCCACAAGGGATATAGCCCGGCAGCGGCTTGGTGTTGACGACGACAGGTGGATTCGGCTGGCCGATCTCCTTGACATAGGAGAGGCGTGGTTCATCGGACCCGAAGAGCGCGTCAGCCGTCTCGGTTGCCGTGGCTGCACGGCCAGCGGTGAGGTGGCGGTTGAGTTCAGAGTCTACCATAGCGATGCCGCCAGTGATTTCGGCAATGGCCGTTTCGAGGTTACGCAGCGTCTCACCCAAGGGGCCTTCGTTGCCGTCCGGATTATCGCCGAAGCGGAAGCCAAGTGTGGCTAGTGTCTCGGCGTCCTTCTCCCAGCGAGCCTGCATCGCCCGCAAGCTGCGTTTGACATTGACAGGATGAAACTTACCGAGACCCATCTTTCCTATCCTTCACACAGCCGGGACAAATCGCGATGAAATTGTCCTTCGAAAACTTCCAACCGTCTCTGCGCGCTTGCTTCATGCAGGCGCGCTCGTTCGGACCATAGTAGGCTCCCTGAACCGACGTCAGGAGCGGTTTGTGCGGACAGTTGTCGCCATATCCGCCGCCTTCTGGAAAGCCGGTATCGCAGTAGAGATCGAGTTGGTAGCATCCGACGACAGACATCACTTCCTCAATAACAAAACCAATAGATACAATCCGGGCCGTCGCACTTCACGCCGCCGCCGATCTGCGGCCGGAGACGGCCATTCGCGCAGTCAGGACAGAGCTCATCGGTGTTTTCGAACCCTTCCGGTGTCAGGCGGTAACCACCTGCCTCCATTTCTTCCCCGGTCTCCAGATTGGTCGCCACGGTGGCGATCGCGCTGTCATGGGAAAGGTGCCAGACCTCTTCGGCCGACAGCTTCACGCCCTTGCCTTTCGCGGCGGCGCGCATGATCCGGAGATATGGATTGACCTTGGTCACCAGAAGTCACCCCGCAGACCCGCCCGTATGCCGAAGAACAGGAAGATGACCGCAGCAACAAAGCTCGCAACGACCATGTAATTTCGGAACGCGATCTCGTCGTGGTTCTTGCGGACGTACCACGCACCGCCAGCGTGGCAGACGACGATAAGAAGGATCAACCAATCACTCACCAGAGGGTCTCCTTCAACTCGCCGTAGGTCAGGCCGATATAGGTTTCGAAATTGATGATGGCCTGCTTATAAGCCACTTCAGCATCGTCCTGTGCCTCCATCGAGCTACCGTTATCGCGCTCGTGTTGGAAGTTCGAGTAGCGCCAGCGCACTTCCTCGGTGAGCATCCGCAGCGTGTCCGGGGAACCGGCGAGGAAGTCAGCGGCTTCGAGCATCGCCGTCTGGATAGGGCCGGGTGGCAGCAGGATCGAGCACTGGCGCAATGCGACGGCGTGTTCGCGGAACTTACCCGTTGGCAGCGGCGTACTCATTTGGGGAGACCTCCTCGGTGTCCTGTGACGGGTCAACGTAGTAATGTGTCTCCGGCTCGCCGAAGAACTGTGACGGATCGGCGGTGACAAGGTCCACGGCGATCTTCTCAGCGATGCCGATCTCGTCGGCCTTGACAACGACATCAGCATAGTCATCGTCGGTTGAGCGCAGAACGCGCACCATGAAGTGCTTCATTTCAGTGACTCCCCGACGCAGATCGGAAAAACTCCTGTGCTCAAGCCGTGTTCGTCATTGATCTTGGCGATGATCTCCTTCTTGATCCGCTCGCAGGCTTCCATGGTGGTGTATTCCTTTATGGATGGCGGCATCAGTCTGTCATTAGGTCCGCCAGCGGTGAAAATGAACAGCGTTGCAGCTAGTAGTTTCATTCCCAATCCTCCGAGCGATAGCCGACCGGAAGGACGCCTCCGTTTTCGACGTAGCCTTCCTTGATGTAGTAATAACAGTCGTCGGACGCCGGACCCATTGCCTCACCAGCGTTGTCGTAGAAGTAGCGTAAGAACTCCAATTCATGAAGTAGCTCGGCGACGTCGGCAGTCTGGATATCATCTACGGACTGCTGTCCTCGGGTATGCTGCTCGCGCAGTTCGTGCAGTCGTTCGTCAGAAATTCTCTCAGGCATCACCCCATTCCCTCTTCTTATATTCCTCAATGGCGTTGCAGAGCTCCGGATAACACTTCATCCGGACCATCAGTCCACGGATGGCAGCACGACGACCACGCCGTTCGGCCGCGTCTTCGAGATCACTATCGAGCATGTATTCGGCGAGCGCCGCTTCGAGCAGTTTGTCCTTAGTCACGGCTCTTCACCGGCTTATTGAGTTCGGCGACGAACGCACCCCATTTAAAGCAGTCGCGCCACTGAACTTCCTCGACACCGGGCACGGCGACGGATAAGGCTTCGGAGGAAACATCGTTCGGATCATCAGTTCCGCCGTTGTCGTTGACCTGAACGATCTCCCAATCAGCCGCAGGCGTAAGCTCTGCGACATGAGGAGGACTTGCATCGGACGCGATCTTCCACTTGGCCCAATAATATCCGGGCTTGGTCGGGAACGTGCTCATTTAATCAGGTCCTTCACCTTGTCATAGAGGACATAAGGTCCCTCCGGATCGACCACCATCATGTCAGTTCCGGGAGCGATGCGATAACGCTCGATGGGTTTCGGCTGGAATGTTCGGTTGAACGACATCGGCATGGAATCTTCGACATCCTTGCCGTCGATCGATACCACCTTCCAGCCGAAGCTCTTCCATCTTTCGATGTTTGGAAGAAAGCGGTCCCTCGTAAAATACGAGTTCCATTTACCGTTGTTATCTATTTTGAGGCGGATATAGACCACCTGCCCTGACAGTTCCGGCGACAAATGCTCGCCGCTCATGCGTTCGATCATGTCCTGATCGGACACCATGAATGGCTTCGACATGTCGCGGCGCAACATGTCCTTGGGAAAAGGCCAAGCGCCATTGACGACATAGTGGATGCTGTCGGTTGCTTTGTTGTATCTCATTTCTCACGCTCCGCCAGCAGCATTTCGCGGTGCTCTTCCAGCCAGCCGCTGATGAGATAACCTTGGCGGGGACCAAGGATATTCTCCTCGGGAATACCACATGCTTCGGCGGCGCGTTTAATCTCCGCCGCCGTGTATTCGCCGTCGATAGTCGCCTCGAAGAGGTCGTAGTTGGTAGCGTCGGACAGGTTCATGTCAGTGGCGACCCTTCCTGCTGGATTGAATAAGGCAAGTCCTGCGCCGACCCGGCAAGGCCGCTCACCAATCGGGAAACGGTCTCGATATTGAGGCGTGTCGGAACGTGAACGATCAGCACATTGTCTCCGCGTGATTTGATCACCGACGACAGGATGTTGCCGTTACGCAGGCCGGACCTGACCGATCGAGCATCCGCCAGCCGGGAGAAATGGTACTTGAGCTTGGTCATGTGCGGTCTCCTAACCTTCAACCATTTCGAAAGCGACGGCGCGGCGATTGTCGTGAAGGCGGATTGTCTTCAAGGCCGATACCTTTTCGTCATCAAGGGCCTTGTGGATGGCTTCCACACCGACGAGGCCGGTTGCCGGAGTACGCTGCCAGTGCGCTTGGAACTCACGTCCACCGAGGACATGGGAAACCGAACCACCTCCGCAGTACAGGAGATGATGGCAGATGGCCTCGTTCGCGTCCTTTGCCTCGATATCGCGCGGATCGTCCCACACAAGAGCGCCGATCTTTGCGTTGTAGCGATACGACTTGACGATGAACGTGGCCATGTGGGTTCTCCCTTGTTGCGGAGAGTGATACCGTCACTCCTCGCCTTGTTGACGCCCTATTCGTATCGAACACCCGGCGAGGCGTCAAGTAGAAATTGACAGCAACACACCTTATGGTTAATTCTCGCCAGCACCGTACGGCTTGAATGGCTTGTAGCGGATTTCCTGCATGACGAGGCCGGAGCCGTTGCAGGATTGACAGACGGCTGGCTCCCACGTCTCACGAATATGATTACCGCTGACGCGGCGGGTCGTCCGACCAGTGCCTTCACAGGTCTCGCAAATTAAGATGTTGTTCTCGTGATGCATCAGGCTTTCTTTCCAATATACTTTTCCCGCCAAGCCTTCTTAACGACCGTGAAGTTATGGACGGTGATTGCCTCGATCTTAATCTCGAAGCAGTCGGTATCGCTAACTCGCATTATGAAAGATGAGCCGTCTTCGCTTACATAAGTCTCGCCGAAGCAGGCTGCCAAAACGCGAGACTTCAATTGTTCCTCATTGGTTTTCATATCAGAAATGTTCCTTACGGAAAAGCTCGATCGAGTCGGCGACATATTGCGTCGTCGCATCGATCATTGGCTCGAACAAGACGTGATCCAGCTTGTTGAGCACCGGCCAGCAGCCGTCCTTGCGATAGAGGACGAAGGTGTCATCGATCCACAAGACCGTCATCTCCGTCCATGTGTAGCCTTTGTCGTCGGAGTGAGTAGTGACGCTGTCACTGTCCACATCGCAGTTCGGACCAGAGACGCGGCACACCTCTCCGACCTCGGGAATGTATTTAGGCTGGACCCGAAGGCCCTTAGGCTTGCCGCTGAACAGTTCGATGAGATCGGTCATGGTGCTTTCGTTCCTTTCGCGCGTAGCGTCATCCAGAGAGTCGGAATGACAAAGAGATAGGCCGAGATGAATAGGACCATGGGATCGAAAATCCCGGCGATCCACGATCCGATCCAAAGCCCCATTGTGAAGCCGCCCATGAGAGCAGCCTGAACCCATTTGTTTACCAACATTTCAATACCTCACAATTTGAGAGGTGGTACGGTCACCTCGATTTCAAGTTCGCCTGTGACCATGGTCATGCCTGTCCGACCACACTCGATGGTATCGAGATAGTCGCCGTTGACCATGAACGGTTCGTCCGGCTTGCGCTGGTCCGTCTTGATGAGGTGTTCGAGTAAATGCCACATCTGTTGATAGGTAATGACGTTCTTTTTCATTTTCATGATATCACCTTCTGGTTTTCGGATTTGCGCTGAGATATTTACCTAGGACGTCGATGAGGTCATTGACTTCAGCTTCTTCGCGAGCCCACGCTTCGTACATGCCGCGCAATTCCGCAAGGCCTACATGCGGAGTCTTCTGCATCAGCTTCTCGACAAGGCGTGTGGCGAACCGATGTGAAACGTTCTTCGGCCGACCGTCGTGGTTGCGCAGCCAATCCCCAGCAGAAACATCCATGATGCCCCAGCCGTGAGTGTTCTTATGTTTCAGGATTTGGTAGCGGATCATTTAGAACCCCTGATCCCGGTTCATGTCGAAAATTTCCTCAACCACCCGGTTGATATGAATTCCGCACGCCTCGGTATGGAGCTTCGGGTTTTTGACCCACACCGGCATATGACAGGTGCATTGCGGCGATCTCTCAGGGATGGGCCTTCCCGATGACCGATTGACGACGGCCGGGAACGCAGGGTCCGCGTCTTCGGACAGCGCGACGATCTCCCGGACGATCGGAATCAGATGCTCCTCGGCGATGTGTCCGGCCCGGCACCATTTGTTCAGGACGCGGTGGACGTCGTTAAATGTGATCTGGCTCATTGCGTCATCTTCCTTCTGTACTCAAACCATGTTGCCCGGCGCTCACCGCGAACCTGCTCGGTGTTCTCGAACCTTTCCAGCAGACCCATACGATAAAGTGCTGCGGCAGCGTGTCGGTTACCGGCCAGCATCCATCCTCCCATCCGCAGATGAGATCGGACCGGATAGCGCGACAGTTCTTTCTCTTGGAGCGGTGTCAACTTATTGTTGTTCATGTCTTCCACCCCATGAACTTCTGCAACACCTGCCCCATCTTAGCCGCCACTGCGCAGTGCGCTTCGTTCCGGCCGTAGGTGGTCATGTGCTCGCCGAACGGCTCCGGCGCTTCGCCAACGCGGCGTGCGTAGATGATTACTTGACAATACCCATACTGCTCTGCGATTTTCCTTGCGGCTTCGATCGGGATCGGGTGCATCGGCCTATCATTTGATTTATTCATGCGACACTCCTCCATGTCTTCCTCAAGATTACTCTATTCACGGCCAATGCGAAGCGTTCTTCAGAACTTGTCTGCGTGCGCTTTTCTAAATTCCGCAAACGCCTTCTCGACCGCCGCCTCGTGCCCGATCATGAAGCCGGGAAACCCGATCGACCCGCAGTTGCGTGCAGAGACTGAAGCCTTGTATCCGTTTCCGTCGTGCCAGACGCTCACGGTAGGGTCCTTGAACCCACTCCTCACCATGATCATTATAACGTTATGAACTTGCATTGGATCACCTTGTAATTTAAGAGGTTTGTCTGCGTTGAATCTTGGCTTCCATCTTCTCCAGCAGCGTCAGCGCCACGGCGATGCGTTGTGCCATCGCTTCACGTTCGACGGTCACGTTGTAGATACCGCTGTCAGGATCGAGATGGTGGGAGAAGGTGGTGACACAGACCGGTTTCCCGTTCTTATCCCTGACCTTCATGCCGTCAGCATAGAAGCTCACTCTGCACCGCCTGTCTTCGTGTAGTCCATTATGATCTGAGCACAACGTATGCCCTTAATCGACAAGCGAATGAACCCGCCCTTGTTCTCAGCAAGGCCACGCCGGAGCAAGGCCAAGGTCTCGTCTCCGGGGAGGTTGTCAGCATATTCGACGTGGCGTCGGTATAATTGCTTGACCAACTGTATTTCTGGTCCGGACAGGTTTTCCATGGGTCACCTTGTAATTTAAGAGGTCACTAGATGACCCGTTGTGGAGGTTGAGTTCAGATTACTCCAGACCGAGATACTGTCTGATCTCGGTCCGTGCCTTATCAAACTCGGCCTGTTGTTTCTTCTGATCTGGATCGCCGCGCAGCTTCCTCACTTCGAGCTCCGCAGAGGTGTAGGCATAGTCTTGAATGAGGCTCCAGAGGACGCGAGTATTGACGTTCATTGAAGTGTTACGCATTGTGTCACCTTGTAATTTAAGAGGTTGAGTTCAGATCATCTTCTGGAAGTTCGAAATCCTTTCCATACCAGCGTGTGATGTGTTCGATCGACTGCTGGTATTCAGGATTGTCGTTCCATGCAGGCTGGATGTTCCGCTTCGGTGCGTTATCCTCGTGCTCGCCGTCGTAGCGCGGGATGGTGTAGGAGTCCGGGTTATAGCGGAACGGCAATTTCAGCGATCGCATGCACTCGGCACTCAGAATATACATCAGCGCCGGGCGGAACTCGTCCGGGCTCATTTTCTTGGCAATCTTCTCGTTCTGATGCGCCGACGCCTTCGAGACGATCCACTCCCGCTTCTTCATGATCGTTAGGAACGACCACCAGCTTTCGCGCGCCTGCTCATCCTCGATCAGATAATAGATGTCCTCTTCGAGAAACCAGAAGGGAACGTCCGGGCTGCCGAGATCGTAAATGGCGCGTGCCAATTTCTCAACCTCCTTGCCGCTGTCGGTCATCAAATCGTACTCGAACCAGTTCTTCAACACGGTCGGATCGATTTGGTACTGCCCTTTCTTTGTGCGAACGAACAACATGCCTTCCTTCCACCGGGGGAATTGGGCACCCTCGCGATTTGAGAGGCGCGACAACTGCGTCCCGATGTAGAGTGCAGTCCAGTTCTTCGGGCGGAACCGGTCGTTCCAGATGATCGCGCGCTCTTTATCGAACTCGGAATAGAGCGGGTTGGCGGGCTCCAGATAGTCGATCACCGCCTGCACCGTGAAGGTCGCTTCAGGGTTAGCGTGCTGGATCGGTGAGAAGACGCGGATGACCTCGTGCGTCCACTTCGCCATGGTAAAGGCGTCGGCCGGATCGGGGATGTCCGACCAGTCGTCCCATTTAAGCACGCGGTAGACGCCCTTGGCGACCTGCTTCAACTTCGGCTTTCTCGGCACCTGTGCCCGGCCGCGCGTCACGGTTCCCCACGTCGTGAGCTCTTCAATTTTGCGAGCCGTCGAGGTTCCGTTCTTGTCGGAAATGCCGTGCTTGAGCGCCAGTATGTGGATCGAAGTGAAGTCGATGATGCGACAACGCTCGATGCGGGCGATGATTGTCTCCCATCGAGTGTGTGCCTTGAGGTGATTTGGCCGCATGCGACGGGTGGGATCGTCCGGTCGATCGAACGCACCGGTCATTTCCAGCACGTCACCCCATGCACCCAAACCCCAAATGCCCTTGCGCTCTTTGTGCCGGGCATAGACATCTTCGAGGCCGAGTTTCCGCAGGAACTCTTCGGAGAACATCATGCCGTCCCGCGTGCCGACGATGATCGTGCCCTCGTCTTTGCGCTTGTCGATCTCATAACGCATGGGATTGGAATCGAGGACAAAACCATCGGCGGACACGTTGTTGTGGTGCCCGGTAATGGTTTCCCACGCCGAGCGCATGAGCGTGCGGTTCATCCACACCGCGCCGAGCGGCATATCGAAATCCGTCTTGCCACCGTTGATCGACATGTCTGGCAACAAAGCACCGTTCGGGCCGGGCATCGCCGCATCAGGCTCATCAGGGTTATAGTCTGGATGATCGGGCGGATACGTGAGATAGTGGGCGATCGGCGGCGCGGCCATATAAAGCTTGCAGCACTCCCGCACCCACGCCTCGCCCGCCGACATGGACTGACCGTCATAGGTGACGACGCTCTTGGCGTTCGTGTGGATATGCTTCCGTTGGCCGCTTTTCATTCTGCACTCAACCTTAATTCTGGCACGGGTCGCGCGGCATAAACGGACCGGTTGGACCCCTTTGATAGATTTTTGAAATTTGGCCCGACCGGACCCTAGCCCACCTACATAAGGGTATTGGATCGCTAGATAATTGATATAAAATGGCCCTGTCAAGCCTGTTTTTTCAAATAACTGACAATCCAACGCAGTGGTTGCATCTTTGCTCACGATTGCGTATTTTGGTTGCTGATTTTCTGCGTAATGATAGAGAGTTGCTATGTTTTCGGGTCGTTTCATTTTCCTGCATAATGCTAGACATTTACAAAATGACCCGATTTATCACCAAAAAATCCTAAAATACTCTCTATCCAATATAGGTATGTAGGTCAGTAGGATTCTAGGGTAGAGATATTTTAAAAATCTATCATTTCTTCATTTCCTCAATAAGACAACATCTCAATTTTCTACCAATAGGCAAATCCTCAACAGACTCAGCGGGAGCTCCACGTAGTGCAGGGGACGCGCCCGAGCACGCTCTCGCATGCAGTTCACACCGGTCTCTGTGCTCAACAATAATCCATCCTGTTGAGCATCAGTTGAGTTCAGACTCTTCATCCCTGTCAATCCCGTCAGAAAACAAACAGCACATCCTACAGAAAACAAACCGAGCAGGATGAGTGCAGAAATCCTCACCAACGTTCCACAATCCTCTCAGAAAACAAACCGAGCAGGTTGAGTGCAGAAGTGAGCCACTGTCAAGAAAAAATTGACACGCCTACACGCGCGCACACATAATGGCACACATATCAACCGCATCGCTGTACGCATATCGCATATTGCGAGGCCAAATGCAGGGTCTGCATGATGTTGCCGAATGCTCTTTTGAATAAGGTCCCGCGCCCGGAGTTCCACGAGGCGTTCGCGCGCTATGGTGAGGGCTTGGTGCGTCAGTGGATCATCTCCCGCAAGGATGTCCTCGGACAACGCGAGTATGAAGAATTCCTCGCTCAGGTTCCGCAGCCCGACGAGACCCCATCTCTTTTCAACCTTCTCGCATCCATCGCGTACGGAATCGAAAAGCCGGACGCCTTTCAATATGCGACCCTCATCAAAGATCGTCTCGGCTGGCCCGTAGACGGAGCCCTCGTCGGCATTTTCATCTCGATCATCGAATGGGTCAATCGCCGCTTCATGCGCCAGATGACCACCGAGTGGATGATGAAGAACAAAATCCGCTTCGACAAGAAGGAAGGCGACAAGGCCGTCTTCATCGACATGCATGGCATCGAACGCTCCGGCGTCGTCAAGTCCGTCGATCGTGTGGTCGCGACCGGCGTCATCGCCTCGGGTGGTATCAACTACACCGTGGTCGCCGAGAAGGTGACTGCGTGATCATTCCTGTAACCAAGTCCCACCCTGTCATCGCCGGGATCGACCCCGGCGCGGGCGGAGCCGTGTTTCTCCTCAACACGACGGACTGGACTGCGGAACTCTACGACATCCCGACATATACCGAAGAGGTCAACAAGACGCAGCGTCGTCGCGTCAACTGCTCCGAGCTCTCCGACATCATCATGCATCGGCCGATCGGCGTCATCTCGACCGAAAAGGTCCATGCCATGCCGCAAATGGATGTGAAGGGCATCTTCTCCTTCGGCCGCGCCTACGGACAACTTGAAATGCTCGCCGCAGCCTGCGGCATCACCCGACATGAATATGACCCCGCTGTCTGGAAACGGAAGATGCAGGTCAACTCCGACAAGGACCTGTCTCGGCAGCGCGCAGGTCTCTTGATCCCGGCGCTCGCGCCCTACCTCACCCGCAAGACCGACCATGACCGGGCCGAAGCCGGTCTGCTGGCGCTCTTCGAAGCCTTCCAACTCGGCATCATGCCGGGGAGCATCACGATCAAGGAGACTGTCGGTGTCCCGCATCTACAAAAGCAGCCGCGAACTCGCAAAAAGAAAGCCGCCTGAGTTCAAACTGAGCGGCGTCGAATGGTGGGGCGACTATGCCGACTACCACCGCTACTACCACGAATCGTCGTTCTCGCCCGACGTGACGATCTTCGAGGAAGACCGCGAACCCATCGTTCGCCCGACCGGTCTCCTCGGACCCGATGGCTCGCAAATTGTGACCGTCGAAGAGCATCCCGGCATGGACTTCATCGGCTTCATCCCACCATGGGAACTGGAGCGCATCACGGAAGAAAACGAGCAGCAGGAAGCGGCTCGCAATTTGAAAGGTTAACACTGTGCCGTTGCTCGCAAATACCAAGCACGAGGCCTACTGCAATCACGTTGCCAATGGCCTGTCTCAAACCTCGGCTTACGAAGCCGCTGGCTACCAGCGCTCGCCGACCGCCGCCTCACAGCTTTCCGCGCGCCCGGAAATCCAGCAGCGCATCGCCGAACTCACGGCGGAGAAGCAGGGCATCATTCAGGAACTCAGCGATGACATCGACAACCTGCCGTCCGAGCTCTCGCGTGACTGGCTGGTCAAGACGCTGATGAAGAATGTCCAGATCGCCCAAAAGGCAGAGCAGATCGCACCCGCCAACAAGGCAGTGGAAATGCTCGCCGAGCTCATCGGCCTGTCGATCAAGAAGCCGGGTGCTGTCGCTGCCAAGACTGATGAGCCGGGTAACGATGATGTTAAGCCAGCTATCGATATGGATCGCATGGCCAACGGCATCGGCAAGCTCGGCGAAATCCTCGACCGCAAGGACAAGAAGACGGCGACGGAAGCGGAGCAGGACGATGACTGAGTATGCGTATGCGGAGCGTGACAAGGCCTATGCCGTCATCGAGCGCACCGGAGCCATGGTGGACCTGCTCGAAGCCGTAGGCAAGGGCAAGAAGGCTTACGATCACGATCTGCAAGAAGCCATCACCCATATGACCGGCACGTCGGACCTGCACACGCAGTTTCAGACGATGAAGGCGTTGCGCGATCAGGTCGAAAGACAGCACCGTGACCGCATCCTCTCGGCCGCAGCCAACGATTTCACCGCCTATGTCGAGGCGATCTCGCCCAATGAGGCCTGCCGCTCGCGCGTACATCGTTTCATCGCCGAGCAATTGATGCTGATGGCGGAGGTGGACGATTCCAAGATGGCCCTGTCGATGCCGCCCGGCCACGCCAAGGACCTGTGCATCAAGACCCCTGTCCTGATGGCGGATGGTTCTTCCAAGCGCCTCGGTGACGTCAATGTCGGCGATTACGTCATCACCCATACTGGCCTTGCCCGTGAAGTCCTCGAAGTCCACGATCAGGGCATGCGCGATACGATCACGCTGCATACCCATACCGGCCGCGAAATCCGCACCCATCCCGATCACCCGTTCCTCACGCCGTCCGGCTGGATTCCGGCCAAGGATTTGGAACGCGGCGACGTACTGGCCCAGCAGCGCGAATTCTCGATCGCCAATCATTCCGGACGGACCCGCGAAGAATTCATTCTGGCGGGCTATATGATGGCCTACGGCATGGTTCGTGGCCGCGCCTATTCACGCCTGACGGAGATCAACAACCAGTTTCGCACCGACGACCACCTGATCCTCGAAGACGTTATTTCGCTGGCTAAGAGCCTTGGTTATGCGGCTAAGACAAAGATCGGCATCACCTATAACGAGGAAATCCGCACGCTGTATTTCGAGGAGTCGTTCCGCTACTGGCTCGAAACGCAAAACCTGTGGGGTGTCCACCGTCACGAGATGCGTATCCCTGCATGGGTGTTCCAAGGATCGGCCACCGAGATCGGCGCATTCATCGG
>Ga0196971_1000423_pt1 | contig 32741 bp, 28 predicted proteins | sample S1v_1013CmetaG_FD_148660 | JGI IMG/M metagenome (GOLD analysis project Ga0196971, IMG submission 148660) | Soil microbial communities from Anza Borrego desert, Southern California, United States - S1+v_10-13C | ecosystem: Environmental > Terrestrial > Soil > Desert | place: USA: California...
AAGCGGACTTAAGGGAACAGATCGAAAAGGGGCTGGCGCTTCGACGGCTGATCGGTAAGGCGGCTTAGCCAGTCTCCCCCATGGCGATCAAAAAGACTGAGGCCGGCTGGCAGGTCGACATCCAGCCCGGCGGCCGGGGCGGGAAACGCTTTCGCAAAAGTTTTCCGACCAAGCTGGAGGCGAAGCAATGGGAAAACTGGATTAAGGCGAAAATCCTCAAGAATCCCGATTGGCAGCCCGAGCGTAAGGATTCCCGCACGTTATTGGAATTGGTTCAGCTTTGGGAAAGGCTGCACGGATGCAATCTGAAATCCCGCAACTATCCGCGCTTAAAACGCCTTTGCGAAACCATGGGAAATCCGATTGCAGCCGACTTAACGCCCGAGTCCTTTTCCAAATATCGGGAAAAACGGCTAGCGACCGGCATAAGCCCCAATACAATCAACCGCGAGCACGCAACGCTTCGTAGCGTTTTCAACGAACTCAAGCGCTTAGGTCATTGGACGAAGCCGAACCCGGTCCAATCGATTCGCCGTTTCAAAATCGACGACAAAGAGCTTGCCTTTCTAACGGGTGCGCAGATCGACGAATTACTAAATGCTCTTCGGGCGTCGCAGAGTGAAGATATCTACCTCGTTGCGCTGGTTTGTTTGGCTACTGGCGCACGGTGGGGCGAAGCTGTTGGCCTTCGGTTCAGTCAGATCCGGCATGGAAAGCTGCATTTCTCGGGAACCAAGAGCGGCAAGAATCGATCCGTTCCGATCGATGAACGTCTTGAAAAGCTTTTACTGGCGCATTGGTCCAAGAAAGGCAAGCGTACCGATGGGCGTCTTTTCGGATCTTGCATGTCCGCGTTTCGTCGTGCGCTTGGGAAGACCTCGATTTCTCTTCCGCCTCGGCAAGCGACGCACGTACTACGGCATACGTTCGCCAGTCACTTCATGATGAACGGGGGAAACATTCTTGCGCTTCAGCGCATTCTTGGCCACGCCAATCTAACCATGACTATGCGCTATGCTCATCTCGCTCCGGATCACTTGGAAGAAGCGAGAAAGCTTAACCCGGTATCGGCGTTGACACTTGGTTGACACTGGGTGAGCCCAAAATAAAAAAGGCCTACGCAGAAACCACGTAAGCCCTTGATATTCTTGGTGGGCCGTGCTGGATTCGAACCAGCGACCACTGCATTAAAAGTGCAATGCTCTACCGACTGAGCTAACGGCCCAAAGAAGCGAGAATTATAATGACTGACTTCGTACTCTTCAAGTCTGTTAAAGTAGACTTTAAAGCCGCTTCAAAACAGAGGACCAGGAAATCGGGATGTGAGCTCGTAAGCTTTGGGCATTCGTGAACTGTCCAAGGCTGCGGGCAACAATGCTGGTTTCTCCCGGCTGCAGAGCCACAAACCCTTTCTTTCATCATTTTCATGGATACACAATACGGTACTTACAATCTCTAAGGGCGTGACAATGAGTTATCCCAACCCGCCGATCATTTATTAACTCTGCCAAATTATCGGTGGCTGCCGGTCTCCGCTGATCACCGCATGCATCGACGCGTTGCACCTTCAATCGCAGCCATTACCGAAACTGCGCCAAGTCATGAGATTCACAAAAAGTCTTTTTAATACGCTGCTTTTGTCCTTTTTTCTTCTCACCCTGAGCGGATGTGTTTATGTCCGACTGCTGGAGGCAAAAAATCAGCTGGCCGACTTCGAGCGGAACTTCCGCGTACAGGTGACCGACGACTACTTTCATCTTGATTTCCTGAATCCGGTCCTACTGAGCGACGACTTCCGCTATCTAACCAAACTTCACCCTAGCCGGATCGAAAAGCTCTCTCAAGGTTACCGGTGGTACTTGGATTTCCATCAAATGGACAGCGGCGATCAACCCGGTAAAACCATCGTTTTCGGCATGACGTTCAATGGCAAAGGCAAGCTGTCCGGCTGGGATTTCTCTCCGGTTTTCCTGGAGATGGCCCCCGCGGCTTTTCTTGAGGCATCGATACGATCTTTGGGTAAAGGCAAGGTGGACGAGGGTCGTCGACAGTTGAAGGTCGATGCCGAAGATCTACCCAAAGTTTCGGCCCCTCCCCCGAACCGGAAGAAGATCTTGGAAGTTTTAGGTTCCCCCGCCGAACAGGCCGAGAAAGATGGCATGACGCTCTACGTCTACCGATTCAAAGCCGAAGCCATCCCCACGGGCGAAGAGGACGAAAAAAGGCAGGTCGCCGTAGCCAAGCTTTATTTCAACCCGGTTACGGATGAATTGATCAAAATGTCCAGCCGCTTCGTAGGCTTGAAGATCGCCATCGATTATCGAAGGCTGGCCCAATCAAGCAGTCCCAGCCGAAGTTAATTTCAAGAAATTACTTTATCAAGGAACCTTTTCATTGTCTCAAAGTCTTTACAATTAAATACCAAGTATTTTGCTTAGTTTTTAAGCAAAGACTGGAGGTTGCCATGTTAGTAGCAGAAGCTATCACGATAGTGCTGGCACTTGGAACGATGGCAGGCATACTAATTTCTCGCTTCAAGTAATCCAGTAAATCGTCAAGTACGCGGCTGGTGTAGATCGTAGCGTTCTGCGCTATCCGAATTTACCATCTGCGTCATTGATGCCTCTCCGTGCTGCCCGTCTTCGCCAATCGAAGCGGGCAGTATTTTTGCAGCTCAATTCGGCCCGACGATCGACTTGTCGCAAGCGTCGGGCCATAACATGTCAGCCTTTCTTTAACCGCCCGATACCCATCAGCTTCAAGCCCAAGCGTTCGTAGAAGGGTTCGCTGATGCCTTTGCGAATCTTGCGGATGAAATATTTCTCGAATGCGATCTTGGCCAGGTGCACCCAGCGCCCCTTGCTGGCCCAGGTGACATTACGCGGCGGAATCTGCGGACGGGCAATGAATGCCACGCCGGTATCGCCGAGATCAGCCAGGCACAGGGCATTCCAAGTCGCTTTATGGGACGGTTCCTTGCCGTCCAGTTGCTCGCGGATGTTGTGCGCGGTAGCGGTCACCATGGATTCGATCATGTAGCCGGTCTTGGGCGCTCCCGTGGGTACGGGCGTAGCTTCCACCGGCGGAATGGCTACGCAGACGCCCACCGAGTAGACGTTCTTGTAGGTCGGATTGCGTTGACACTCGTCGATCTGCACGAAACCGCGCGGATTGACCAATCCTTCGATTCCGGCCACCGCATCAACGCCTTTGAAGGCGGGAATCATCATGGCGTGCTTGAACGGCAGTTCGTGCTTCTGTTTTTCCTGTCCTTTCTCGTCCACCTCGGTCACGTACATCACGCCCTTCTCGATCCGGTCCACCCGGGCGTTGGTGATGGCCTTGATGTGATGCTGCCGCAGTTCGCCCTCCAAAAGACCCTTGGTGTCGCCCACGCCGCCCAAGCCCAAGTGGCCGATATAAGGTTCGGACGTGACGAACGTGATTGGGACTCGGTCGCGAATCTCCCGCTTGCGAAGGTCTGCATCGGCGATAAACGCGTATTCGTAGGCGGGCCCGAAACAGGACGCACCCTGGACCGAGCCGACGATGATAGGCCCTGGATCTTTGACGAACTCGTCCCAGAATTCGCCGGCCTCAGCGGCGTGATCGACGTGGCAGACGGACTGCGTATGCCCGTGCGGACCGAATCCCGGCACTTCCTCGAACGCCAGCTTGGGCCCTGTAGCGATGACCAAGTAGTCGTAGTCGACATGGCTGCCATCGGCCAGCTCGACCTGGTTCCGATCGGGATGGACCCGAGTCACTTTTTGGTTGATGAAACTAATTCCCTTTTTCTTGAACATCGGCGCCAGTTCGACCTTGATGTCGTCCGGCTTTCGCCACTTGACGGCCACCCAAGGGTTCGACGGGGCGAAGTGAAAAGTCGGGCTGTCCGAAATGACGCAGACCTCGTCTTCTTTCCGGGCCAGTTGTTTCATTTCGAGAGCCATCGGAACGCCGCCTATGCCGGCGCCTAATGTAACGATGCGGGCCATGATCAGCCTCCTCCGTTCTAGTTGTTAATCAGACTTTTGGTCGAACTACTTTGACGAACTACGCGATGCGCCGATCTCGCCGGCATCCATATTGCATTCTGCCTCCAGCCACATCGCGTTGATGATGCCGAATGCGCAAGCGAAACCGACACCCAATATCCAAGCGAAATACCACATGTTTCTACCTCAATATAAAGAATGCTGATCCTTCAGCACTTTCTCCGGCGTAACGCTACCCCACAACACCCTATACACCCAGCGGGTATAAGCCAGGACTATGGGCAGGAAAATCACCGTGATCCAAAAGGCCAAAGCCAGGGTGAAGCGGCTGGAGCTCGCATCCCAGATAGTCAGGCTGTGATTCGGATCGGTCGACGAAATCACGAGATACGGAAACAGCCCGAAGCCTAGCGATAGCAGCACCCCAACGATACCCACCGAACTGAACACGAAGGCTCCGACGGACGTGTGCTCCAAGGCCGAACGCCACGCCAGGAGCAAGCCTCCGAAACCGAGCGCGGGCGCGACCAGCATCCAGGGATGGGACATGAACTGGCTCAGCCAACCAGACGTCATGGTCACCGTCTTGTTGAGCGGGTTGGACGGGGCATCGGTGCCCGGCATGGCGGTGATTTCCGGGAGATTCATCCCGAAAGCGACCCACAGGGCTGCCAAGGTGACAGCGCCGATCACCACGGGCCCCAAGACCCGCACCACCGCCAACGCCCGCAGATAAAGCACCCCTTCCGTACGCCACTTGAGGTAAATCGCGCCGTGAAACAGGCTGATGAGCAGGCCGAGCACGCCGCAGAGCAGCGCGAAGGGATTGAGCAGGGCGAAGAAACTGCCGTCGTAATAGGGCCTAAGATCCGCGTCGAAATGGAACGGCAAACCTTGAACCAGATTGCCCACCAGAACGCCCAAGAGAATCGGCGGCACCGCGCCACCGATAAAGAGTCCCCAATCCCAGGCATTGCGCCAGACGGGGTTCTCCAGCTTGCTTCGATAATCGAATCCTGCCGGTCGGAAGAACAGGGCGAACAACACCAGCAGCATGGCTATGTACAACCCCGAGAACAGCGTCGCATAGCCCAGCGGCCACACCGCGAACAACGCGCCTCCCAGATGGACCAGCCATACCTGATTGCCCTCCCAGGTCCCGCCGACGGTGTTGATGACGGCGCGGCGTTCGAGATCGTTGCGCCCGACGAAGGGCAGGAGCGCGCAGATGCCGAAATCGAACCCGGAAGTCAGGACGAAGGCGATGATGACGACCCCGGTAAACAGCCACCAAATGATTCTTAACGTTTCGTAATCGAACATGGTCGTTTTCTCCCGGTATTACGGCATGGGCGCAGCCGGCTTCATCTCAAAGTGATACTTCCCGGTATGGAGGCTACTCGGCCCCAGACACACGTACTTGATCATGAGGAACATCTCGATAATGAGGAGAGCGGTATAGAAGAACACGAAGCCGGCGATGCTGAACCAGAGCTGGTCGGAACCGATGTTGGACGCGGACATATGCGTAGGCAACACGCCGGAGATGGTCCAGGGCTGACGACCGTATTCCGCCACGAACCAGCCGGCTTCGGAAGCGATCCACGGCAGCGGAATGCACCAGGTGGCGAGCCTGAGCAGCCATTTCTTCTGATCCGCCACACGCGTCGCGCAGAAATAGAAGGCCATGGCGAACACGAACAGCATGGTGAACCCCGCCGCAACCATCAGGCGGAAGGTCCAGAACAAGGGAGCCACCCGCGGAATCGTGTCGTTCGCCGCCTTTTGAATCATCTCCTCGGAAGCGCTGGCCGGATCGGCGGTGTTCCTCTTCAGCAACAGGCCATAGCCGAGATCGGTGACGTGCCGGTCGAACAGCGCTTTGGTGGGCTCGCTCTTGTCCCCTGCCCGCATTTTCTGCAACTGGCCGTAGGCGATCATCCCGCTTCGGATGCGCTCGGCGCTCTCGGCGCGGAGGTCCTTGAGCCCCTTGACATCCTCGTCGATAGAACGGGTCGCGATAAGTCCCAGCACGTAGGGCACTTTGATGGCGAAATGGGTCTTTTCCGCTTCCTGATCGGGGAAGCCGATAATGGTGAAACTGGCCGGCGGCTCGTGGGTATCCCATTCCGCCTCGATGGCCGCGAGCTTGATTTTCTGTACCTCGCCCGAGGTATAGCCGCTTTCATCGCCCAGAACGATCACCGACAGCACCGAAGCCAAGCCGAACGCCGCCGCGATGGAGAACGAGCGGCGGGCGAAACCGAGATCGCGCCGTCGGATCAAGTACCAGGCGCTGATGCCCAGCACAAACATGGAGCCGGTCACATAGCCCGCGGCGACGGTATGCACGAACTTGACCTGGGCTACCGGATTGAAGAACACGTCGGCGAACGATGCCATCTCCATGCGCAGCGTCTCATAGTTGAACGCGGACCCGACCGGATGCTGCATCCAGCCGTTGGCGATGAGAATCCACAGAGCGGAAAAGCTGGTTCCGAAGGCGACCAGCCAAGTGACCGCGAGGTGCTGAACCTTGGTCAGCCTGTCCCAGCCGAAGAAAAACAGGCCCACTAAAGTCGATTCCAAGAAAAAGGCCATCCAACCTTCGCTGGCCAGGATTGGGCCGAAGATGTCGCCGACGTAATGGGAGTAATAGGCCCAGTTGGTTCCGAACTGGAATTCCAGGGTGATACCGGTCGTGACGCCCATCGCGAAGTTGATGGCAAACAGCTTGCCCCAGAACTTCGTCATGTCCTTGTAGACTTCCTTTTTGGTCATCACGTACACCGATTCCATGATGGCCAGAATAAAGGCCAGCCCCAGAGTGAGCGGCACGAACAGAAAGTGATACATGGCCGTGAGGCCGAACTGCAGGCGCGACAAACTGACGATTTCTTCACTGGATATCATCTGATGCTCTCCTGGCGGACAAGAGGGGTGCGGTCTGATGAAAACAGATCCGCAACGGCGGGCTTGGGCGTGTTCGGATCATGCCGGAAGAAAGCAAACCACAAGACGCTCAAGAGGATAATTTTGAGGATCAAAGCCAGAGTAATTTCCCATCGGAGACGGTCGCGTCCGCTGGAGAAATCAGAAGTGGAATCACGCATATCGAGTTTCCGGATGTTTTAATTCACGAGCCACGCTACTGCGTTACCCGATTGTTATCCGCTCCCTCGAAAAAGGACCGTCCCTGGCTAGGGGAAACGCCAACCTTAAAGACTCATTCCCTTTCAGTGGCTATATCGGATCGGAAAAGGCGGTTCACCGCCTGCCCTGGAGAACAACCCCATATAATCAGTCACTAATATATTTACAAGCTCCGTGCCAAGATGTTTCGGCAAGTCGAACCGCAGATCATCAAGCCTCTGGCCCGCTTCCTTGCGACGTCAGCGTTTCATATGAAACAGAGGTGAAATAATTCGGTGCGTCGTGAAACGAGATGAAACATCAACTGAGGAATCATGCTCGGATGTTTTTTTTGCAAGACAAGGCCGCCTCAGATGAAAAAGGTAAAGCTCACTCTCCTCTCGACCCTTCCAGGCGGGCCGTCAAATCTCGCAATATCGCCTCCACCAGTCCTTCATCCTCGCTGACGTACTTTAAGGCATCTTCTTCACGCCTCAGCCAGGTGAACTGCCGTTTAGCGAATTGGCGGGTAGCGATGATGCCGCGCTCGATCATCGTATCGCGGCCGTATTCGCCTTCGAGATAAGCCCAGATCTGCCGATAGCCGACGGCGCGGATGGACGGCAGATCGGCGTGGAGATCGCCTCGTTCGTACAAGGCGCGGACTTCGTCGATGAACCCGCGTTCGATCATCATCAAGAAGCGCTGCCGGATCCGTTCGTGCAGAGCTTCGCGGTTGGCCGGCGCGATGATGAGCTTGATCAGGTCGAACGGCAAAGGTGTCGTTCGGGTTTCGGCGCACAAGACAGACAGCGGAACTCCGGTCAGGCGATACACCTCCAGTGCGCGCTGGATACGCTGCGGATCGTTGGGGTGGATACGCGCCGCCGCTTCGGGATCGATCTCACCCAGTTTCACATGCAGCTTGGCCCAGCCGACATGCGCCGCCTCCTCGTCGATCTGCCGCCGGATCTCAGGGTCGGCGGGCGGCAAAGTCGAAAGGCCATAAAACAGGGCATTGAAATACAGCATCGTGCCCCCCGCCAGGATCGGCAGCTTGCCGCGACTCGTGATGTCCTGCATCGCCGCGAGCGCCTCGTTCCGAAAGCGGCCGGTGGAATAGGATTCGGCGGGGTCGAGAATGTCGATCAGATGGTGCGGAATGCCTTCCCTTTCTTCCAGGTTCGGCTTGGCGGTACCGATGTCCATGTCCCGATAAACCAGCGCGGAATCGACACTGATCACTTCGCCATTCAGCGCCTTAGCCAATTCGGTGGCCAGCCGGGTTTTGCCCGAAGCGGTCGGCCCCATCAGGACGATAGCGGATGGGAACTCGTGTTCGGTCACTGGCCGCGCATGAACAAGCGGTTCAAGTCCTTGAGGCTTAGCTCAACCCAGGTGGGGCGGCCATGATTGCACTGGCCGCTGCGCTCCGTCGCTTCCATTTCGCGGAGGAGCGTGTTCATTTCAGGCACGGTCAGCTTGCGGTTGGCCCTCACCGATCCATGGCAGGCCATGGTCGCCAGCACCTCGTTCAAGGATTGCTCGATCCGGAGGCTCCGGCCGTGCTGATTGAGATCGGACAACACGTCACGCACCAAACGCTCGCCGTCCGCATCCGCTAACAAGGCGGGCAAGGCCCGCACTATGAGCGTCTCGAGGCCGGTCCGGCGAAGCTCGATGCCGAGGCTTTCGAACGCTTCAACCGCCTCTTCCGCCTGATCGGCCTCGGCCGCGGTTACCTGAATCCGGATCGGCAGCAGCAAGGGCTGCATAGGAATCGACCCTGCCCTAACCTGCTCCTTCAGTTTTTCGTAGGTGATCCGCTCGTGCGCGGCATGAGCGTCCACCACGACTAGCCCATTGCGGCTCTCGGCCAGAATGAAAGCGCCGTGCAGGTGTGCTACCGCAAATCCGAGCGGCGGCGCCGTTTGCTCATCGGGCTTCGGTTCTTGCGGCAGGTCCGTCTTCGGGGCCGGGGCGGAATAAAGATCGGCATAACTTTGGATCGCCTCGGCCACTTGCAAGGGCAGCGCGGCTTGGCTGTGAGGCCTCGATAACTTGGGCGTCAAAACCGTATGCGTCGGCATTTCTTCCCGCTGGGGCAGAGCCTCGGGTTCGGCAGCCCGTGGCTTGGTCTCGGCCAAAGCCCGATGCAACGCCCGGAACAGAAAATCATGGACCATCCGGGAATCGCGAAAACGCACTTCGAGCTTGGCGGGATGGGCATTGACGTCGACCAGCGTGGGGTCCAGCTCCAGATACAGCACGTAGACCGGCTGGCGTCCGTGGTAAAGTACGTCCTGATAGGCTTGCTTCACGGCATAGCTCACCAGCTTGTCTCGGACCAGCCGCCCGTTGACGTAGAAAAACTGCATGTCGGCTTGGCTACGCGAGAAGGTCGGAAGCCCTACCCAGCCGGAAAGCCGGAGCCCCGCCGCCGAAAACTCCACCGCCAGCGCGTTTTCCAGAAACGACTCGCCGAGCACCAGGGCCAGGCGCCGTTCGATCTCGGCCTGGCTTTCCGCCGGCCGCAAACTCAATACCGTCCGCTCGTCGTGCTTCAAGGCAAACCCCACGTCGAACCGGCTCAGGGCCATACGCTTGATCAGCGTTTCGATATGGGAAAACTCGGTCTTTTCCGAGCGGAGAAACTTCCGCCGCGCCGGCGTGTTATAGAAGAGATCGCGAACTTCAACCGTCGTCCCCTCGGGATGGGCGGCCGGCTGCACGTCGAAATCGGTTTCCGTCCCATCCGCCGTGACGCGCCAGGCGCAACGCTCGCCGCGTATCCGCGAGGTCAAGGTCAAGCGGGCCACGGAACTGATGCTCGGCAAAGCTTCGCCCCGAAATCCCATGCTGGCGACCCGCTCCAAGTCCTCCAGGCTGGCGATCTTGCTGGTGGCGTGGCGGGACAGGGCGAGCGGCAACTCCTCCCGGTCGATGCCGCAGCCGTCGTCGCGGATGCGCATCATGCGCAAGCCGCCTTGTTCCACGTCGATCTCCACCGAGCAAGCGGCGGCGTCGAAGGCGTTTTCGACCAATTCCTTCACCACCGAAGCAGGGCGTTCGACCACCTCGCCGGCGGCGATTTGATTGATCAATTGCGGAGGGAGAATACGGATAGGCATCGTAGATGGGATCAGTGATCGAGAAAACGGTTTGGCGATTAGACAGAATCCGGGAGATCGGATTCAGCACAGGCCCTATTCTCGGGAAAGTACAGGATTTATGAAAGCGAAGAGAAACCTGCCGGCGCGGATCCCAGGCGCAAGCACTTTATTTTTGAACGACCGGCCTCTTGCCGTCGGATTCCGTTACGCTCTCCAAAGCATCGGCCACGCGCAGATCGACCGGAACCACTGGCCGAATTTCGGAGAAATAGTTGCGGATACCGTCGAAGATGGCGCGGGCCACCTGATCCTGATGTTTCGGATTGCGGAGATTTCGCTCTTCATCCGGATTGGAAATGAACGCCGTCTCTATCAGCATCGAGGGGACGTCCGGCGACTTGAGCACCGCAAACCCGGCTTTTTGCACGTCTCGATGATGTAACTGGAAATCTTTTTTCAGTTCTCCCAACACCTTTGCGGCAGCGCGATTGCTAGCTTCGAGCGTGGCGGTTTGCGACAAGTCAAGCAGCACCGAAGCCAGCAGCTTGCCCTTTCCCTTGAGCTGAACACCGCCGACCAGCGCGGCATTCTCCCGGTCCGCCAGCCAACGGGCCGCTTCACTGGAGGCGCCGTGGTCCGACAGGGTAAACACCGAAGAGCCCTTGACATCGTTGCTCACGTAGGCGTCCGCGTGCAAGGAAATAAATAAATCGGCCTTCGCCTTGCGCGCGAGTTCGGCCCGCTCACGCAGATCGACGAAATGGTCGCCCTTGCGCACCATAACCGGCCGCATGCCCGCTTCTGCACGAATCATTTGTTCGAGCTTGCGAGCGATCGCCAGCACCACGTCTTTTTCATAAGTTCCGTTAGGACCGATCGCCCCGGTATCTTTGCCGCCGTGACCGGCATCGATGACGATCACTCTTTCTTTGGCGAGCCCAGGCTTCAAAGAACGTACAGGCCTGGCATCGCTTTGTGAGCGTCCAGCCCTGGCCGAAACGGGTTTAGCGGCTGTTTTCGTCGACTCGACGACACTGGGGAGCTCCACCGATTTGGCCTCCGGCTTGGATGTCGCCTTGTCGCCTGTGCGGACGGCTAAACCCGAGGACACCAATTCGAGTACCAGACGCGACCGTCCTTTGAGGTTGGTCACATAGGCCCTATGTCCGACCGAACCTTTAAAATCAACCAGAATCCGGGGGCTATCCTTGGACTTGCCGGAAATCGGAATCAGTTTGGCGATCAAAGGATGAGCCGCAGACGGTTGTCCAAGAGCTCCGGACAAGAAAATGTTTTCAAAGTCGATTTGCAGGCGATTCGGCTTGCTTCCGCGGGAAATCCGGAATTTGGGCGGTGCCGAAAACTCGAAGACCAGTCGTGCCCCCTTCGCGGCGGTCTCGAACTTCACCGATTTCATTTGGATGGGCGCACCCAAAAGCAACGGCGCGTAGCCCCACAAAGTGAGCACCAACCATGTGATTAGCGTTTTTTTTTCCATGAGTGAAGCCGCCGTGCTTGAACATCCGATGAAAACATAGCCCGAGACTCGGGAAACCGCAAGAACGGACTACGCGGCCTAGAGACGGGCCAATATCTCTTGACCCTGAGCGGTTTCACTCACGATATCCGCGATGCGCTCCGTGCCGGCGATTTCAAGGCTGATGTCAAGATCGGCCCGGGGCAATAGCCCTGCACCGCGCTCTGGCCATTCGATGAAGCAAACGGCATTGGGCCGGAGATAGTCCCTGAACCCCATCCATTCCAGCTCTTCCGGATCGTTCAGCCGGTACAAATCGAAGTGGTAAACGACCCGGTCTTCAAAAGAATATTCTTCGACCAGCGTAAAGGTTGGGCTTTTCACAGGCCCTGAAAAGCCGGCCGCCCGAAGCCAGCCGCGTACGAACGTGGTTTTGCCGGCGCCGAGATTTCCGTGCAGGAAGACGAGCCCCCCCGACGGCATGGCTCGATAAACACGCCCGGCCAATGCGAGCGTTTCGGCTTCATCCCGCAGTGTCACTTTCATAAATTGACGAGCCGCCGTAAAGGATCCATCAAATCGCAGGCCAAGAGCCCCCGTGCACCCGTCTTCGCCGCCTCGTCCCCCGCCGCGCTATGCAATTGCACGCCCAAGGCCGCCGCCTCGAAAAGATCCAGGCGCTGCGCTAGCAGTCCCGCGATCACGCCGGTCAGCACGTCGCCCATGCCGCCGCTCGCCATGCCGGGGTTGCCGGCAGTGCACACATAGGGTAGTCCATCCAGGCCGCAGACCAGACTGCCGGAACCTTTCAACACGGCGACGCCGCCGAACTGCGCCTGCAGCCTCCGAACGGCGGTGAATCGATCTTTCTGGATGTCCGCAGAAGACGACTCGAGCAACCGCGCCGCTTCCCCCGGATGGGGTGTAATGACCCAGTTGTCCCGTTTGCGGGGATTTTCCGCAAGAAGGTTGAGCGCGTCGGCATCCGCCACGATCGGCAACTCAGTGTCCAATACCGCGCCGAGCAGCGTCCTCGCCCATTCCGACCGGCCCAGCCCGGGACCGACGGCAATCACCGTGGCCCGCTCCAAGGGCGTCCTAAGGTCCTCGGCGGTTTCGACGCCATGGCACATCAGTTCCGGTCGGGTCAGATTGAGCGAGTCGGCATGAGATTTCCGCGTAGCGATGCTGATCAGCCCCGCTCCGACTCGCGCCGCGGCCTCGGCGGCCATGCGGGCGGCGCCGCTGTAACCATGGTCGCCCCCGACCACCAGCACGTGGCCGAAATGACCTTTATGGGCATAACGCGGACGCGCCGGCAAGCCGCGTTCCCACGGCGGCAGCAGCATGGCCGAAGGTTTGACGGAATATCGCACTTCCGGCGGCGTGCCCAGGTCGGCGAAGACGATCTCGCCGGCGTACTCGGGACCTTCGCCGGTAAAGAGGCCCTGCTTGAGACCGATGAAGGTCACGGTCAAATCGGCCTTGACGGCAACGCCCAGCGCGGAACCGGTATCGGCATGGAGCCCGGATGGAATATCCAGCGCCATCACGCGACCGGAGAATCGATTGACGGCCTTGATCACCTCGGCATAAAGACCGCCGACCTCCCGATCCAAGCCGGTGCCCAAAAGTCCGTCGACCAGCACTTCCGCGCCTTCGAAATCGGCCGGGATAAAATCCAATATCTCGCCGCCTGCCGCGCGATAATCCTGGTAAGCGGTCAGAGCGTCGCCCTTGAGATTCGCTGGCGGCGCGACCGGATAAACCCGCACGTCCATCCCCGCCTCGTGAGCCAGCCGGGCCACCACGTACCCGTCGCCCCCGTTGTTGCCGCCGCCGCAAATCGCCGACAGCGTGCGCGCCTCCGGCCAGCGTTCGAGCAAAGCCGCAAAGGCGGATGCCCCGGCACGGCGCATCAATTCGATCCCGGGAATGCCCACCGTTTCGATCGCATAACGGTCCATGGCGCGCACGTCCTCGGCGCGATAAAGATCTTTCGGGAAACTTCGGCTGTATCGTTCGCTCATAACGCAGTAAGCTGTATCCAAACTCCGCTTAATTTCGACTTATTCTGGCTTAAACGCCGCACGGCCTCTACCTTTCTGTGACTTCATCCGCTCTCGATTACTCCGCATTGGCCCTCAAAATCAAAAACTGGGGCCAGGAACTCGGCTTCCAGCAGATCGGTATCGCCGATACCGATCTTTCTGCGGCCGAAGAGCAGCTCCACGACTGGCTAGCCGAGGGTTTTCACGGAGAAATGGACTACATGACGCGGCACGGCACCAAGCGCAGTCGTCCGGACGAACTCGTCCCCGGTACGCTCCGGGTCATCAGCGCGCGCATGGATTATCTGTCGGAAAATCGGACCACGATTCGAGAACGGTTGGACGACCCGGCCGCCGCATTCATCTCCCGCTACGCCCTTGGGCGCGATTATCACAAGGTGCTCCGCAAACGCTTACAGCAATTGGCCGAACGCATCGCGAGCGAGGTCGGCTCGTTCGGTTATCGGGTCTTCGTCGACAGCGCGCCGGTGCTGGAAAAAGCGATCGCCGCCAACGCAGGCCTTGGCTGGATCGGCAAGCATACCAATCTGATCAACCGCAAAGCGGGCTCGATGTTCTTTCTCGGCGAGATTTACACCGATCTCCCCTTACCCACCGATTCCGAAACGACCAACCACTGCGGAAGCTGCACGGCCTGTCTCGACGTCTGCCCCACTCAAGCAATCGTTGCGCCTTATCGGCTGGACGCCCGACGCTGCATTTCTTATCTGACCATCGAATTGCGCGGGTCGATCCCCGAAGAATTCCGCACCGCCATCGGCAACCGCATTTACGGCTGCGACGATTGCCAGCTCGTCTGCCCGTGGAACCGCTACGCGAGGCTCACCGACGAAGCGGATTTCATGCCGCGCCACGGCCTCGATGCCGCCGGGCTGATCCAGCTTTTCCGGTGGGACGAGGCGACGTTTCTGCAAAAAACCGAAGGCTCCGCCATTCGCCGCATCGGTTATGAATGCTGGATCAGGAATATCGCGGTGGCGCTGGGCAATTCGAAGACCGGCCCAGACGTGATCGAAGCTCTGCAAGCCCGGATCGACGATCCTTCGCCGCTGATCAGAGAGCATGTTCGTTGGGCGCTTTCGAAGCACGAAATCGCCCCTGAGCCGGCCTGGCCAGCGTGATCATCGTTCGTTGAAACGACTCTCTCGCTGCCCCTTTCCGTTCCGCCCTCGCTCAACATCGCGTAGAATCGGGCGGATGATATCCACTCGATGAATATTCAGGAGTTATAGGCTATGAGACTTTTCTCACGCGCGTTGATTGCCGGAATCCTTCTTTCGGCTTTAATGCCCGCTTTTGCTGACGACGAATGGCGCGGCACTACGCTTTCCGACCAGACTCTGGAGAAGGTCAACCTGGCTCTAGTCGCGTATCAGGGCTGCGTTAACGCCGAAACCCGCGAGCATATGGGAGAAAAGGCAGATTCGCGTGCGCTCACTGATCGCATTCTAAAAACCTGCGAAGAGAAGTTATCGAAGGTAAAAACCGCATTCGATAGCGAAAAAGTACCCGGCACGATCTCCGAACGCTATATGCGCAGCCGCCGTACTCAAGCGGCACGTCAAATTTTGCGCATATTCATGGGCGCCCAGGCGGCTCAGTCCGTAACCGGACAACCATAACGCGATCTCCTGACCCTTGTTCCTGGCCGGTCGGCTACTCCGCCGCTACAGCCGGCCATGCATGCCGCGCCAATCAAGCCGGCTTCATAGGACGTCATTCAACACATAGAGGACCCGAATGCAATTCGACCCAACGCTCATTCCGGCCACGTTCGACGCCGTCCACATCGGACTTGCGGCCCTGGTGGTTATTCTGCTGATTCTGCAAATCCTTTTGCTGTCTGTAGCCGTTATCGCCTTGCTGCGCCGCAGAAAGCCGGCGTCCGAAGTCGCCGCCGTACCGGTTCGCGCCGAACCGGCGCACGTTCCGATCCGGGAGGCCCCCAAGCCCCTGGAAATCGTCAAGCCGGAACGGCCGGAGCCGGTGGTTGTCAAAGAAGCCACACCGGATGCGGCCTTGCAGCTTCTCGGGCTTTTGCAGAAAGAAGCCCGCTTTGTCGACTTCGTTCAGGAAAACGTCGGCGCCTATTCCGACGCCGAGATCGGCGCGGCGGCCCGCGTCGTGCATGAAGGATGCCGCAAAGTATTGAGCCAGCATTTCGAGCTTGAACCGGTGCGCAGAGAGCAGGAGAACTCTCGCATTACCCTGCCCAAAGGCTTCGACGCTTCGAGCGTAAGGCCCACGGGCAATATCGTCGGCGATCCGCCCTTTACCGGCACCTTGATACACCGCGGCTGGCGTGCCACGGGCGTTAAGCTGCCCAAAATCGCCGAAGGACACGACGTACGCATCATCGCCCAAGCAGAGGTGGAATTGTGAGCGAAACCCAATATTCCGTCGGAATCGACCTCGGCACGACCAACAGCGTCGTTTCTTATGTCGATCTTAGCCAGTGCGACGGTGAAAAAGCACCGATCGAGGTCTTGGATATTCCGCAATTGACGTCGCCCGGCACAGTCGGCGACAAAAAGCAATTGCCGTCCTTCCTTTACCAGGCCCACGAGGCCGAACTCGCACCTGGCGATATCGTATTGCCTTGGAACGAGTATCCGGAAGCCATCGTCGGCGATCTGGCCAGACAGCTCGGAAGTAAGACGCCGATACGACTGGTAGCCAGCGCCAAAAGCTGGCTGTCCCACAGCGGCGTCGATTGCCGTGCGCCGATCCTGCCCGTCCAGTCGCCGGAGGAAGTAAAGCGGGTTTCGCCGCTGCAAGCGTCCATCGAATACCTCCGTCACATGCGAGACGCCTGGAATGCTCGCTACCCCGATGCGCCCTTGAGCGAGCAGGATCTGGTGATCACGGTGCCCGCCTCGTTCGATCCCGCAGCGCGGGAGCTCACCGTGGAAGCCGCCCATGCCGTCGGCCTCAGACAGGCGATTCTGCTCGAAGAGCCGCAGTCGGCGCTATACAGCTGGATCCAGACCAGCGAGGGCAAATGGCGCGAGCAGGTCAAACCCGGCGACATCATTCTGGTCGTGGACGTCGGCGGCGGCACTACCGACTTGTCGCTAATCGCCGTAACCGAGGAGGAGGGCAATCTGATCCTCAACCGGGTGGCCATCGGTGACCATATTCTTCTCGGCGGGGACAACATGGACCTCGCCCTCGCCTATGTGCTGAAAACGAAGATCGAAGCCGGGGGCAAACGGCTCGAACCGTGGCAGATCCAGGCGCTCATGCACGGCTGCCGGGATGCGAAGGAATCCTTGCTCTCCGATTCGGATACCAATGAAGTCGCCGTCGTCGTCCCCAGCCGCGGTTCGTCGCTCATCGGCGGGACGCTCCGTACCAGCCTGACCCGCGACGAAGTCGGGCGAACCCTGGTCGAAGGCTTCTTCCCGAGGGTGCAAATCACCGATCGCCCCGCGGTTCAAGCTCGCACCGGCTTGACCACCCTGGGTCTTCCCTATGCCAAGGATGCGCGGATCACCTGCCATCTCGCCGCTTTCCTCAGCCGGCAGATCGGTGCGACCGGAGAGTTGCAGGGATTCGACCTCCCGGCCGATGCCCAATTCCTGCATCCGACCGCGCTGCTCCTCAACGGCGGCGTATTCAAATCCGAGGCGCTCGAAAACCGGTTGCTCGAGGCACTCAATAGCTGGCTCGAAGCCGATGGGGCGCCGCGTGCCCGATTGCTGCACGGTGCCGACCTGGATTTGGCCGTGGCGCGCGGCGCCGCTTATTACGGCTATGTCCGCAAAGGCCGCGGCGTCCGCATCCGCGGCGGTACCGGCGCAGCCTATTATGTGGGCGTCGAAAGCGCCATGCCCGCCGTACCGGGCTTTGCTCCGCCGATCGAAGCCTTGTGCATCGCGCCTTTCGGCATGGAAGAAGGCACCGAGGCGGATCTGCCGCCCTACGAGTTCGGCTTGGTCATCGGAGAACCCGTACGCTTCCGTTTCTTCGCGTCCAACGTCCGCCGCGACGATGTGGTCGGCACGCGTCTCGACTACTGGTCGGAGGACGAAATGGAAGAGCTGGACGAAATCGAAGTCACCTTGCCGGCCGAGGAATACCAAGCGGGCGATGTCGTCCCGGTCCATTTGGCCGCCAGGGTCACCGAAGTGGGCACGCTGCAACTGGAAGCGGTGGCGAAGGACGGCGACAAACGCTGGAACGTCGAATTCGATGTCCGTGCCGGCGAAAAGCCCCTGCCGTCGGATGAAAATGTTGCGCTGGAGGAACCGATCTTGGGCGATCTCGCCGAGCGGGCGGCCGAAGCCGCACCGGCGACTGCAGCAGACGAAACAGCTTCGGAAATGCCTAGCGACGACGCTTCGGCCAAAAAAAGCTTTTGGCCTTTCAATAAATAATGGATAAACCGCAGGGGTAATGCCCCTGCGGATACCCCTACCGCATGCCTGAATCATCAAGTCAGACGCCTCGCTATCTTGTCGGCATCGATCTCGGCACGACCCACACCGTGGTCGCCTATGCCGATCTCGCCAAAGCCGCGCGAGCCGAAATCCAGCTTTTCCATATCGATCAACTGGTTGCGCCGGGCGAAATCGCGGCGGAGCCGCTGCTGCCTTCCGTCCGCTATCACGCATCGCCGGACGAACTGACCGATGCCGACGTTCGGCTGCCCTGGCCTTCTCCGGAGCCGGAATCGACTTATCGTCCGGTCATCGGCAAGCTGGCGCGGGTCTTGGGTTCGAAAAGCCAAGGGCGTTTCGTGACGAGCGCCAAGAGCTGGCTGTCCCATGCGAGCGCAGACCGGACCGCCGCCATCCTCCCCTGGGGCGCGCCGGAGGAGATTCCGAAAATCTCCCCGATCGAGGCCAGCGCGAGTTACCTGCGCCACGTGCGTTCGGCCTGGAATTACCATCATCCCGAGGCGCGGCTGGAAGCCCAAGAGATCGTAGTGACCGTACCGGCTTCCTTCGACGAGGCGGCGCGTACTTTAACGCTCGAAGCCACCCGGCTGGCCGGGCTTCCGAATGTGCGTCTGCTCGAAGAGCCGCAAGCGGTCTGTTACGACTGGCTCTGGAATCACCGCAATTCCTTGCGTAAGCAGCTCGCCGAGGTGCGCTTGCTGCTGGTTTGCGACGTCGGCGGCGGCACCACGGACCTGACCTTGATCAAGGTCGAGCCGGACGAGGACGAACCCAAGCTCACCCGGATCGCCGTCGGCAATCATCTGATGCTGGGCGGGGATAACATCGACTTAACTCTGGCACATCTCGCAGAACGCCGGCTGATGGGCGACGATCGAAAGCTGTCGGCGGCCGAACTGTCCCAACTGGTCGAACAATGCCGGCTCGCCAAAGAACGGCTGTTGGCCCCCGATGCGCCGGAATCCTCAACCGTGACGCTGCTCGGCACGGGAGCCCGGCTCATCGGCGGCGCGCGCTCGGTCGAACTGGCTCGAAGCGAAGTGCATCGCATTGCTCTCGACGGCTTCTTTCCGATGGTGAGTCTCGCCGATCATCCCGACCGAAAACGGAGCGGCGTCGTCGAATTCGGTCTGCCCTACGCCGCCGATCCCGCAATCAGCAAACATCTGGCCGCTTTTTTGACTCACCACTTCGAAATTGCACGCGAAGCACTCCAGTCGGACTCCGCCGAGCCTGTCCCCGATGCCGTACTTCTCAACGGCGGCGTGTTCCGCAGCTCGACCATAGCCCAGCGCCTGGTGGAGCTCGTGACGGCGTGGGGAAAACATCGTCCCGTCCTGCTCAAAAACGATCGTCCGGACTTGGCCGTGGCCTACGGCGCCGTAGCCTACGGCCTCGCGAGGCGCGGCCATGCCGTTCAACGCATCGGCGGCGGCTCGGCGCGCAGTTATTTTCTGGTGGTGGAAACCGGCCGGGACGAGCCCCCCAAGGGCGTCTGCATTCTGCCGCGGGGAACCGAGGAAGGCCGGGAGATCGTCTTGACCGACCGTACCTTCCTGCTCAGACTCGGACAACCGGTGCGATTCAATCTCGCGTCGTCCAGCGAGGATCGGCGCTTCCAACCGGGAGAGATGGCCGACATCGACGAAGACCGTTTCATCTACTTGCCGCCTCTCGCCGTCGTCTTCGACCGGGAAAGCGTGCAAGGACGGACGGAACAGGCCGTGCAGATCGCAGCCGCCCTGACCGAAATCGGAACCCTCGATTTGCACTGCGTGGCAGCCGATAACTCCGAACAACGCTGGAAGATCGAGTTTCAGCTGCGGCAAACGGCTCCGCAGACGGCATTGCCCGAAGCTCGCCGGCACCCCCGCTTCGATCAGGCCATCGAGAAAATTCGCCTGGTTTTCGGAAAAAAAGCGAAAGCGGCCGACACCAAGATGGTCAAAGGGTTGCGCAGTGAGCTCGAGAAGATTCTAGGACCCCGAGCCGACTGGGACACCGCCTTATTACGCGACTTGTTCGGCGCCTTGCTGGAAGGTCTGCCTCACCGGCGGCGTTCCGCCGAGCACGAGCGTTTATGGTTCAGCCTGACGGGATACTGCCTCCGTCCCGGATTCGGCTATCCCCTGGATGATTGGCGGGTCGAACAGGTCTTTACGATCTACGGACAAGGATTACAGTTCGTCAACGAAGTCCAAAATTGGACCGAATGGTGGACCTTCTGGCGCCGCCTCGCCGGAGGCTTGAACGAAGAGGCGCAGCGTTCGATTTTTGAGGATCTGGCCGACTTCATCAATCCTGAAACCGCCAAGCGCGGCAATCTCCCTGCCCTCGCTAAAAAACGCAGCTATGAGGATATGGTGAGGCTCGCGGCCGTGCTGGAGCGGCTTCCTGCTCCCCAAAAGACCGAACTCGGAAACTGGCTGCTCCAGCGCCTATCGAAGCCCAGCGAACCCACCGAAAGCTGGTGGGCGCTTGGCCGCGTCGGTGCTCGCGTGCCGTTCCACGGCAGTGTGCATAACGTGGTTTCGCGTATCACGGCTGAAGAATGGCTGGTCCAGATCCTGAGCCACGACTTCAAAAAAGAGCCCCATGCTGGCTTTGCCACCGCGCTCATCTCGAGGCTCTGCGGCGACCGGGAACGCGACATTGATCCCACGCTTCGGCAACGCGTCATCGAGCGGCTAAGAATCGGCAAAGCGCCGGACTCCTGGATCGGCATGGTGTCCGAAGTGAAAGAACTTTCCGAGGCCGACGAAAAGCGCATCTTCGGCGAGGCTTTGCCCCCCGGCCTGAAGCTGATCGCCTGATTCGGCGAACGGTCAGCCGGGACGCTGGTTCATTTGAAGTTGGCTATTCCCATTCAGCTTCCATTCAGGAACGGAAGACTATCTTGATTCTGCCGGCAAACTAAATGGGTTTGAATCCGGCACCAGTTTCGAGTTTTTGAACGGGGGATCAAGTCATGAAACCGCTGAAAAAGATCATTGCCCTTTCCGCAATCGCATTATTCGCTTTCGCATCGGGCGCTCACGCCGACCGCGACCATTGGGGTCACCACCATCATGATCATGGGCATCACCATCATGATCATGGGCATCATGGGCATCATCACCATGGCTATGATCATTATGCCCCAAGAGTGATTCACCATTACTACGAGCCTGCGCCACGTTATTATCGGGAGCCGCGCGTGGTGCATCGCCATATTCACCATTACGATGAACCGCGGGTCGTCTATCACGACGATTACCCGGCCTATCGCCGTCATGGCAGCGGTTTAGCGGGGACATTGCCGATCGTTGCGGGCGGCGTCCTCGGCGGCGTAGTTGGGGAACAGGTCGGTGCCGGCAATCATGGCGCCATCATCGCGGGATCGGTAGCCGGAGCCGTGTTGGGGCACGAAATTAGCCACTAAGGTCAGACACGACTTCATCGCTTCATGGCATGGCAGACCCGTTGTCTGCCCGGAAAGGACAGTGTTATTCTCCGCCTACCTCAGCGCCGGGCGGCTTTTTGCGGCCCGGCCCGCTCTTCGTAAACGCTGTGGTCGCATCAAGCCTCGTGATAAACAAACGACTCTTGCCCGTCATTCTTGGCTGGCTGGTGCTAATGGCATTTCCGGCCCATTCGCAACCGCCGTTCGGTCCGGAAGGTTTGATCACGCCTTTCATCGCGCGCCAACCCCAGTTCCGGCCCGGCATGAGCCTCGACGAGGCCATTCAGCGTATCCGGCGTGAAACCGGCGGCCGCATCCTGGCTGCCGACACAGTCAGAAATGACAGCACCGTTACTTACCGTATCAAAGTACTCATGCCGGACGGCCGGGTGCGGGTTTTCCATGTCGATGCCCAAGGATGAAAATTCAGAAGCCTCATGCCGAGAGCTCGTTATCAAGAGGGCTGTCAGTCAAAACCATTTAATTACCAAGCTGAAGCGATTCTCATGCGCCTTCTGATCGTCGAAGATGAGGCCGAACTGCGCGCCCAGCTCAAATCGCGCTTGCAGGCCCTCGGTTACGCCGTCGACACCGCCGCTGACGGCAAGGAAGCGGTCTTTCTGGGAAGCGAATATCCGTTCGATCTGGCTATCGTCGATTTAGGACTGCCGCTGGTGTCCGGCATCGACGTCATCAGACGCTGGCGCGCCGACGGCGTCAATTTTCCGATTCTGATCCTCACCGCCCGCGACCGTTGGCAAGACAAGGTGGAAGGGCTAGACGCCGGAGCCGACGATTATCTGAGCAAACCCTTCCATTTCGAAGAACTGCTCGCCCGAACCAAGGCGCTGTTGAGACGATCCGCCGGTATCGCGCAATCTTCGCTTCGGTGCGGCCCGATCGTGCTCGATACCAATGCCCAGACAGTGCGCGTCGATGGCCAGGCGGTGGAATTGACCGCCCAGGAATACAAGGTCCTCGAATATCTGATGCTGAATACCGGCAAAGTCATCTCCAAGACGACATTGACCGAACACATCTACGACCAAGAGTTCGATCTCGACAGCAACGTGATCGAAGTCTTCATTGCCCGGTTGCGCCGGAAACTCGATCCCCAGAACGTTCATCGCCCCATCGAGACACTCCGCGGACGCGGCTATCGGTTTACCCTGGAACGTACGCCCGGATGACCTATTCCCTTCAGACGAGGGGACTGCTCGTCGCCAGCGTGGTGCTGATCGCTTTTCTCAGCGCAACCGGATTGGTCCTCGACAAAGCCTTTCGCGATAGTGCCAAGGTGGCCATGCGGGATAGATTGCAAGGGTTTGTCTATACCCTGCTGGCCGGGTCGGAACTGGATGCCCGCGGCGTCATGAAAGGCCCCGAAAACCTGCATGAGCCCCGCTTGAATCAAACCGGATCCGGACTTTATGCCGACATTCGCCGAGGCAACCGCAAGCCGGACTGGCGATCCCCGTCCGCAACGGGCCTTGAAATCCCCTCGACCCCCACACCCCAAACCGGCACGGCGAAACTCAGCAGCGCCGTATTGGAAGACGGCACGCCGGTCTACGTGCTCAGTTTCAGCGTGCTCTGGGAGGAAGAGCGCAAAAAACCGGTTCGTTGCGTGTTTCGCGTGGCCGAAACGCTGGACGGTTTCTACGCACAGGTCAATCAATTCCGCCGCAGTCTTTGGATTTGGCTCGGGGCCGCTGCGCTGGTGCTGCTGCTGGTACAAGGCGCTATCCTCCGCTGGGCGTTCTCGCCGCTTCGCCGAGTCGCGGCCGACCTGTCGGCCATCGAGGCCGGTCATGCCGATAAACTCGTCGGCCACTATCCGGAGGAACTGCGGGGACTGACCGACAATCTCAATGCGCTGCTCGAAAATGCACAATCCCATCTTGCGCGTTACCGGGATGCGCTGGGCGATCTCGCACACAGCCTCAAAACGCCGCTTGCCGTGCTGCGTGGTGCCATGGAGAAGCAGACCCCGGACGCCGATGCCGAAATCGGCACAGTAGCCCAGGAACAAATCGACCGGATGACTCGAATCATCGAGTATCAACTCAAGCGAGCCGCCGCTTCCGGGCGGACCCATCTGACTCCGCCGGTCAGCGTCGCGGAAAAGTCCCGACAGGTCGCGGCCGCATTAGCCAAGGTTTATGCCGAAAAACAGGTTGACTGCCGTATCATGGTCGACGATGACGTCGTCTTTCATGGGGACGAGGGCGATTTGCTCGAGATCCTAGGAAATCTCCTCGACAATGCCTTCAAGTGGTGCCGAAACCGCGTCGAACTGAGCGCGCGGACGGTTTTGGAACCGCTGGGAACAAGCTCGCGTCTCGAACTGCGGGTCGATGACGACGGCCCCGGAATTGCCGAGGATGTGGCCGAGCGTGTTACCCGCCGCGGCGAGCGCACCGATTCGTCGGTGCCTGGGCATGGCCTCGGCCTTGCCATCGTGGATTCCATCGTGCGGACCTATCTTGGCCAGCTCGCTATCGAGCGAAGCCCGCTCGGCGGCGCCGCGATCGTGATTCGGAATGTCGGCTAACCCGAGATCCCGCACCGAATGATTCGATAAATCGTCTCGAATTCGATCTAATGGAAGGGTCATCCCGGCGCTCCAATCGCAAACGGCCTGGCCGGGAGCGCCGGCCAGCCCCTTCCCGGGATGACCGTTTGCGATTGGAAGGGTTGCGATTAAAGCAACCGTTTGCGATTGGAGTGCGAATTCGCCTTTTGCTTACCATTTTTACCGTGTTTCACTCCGGAGAACACCATGGCCGAAGCCCCTTCGAACGATACTTTGACCTTGACTCCACCGCAGCCGATCCCCGAAATCGGCGAGGAACAAGCAACCCGCATGGTCAAGCTGGATCAGGAAACCATTTCCAAGTTGGACGAGAAAATCGCGGAATTTCTACAGGCTGTCCTGGCTGCCGATGTCAACGATGCCGAGTTCCGGGAACGGCTGTCCGGCGTACATAATATGGGCAACCGCGAGATCAGGGCCGCCGCAACGGTTTCGAACCGGCTCCTCGAGCGCCCAATGCGGGCCATGAACTCCGGAGTGTACGACGAGTCTTCGACCATCTCGAAATCGCTTCAGGAGCTGCGCGCGACCGTCGAGGAGCTCGACCCTTCGCGGCAAGGCGATCTCTTGGCGCCACGAAAATTGCTCGGGATCATTCCGCTCGGCAGCAAGCTGAAAAACTATTTCGAGAGTTATCAATCCGCGCAAACCCACCTGAACGCCATCATCCAGGCGCTCTACAACGGCCAGGACGAACTCCGCAAGGACAATGCCGCCCTGGAGCAGGAAAAAGTCCATGCCTGGGAGGTCATGCAAAGGCTTGAGCAATACATTTACGTCGGCAAGAAACTCGACGAGGCTATAGAGCGCCGCCTGCCGGAAATCGAGGCGCAAGATCCCGAAAAAGCGCGCATCGTGCGTGAGGAGATGCTTTTTTATACCCGGCAGAAAGTTCAGGATCTTTTGACCCAGATGGCCGTGACCATTCAGGGTTATTTATCGATGGACATGATCCGCAAGAACAATCTGGAGCTAATCAAAGGCGTCGACCGCGCCACGTCGACGACCGTGTCGGCGCTTCGAACCGCAGTCATCGTGGCGCAAGCCCTCACCGATCAAAAACTGGTGCTCGATCAGATTTCCGCTTTGAACACCACCACCGGCAATCTCATCGCCTCCACATCGCGCCTCCTGAAACAGCAAGCGGCGCGGACTCATGAGCAGGCCGCCAGCTCGGCCGTATCCCTGGATCAACTGAAACAGGCATTCGAGAATATCTACGAAACCATGGACGCTATCGCGACTTACAAGATCCAAGCGCTCGGCAATATGAAGCAGACCGTCGAGCTGCTATCGCACGAAGTCGACAGAGCCAAGACCTATCTCGACCGGGTTCGCAGCGAGCAACAAGCGGAGGTAATCAAAGAATTCGAATTGGGTGGATCGGACGAGATTCGTCTTTAGGCTCCCTTACTATGGAAATGCACGTCACTTTTTGTGTTGCGCCAACAAGTAGAACCAGCGGACCAGTGAGCTGCACGAGAGTGAAATAACTACTCGCAGAAAGACAAAACTGGAAGATCGATAAAAATTAAAACAGCGCCCTTTGATGGGGAGAAAGTCACTATTGATAACTTTGTAGAAATTCCCATCTGACAAACTCTGTCAGATTTTGAACTGCCGCGCTCATCCTCAACGGACGGTCAAGGCCGGCCGAGTAGATGTCCGCTGTGGCCTGACTAGTACAGCGAAGCGGAAATCGGGTTATCTATGTCCAAAGGAGAATATTGTAGGCCCGGACAGGATCAAGAGCGATGGGACGTCGAGCACAAGAGATTGAACTGACCGAAGCACAAAAGCAGATTTTGGAGCACTTGAGCGCCAGCCGAAGCCAGCCCTACAGCCGGGTGCAGCGAGCCAAAGTGATTCTCGAGGCTGCCACGGGAGAACAGAACAAGCGGATTGGCGCCCATCTCGGGATGCATGCCCGGCACGTCCAGAAATGGCGGGTACGGTGGGCTGAGCAAGCGGAGCGCTTGGGCGTCATCGTTACGGTGGCGGAACTGGAAGCGGCCATTCAGGGGGTGTTGAGTGATCGGCCGCGGCCCGGTTGTCCGCCGGCCTTCAGTGCCGAACAGATGTGCCGGATTGTCGAATTGGCCTGTCGGTCGCCGGAGGACTTGGAGTATCCGGTGAACTATTGGACGCCCAAGGAATTGGCGCGGGCAGCGGTCCAGCAAGGGATTGTCGCGATTGCGTCGCCGTTTTTGGCAAAACCTTTTGGGACTTCCCAGTCACCAAAAGGAGCCAAACATGGGCGACGAGTGATTGCCTTCGGCGCCCCGGCCGTCCCAATCGCAAACGTCGCTTTAATCGCGACCTTCCCCGCTCGTCTCGTCCGGACCCAACCAGGGGTCCGGACATCGCTCGCAGATGACTCGACGCCCGGTCGCAATGCCTTGTGGGTGGCCTACGACCGCGCTACCGCGCGACCTTCGGCCACCCACAAGGCGCTTGTATTATGCCTTTCACCCGAGTCGCTCTCGGGCAAGAGCCCCCGGACGCCGACCCGGCGCTTAGCCTTCGAGACCGTGCCCGAGATTCTCGCGCCGGAGGCTCATCCCTTTAGCGAGAGATCGAACAGTATCTTCGGCCCGGCTCGACCGGCAGCCTGTATTCACAAGGTAGATTGCGCAGGGATCATGAACGAAATCATTCCAACCTGTCTCGGTATCGATGTCGCCAAGGCCAAACTCGATTGTGCCTTGCTCAACGGCGGCAAGTACCGCCACAAAACCGTCGCCAATACGCTTGAAGGTTATGCCGTACTCGTCCAGTGGCTCGCCAAACAGGGTGTGGACCAGACTCACCTCTGTATGGAAGCGACCGGTATCTATTGGGAGAACGCCGCTCAGGCACTCGCCGAGGTCGGCCACCTCGTGTCGGTGGTCAATCCCGCCCTGGTCAAAGCCCACGCCCAATCCAACGGCATCCGCACCAAGACCGACGCGGTCGATGCCCGTGTGCTGGCTGATTTCTGCCGCCAGAAACAGCCACCCGCCTGGCTCCCGCCTCCCGCTTCGCACCGCACCTTGCGTGCCCTGGTCATGCGGCACCAAGCCTTGGTCGAGATCCAAACCCAGGAGAAGAATCGCCTCGAAAGCTCGCGCGAAGAGGTGCGCGACAGCCTCGACGCTCATCTCGTCTGGCTGGCCGAGGAGTTGAAACGCGTTGAACAGGCCATTGCCAAGACGCTTGCTGACGATCCCGATTTACGAACCCAGCGCGACTTGCTCGACTCCATTCCCGGTCTGGGGGAGCGGAGCATCGCCACCTGGTTAGCTTTTTGTGCCGAACCCGCGCGGTTCACCAACGCCCGCCAAGTCGCCGCTTTTGCCGGCCTCAACCCAAAACACCATGAGTCCGGCAGTAGCGTGCGCGGTAAACCCCGCCTGTCCAAGATCGGCCATGCCTTCCTGCGCCGCGCCCTCTACATGCCCGCTCTCGTCACCCTCTACAAAACCGACTGGGGCAAACGCTTTCGTGAGCGTCTGGTGGCTAACGGCAAGCCGGCCAAAGTCATCATCGGCGCCATGATGCGCAAGCTCGTCCATGTCGCGTTCGGCGTGCTCAAGTCCGGAAAGCCCTTCGATCCGGCACTTCATCGCACTTGACTTGATTAACAGTATCTCGGGCTTCCGGGGACTACTCGACTCGCTCGCTCACTCGCTCCATGTCTCGCAGCGAAGGTTGAGGCGCCTGTTCGGACTCCCCGGGCGCGCCCAACACGGAATATCCCGACCGCCCAGGCCAATCCAGTACCACCAGCGGATTCATCTCCCATCAACGCGGAAAATCCGCGACTGGATTTTGCTCAAAACTGTGCTCACGATGCGGCGATTACGGTTGACGGGTGCCAGCTGGGTGAGGGGCTATGACCGGCTCACCTCATCCGTCAAAGTCCGATATTACCCCCAAACGCTACGGGCTTATGGTCATTGGACCAGGGCATTTCAGATCTTTACCTGAAGCAAGGACGCAAGGCATCTGTCAATGGAGGACGTGAAGGAATTTCTCCGCTTTATGGCCATTGATAAAAAGCGGCAGCATCGAGCCAGAATCAGGCATTTAATGCTTTGATGTTGTTGTTCAAGCATGTCCTGGAGAAAGTAGACGGTGCAGCGCGGCCGAATTCCCAACCGAGCGTCGGCGCACAGTTTTCGGCACAGCCTCGCCGATCTTGAGACGGTCGTGACGCGAATCTTGAGCTTCCGCTTCTGGCCGATCCCAGTCTGTCGCTGGACTAGGGTCGAACCAGCGTTTCATCGCAAGCCGAGGGTTTGCGACACCAGCCGATACAGGCGTGTCCCCTTGCCGATCTCACTGCCTATCCCCAGCCGGTTTGGGGCCGCTTCGCCGTCACGAGCCAAGTGCGATACGTTACCGTTCTCGAATGCGTCCAATGCTCTTCGTAGCTCACCGATCCGGTGAGTTCCACGACGGCGTCTGGGAGAGCCTGTTTCAACATCTGAACGGCGGCCTCAACTGTGATCCGATGGTCGGACGGATAGTCGTAGTTGTAAAAGGCATCGAAAGAATCCGCGATGACTAAGCTTCCTTCTGGCTTTAAGATCCGGGAGAGCCTGCGGAGCACGTCTTGCAGGTCCTGAACCAGTCCGATCACCATGCTCAGCAGCACGCAGTCCACGGAATGTTCGGGCAGCGGCAACTGGGCCGCATCTCCAATTGCGAACACGGTGTTCGTCTGACCGAGTGCGGAGATCTGTGCCTCGGCAAACCCCGCTTCCACCCGAATGGGATAACAAACTGGACTGTGGCCTCGGACAATAGCGGAGGCGCGCGCGATCTTGCTCAATGACAGATCCAGGCCAATCGCCAGCCCCTCGGAGGCGCTCTGGGCAGCGTCAAAGACGGAGCGGCCGACGCCGCAGCCAAGATCGAGGAACACCCCGTTTCGAGGCAATAATGCCCCAATCACTGTCGCCAAGCGGCTGTAGAAGTCGCCCGCATCCGGTAACTGCCCTACCTCAGCATGTCCGGTCGGAATCGATCGGCAGCCCCAGGCGATGCGGGTATAGAGGTCGGTATTCGCTTCGCTATCATATCGGGACTGGAGGGCGGGCGCTGACAGATCGGCATCCTGATGGAGTGGGCCTCCAGCGGTGATCCCCAGAACGGACCGGATGGCGTTCAATCGCCTTTCGAGCATCCGGGCCTGCGGTTCGGCCCAGGGCCGATCGGGCGGGAATCGCCTGAAGGGTTCCAGCTTTTCGAGTTGCGCTTCCAGGAAAATGCAGAGCCGATGCAAATAACAGTGAGGGTCTTTGAGCAGGATCGGAATGCCCTCAATGACTGGAAAGCGGCGGTGATTCAACACCAAGCCGGTGCCGTCGGCATCACTGACCTGTGCGGCCCCCAGCAATCGGATGAAGGCTTCGGGAAGTGGGGGCATGACGCCTTGCATTGGACCTCCGACGTTTACGAAGACCAGGCCACGAATAGTGAACCTAAATCGTCGTTCCGAATAGTGCCGCCACCATGGTCCGGCAGAAATCGTCTAGCGACGGCAATCGTCGTAAAGTCTTGACGCTCTCGAGCGAGGGGCGCCTGCGTCGCTTCGTACGCGAAGGAGTCAGTCTACGCAGATTTCTGCATGGCAATTTTTCAACGCAACGCGGATGGCCGGTTCTTGCAAGAGATCCGAATGATCGCGCAACCAGCCATCTAGGCGGCTTCCCACTCTCCCTGTCCATCCCGACTTAGCTCAGGGGTGTAAATCATGATTGTGCTCACGTCCTTGCCCAAGAGCCCTTGCACGGTGCGGATGTCATCGCCGAAGGAGATGAGTGGCGAAGCTTGATGCCGGATATGCGTCGAAATCGGGTTAGCCATACCGGGGACGGCCATGGTCTGTTTGATTGTTTGCTGAAAATTCTGGTCTAAGACATCAGAGCGGCGCACCATTCCGCAGCGTGAATGGGTATTACTCGCGCGGTGGGAAACCCCTGGAACCAGCCCGCTCCGTGCTGGCGTTCAGACCGTTCCGTTGAGCAAATCGTACGTAATGAGGAAAACGTCCCTTGTTATTTGCCCAGCTTATCCGCCATGTTACTTCTTTATGTCTCATTCTCTGAGCGCATATTGATCCGCCTCAGTGGAAAGCTTTCAAAATTATCCACCAGGATAAAGATATCCGCTTCTCTTGCTCTTATCACTTTTGCCTTGATCGGTGTTTATGCCGCTGCCAGTTTTACGGTTAAGCAGTGGTATTTTCGAGCATTCCCCGAAGCGCAAGTTACCGCGAGCTATCGGAAAGATATTAAGATATCGAAGCATCTTTTTGCTCTCGAGCTGGCAAAAACGATCAATACCACACATCCAAGCAGAAAGTACGCTACCGTTGCGGCCGCCCGGCTCGACATCGAAAGCGCTGTTTATAAGGTCAAGCCCGAACATTACAAGAACATCGATAATTTCATCGAAGAGGTGAAAAAGGAGCTTTCTTCCGAAATCGATCTTGATAATCCTGGCAAAAAGGACGTCGAGCATTTAGCCAAAACCGTCAGACATATCCTGTCCCTTCGTCTGATAAATCACACGGCGCCGCAGTATCTGTTGTCTCAAGGGCTGGATGAAAAATCGCTTGATTGCGATACGCTCGTAACGCTTTATCTTGCGGTCGGGGAGGCGCTTGAGCTGCCGTTTCGCGCGGTCGTCTTAAAGACGAACGATCCAACGCGCGGGAATATCCAGCATGTTATGCTCGTTTGGAGAACCGAAAAAGGACGCTGGTACATCGAAGTAACCCATCCTAACTTTACGGCTCCGCTAAATGAGCAAGAGTTTCGCGCCTATCGGGAAAGAGAAGGATTTACGACGTTTTCAGAAGTCAACGCCTCCGATTTCTTGGAAGACGTAAAATGGACGGAGATCGCGAAGTATTATTACAACACAATCATTTATCGCCGCTGATTCGGTCCCGCAGGTTCTATAAGATCCGTCCGCCGCATCTTTCCGCGTTTCAAGAAAACCGCCAAGAACTTTGTAGCATTCCTGCATTTTAGCAAAGTGTCTAATTTCACCCATCGTTACCACCTCAAGGCCTTTTTGCCGGCCCGGTAACATGTGCGTATTTCTCAAACCGCGTCAGGCATTCCCCTAGAGTCGAGTGACCGCTCTTCATCCAAACCAACCGTTTACTGCTATGCAGTAAACGGTTGGTTTGGCCGAGTTCCACAAGTCACGATGAAATTGATCAATGCGAGCCGTTCGGCTTTATGCAACGCTTTGCATAATCGTTCAAATGCGCCGGAGAAGATTTGATGTTGATCACGTCATTAATGTTAATCGGTATTGCCGTTATCCGTGTTGCAAAATCGGTAACCCGGCTTACGATCCTTCATTCAAGACAAGCCCCAGGTGGCCATCTAAAGAATCTTACGCCTTCGTATATATCGAAAAGCCACAAAGCCAATCAGCGCTAGACCCGATGCGATTGCGAATAGGCTTACAATTCGTGTCATTAAGAGGTTTACGCCAGAGTCAACGCCGACCTTGAGCGGGATTCTCAATGTGTCCTCCTCCGAAACGGCCTCGTCGCCGCCCCTAATCAAGTAAATGGCGTAATACCCGTTTTTCCTCAGTTCAAACTGCGATTCGATAACACCTTTGGAATACGTCTTTGGGAGAACCTCCGATATGGTATGTAGATCCTCGAGGTTTTCAGCGTGGCTTTCATCGTCACCTGCCCCCTGTTCAACGATCCGGATTCCAATCGGTCTGTTCCTCAGTTCGCTACCAACCAGATCAGCGGTAAAAAATACCTTGCCGGGTGTGGGTAGATCTTTGCAGTACGCGCGGAATAACTCCTTTGTTATTCTGGCATCCTGGTTTTCGTTGGCCGGTTGGAGGTGCACGCTGAAATAGACCGCGAAAAAGTCCGTGGTCGCCAGGCAGCCAACCCTGGCATTGGTCATCTGCTGCGATGGATTGTGGTTGTAGCCGGGACTGGTGCAAGCGGCCATGAGCGCCGTGCAAACCAATAGTGCATAGAGTCGTAATGCTGGCCGAAAAACGTTCATGTTGCGCCTCGTTAGCCGGTGTAAGTGGGGTAGGCGACCACGTAGGCTTCATCATAGAGGACCCAACCCCGGTCTTCCATCACTATCCCGCTGGGTTTCCGTTACGCTCCTACCTATTGCGGGCGAGCAACAATATTCGTTCTCGGACAGAAGCGCGGTCCAGTGGCTTCGCAATGCCGACCGCCGACGGCTCGTCCGGATATTGCCTTGAGTTCGGCCAGCGTTCAGGAGTTCACATCGTTGCTGACAAGTAGGTCTTGGCCAGCAGCGCTTGTTCGAGGGCACTCCCGAATACGGCCGTTCGAGCAAATTCAATCGCGAAGCTTGGTCGTCCACTTTGGTTAAGGGTTGTGCGATGCCTGCCCCTACGCGCAGGAGCAGCAGGTTGCGAATGCCCTCGCCGGGCAGGCGTCGCACAAGCCTCCAGGGAGGAAACCGCGGGGATGTACCGGTACGCTTGAAACGG
>Ga0196971_1000424_pt1 | contig 32518 bp, 34 predicted proteins | sample S1v_1013CmetaG_FD_148660 | JGI IMG/M metagenome (GOLD analysis project Ga0196971, IMG submission 148660) | Soil microbial communities from Anza Borrego desert, Southern California, United States - S1+v_10-13C | ecosystem: Environmental > Terrestrial > Soil > Desert | place: USA: California...
CGGTCATCGTGAAGAAGAACGGCAGCCGCGCCGAATTCGACCCCGCCAAACTTCGCGCCAGCCTGATGCTGGCGCTGCGCAAACGCCCTGTTTCGGCCGAAGCGGTGGATGCCGCCATTCACCGTATCGAAGAGAAGCTGCTGTCGTCAGGCGCGCGCGAAGTCGTCTCCGGCCAGATCGGCGAACTCGTGATGCGCGAGCTGAAGCGGCTCGACAAGATCGCCTACATCCGCTTCGCGTCGGTGTACAAGAGTTTTGAAGACGTGGCGGAATTCCAGGATGCGATCGCCGAAGTCGGGCGCGAGCGCAAGACTCCCTCGAAGTAACTGAAACCCGCCGCTCCGGCCCGGAGCGGATTCTGTTCGGCCAAATAGTTAACAATATGACAATAGAAGTTCAAGCGCCACGGCTTGTTCGCTGCCTGAGACGGCGCGCCTGCACCCTGCGCTCCGCGCAAAAGGGCTATTCGATGGTCGAGGTGCTGGTTGCAATCTGCCTGCTGGCGATCGGTGTCATTGGCGCGGCAGGGATGCAGCTGGCGGCGATGCGTACCATGCAGCAGTCGGCGTACCACACGATGGCGCTGCTGGTCGGCGCTGATATTGCGGACGCGCTGCAGGCTGCCGCAACCCGTGCGCCAGCCACGTCGGACCTGCTCGGCAGCCTAGACTACCGATCTTCGCGCGGGGCCGAACCGCCGGCGCCGGCAAGCCTTTGCTACTACCAGGCTTGCAGCGAGGGCGAGTTTGCCGAGTTCGAGATCTATGAATGGAAACAGCGGATCGCGGCGGCGCTGCCGGACGGCAGGATACGTATTTGCCGCGGAGACGCATGGACAGGCCAGCCGGGAACGCCGCTCAGCTGGGATTGTGCCGGGAGCGCCGGCTCGCCGTTCGTGATCAAGCTTGGCTGGCTGGGAAAGAATCCCGACGGGCGCCTGTTGAAGAACGCCGACGGCACGTTTGCGCCGAGCGTGGCGCTGCTGGTGGCGGGCTAGCGGATGCGCCGCCGCCGATGCCCGCCAGCGATACGCCGCGCCGGCGTGACGCTGGTCGAACTGATGGTGTCGATGGCCATCGGCATGCTTGTCGTGCTTGCCGCTTCCGCCTTGCTGGTCGCCGCCAAGACGGCGTACGTGACGCAGTCCGACCGGGCGCTGGTTCTTGACACCGGCCGCTATGCGCTCGATATCATCCGCCGTACCGTGCGGCAGGCGGCATTGTCGGACTGGGACCTCGCGTGGGAGACGGCCGTCGAAGCGGGGGTGCTGGGCATCGATGCGCGCAGCCTGAAGGCGACAACGGAAGGCATCAGCGCGCCGGTGCCGAAATCCGTCAACGGCAGCGACATTCTTGCCGTCCGGTTTTCCGGCGCCGGGGTGAGCGATGACGGCGACGGCTCGGTACTCAATTGCGCCGGTTTCGGCGTGGGGTCGAAGGCTGCGACGGGCGTCGACCGCGGCTGGAACATCTTTTACGTCGCCGCGGATTCCAGCGGCGAGCCCGAGCTGTACTGCAAGTACCGCGGCGAGGATGGCTGGACGGCGCAGGCGATCGCGCGCGGTGTCGAGTCTTTCCAGGTGCTGTATGCGCTTGACGCCGACGGCGATGGTGCGCCGGATACCGTGGTCAATGCGTCCGCGATCGATGCGATGGACGGCGCCCTGACGCTGAGCGGGCGCAACGCAGCCGAGCGGTTGGCCGAACTGCGGCGCAAGAGCTGGTGGCGCAAGGTGGCAGGCGTGCGGGTAGCGCTGCTGGTCCGCGGTGCGCACCCGGTCGCAGCGGACAAGTCCGCGCTCTGGTTCGACTTGTTCGGCAAGGCCTATTCGGATCGGTACGCGTCGCGCGATCCGGGTGTGCGGGTTTTCGTCTCGGACCTGCCGAAAGGGGTGAGAAACAACGTGCGGCGGGTGTTTACAGCCGCCATTCGCCTGCGCAATGCGCCCGGGGACGAGTGATGGGGTGCGCACGCATGCAGCAGGGGAATGCGCCGCTGCCGGCGCCCGGGCAGCAGGGCGCGTCATTGATCGTGTGCCTGCTGATGCTGCTCGCGGTCGCGATGCTCGGCGCTTCCGCGGCGCAGATCGCGGTGCAGGAAGAAAAGGCGTCGCGCGCCAATATCGACCGCCAGCTTGCGCTGCAGGAGGCGGAAGCGGCGCTGCGGGATGCGGAAGCGGATATCGGGGCGTCGCCACGCAGCAGCCTGTTCGGCATCGACGACGCGGAAAACTTCGTCGCGGGCTGCGGCCGCGGCCTGTCGAACCCGCGCCTCGGCTTGTGCCAGCCGTCCGCGCCGGGGGCAGTGCCGGCCTGGAAGCTGGTCGCGGCGGCCGGTGCGGCAGTGCCCTACGGCCATTTTTCCGGGCGCACGGGAAGCGCCGCCGCTGCCGCGCGCCCGCCCGCCTATCTGATCGAGTGGCTGCCTCAAGGGCAGCGCCATCCGCAGCGAGGACAGGGGCAGGCAGCATATGCCTACCGCGTGACGGCGATCGGTTTCGGCCGGAAGGAAACAACGCAGGTTGTGCTGCAAACACTTGTTCGCAAGCAGGGCGACCGGCTGAAGCGTGCCGGCTGGCGCGAGGTGCTGAACTGGGAGGCGATGCGCGATGAGGACTAGGAGTGAATCCGGATTCAGCTACATCCAGGTGCTCGCCGCGCTCGCCATCGTCGCGATTCTTGCGCGCCTGGCGTATCCGTCCTACATGGAATCGGTGCGCAAGGGCAAGCGGGCGGAAGGGCGGGCCGCGCTCCATGCCCTGCTGCAGCAGGAGGAACTGCATTATTCCCGTACCAACAGCTATATCCGGTTTTCGTCCGCGTCCACTGACGGCGAGGAAAAGAAGTTCAAATGGTTCTCCGGCACAAGCCCGGCCAGGAGCGCCTATGAGATCAAGGCGGAGCCGTGCGAGGACGAGACGATACAGAACTGCGTGATCCTGATCGCGCAGCCGGGAACCGAGATGGTCGACCGGCACTTCCGCGATCCATTGTGCGGCAAGCTGACGCTGTCGAGCACTGGCGAGAAAACGGCGGACGCGCCGGATTGCTGGCCGTGACATGAGCAAACCTGCGGCAGGATTCACATTGTTCGAAATGCTGGTGGTGCTTGCGATCGCCGTGATCCTGCTCACCATCGGCATCCCGGGCGCCGCCGGCTTCCTGCGCGATATCCGGCTTACCGCGGCCGCGAACGACTTCTTTTCCGCGATTCACCTGGCGCACGCGGAAGCACTGCGGCGCGGCACGCGGGTCGACCTGGTGCCGCGCGACGAGACCGGCGACTGGAGCAAAGGCTGGATGGTATTTGTCGACAGGAACGGCAACCGCAAGGTCGATGACGCCGACCGCGTGATCTTTTCGCATGGCCCGCTGCCCAAGGGCATGCGCATCAAGGCTGCGCTGACGGATTCGACAGTACAATATCTCGCTTATGACGCCGCCGGGCGCACGCGCACCAATGCCAGCGCCTACCGGACGCAGTTCGGGACGTTCACCTTGCAGTCCGACGACAAGGTGAGGAAGATCAAGCTGAACTTCCTCGGGCGCCCCCGCATCTGCAACCCGGAAATCGAAAAAAGCACTTGCTAGTGACTCGGGCCACTCGGGCAACACGGAACAGGACAACCGGTGAATATCATCAGCGACGACCAGGCCATGCAACTCGCCCTCGAATGGGCGGAGAAGGCGTTTTTCACGACGACGCCCAATCCGCGGGTCGGCTGTGTGATTGTCAAGGATGGCGAGGTGATCGGCGCCGGCTGCACGCAACCGCCGGGGCAGGCGCATGCGGAAGTCCAGGCCCTGCGGGATGCCGCGGCGCGCGGCAAGGACGTGCGCGGCGCGACCGCGTACGTGACGCTGGAGCCATGCAGCCATTACGGACGCACGCCGCCCTGCGCCGATGCGCTGGTCAAGGCGCAGGTCGCGCGGGTGGTGGCCGCGGTCGGCGATCCGAACCCGCTGGTGGCGGGGCAGGGGCTGGCAAGGCTGCAGGCGGCCGGCATCGATGTCGCCTGCGGCGTGCTGGAGCAGCAGGCGCGTGAAATGAACATCGGCTTCATGTCCCGCATGAAGAGCGGCAAGCCCTGGGTGCGGATGAAAGCTGCGGCCAGCCTCGACGGCAAGACGGCGCTGCACAATGGCGCCAGCCAATGGATCACGTCGGCGCAGGCAAGGAATGACGGACACTGGTGGCGCGCACGCGCATGCGCGATCCTGACCGGCATCGGGACCGTACAGGAAGACGATCCGCAACTGACCGTACGGGCAATCGAGACGCCACGCCAGCCGCAGCGCATCGTGGTCGACAGCCGGCTGCAGATCAGCACCGATGCCCGGGTGCTGGAAGGCGGTGGGACATGGATCGTCGCTGCGGTGACCGACCCGGAAAAGGAAGCGCGCCTGCGCGACCGCGGCGCCGAGATCATCCGGCTGCCGAACGGCGCCGGCAAGGTCGACCTGGAGGCGCTGATGCTCGAGCTGGGACGGCGCCAGATCAATGAACTGCACGTGGAAGCGGGCGAAAAGCTGAACGGCTCGCTGATCCGCGAGGGCTGCGTGGACGAACTGCTGCTCTACCTCGCGCCCAGCCTGCTGGGCGACGCACGCGGCCTGTTCGACCTGCCGCGGCTGGACAGCCTGGATGGCAAGAAGGCATTATCTTTTCACGAGGTGAAGCAAATCGGCGCCGATTTGCGTATCCTTGCTCGTTTTGTCTGACCGGATACCCCCATGTTCACAGGAATCGTCGCCGCCATCGGCAAAATCACTTCCATCACCCCGCTGGGCAGCCAGTCCGACGCCGGCGTGCAGCTGATCGTCGATGCGGGCAGCCTGCCGATGGCGGATGTCGCATTGGGCGACTCGATTGCGCTGAACGGCGCCTGCATGACGGTGGTCAGCAAGACCGATAAAGGCTTTGCCGTCGACGTCTCGCGCGAGAGCCTGAACCGTACCGCCGGGCTCGATGCGCCCGGAGAAGTGAACCTCGAAAAGGCGCTGACGCTGGCCGACCGCCTCGGCGGGCACCTGGTTTCCGGCCATGTCGACGGGTTGGGCGCGGTGCGCAAGTTCGAGCCGGTCGGCGAGTCGATGGAACTGGTGATCGAGGCGCCGAAGGAACTCGGCAAATACCTCGCCTACAAGGGCTCGATCGTCGTCAACGGTGTGTCGCTGACGGTGAACCGGGTGAACGATACCGCGAACAGCTGCGAATTCTCGATCAACCTGATTCCCCATACGGTGGAAGTGACCACCCTCAAGCACCTGAAGCCGGGGGCGAAGGTGAACCTCGAAATCGACCTGATCGCGCGTTACGTCGAGCGGATGCTGAGCCTGAAAGCGTGAATCCGCCGTCGCGGAAGGTAGATTAGTTTCAGACTTGAAAGTTGGAAAGCACTCAAATCCTTTAAAATAGCGGGCTACATAGGATTCAAGTCATGGCTATTTCAACAACTCAAGAAATCATTGCCGAGCTGCGCGCCGGTCGCATGGTCATCCTGGTCGACGAGGAAGACCGCGAAAACGAGGGCGACCTCGTGCTGGCGGCCGAATTCGTCACCCCCGAAGCGATCAACTTCATGGCCAAGTTCGGCCGCGGCCTGATCTGCCTGACGCTGACGGAAGAGCGCTGCAACCAGCTCAACCTGCCAATGATGACCACCCGTAATGGCACCTCCTACGGCACCAACTTCACGGTATCGATCGAGGCGGCGGAAGGCGTGACCACCGGCATTTCCGCGGCGGACCGCGCAAAGACGGTGCAGGTGGCGGTGGCGAGGAACGCGAAGCCGTCCGACATCGTGCAGCCCGGCCATATTTTCCCGTTGAAAGCCCAGAAGGGCGGCGTGCTGATGCGCGCCGGCCATACCGAAGCCGGATGCGACTTCGCCGAGCTGGCCGGCCTGACGCCGGCGGCGGTGATCTGCGAGATCATGAAGGATGACGGCACGATGGCCCGGCTGCCCGACCTGATCGAGTTCGCGCAGGAGCACGGCCTGAAGATCGGCACCATTGCCGACCTGATCCATTACCGCAGCCGGAACGAAAGCATCGTCGAGCGCATCGCCGAGCGCACCATGCACACCGTGCACGGACCGTTCAAGACCATCGCGTACCGCGACAAGCCGAGCGGCGGCGCACACCTTGCGCTGGTACATGGCGATATCCAGCCGGACCAGGAAGCGCTGGTGCGCGTGCACCAGCCGGTCTCTATCCTCGACTTGCTGGAAACGCAGGCCACGACCCATTCCTGGAACATTGCCTCCGCGATGGCGGCGCTCAAGGCATCCGAGCGCGGCGTGATGGTGCTGCTCAATTGCGAAGAGTCGGCCGAGCAGATGTTCGCGCAGTTCGAAGCGCTGGTGAAACCGGAGCAGAAACCGCAACCGCGCGGCTCGCGCATGGATCTGCGGACCTACGGCATCGGCGCGCAGATCCTGAAGGATCTCGGCGTGGGCAAGATGAAGCTGCTCGCCAGTCCGCGCAAGATGCCGTCGATGACCGGTTTCGACCTCGAAGTCACCGGATACCAGGCCAAGCCGGAAAGCTGAGGCGGACCGCGCGCTTGCCGCGGCGCGGACGCCTGTACCGAACAATAGCGTGTGTTGCCCCGTTGCGCGGGGCGGCGTGCCTTTCCAATACCAATGAGCGCAGTCGCGCATGAAGGAAACACAATGACCGTAGGAACTTACGAAACGAACTTGAGCGGCGAAGGCCTGCGTATCGGCATCGTGCAGGCCCGTTTCAATGAGGACGTTTGCCACGGCCTGCTGTCTTCCTGCCTGGCCGAGCTGAAGCGCCTCGGCGTTGCCGATGAAGACGTGTTGCATGTCACCGTCCCCGGCGCACTGGAAATCCCGCTGGCCCTGCAGAAGATGGCGGAAACCCAGCAGTTCGACGCACTGATCGCGATCGGCGCGGTCATACGCGGCGAGACCTATCACTTCGAGCTGGTATCCAACGAGTCCGGTGCCGGCATCACCCGCGTCGGCCTGGACTTCGGCATTCCGATCGCCAATGCCGTGCTGACCACCGACACCGATGAGCAGGCGGAAGCGCGCATGGCGGAAAAGGGCGCGGATGCGGCCCGCGTCGCGGTCGAGATGACGAACCTCGCGATTGCTCTGGAAGAACTCGCCGAAGCCACCGAGGAAGAGTAAGCAATGACGCAGAAGACGATCCACGCCAATCCGAACAAGAACCGCACGCCGCGCCATCGCGCGCGCGAATTTGCGCTGCAAGGCCTGTACCAGTGGCTGCTGAACAATGAAGACGCCGGCGCGATCGACGCGCACATCCGCGAGGCGCATGGTTTCAACAAGGCCGATGCGGCGCATTTCGATACCTTGCTGCACGGTACGATCAAGCAGGCAGGCAAGCTGCGCGAAGGCCTCGCGCCGCTGATCGACCGGCCCATCGACCAGCTGTCGCCGGTCGAGCACGCGGCACTGCTGATCGGCGCCTTCGAGCTCACCAACCACATCGAGATCCCGTACAAGGTGGTCATCAACGAAGCGGTGGAACTGACCAAATCCTTCGGCGGGATCGACGGCCACAAGTACGTCAACGGCGTGCTCGACAAATATGCCGCCACCGCGCGCGTGACCGAAGTCGAGGACGCCAGGAAGCGCGGGCAGCACTGATCCCGGCATAACCTGCGGCGCGGCCGCCATGCAACCATAACGATCGACCGATGAATCCTGTCCTGGCTTCCCGTCTTGCCAATATCGCGCCCTTCCACGTGATGGAGCTGGCGAAGATGGCGGCAGAACTTGAGCGGCAGGGCCGCTCCATCATCCACATGGGCATTGGCGAGCCCGACTTCACCGCCGCGCCGCCGGTCATCGAAGCCGCGGCACGCGCCATGCAGGACGGCAGGCTGCAATACACGTCCGCGCTCGGCATCCCGGCGCTGCGCGAAGCAATCGCCGCGCATTACCAGCGGGTCTACGGGCTGACGGTTGCGCCCTCGCGGATCATCGTGACCGCCGGCGCGTCGGCCGCGCTGCTGCTGGCCTGCGCGGCGCTGGTGGACAAGGGGGCGGAAGTGCTGATGCCCGATCCGTCCTATCCCTGCAATCGTCATTTCGTCGCCGCCTTCGATGGCAATGCCAGACTGATCGCCAGCGGACCGGAGCAGCGCTTTCAGCTGTCCGACGCGATGGTGCGCGAACACTGGACGGCGCAGACGCGCGGTGTGCTGCTGGCCTCGCCGTCGAACCCCACAGGCACCTCCATCGCGCATGCGGAATTGGCGAAGATCGTCGCCACGGTGCGGGAAAAGGGCGGCTTTACCATCGTCGACGAAATCTACCAGGGCCTGACCTACGACGAGGAGCCGTTCTCTGCGCTGTCGCTGGGCGAGGATGTGGTTGTCATCAACAGCTTTTCCAAGTACTTCAACATGACAGGGTGGCGCCTGGGATGGCTGGTGGTGCCCGAGTTCCTGGTGCCGCAGGTGGAAAAGCTGGCGCAGAACCTGTTCATCTGCGCATCGAGCGTCGCGCAGCATGCCGGCGTCGCCTGCTTTTCGCCGGAGGCGATCGCAATCTATGAACAGCGCAAGGCGGAATTCAAGCGCCGCCGCGACTACATCGTGCCGGCGCTGCGCCAGCTGGGCTTTAAGGTGCCGGTGATGCCGGATGGCGCGTTCTATGTATATGCGGATTGCTCGGCGCTGTCGGACGACGCGGACCAGCTGACCATCGCGATGCTGAACGAGGCGGGCGTGGTGCTGGTGCCCGGGCTCGATTTCGGCCCGCATGCCGCGCGTCAGTACATCCGGCTGTCCTATGCCACCTCGCTGGAAAACCTGCATGAAGCGGTGGCCCGGCTCGAGCGTTTCTTCGCCGTGCGCCGCTGAGCGCGGCCGCGGTGCAAGGCCGGTCAAGGCCGGAAGAAGAAAAACCCTGCAACGCGGTGTGCAGGGTTTTTTATGGGCTATGCGGAGGCGGGAAGTCTGCCGGCTTTATTGTGCTATTTCCCCTTCCCCTGGATATAGCCTTCCAGTTTCGACAGCTTGTTGTCCACGTCTTGCAAGCCGCCCTTGAGCGCAGCAAGATCGTTCCTGGCATTGTTCAATTCATTCTTGAGCGTATCGAGTTCCTTTTTCAGGTCCGCGTTCGAGGTGCTGACTTCCGCGCGCATCGTCTTCGTTTCCGTTTTCAGGTCTTCGAGCTTCGACGGGAAGGAGGAGTTGGAGATGAGCGGGACCAGCACTGCGATCACGCAGATGGTGGCGGCGACCCCGGCTGCGAGTGCGATCAGGAGCCGGGTCGATTCCTTCTCGGTAGTGGATTTGGATTTATTCCTGGTTTCATCGCCGCTGGCAGCCTCGCTGCTCTTGCTGCTGGTGCTCTTGCCGTTCGTGCTCTTGCTGTTTCCATTGCTTGCGGCGCTTGTCGTCATTGGGTCTCCCTAGGCTGATAAACAGTTGTTTACATTGCCGTCATTTTTGTTGACTTAGGGATAGGCGGACAATACTGCAAATGCAGTAATTCCTACAGACAAGCCTGATAGAAGTGAGGGGGCAAGGGGGGGCAGTTGCTGAGACCCGGGCCGCCGAGACGGGCGGCCCAGTGGCGGGAGAATCGTGAAGCCGCCGGCCCTGGGGAGGCCGGCGGTCGGGATACGGATGCGGGGGAGAACTACAGCGCGTCGGCGGGATGGTCCGCCTGCGCCAGTGGCTGCGAGGAGACGGTGGCGGGGGCGGACGCGGATTCCGCGGTATCGGTCTTGCGCTCAGGCTGGCGCTTGGCCGACGTCGAGTAGACCGGCACTTTCTTGCCCATCGCAACTTCCTTCAGGCGCTGGTATTCCGCCAGCACCCGCGCGCCATAGCCGGAATCCGAATCGAAGGCGCCGGCGCCGACATACAGCTTCAGGCCTGCTTCGACCGAACCGCCGCGTGTCACGTAATCCTTCAGGATCAGCGAGCCGACCTTGATGTTGGCGATCGGATTGAGCGCTGCCTTCATGCCACCCAGGTCCTCGAACTTGTCGCGGTGCACCTTGGACATCACCTGCATCAGCCCCTGGGCGCCCATCGGGCTTTCCGCGAACGGATTAAAGCCGGATTCGATTGCCATCACCGACAGGATCAGTAGCGGATCGAGCTTGATTTCCTGGGCCGTCAGGTAGGCGGCGGAGACCAGCATGTCGGTCGCGTCGGCGGCCACGCGGTAGCGCCTGGCCAGCCAGCTGGTGACCCACTGCTGCTGGCGGGTGTTGCCCTCCGCACCCTTCTCCTCGGTCCGTGCCGCGGTGTCGGCCTTTGCGGCAGCCGTTTCCCTGAGCGCTGCCTGCGCCGGCGCATCCATCAGGTTGGCCAGCGGCGGCAGGTCTTCCTCTTCGGTTTCCGCTTCCGCAAACGGCGAGACTTGCTTCAGGTAGTCGGTGACTTCCGGCTTCACGAACATCAGGCCCAGCGCTGCGATCGCGATGATGCCGAGAACCATCAGCGTATGGTGCGCGGTCTTGATGAAGCCGCTGACGGTGTCGCGGGCGAATACCACCCAAGCGGCCGACTGGCTGGCTTTCTGGCGGGTGAAGTCAGACGTCACCCGGATGAATCGATTTAACATTGAACCTCCTGAATCGTCGCGGCACGCGAAGAACCCACTACAAAGCCTTGTAGATCCTTGTGCTTGCCGTGAATCAGTTACATCGTCTGCGGTCGCGCGCGGCGCAATCGTCGGACGGTCGGAATTGCTTGCACAGAACTGTCGGCATCCTGGCGCCGGTGCAGCGGCAAGCAACTTTTTTCGGGGCGGAAGGCAGACGCCTTTTGAAAACACTCCTTAAAATGTCATATGGGGCCCCGAACCCCGTGAGTGATGAGGAATCTCGATGCGCAGCCATCGTTCCCCGGCCCGCTTCCTCATCAAGTTGGGCGAATTTTAGGGGGCTGTTTATATCGAGTCAATACTAACAATTCAGCTCTTTATTACTTTTGAATCTTGATTTTTCGCTGCGTTGCAACACTAAGCTAATAAAATCAACGACTTGGGCTTGCATTTTAAAAACAGAAGCCGCTCTCTATCTTTGTGAAAAATCATGGAATATTCCGATCTGCGGGATTTTATTTCTCAGCTCCAACGGCTGGGCGAATTAAAACATGTACAAGTTCCGGTTTCGCCGTATCTTGAGATGACCGAAATCTGCGACCGCACCTTGCGCGCCGGCGGTCCGGCACTGATTTTCGACAAGCCTGCCGGGCATGACATGCCGGTGCTCGCCAACCTGTTCGGCACGCCGCGCCGGGTGGCGCTGGGGATGGGCGCGGAGGACCTGGGCGAGCTGCGCAAGATCGGTCATCTCCTCGCGACGCTGAAGGAGCCGGAGCCGCCGAAGGGATTCAAGGATGTGCTGGGCCTCGGTTCGATGGTGAAGTCACTGTGGGACATGGCGCCCAAGGAGCACCGCTCCGCGCCTTGCCAGGACGTGGTCTGGGAAGGCAATGACGTCGACCTGGCCAGGCTGCCGATCCAGCATTGCTGGCCGGGCGACGTCGCACCTCTGATCACCTGGGGGCTGGTGGTGACCAAGGGGCCGCACAAGAAGCGGCAGAACCTGGGTATCTACCGGCAGCAGGTCATCGGTCGCAACAAGGTGATCATGCGCTGGCTCGCGCACCGCGGCGGCGCGCTGGATTTCCGCGAGCACGGCATCGTCCACCGCGGCCAGCCGTACCCGATCGCGGTCGCGCTCGGCGCCGATCCCGCGACCATCCTCGGCGCAGTGACGCCGGTGCCGGATACCCTGTCGGAATACCAGTTCGCCGGCCTGCTGCGCGGCAGCCGGACCGAGCTGGTCAAGGCGATCGGCAGCGAATTGCGCGTGCCGGCGTCCGCCGAGATCGTACTGGAAGGGCATATCTACCCGGACGAGTCGCACCCGAGCGGTTACGAGCACGCGCTGGAGGGCCCGTATGGCGACCATACCGGCTATTACAACGAGCAGGACTGGTTCCCGGTATTTACCATCGACCGCATCACGATGCGCCGCGATCCGATCTACCACTCCACGTATACAGGCAAGCCGCCGGACGAGCCCGCGGTGCTGGGGGTGGCGCTGAACGAAGTGTTCATTCCGCTGTTGCAGAAGCAGTTCCCTGAAATCACTGACTTCTACCTGCCGCCCGAGGGCTGCAGCTACCGCATGGCGCTGGTGCAGATGAGGAAGTCCTATCCCGGCCATGCGAAGCGGGTGATGTTCGGCGTGTGGAGCTTCCTGCGGCAGTTCATGTATACGAAGTTCATCGTCGTGGTGGACGAGGATGTGGACGTGCGCGACTGGAAGGAAGTGATCTGGGCGCTCACCACCCGGGTTGATCCGTCGCGCGATACCACGCTGGTGGATAACACGCCGATCGATTACCTCGACTTCGCATCGCCGGTCAGCGGGCTGGGCAGCAAGATGGGCATCGATGCGACCAACAAATGGCCGGGGGAAACCAACCGCGAGTGGGGCACCGCCATCACGATGACGGAGGAGGTCAAGGCGAAAGTCGACCGCATCTGGCAGGAACTCGGCATCTAGGCTGTGTTTGCCAGGCTGCTGCGCGAACCGGATTGGCGCCTGCGTTGCTCTGCGTCCCTCGTGTACGCATGCGCTACTCGACACCATTCCGGCCTGCTCGCTACGCTTGTCAAACACAGCTTGGCAGGCGCGCACCCTTGTTTTCCGGAAAGCTGTGAAATACCGGGGCGCGAACCATTCTTTGCTGGTAAAATCACGCTCGGCGGGCCCCTGCGCATTGCGGCATGGTCAACCTGGTCAGGTCGGGAACGAAGCAGCCACAGCCATTTCCCGCAAGTGCCGTAGACAAGGCTCGCCTCTTTCGTCTTCCTCCTTCGTCTTCCCCCTTTTTTTGCAGCGCATGTCTGCGCCCGCATTTTCCCTGTTTCATTGATCCTTCGCATGGGTGCGCCTTGCCGCGTGAATGCGCCGGCCGGATCGCCTGAAACCTGCAATCCGCGTCTATAACTTGCAACAGGTCAGGTAAAATGCGACCTGTGACCAACAGCTGGTGCAACCATGTCTTATCAAGTCCTCGCCCGCAAATATCGTCCGAAGAGCTTCGAAACGCTCGTCGGGCAGGAGCACGTCGTGCGGGCGCTCACGCATGCACTGGACCAGCAGCGGCTGCACCACGCCTATTTGTTTACCGGCACCCGCGGCGTCGGCAAGACCACGCTGTCGCGCATCCTCGCCAAGTCCCTCAATTGCGAAACCGGGATTACCGCCAAGCCCTGCGGCAGCTGCGAGGCGTGCACTGCGATCGACGGCGGGCGCTTTGTCGATTACATCGAGATGGATGCCGCCTCCAACCGCGGCGTCGATGAAATGGCGCAGTTGCTGGAGCAGGCGATCTACGCGCCGTCGAATGCCCGCTTCAAGGTCTACATGATCGACGAAGTCCACATGCTCACCAACCATGCGTTCAATTCCATGCTCAAGACGCTGGAAGAACCGCCGGAGCATGTGAAGTTCATCCTCGCGACCACCGACCCGCAAAAGATTCCGGTCACCGTGCTGTCGCGCTGCCTGCAGTTCAACCTGAAGCAGATGCCGCCCGGCCATATAGTCGGCCACCTCGAAAACATTCTCGGGCAGGAGGGCATCAGTTTCGACCCGCCGGCATTGCGCCTGCTCGCGCAGGGCGCGCACGGTTCGATGCGCGACGCGCTGTCGCTGACCGACCAGGCAATCGCGTACGCGGCGGGGAAGGTCACGCTGGAAGCAGTGCAGGGCATGCTCGGTGCGCTCGACCAGTCTTACCTGGTGCGTGTGCTGGACGCGCTGGCGGCCAAGGATGGCGCCGGGCTGCTGGCGGTGGCCGACGAGATGGCCACCCGCAGCCTGTCCTACAGCGCGGCCCTGCAGGACCTCGGCACGCTGCTGCACCGCATTGCGCTGGCGCAGGCTGTCCCGGCGGCATTGCCGGATGACGTGCCCGAGCGCGAGCACATCCTGCGCCTTGCCGGCTCGTTCGACGCCGAGGAAGTGCAGCTGTTCTACCAGATCGCCGTGCATGGCCGCAATGAACTGGGGCTTGCGCCGGACGAATATGCCGGTTTCTCGATGACGCTGCTGCGCATGCTGGCGTTCCGGCCTGGCATCGGCGGCGCGGAAGCGAAGCCGGCCGCGCCTGCGCCGGCAGCGCTTGCTGCGCCGGCCCCGGCCAGGCCGGCAGCCGTGCCGCAGGCGGCGCCGGGAAGTCCCGCCCCGGCCCGTCCCGCAGGAGCATTGAGTCCCGCCCGGGCCGCGCTCGAAGCCGCCCGCAATGCCGGCAAGGCACCTGTTGCGATGCCGGCCGCGCGCCCCGCGCCGGCCCCCGCTGCGGTAGCTGCGGTAGCGGCGGTACCGCAGCCCGCCGCAGAGTCGGTGCCGCCGTGGGAAGACAACCCGCCGCCGCCCGCACCCGAATGGGGCGATTTCGACTCCGCTCCACCGGCGGCGGCTCAAAAAAAAACTGAATTCCAACCTGCCGCCGATGCCCTAGGCGATACCGCGGTCATCGAAGAACCGCCGGTTGCCGCACAACGGGCGGAACCTGCCGCGCCGAGGGCCAAGGCCTTGCCGCCGACGCCGGTGCCGTCGCTGAACTGGGATGGCAACTGGCCGGCGCTGGCGGCAGCCCTGCCGCTGCGCGGCGTGGTGCAGCAGCTCGCGCAGCAAAGCGAACTGCTGCAGTGCGACGACAGTGGCGCCGCTGTTTCCGTCCACCTGCGGATTCCGCTCGACACGCTGCGCTCCGCGGGCGCGGTCGACAAGCTCGCAGGCGCGCTGACGGAACACTTCGGCAAGACGGTGCGCGTCACGACCGAGATCGGCGCGGTCGAACAGACCGCCAATGCGGCGGCCACCGCCGAACGCGAGGCGCGCCAGCGCCAGGCGGAAGAAAACCTCCAACGCGATCCCTTCGTGCAGGCAATGATGCGCGAATTCGGCGCCACCATCGTGCCGGGATCGATCAAACCCATCTGAACAAGGAGCAATAAACCATGATGAAGGGCCAACTCGCAGGGCTGATGAAGCAAGCCCAACAAATGCAGGACAACATGAAGAAGATGCAGGAACAGCTTGCATCGATCGAAGTCGAAGGCCAGTCCGGCGCCGGACTGGTGAAGGTCGTGATGACCTGCAAGTATGACGTCAAGCGCGTCGCCATCGATCCGTCGCTGCTGGGCGACGACAAGGACATGCTGGAAGACCTGGTCGCGGCGGCGTTCAACGATGCGGTGCGCAAGGCGGAAGCCACGTCGCAGGAAAAGATGGCCGGCATGACGGCCGGCCTGCCGCTGCCGCCGGGCTTCAAGATGCCGTTCTGACCGCTTCCATTCGCACAGCACATTTGTGAAATCACCTTCCAGTCTCGATTTCCTGACGGAGGCGCTGCGCCGCCTGCCCGGCGTCGGGCCCAAGTCGGCGCAGCGCATCGCTTACCACATGATGCAGCACGACCGGGAAGGGGCGGCGCTGCTCGGCCGCGCATTGTCGCAGGCGGTGGAACGCATCCATCACTGCGCCAGGTGCAATACCTTTACCGAGCACGAGGTGTGCGAAACCTGCCAGGACGGCGAGCGCGACGCCAGCCTGCTGTGCGTGGTGGAGACACCCGCCGACCAGCTGATGATCGAGCAGACCCTGACCTACAAGGGACTGTACTTCGTGCTGATGGGTCGCCTGTCGCCGCTGGACGGCATCGGCCCTAAGGACATCCACCTCGAAAAGCTGGTCGCGCGCGCAACCGACGGCGTGGTCGCCGAGGTCGTGCTCGCGACCAACTTCACCAATGAAGGCGAGGCGACCGCGCATTACATCAGCGAAACTCTCAAGGCGCGCGGCCTGAGCGTCAGCCGGCTGGCACGCGGCGTGCCGGTGGGGGGTGAACTGGAGTACGTGGATGCGGGCACCATCGCCCGCGCCATGCTCGACCGCAGATCCACCTAGCGCAATGTTTGTCCACACCGCGGAAAACCAGAGCTGGTTACGCGCGCGGTGGCAAGCCCTGATGACGCACCTGGCGTCCGACCGCGCCCAGGCGGATGCCGCGTGGGACGCCCTGCTGCGCCACTACGGCGAGCCGCATCGCGCCTATCACAACCTGGCGCACGTGATGGCGCTGCTGCGCCTGGCCGACAGCGAACGGCCGCGCATCAATCGTCCCGAAATCGTCGAACTTGCGATCTGGTTCCACGATGTCGTCTATAACACGCGCGAGCACGACAACGAGCGGCGCAGCGCACGCTGCGCTCGCTACGCCATGCAGGCCATGCGTCTCGACCGCGAGCTGATCCCGGCGGTTGAGCAGTGCATCCTCGCCACCGAGCGGCATGAGGCAATCGCACCGGAAGTGCCCGACCTGCCGCTGTTCCTCGACATCGATCTTGCCATCCTCGGCGCGCCGGAAGAGATGTACCATCGCTATGCGCAGCTGATCCGCCTCGAGTACGACTGGGTGCCGGAGCAGGCCTACCGGCAGGGGCGTGCGGCAGTGCTGCGGCGTTTCCTGGGCCGGCCTGCGCTGTATTTCACGCCGTCGATGGTTGCGCGTTTCGAGGCGAGCGCACGGCGGAACATCGGATGGGAATTGCAGGAATTATCGACTTGAGGAACATGACAGAAAAAAAATCCTCCGGCCCGCTGGCCGGCATCAAGGTCCTGGAACTCGGCACGCTGATCGCGGGGCCGTTCTGCTCGCGCATGCTGGCCGAGTTCGGCGCGGAAGTGATCAAGGTGGAGGCGCCCGACGGCGGCGACCCGATCCGCCAGTGGCGCGTGCTGAAGGACGGCACCTCGCTCTGGTGGTATGTGCAGTCGCGCAACAAGAAGAGCATCACGCTCAACATGAAGGATGCGCGCGCGCAGGAGATCGCGCGCAAGCTGGCGCTCGAGGCCGACATCATCATCGAGAACTACCGGCCCGGCGTGCTGGAGAAATGGGGCGTCGGCTACGAAGACCTGAAGAAAATCAATCCCGCCACCATCATGGTCCGGCTGTCGGGCTACGGGCAGAGCGGGCCGATGAAGGACCAGCCCGGCTTCGGTGCGATCGGCGAGTCGATGGGCGGCATGCGCTACGTGTCCGGCCACCCGGACCGGCCGCCGGTGCGCATCGGCGTGTCGATCGGCGACTCGCTCGCGGCGCTGCATGGCGTGATCGGCGCGCTGATGGCGCTGCGCCACCGCGACGTGACCGGCGGGCGCTGGAACGGCAAGAGCGGCGGCGAATGCGTCGCCGGGCAGGGGCAGATGGTCGACGTCGCGCTGTACGAGGCGGTGTTCAACATGATGGAATCGCTGGTGCCGGAATACGACTTTGCCGGCGTCGTGCGCAGCCGTACCGGCGGCGCGCTGCCGGGCATCGTGCCCTCGAACACCTATACGACCAGGGAGGGCGAGAACATCGTCATTGCGGGCAACGGCGATGCGATCTTCCGGCGCCTGATGCTTGCCATCGGACGCGAGGACATGGCGAACGACCCGCAGATCGCGCGCAACGAAGGCCGGGTTGCGCGCGCGCAGGAAATCGACGATGCCATCCAGGCCTGGTGCCGTACGCAGTCGATCGACGAAGCGCTGACGATCCTGAAGGCGGCCGACGTGCCGGTGGGGAAAATCTACTCGGTGCGCGACATGATCGCCGATCCGCAATTCCTCGCGAGGAACATGTTCGAACAGCATGCGTTCAAGGACGGCACGCCGATCAAGCTGCCCGCCATTACCCCGAAGTTTTCCGAGACGCCCGGCGAGACGAAATGGCTCGGCCCGGAGCTGGGCGAACACACTGCGGAAGTCCTGCGCGGCCTCGGCTATGCAGACGAACAAATTGCAGCGCTTCGCCGCGACAAGGTTATTTAAGACAAGGAACAACCATGTGGAACAAGAATTTCTGGAAGCAGTTTCTGATTGCGCTGGCGCTTTTCCTGGCCGGCTATCTCACCTTCAACGGCAATTTCTTTTCTTAGAAGAGCAAATGTAGAGGATGGCAGGGCGGGTGGGCCCCACCTCGGCGGCCCCACCGGCTCTACCCGTTCATCGGGTGCACCGCGCACGCGGGCGGAACCACGCCTTCACTTTTCAAGAACGGCACGCAGTACCGCCGCACCGCGCCGGATCTCTTCCGCCGGGATCGATGCAAAGCCCAGCACCAGGCCGGACTGCGCGTCCCGCTCCCGAAGATAAAACTGCGACAGCGGCCGCAGCTCGATCCCATGTTCCGCCGCCATCCGTGCCACCGCCTGGTCGCTGCGCTTCGTGCGAAACGTGGCAGACAATTGCAGGCCGGCGTCGGCCGGGCCGCATCGCAGGTGTTCGCCCAGCTGCCGGCCGATTTCTTCCAGCAGCACCGCGCGCCGCTCCGCATACACTTCCCGCGTGCGCTTGATGTGCCGGCTGAAATGTCCTTCCACGATGAAATCTGCCAGCACGATCTGCGGCACGATCGCCGCCTGGCGGTCGAGGATCGCGCGCGCCTGCACGAAGGCGTCGACCAGGCCGGCCGGCAGCACCAGGTAGCCGAGCCGCAGTCCCGGGAACAGCACCTTCGACAGCGTGCCGACGTAGATCACGCAGCCGGCCTGGTCCAGGCTCTGCAGCGACGCCAGCGGCGGCCCGGTGTACCGGTATTCGCTGTCGTAATCGTCTTCCACAATCCACGCCCTCGCAGCCTGCGCCCATGCAAGCAGTTCCAGGCGGCGCTGCAGGCTCATCGTGACCCCTAGCGGCAACTGGTGCGAAGGCGTGACGTAGGCCATCTTCGCATGCGGGCAGGCTTCCTTTGCCGCGTCGATGCGCAGGCCCTGCGCATCCACCGGCACCGGGCAGATTTCGACTTCTGCGGCACGCAGGGATGCGCTGATGCCACGGTAGCCGGGATCTTCCACCCATGCCGCATCGCCAGGGCCGAGCAGCAGCGTCGCCAGCAGATACAGCGACTGCTGGGAGCCGGAGGTGATGATGATGCAGTCGGGGTCGCAGTGCACGCCGCGCGATGCGGCGAGGTAGGCGCACAGCGCCTCGCGCAGCGGCCGGTAGCCGGCCGGGTCGCCGTATCCGAGTTCCTGCGGCGGCCGCCGCCAGCGCCGCGCTTCCAGGCGCGCCCAGGTCTCGAACGGGAACACGTCGAGTCCGGGCATGCCGATCCGGAATGCGCGCAGGCTGCCCGCGTGAATGTTCAAGGCCGCCTGCGGCCCGGTGAAGTGACGGCCGCGCGCGGACAGCGGCCGCAGCAGCTGCGGCTTCTGCCCGGCAGCGTCGGCGCGCGTTTCCTGCGCAAGGGGGAGATGGGCGCTGACGAAGGTGCCTTTTCCTACCGTGCCGGACAGGTATCCTTCGGCGGTCAGCTGCACGTAGGCGTTGAGCACTGTCTGGCGCGAGACGCCGAGCTGGGAGGCAAGTTCGCGCGTCGGCGGCAGTTGCATTCCGGGCGCGAGCTTGCCTGTGAGCACGGTCTGCTTGATCGCCTCGTAAAGCTGCTTGAACATCGGCGCCTTTGACGAGGGATCGAAACGGAGGGTGGCAAGCGATTGGGCGAGGTGCATGGGCGGGAATGGGAAATTGGTATTTCAAAAATACCATTTATTGGTACTTTAAAAAAGCCAAATACCGGAATATGCTCAGCTCGTCCATCACCACCGATTGCTTGGGGAGAAACCGCATGCATGCTTACGACGCAACCGTCGCCTGGAGCAGGGGCGACCAGGCCTTTACCGACAACCGCTACAGCCGTGGCCATGTATGGCGCTTCGACGGCGGGCTCGAGGTGCCGGCCTCGTCGTCGCCGTCCATCGTGCCGTTGCCGATGTCGGTCGCGGCCAATGTCGATCCCGAGGAGGCGCTGGTGGCGGCCGCGTCGAGCTGCCACATGCTGTTCTTCCTTGCGATCGCCGGGAAGCGCGGCTTCGTGGTTGACAGCTACGTCGACCGCGCATCCGGCGTGATGGAAAAGAATGCCGACGGCAGGGAGGCGATGACCCGCATCACGCTGCGGCCGCAGGTCGTGTTCGGCGGCGAGCGCAAGCCAAGCGCCGAGGACATCGCGCGCATCCACCACGCGTCGCATGACCAGTGCTTCATCGCCAATTCCCTGAAATCCGAGATCGTGATCGAAGCGCCGCTGTAAGGAGAGGAGCCGCATGTACCTGCCATCCCATTTCGAAGAAAAGCGGACCGAGATGCTGCACGGGCTGATGCGCACGCATCCGTTCGGCACGCTGGTGACGCTGTCATCCGGCGCGCTCAACGCGAACCACATCCCGTTCGAGCTCGATGCGGGCGACGGCCCGTTCGGACTCCTGCGCGCGCATGTTGCACGCGGCAATCCGGTGTGGAAGGACCATTCGGATGAGGTCGACGCGCTGGTCGTGTTCCAAGGGGCGCACAGCTACATCAGCCCGTCCTGGTATCCGGGCAAGGAAAAGGATGGCCGCGCGGTGCCGACCTGGAATTACATGACGGTGCATGCGTACGGACCGCTGCGCGTGATCGAGGACAAGGCATGGCTGCGCGCGCAGGTGGAGCGGCTGAGCAACCGGCATGAAGCGGGGCGAGCCAATCCATGGAAGCTGGGCGATGCGCCGGCGGATTACATCGAAAAAATGCTGGGCGCGATCATCGGCATTGAAATACCGATCACGAAATGCATCGGCAAATGGAAGGTCAGCCAGAACCAGCCGGAGGCAAACCGCGCCGGCGTGCAGCGCGGCCTGCTCGATGCCGGCGACGACAATGCCGTCGCGATGGCGCAGGCGGTGATGGAGGCGGTGAAGTAAGGGAGACCGCGGGATGAGTCGAGGAAGCGAAATCTGCCGCAGGGCAACCTGGTCTTCAGCGTCGGCTTTCGCGCCGCTCGCTTCACCCTTCGTCTTGCGGCGCCTCCGCGCGGGACGGGACCGTGCATCAACGCTTCCTTTTCCCCGTCGTCCCCGCGCAGGCGGGAACCCATGGTGAGCCTGGTTCGGCAAGCTCCGTATGGGTTCCCGCCTGCGCGGGAACGACTGGTAATGAGCCAGAAGCGCCTGGTCCCGCCTGCGTTCAGCGCAGCGCTTCCACCATCTTCTCCAGCTTCACCGCGTCCGCGCAAAACAGGCGGATGCCTTCGGCCAGCTTTTCGGTGCCCATCGCATCTTCGTTCAGCATCAGGCGGAATGCCTTCTCGTCCAGCGTCAGCTTCTGCAGCTCGGCTGCCTGCGCCTGTTCCACGCTCAGCTTGCGGGTTACCGGCGCTTCGGACTCCGCCAGCTTCTGCAGCAGGTCCGGGCTGATCGTCAGCAGGTCGCAACCGGCCAGTTCGGTGATCTGCGAGGTGTTGCGGAAGCTTGCGCCCATCACTTCGGTCTTGTAGCCGAACTTGCGGTAGTAGTCGTAGATGCGCTTGACGGATTGCACGCCCGGGTCGTCGGCGCCGGTATATTCCTGGCCGGTGGACTTCTTGTACCAGTCGTAGATGCGGCCGACGAAGGGCGAGATCAGCTGCACCTTCGCATCGGCGCAGGCGATCGCCTGCGGCAGCGCGAACAGCAGCGTCATGTTGCAGCGGATGCCTTCCTGTTCCAGCACCTCGGCGGCACGGATGCCTTCCCAGGTGGACGCGATCTTGATCAGCACCCGTTCACGCGGAATGCCGGCGGCTTCGTACAGCGCGATCAGCGCGCGGCCCTTGGCGACGGTGCCCTCCGTGTCAAAGGACAGGCGGGCGTCGGTCTCGGTCGACACGCGACCGGGAATGAGCTTCAGGATCTCCAGGCCGAAGGCGACCAGCAGGCGGTCGATCACCTCGCCGGTCGGCAGGCGCACGTTGTCGCGTACAGCCTTTTCCAGCAGCGGCTTGTATTCATCCTTCTGCACCGCCTTCAGGATCAGCGACGGGTTGGTGGTGGCGTCCTGCGGCGCGAACGCCTTCATCGCCTGGAAGTCGCCGGTGTCGGCGACGATCGTGGTGTACTGCTTGAGTTGTTCGAGCTGGTTCATAAATGACAAGGCCAAAGGCGGCAAAAACCTAGATCATAACCGGATCGCCGGTTGGAAAGTGTGAGCTGGATCAGCGATGGCCGGTTTGGAAACCAGGCCGCTTGCCTGACTGGAAACAGGCGGTCAAAGCTTGGGCGGGTGCCGGAGGAAGGAATCGAACTGCATGTCGAGTTTCTGCAGCGCCTTTTGCGCGTTTTGCATCTTCTTGCGGAATTCCGGTCCGCGCTTGAGCGCGAGGCCGACCGCGAGGATGTCGATCACCACCAGGTGCGCCAGGCGCGCCGAGATCGGCGTGTACGGGTCGATGTTGAAGCTCAGGTCGATCGGCACCAGCACCGTTGCCTCGTCGGCCAGCGGCGTGCCGCTCGGCGTGAGCGCGATGACGTCGGCGCCGACCTTGCGCGCCAGCTGCACGCTGTGCAGCAGCGCGGTGCTGTTGCCGCGCTGGGAAATCGCGACCACCGCGTCGCCCTTGGTCAGCAGCGCGGCGGAAATCGCGTGGATGTGCGGGTCGGCATAGGCGACCGTGTGCACGCCTGAGCGGAAAAATTTGTGCTGCGCGTCGGCGGCAACGATGCCGGAGGTGCCCTGGCCCCAGAATTCGATCTTGGATGCGCGCGCCAGCACTTCCAGCGCCTTTTCGATCGCCGCCGGCTGCAGGTTGTTGCGCAGGTCGAGCAGGGTGTTGATCGAGCGGCTGCAGATCTTGTTCACCAGGTCCGCCGCCAGGTCATCCTGCAGCGGCGATTCGTCGCCCTTGGGCAGCGCCAGCGCCAGCGTCTGCGCCAGCTTGAGCTTGAATTCATGCCAGCCGTCGCAGCCCAGCGCGCGGCAGAAGCGCACCACCGTCGGCTCGGACACCTGCGCATTCTTCGCCAGCGCCGTGATATTGCCCGACACCGCCAGGTCGGGGTTCTTCAGGACCGCGATGGCGACCTTTTTTTCCGATTTGGACAGCGTGTCGAGCTGGGTTCTGATGGAGTCGAGCAGCATGGATGGTGGGCGAAAGATGGCCGGATCACTCTTCCGGCAGGGCTTCTTCGCGCCATTGTAAACCGTCGCGCCCGATCAGGGCGCTGGCGGCGGCCGGGCCCCAGGTGCCGGCAGTGTAGGGCATGGGCTCGTCGCCTTCCTGTTCCCAGTAGTCGAGGATGGGTTCCACCCATTCCCAGGCCGCTTCCAGTTCATCGCTGCGCATGAACAGGGTGAGCTGGCCGCGCAGCACGTCCAGCAACAGCCGCTCGTACGCATCCATGCGCGGCATCTTGAAGGTTTCGCGGAAGTCGAGTTCCAGCTCGACCGGGCGCAGCCGCATGTTGTCGCCCGGCGTCTTCGCCATCAGGTTCAGCTGCAGGCCTTCGTCGGGCTGCAGGCGGATGAGCAGGCTGTTGGCCTGGAAGCTGCGGTGGGGCTGGGCGAAGATGGAGTGCGGGATGGTCTTGAAGCGGACGACGATTTCCGCCAGCTGGTCGGCCATGCGCTTGCCGGTGCGCAGGTAGAAGGGGACGCCGGCCCAGCGCCAGGTATCGATCTCCGCCTTCAGCGCGACATAGGTCTCGGTGCGGGAATTCGGGTTGGCGTCCTGTTCCTTGCGATAGCCCGGCACCGGCGTGCCGTTCACATGGCCGGAACGGTACTGGCCGCGCACCACGTTCTGCGCGATCAGGTGGGGGGTGAAACGCTTGAGCGAGCGCAGCACCTTGAGCTTTTCATCGCGCACCGCGTCCGGTGTGGCCGACACCGGCGGCTCCATCGCGACGATGCACAGGAGCTGCAGCAGATGGTTCTGCAGCATGTCGCGCAGCGCGCCGGCCGTCTCGTAATAATCCATGCGGTTGCCGACCCCGAGTTCTTCCGCGATCGTGATCTGCACGTCGGAGATCCATTCGCGCCGCCACAACGGTTCGAACAGCACATTGCCAAAGCGCAGCGCCAGCAGGTTCTGCACCGTTTCCTTTCCAAGGTAGTGGTCGATGCGGAAGATTTGCGATTCCGAAAACACCCGGCCGACTTCCGCATTGATCTGCTTGGCGCTGGCCAGGTCGCGTCCCAGCGGTTTCTCCAGCACCACGCGCGACTCCGGCGTGGCGAGGCCGCATTCGGACAGGTTGTGGCAGATCTTGGCAAACAGGCTGGGCGGCGTCGCCAGGTAGAAAACCCGTGTCACGCCGGACGGGCGCAGCGCTTGTGCCAGCGCCTGGTAGCTTCCGGCATCGGCCGCGTCGACGGAAACATAGTCGATGCGCCCGCAGAACGCGTCCCATACAGCAGGATCGGGCGTGCCCGAAGCCGTGTTGGGCCTGGCGTTGCGGTCCACTTCGCCCAGGAATTCTTCCCGGTCCCAGGGATGGCGGCCGACGCAAATAATGCGCGCCGCTTGCGGAATGTCGCGCGAACGCTCTCTGTTGTAGAGCGCAGGCAACAGCTTGCGCATGGCGAGATCGCCGCCGCCGCCGAACAGGACCAGGTCGAAATCGGAAAGTGCCATGGTGGAACCTTGCATGAACAACAAAAGGCCGTAGCCGCCTGTCCGCGGCAGGGCAATCAATTGCCGTGGCGCGGATAGCGTTTCGATGGTGCCGCCCGGCGACGGTTCCGGCCGGCGTTATCCGGACAGCGCGGCGCGCGCCCGTTCGATCAGTGCATTGGTGGAGGCGTCGTGCCGGTCCGGCCGCGGTCCGCCCGCCAGTTCGGCTTCGATGTTCTTCGCCAGTACCTTGCCCAGTTCCACGCCCCATTGATCGAAACTGTTGATGTCCCAGACCGCACCCTGCACGAACGTCTTGTGCTCGTAGAGCGCGATCAGCGCGCCCAGGGTCGCCGGGTTCAGCGCATCCATCAGGAGCATGTTGCTCGGACGGTTCCCGGGGAATACACGGTGCGGCAGCAGGGCTTCGATCCTGTCTTCCGCGACGTTCTGCGCCCGCATTTCCGCGCGCACTTCGTCCGCCGTCTTGCCCTGCATGAAAGCTTCGGCCTGCGCAAAACAATTGGCGAGCAGTACTGCGTGATGCCCGGCAAGCGCGTGCGCCGGCCTGAGCGCGGCAATGAAATCGACCGGCGTGATGTCAGTTCCCTGGTGCAAGAGCTGGAAGTAGGCATGCTGGCCGTTGGTGCCGACATCGCCCCATACCACCGGGCAAGTGGCAACCGCGACCGGCGCGCCGCCGCTTGTCACCCGCTTGCCGTTGCTTTCCATTTCAAGCTGCTGCAGGTAGGCCGGGAACTGGCTCAGATCCTGGTGATAGGGGGCAATCGAGACAGAGGCGCTGTCGAAGAAATTGCGGTACCAGACGCCCAGCATCCCGAGGATGACCGGCATGTTGCGCTCCAGCGGGGCGCCAAGAAAATGCGCGTCCATTGCATGGGCGCCGGCGAGAAATTCGGAAAAGGCGTCGAAGCCGACCGCCAGCACCAGCGGCAGCCCGATCGCGGACCACACCGAATAACGGCCGCCCACCCAGTCCCAGAACGGGAACATGTTATCGGGATCGATGCCGAAAGCGCTGACCGCTTCGGTATTCGTGGATACCGCGACGAAATGACGCGGCAACCCGGCCTCGTCATGCTTCTGCAGGAACCATGCGCGCGCCGACTGCGCATTCATCATGGTTTCCCGGGTGGTAAATGTTTTCGATGCAATGATGAAGAGCGTCGTGCCGGGATTGACCTTCGACAGCACCGCGTCGAGGTCGTGTCCGTCGACATTCGAAACGAAATGCATCGTCAGCCGCGGATGGGCGAAGGTACGCAGCGCGCGGCAAGCCATTTCGGGGCCGAGGTCGGACCCGCCGATGCCGATATTGACGACATCTGTGACCGGTTCGCCAGTGCAGCCGGTCCAGCTGCCCGAGCGCACGCGTTCGCTGAAGGACTTCATCCGGTCCAGCACCGCATGAACCTCTGGCACCACGTCCTGTCCATCCACCACGAGCGAGGCGTTGCGCGGCAGGCGCAAGGCGGTATGCAGCACGGCGCGGCGCTCGGTGGCATTGATCTTTTCGCCGGCAAACATTGCCGCGCGCTTTGCTTCCAGGCCGCTTTCACGCGCGAGCTGGACGAGCAGCTGCATCGTCTCCGGGTTTACGCGGTTCTTGGAATAGTCGAGCAGGAGGCCGGCCGCTTCCAGCGAGAGGTCCGCGAAGCGCGACGGTTGCTGCGCAAAGAGCGCACGCATCTGCCAGTCCCTGGCTTGCGCATGATGGGCAGAGAGCGCCTTGAAGGCGGGCAGTTCGGTCAGGCTCGGGCGGTGCATGTCGGTTGGCTGTCCAGAGTAAGGTCGGTTCATCCGGAAGATCAATTGGGTCAACTATACAACAGATATTGGTAAATTCACTACAAACCATTCCATCATTCTCGCCTTTTCTTGCGAAATCTCATGATCGGAATTCCTGTCGCCTCTCGCGCAAGTTACAAAAACGCGGCTTTGCGGCCGCTCAAGGGCGCGCATTTCGTCCATGTGGGCCGAGACCGGGCAGGTGAGTGGATGTAGTAAAATTACAGAAAATCCCGAGGATCGCATTATGTCTCTTCATCCCGCACTGGTTGCCGTGACTGACCGCGTGGTCAGGCGCAGCCGTCCTTACCGCTCCGCCTACCTCGCGCGGCTGGATGCCGCGCGGCTGCAGGGCGTGCAGCGCGGCGCGCTGGCCTGTACCAACCTGGCGCACGGATTTGCCGCATTCCCCGTGCACGACAAGCTCAAGCTGAAGGAGCAGAAGGCACCGTCGGTGGCGATCGTGTCCGCGTACAACGACATGCTGTCGGCGCACCAGCCTTTCGAACACTTCCCGCGCCTGATCAGGGAGGCGGTACGCGCGGCCGGCGGCGTTGCGCAGTTCGCCGGCGGGGTGCCGGCGATGTGCGACGGCGTCACCCAGGGGCAACCCGGGATGGAGCTGTCGCTGTTTTCGCGCGACACGATCGCGATGGCGACCGCGGTCGCGCTGTCGCACAACATGTTCGACGCGGCGGTCTACCTCGGCGTATGCGACAAGATCGTGCCGGGACTATTGATCGGCGCGCTGCACTTCGGGCATCTTCCGGCCGTGTTCCTGCCCGCCGGGCCGATGACCACCGGTATTTCCAACTCCGACAAGGCAAAGGTCCGCCAGCTCTACGCGCAGGGCAAGGTCGGCCGCGAAGAGTTGCTGGAATCCGAATCGCAGTCCTATCACGGCGCAGGCACCTGCACGTTTTACGGCACCGCCAACAGCAACCAGATGCTGATGGAAGTGATGGGCTTGCACATGCCGGGCTCGGCCTTCATCACGCCCAATACGCCGCTGCGCGACGCGCTGACCGCCGCCGGCGCGCGGCGCGCGGTGGAGATCAGCGCACAGGGCAAGACCTACATTCCGGTCGGCCACGTGGTGGACGAGAAAGCGATCGTGAATGCGATCGTCGCGCTGCTCGCCACCGGCGGCTCCACCAACCATACGCTGCACCTGGTGGCGATGGCGAAGGCCGCCGGCGTGGTGATCGACTGGAACGATTTCGATGCGCTGTCGGCCGTGGTGCCGCTGCTAGCGCGCATCTATCCGAACGGCGAAGCGGATGTGAACCACTTCCAGGCGGCCGGCGGCACCGGCTTCGTGATCCGCGAACTGCTCGACGCCGGGCTGCTGCACGAGGATGTGACGACGGTGATGGGCAAGGGGCTGCGCTCGCATTGCAGCGAACCGTTCCTGCAGGGCGATGGCGTGGTGTGGCGTCCGGCCGCGCAGTCCAGCGGCGATGCCAAGGTGCTGCGGCCGGCGGCGGAACCGTTCTCGCCGGACGGCGGCCTGCGCCTGCTGCAGGGGAACCTCGGCCGCGCGGTGATAAAGGTCTCCGCGGTGAAGGCGGAGCACCGGGTGGTGGAAGCGCCGGCGCTGGTGTTCAATTCACAGGAAGAGCTGATGCAGGCGTACAAGGCCGGGCGGCTCGACCGTGACTTCGTCGCCGTGGTCCGCTACCAGGGACCGCGCGCCAACGGCATGCCCGAACTGCATGCGCTCACGCCTGCGCTGGCCAGCCTGCAGGATGCGGGGCGGCGGGTGGCGCTGGTGACGGATGGCCGCATGTCCGGCGCATCGGGAAAGGTGCCGGCGGCGATCCATGTATCGCCGGAGGTGCTGGCCGGCGGCGCGCTGGGACGGGTGCGCAGCGGCGACCTGATCCGGGTGGACGCCAATGCCGGCGTGCTGCAGGCGATGGTGGCGGAGGATGAATGGAGCGCGCGCGGCATGGAACCGGCGGACCTGTCGGCCAACCATGTCGGCATGGGACGCGAACTGTTCGCGATGTTCCGCGGCGGCGTCAGCGAAGCCGAGCAGGGCGCCGCGACCTTCGATCTGCCGCCGCCGCTGCACCTGCCGCAGGAGCTGGACAACCCGCTCGCGGTGCCGCAGGAGCAGGCCTATTCCGACGAGGACTCCCTTGTCCGCCGCTGACTGCAACTCTGGAGGCCAGCCGATCATGACCCTGCTCGACATCATGCATTCCTCGCCGGTGATCCCGGTGATCGCGATCGATGACCTGGCGCACGCGGTGCCGCTCGCAAAGGCGCTGGTCGAAGGCGGCATCCGGGTGCTCGAGGTGACCTTGCGCACGCCGCACGGCATTCCCGCCATCGCTGCGATGATCGAACACGTGCCGGGTGCAATCGTCGGTGTCGGCACCTTGACGCAGCCGGAAGAGTTTGCCGCGGCACGGGAAGCCGGCGCGGTGTTCGGCGTGTCTCCCGGCCTGACCCCCGCGCTCATCGCTGCCGCAAGAAAGAGCGGGCTGCCGCTTTTGCCGGGCGTGATGACGCCGTCGGAAGTGATGGCCGCGCGCGAGGCGGGCTTCCGCCAGCTGAAACTGTTCCCGGCCGTGCCGGCCGGCGGCATCGGCATGCTGAACGCGATCGCCGGGCCGTTGCCTGACGTGAGCTTCTGCCCGACCGGCGGCATTTCGCCGGACAGCGCTCCGCAATTCCTTGCCTGCAAGAACGTGGCGTGTGTCGGCGGTTCCTGGCTGACGCCGAAGGAGGCGATGCAGGCGGGGGACTGGGGGCGGATCACCGGGCTGGCGCTCGCAGCGAGCGCGCTGCGTCAGGGGCGATAGCGCTTGCGTGGAAGGGGGCGGTTCGACAGCCGGGTGTGCTCCGGCTAGTTCTTCGAATCCGTATACACCACCACGCAGTTGCGGCCGGTGCGTTTGGCCTGGTAAAGCGCGCGGTCCGCGGCATGGATCAGGCTGCCGGTCTTGGCCGCGAGTTCGGGAATGAGCGTGCTCACGCCCAGGCTGATCGTCACGCAGCCGGCGACGCCGGAATACGCATGCTCAATCTTCAGGCTTTCCACCTCGGCACGCATCGCCTCGGCGATCTGCAGCGCGCCGTCTTCATTGGTGTCCGGCAGGACGACGGTGAATTCCTCGCCGCCGTAACGCGCCGCCAGGTCGCGCGGCCGGTGCAGCACGCCGCACAACGCGCCGGCGATCCGCGCCAGGCATTCGTCGCCGTGCTGGTGGCCGTAGTTGTCGTTGTAATCCTTGAAGTAATCGACGTCGATCATGATCAGCGACAGCGGCGACGCATTGCGCTTGGCGCGCCGGAATTCATCGTCGAGGTGCTGGTCGAAGCGGCGCCGGTTGGCGATGCCGGTCAGGCCGTCGACCAGCGTCTGCGATTCGAGTTCGACGGCCAGTTCGCGCAGCTTCTTTTCGCGCGCCACCGCCATGCTGACGTCGCCGATCTGCACCAGGCAGTGGCGCGGCAGCGATTCCACCTCGAGCGGCATCACGTGCACCGCCTGCTGCATGCGGATCCCGGCGGCCGCGTCCCCCGCATTCGCGAACAGCGGAAAGGGGGCCTTGTTCAGCGTCTGCGACAGCAGCGACGCGAAGTTGTTTTGCAGCGCCGCGCGCAGCGCGACATGGGTGCGGCCGTCGACCATGTCGGGAAAGATTTCGCCGAAGGTCTTGCCGAGGATGGCGTCGGCCGGAAAGGAGGAGTGCTGCTCCATCCACTGGTTCCACAGCACGATACGCTGTTCGGCATCGAATACGATGATGCCGGCCCGGACCGCCTTCAACACCCCCTGTAGCAAGCTCAGCTGCATCGTGCTCTCCGCGACTTCAGCCCATCAGCTTCGCCAGATAGGCATCGATGTAGCGCTGCAGGTCGTTGAGCGCCGGCATGTCGAGCAGGAAGGCGACATAGCCGTAGATGTGGTGGCGTTCGATGTTGAAGTCGATCTTCAGCGTCAGCACCACGCCGTCCCATTCCTTGCCCGAGACGCCGAGGATGTTGTCGCCGGTGCCGACATGATAGGTCGGCAGCGAGCCCTGCAATTCCTTGCCCGCTGCATTGGCGAACGCGCCCATGCAGCAGTTCAGGATGATGTTGCCGATCTCGCTCATTGCCTCCTGTTCCATCTCCGACAGTTCTTCCAGCGACAGGCTCTGTCCGACCATCAGCCGCACGATCTCGAGGCTTTTCTCCTCGGGGAACATGAGGAAGGCTTCGGTGCTGAAAGCGCCCTGGAAATGCTGGGTGATCGCGCAGATGCGCCGCCCTTCGTCGCTGCCCAGCGTCCTGGCCACTTCGGCGCGGCTCTGGAAGCTGATCATCGGTACCGACATCGTGACTTCATCGCCGACGATGCGGCTCATCGCCGCGGCCGCCTGTCCGACGCCGAGATTGAAGATCTCGATCAGGGCATCGTGCTGAAGTTCGGTGAGCTGGAACATCACTGTTTTCCGAATGCGGAGAGAATCTCGTCGATGAGTGCTTCGGTAATCGGTTTCGCGGCAAAGCCGATGCCGAGCGCGTTGGCCTTCTCGCGGGTGGCATCCTGCACGTTCGCCGTCAGCAGCGTGATGCGGGCGGACGGGCACTTCGCCTGCAACTGGTCGACCGCAGCGAGGCCGCCCATGCCGGGCATGTTCAGGTCGAGCAGGATCAGGTCGGGGCCGACCGCCTCGACCTTGTCGATCGCTTCTTCGCCGCTGGCGGCTTCCGCAATCGTCCAGTCCGGGTGGCGCTGCAGGATGTACTGCTTCGACAGCAGGCGCGATACCTTGCTGTCGTCTACGACGAGTACGGTTGTCATTTTTGCACCGGGTGTATGGATTTGCGCCAAATAATGTCTGGAAATAAGTTTACCACCCGAAGGATACGGGACGGCAGGCAGGATAGAAAAAATCGGGTCGCCGCGGCATCTGCGCTTAAAATAGCGCTTCCTTTTTCATTGCAATGCACCATGACCCAGGACGAACTGAAACAGGCGGTCGCGCGCGCCGCCATCGAATACGTGCCCAGCGGCGAAATCATCGGCGTCGGCACCGGCTCCACCGCGAATTTCTTCATCGATGAGCTCGGCAAGATCAAGGACCGCATCAAGGGCGCGGTCGCGTCTTCCGAAGCGACCGCCGCGCGCCTCGCATCGCACGGGATTGCCGTGCTCGACCTGAACGAGGTCGAGTCGATGTCGGTGTACATCGACGGCGCGGACGAAATCACGGCGACCGGCGCGATGATCAAGGGCGGCGGCGCCGCACTGACGCGCGAAAAGATCGTTGCGTCGGTGGCGCGGAAGTTCATCTGCATCGCCGACGGCTCGAAGCTGGTCGACATGCTCGGCGCCTTTCCGCTGCCGGTGGAGGTGATCCCGATGGCGCAGGCGGCGGTGGCGCGCCAGCTCGGCAGCTTTGGCGGCGAACCGCGGCTGCGCATGAAGGACGGCAAGCCGCTGCTGACCGATAACGGCTGCATGATCCTCGACGTGGTCGGGCTGAAGATCGCCGACCCGGCAGGGCTGGAGGCGCAGATCAACAATATCCCGGGCGTGGTGACGGTAGGCTTGTTTGCGCAGCGCGGGGCGGATGTCGGCTTGCTGGGAACCGCGGACGGCGTGAAGAAGTTGACGTTCTGATAGCGCCGCTTCCATGAAAAAGCCCGCCGGCGTGATGCCGGCGGGCTTTTTTGCTGCTTGCGATATTTGTACGCAGCGGAACCCGCCGTTTCCGAACCCTTACTCCGACGGCGGCACATAGCCCGACGCCACGTCGGCGCCGGAACCGAAGAAATGGTTTTCCATCTGCGTCGCCAGGTACTTGCGCGCACGCGCATCGGCCAGGTTCAGGCGGTTTTCATTGACCAGCATCGTCTGGTGCTTGATCCAGGCGGCCCAGGCTTCCTTGGACACGTTTTCATAGATCTTCTTGCCGAGTTCGCCGGGGTAGGGCGGGAAATCCAGTCCTTCGGCTTCCTTGTTCAGCTTGATGCAGTGGACCATGCGGGCCATGTTCGACTCCTTGTCTATTCAGGTGATGCCGCCATGTTGGAAAAGGCGGCGGATTTAAAGTTGCTTGATCAATACTTGCGACTTGCGTTGCCAGTTGTACATGTGCTGCCTGTCTTTCGGCAGGTCATCCACCGTCGCGTGCACGAAGCCGCGCTTGAGGAACCAATGCGCGGTGCGCGTCGTCAGCACGAACAGCTTGGTGAAGCCGGCGGCGCGCGCGCGGTTTTCCATGTGCTTCAGGATGCGTTCGCCGTCGCCTTGGCT
>Ga0196971_1000426_pt1 | contig 32454 bp, 27 predicted proteins | sample S1v_1013CmetaG_FD_148660 | JGI IMG/M metagenome (GOLD analysis project Ga0196971, IMG submission 148660) | Soil microbial communities from Anza Borrego desert, Southern California, United States - S1+v_10-13C | ecosystem: Environmental > Terrestrial > Soil > Desert | place: USA: California...
CAGCAGGCGCAAAAGGAACGGAAGGCCACCACGGCGAACTCCCTGGGACCTCACCAAAGGAGGACGCTGACGTGATTCCTCCCCTCGCCCCCCTGCGGACAGTGATGAGCGCCTTGCGGAGCCACGGAATTGAGGCGGCCATTGGCGGAAGCGGCCTGCTTCTGGGCCTGGGCCTCACCGACACGGTCAACGACTGGGACCTGACCTGCGATGCCCCCTGGGAGCAGGTGGAGCAAGCCCTGCGGGGCCTGCCCGCCCTTGGGGCACCCTGCGGGGACTCCCACTACCGCAGCAGCTACCGCCTGGCCATACCCATCGATGGCGTCACCATCGACCTTATGGGCCGCTTCAGCATTGAGACGGAAGCAGGCGTCTGCCACTTGCCGACCATCGCCTGTGGATGCCTGGAGCCCGACCTTCCCACCGGCAGCCCCGATGTCTGGGCCGTCGCCTACCGGCTCATGGGTCGCCACGCCAAGGCGGACAAGTTGTTCGCCTATGTGCAAGAGCACGGCGGCCGGCCCGATGTGGTGGAGTACCTGCTGCGGCAGCCCTTGCCTGCGGGGGTCAGGGCTGAGCTGGCTGCCGCCCGGTAATGGGAAGAGGCCCTGGCAAGTGCCAGGGCCCTTCGCTTTCTGCTCAACCACACTGTCTGGCCAAGAAGTCCTCGATCAGTTTCCGTCGAGGGTGGCCTGGTGGGGAGTGCCGATGGAAGAGATCCAGGGACTTCAAGCCCCTGAAGGAGCAGGGCCGTGGAGGCTTCGAATGAGTAGGGAATGGATGCCCGCTCAAGGTCACTGGCCAGAGCGAAAATGAGATCTTGCCATGGATGCTGCAGGTGAATCACCTCTTGCGGTTCGACGCACGGCCCGGGCGAGTAGTTCCATGATCCTGCTGTGGGCTTTTGCCTTAGCGCGGCTGCTGGTATGGGCGGCTGACGAACCGCCGCAGCGTTCATCCTAATGGGAGCCGAGCGATGGATAAGGGGTGACACCGGCCCGTGGACAACCGCATCAGCGACGACGACCTCCGCCACCTTGCCAGCGATGCACTCCGACTCTATCAGGGCTTCGACGAGGTCTTCAAAGGCCACATTGTCGAAGCCGTTCTGCGCCACCTGCCCCCCGAGTTCGATCGACAGCGAGTGGAACGGATTGTCTCGGAGTCCATTCACTAATCCACAAGGACTCGCTCCACGCCCATTGGAGCGAGTCCTTGTGGATTAGTGGCTGATACCCGGGTGCGGGTGCCAGGCTTCGGGCGCCATACCCACGGGGCCCGCCGGTTGAGCACTTTCCTTTACAATGCCCTCGTCTCGAGTGTACAGAAAAGTCCCAACTGCCGGCTCAGGGGCGAGGTACCAACGGCTGAGACCAGTCTTGAGGGCGAATCTGCCCGTTTTTCGGACAGATTCGCCCCCGTTGAGTGGGGAGCAGGGCCAGGGGAGGAGCCTTAGGGACTTTTCTGTACATGGCTGCCGTCCTGGATGCACAGATAAGTCCTGAACTCTCCTGCTCAGGGGATGATCGCCAGGGTGCCCCCGCGGGCACGGGTCCTCGGAAGACCAGCAGTTGGGTGCAGTGGGGCGACATCCGGGCTTCGGGTGTCATCGCCCATCGGTCCCGCCGGCCCCATGGTCGACGTCCAGCCGCCCATGTTCATGCGGGCCTGAGGTTGCAGGGGCATGCAGGAGCTACTGAAGGCCCTGGCGATTCCCATCGCCAGGGCCTTCCTCATACTAGAGCGCCTCAAGCGCCGCCGCCAGCTGTGCGACAACGGAGTGCCGCTCCTCCAGGGCCTGCAGGGCCCGGTTCAGGTCCGCCTGGTTCTTGAAGTAACCCCGGGCGTCCGACTCCTGCTTCCTTATGTACTGGGCCAGCCGCTGGAGGGAAGCCACATACGGCCCCACCTGGCCCGAGACACCGGCCCCGGCCTCCAACTGGCGGGTCATGGCCTGAGCCTGTGCCAGCCACTCCTCGACCTTCAGGCCCGCTCCCTGCTGGAACATCCGCTTGACCAGGGGCCGCTGGAACATGGTTAGCTCGCTGTACTCCCGGATGTTGTCCTGCAGAATGCCCTCCAGCTTCCGGTTCAGGGCGAGGGCCCCCTCCGCCTGCACCACCCCGGCCCCACCGGCGACCACCGTGGAAGGGCCGGCTTCCATGGGCTGCCCCTCCACGTTGAGCCCCAGCCGCCCCAGCCCGCTGCCGAAGCCCGTCTGCTGGCCGTGGAACTCCTTCGCGTACAGGACCGTACCCACCAGACCCGTCGCACAGACCTCCGGGTCGACCAGCGAGACGCCGCTCTGCTGGATGAACTCGTCTCGGGTCATGCCATACAGGGGCGGCAGAGCCGCAAGCGCCTCCGCCAGTCCCGGCGTATCCACCATTCCCGGCCCGAAGCAGAAGACGGAGACGCCGCCGGCCTCGCCCACTTCCTGGGCCAGCGACAGGGCCAGGGAGCGCAGGGCCACCTTGGAGGCCAGATACGGCGCCAGGTAGGGCATGCCCTCACTGGACTCGATGGTCATCACCACACCGGACTTCCGCTCCAGCATGCCCGGGAGAAAGGCCTTGATGCAGAGGAACGTCCCGCGGAGGTTGACGCCCATCACGCGGTCCCACCCCGCCACCGACTGCTCCAGCAACGGACCAAAGGTGGTGACGATGGCGTTGTTCACGAGAATATCGACATGGCCGTAGGCGGCCAGTACCTGCTCTCGCATAGCCGCCACACTGGCCTCATCCGAGACATCCACCGGGACAAAAAGGGCCTCGCCGCCTTCGCACTTGATGAGATCGGCGGTCTCCTGGCCGGTTGACCGGTTGATCTCCGCCACCACCACGCTGGCGCCAATGCGGGCCATAATTCGGGCGGCTTCCCGCCCGATGCCCCGGCCAGCGCCAGTGATCACGGCCACCTGGCCCTTGAGCGCCCCCTGAACAGCGGGCACGTTGTCGATGAACATGGGCTGCACACCTCCCGGTCCTTTAGGAAACTCAGTTTAATAAATCCTCCAGGGCGGCCAGGAAGGCCTCGGACTCCTCGAAGTACGGCCGGAGCCGGTCGGCAAAGCTGCCGGACCAGCCGTACGGAATGCCCCTGCCCCGGCGGATGGCTGGGCCACCGGAGACCGAACCCACCAGCACGAGCCGCCGCACCCGCTCGGGGTGCTCCAGGGCCAGAGCAAGGGCGCAGAGGCCGCCCATGCTGTGGCCAAGGACGTCGGCCTGCTTAACGTGAGCCACATTCAGCGCTTCGCAAGCGCACTCAACCATCTCGCTGAGGTCCAGCCGCATGGGACGGGTCGAACGGAACGCCGGGGGCGCATCAAACGTGATTACACGCTTGCCGAGCCCCTCCAGCAGTCCCGGTCATCAGGTCGGCGAATCTCCTCCTCAATCGGCTGCGAAGAAATCTCCTGCGACCACCCGGCGGAGCAGGCCGTCCTTCATGCGGTAGACGGTCTTACTCCGGGCGGCAATTTCTGGATTGTGGGTGACGAGGACAATGGTCTGACCCTCGGCGTTGAGCTTCTGGAGCAGCTCCACGATCTGGCCGCCCGTGGTGGAGTCCAGGTTGCCCGTGGGCTCGTCGGCCAGCAGGAGCTTGGGCCGGTTCATCAGCGAGCGGGCGATGGCCACCCGCTGACGCTGACCGCCCGACAGTTCGCTGGGCTTGTGCCCCGCCCGATCCTTCAGGCCCACCATGTCGAGCAACTCCAGGGCCCGCTCCCGCCGCTGGCGGGCCGTGCCGGCCCCGATGAACTCGGCGGGCAGGGCCACGTTCTCCCAGGCGGTGAGGCTGGCGACGAGGTTAAAGGTCTGGAACACGAACCCGATGTCACGGCTGCGCACTCGGGTCATCTCGGCGTCGCTCAGCCGGCCCACCTGGCGCCCTTCGTAGAGCAGGTCGCCTTCGGTGGGGCTGTCCATGAAGCCGAGCATGTGCAGCAGGGTGGACTTGCCCGACCCCGACGCCCCGATGATGGAGACGAAATCGCCTTCAGGCACCACGAGGTCCACTCCCTGGAGCGCATAGAACGCCTCGCTCCGCCCCATCCGATAGACCTTCTTCAATCCGCGTCCTTCGATCAATACACGCTGCGTGGCTATTTCACCTTCCGAAATTGTCTTACTCATAGCGAAGCGCTTCGAGGGGGTTGACCCTGGCCGCCCGGAGGGACGGGTAGAGGGCAGAGATCAGGGCGATGAGCAGGGCCGTTCCCATGGTCTTGATGGCGTCGACGGTGTACTCCTTCGGGGTGATGAAGCCGCCGCCGGAACGCCAGCTGGCCGTCAGGAACCAGGTGATGGTGATGCCGATGACGGCGCCGAGGAGACTGAACACCGCGGCCTCGACCAGCACGCCGCCCACCACTGTGGCCCGGCTGGCGCCAACCGCACGCATGGTGCCGATCTCCTTGGTCCGTTCCATCACCGAGGTATACATGACCATGAAGATGATGGCAACCGCCGTGGCGTAGACGGCTCCCTTGATCAGGGCCATGAACTGGCGCTGTGCAGTCAGCGCCTTGTTGACGGACTGAAGCATGGCACCGGTGGTGACCACATCGACGTCGGGCAGCGTGCTCTTCAGCTCTTCGGCTGCGGCTTCCGCCTTATCGACCGGGTAGGAGAGGGTCACGTAGCTCACGCCGTCCCCCCGCTTGAGGGATGTCTGGGCGGTGGCCAGGGGGACCACTACGCTGGCGTCGGTGTATGCGTCGCGGGCCTTGAGAATCCCCTTGATAACCCACTGACCGGGGGCGCCGGGCAGGGTGACTGAGTCGCCTACCGCCAGGGTGCGGCCAGCCGTCTCCGAGAGCTGCTGGTGGGCGCTGAAGCCCAGAATCACGTCGTACTCGCCGGTGAGCTTGCTCTCCCCGGACTCGGCGGGGGCGCCCGTCAGCACGGCCCCCTCCTTGCCAGGGGCGATACCGCTCAGCACCATGCGGGGCGGGTTGTTGGGAGCGGAGGGTGCCACCAGCACCTGGCTGAGCACTGCCGCAGAGGCGGCTGGGTCGTACCCGGTGGCCTTGCTGAAGACCTCGTCCACACTGGCCTTGGTCAGCACCAGGCCTCCGGGAAGCGTGTCGATGGATGTGCCGCTGAGGGCGTCGCTCTTGGGCTGAATGCGGATCATGCCGCCCATGTTGCCGATGGAGTCCTTGAAGGTCCGCTCGGTCCCGGTCATCACCGCCGACATCAGCACCGCCAGCATGATACTGGAGGCGATGCCCACAACGGTGAGAATGGCACGCATCTTCCGGAACAGGATGTTCTTATAAGCCAGTCGGATCATGTCGGGTACCTCCTGTGTGGTGTCTTCGTTTCTCAGCTTACAGGGGCGCCCTCAACAGTTCGGGTAACGAACACAAAACAGCCCCCGGTTTTCCGGGGGCTGCACTCAACAGCTACTAATCAAGCAGGCGTCGATAGAGGTCCTGGGCGGCCCGGCTGGGCTGCAGGCCCAGTTCATCGTCCAACAGGCGGGCCAGCGTGCGGTACTGCTGAAGGGCCGCGTTCCGGTTGCCGGTGGCGGCGTAGCACTCCATCAGCCCCACATGGGCGCTTTCTGCCAGCGGGTCGAGCTGGAGCACCCGCTGGAGCCACGGGGCTGCCTCGCTTGGCCGCCCTGTCTTGAAAAGATGGTCAGACAGATTGCGCAGGGTGTCCATGTAAAGCGTACGGACCCGGGTGCGGGGCCCTTCGCACCAGACGTAGTCCAGCCCGCCGAGCAGGTCGCCCCGGTACAGGTTCGCGGCGCCGCGCCATGCCTCTTCCGTGCCGGTGGCTGCCAGCTGCTCGAAGCGGTCCAGGTCCACCTCCACGCTGTCGCGCGACAGACGGTAGGCACCGCCTGCGAAGGTGATCAGCCCTTCGCCCGCCGGTTTCAGTGCCCGGCGCAGATAGTAGAGCGTCGTGTGCAGCAGCGCCTGTCCGCCTTCGGCATCGGAGTCGGGCCAGAGGGCTTCGACAAGCTGGTCTCTCGTGACCGATCGGTCGCCGTGCAGCAGGAGGTAGGCGATCATGTCGCGCCCCTTCACCGTGCGCCAGGACTGGACCGGCTGGCCATCGACCAGGACCTGCATAGGGCCGAGCATGGCCACGGTCAGGCGGCTGGCCGGACAGGTAGCGGGGGGCTCCTGTGGCGGCGCCGCCGCCCCTTCTGAGAAGGCGGCCGCGGGTGCGGGAATCGATCCGCCCATCGATTGAAGGGCCAGGATGGCCGTGTCGCGCACTTGCTCATCGGTATCATACAGGAGATGGCGAACTGCCGTGTGAGCGTGCTCTCCCCCTATGCGGGCCAGGGGGTAAATGGCCGCCCGGCGGGAAGCGGGGTCGGGCTGGGCCGCCAGTTCCAGCAAGGCTTGCAGGGCGTGCTCCCCCTTGCGCACAAGAACCTCCTGGCAGAAGGGCACCTCGACGCCCCGTACCAGCGAGTCCAGCAGGAGGGGCATCACATCGATCCGGACACTGCTCAGGTACTGCAGGTAGCCTTCCCGAGCGGCATAGCCAAGGCCAGTGTCAAAGGCCTCACGCGCCTCGTCTCGCTTGCCCTGTGGCCAGAGCGCCGACGCCCGCAGGATGAGAATCTGGTGCAGCTGCCACTTGGAGGCGATGCGGGTGACAAAGGAGAAGGACTGGGCCGCCAGCCGCTGCGCGGACTCGTATTCCCGCCACCGCACCAGGGCTCCGGCGAGAATGTAGCCGCAGATGGCCTCCATCCACGGCGATCGGTTGCGGGCCAGGGCATAGGCCTCTTCTGCGAGCTGCCGGTTCAGGGCCATGTTTCCCCGCAGGGTGGCCAGCAGCGCCCGATAGGCCCGGGCCAGAATGCCGTAGAAGGGCTCCCCGGAAAGGGTTATGCCGCAGCGCTCGGCCTCCAGCAGGTGCTCCTCGGCCTCATCGTACCGGCCCAAGTCGGTCAGAACTGCGCCGCACTGGGCATGTGCATAGGCCAGAGCCTGCAGGTCACCCCGGGGCTGCAGGGCGGCAATGCAGCGCCTGGCCAGGGCTTCGGCTTCGCCGAGGTAGCCCTGGTCCCGTAGAATGGTCGGGCCGCTATAGGTTCCTGTGGTCTCCAGCAGGGGATCGGCCTCAAAGGCCTGCCGGTACCACTCCCAGGCCTGGCCGTATTCACCCCGGCAGTAGTGGGCTTCGCCGCGCAGCAGCGCCACGGCGCCCAACAGGGCCCGGTCGCCAAGACCTCGGGCCTTCTCCCACACCTGGGCAAGGCTGCTCATGGCCCATTCTAGATCACCCAGAAGCAGTGCGCTGCGAATGGCCTTCAGTTCGGTCCAGAGCTGCTCCGTGCCTGGCTGCCCCGTGGACAGCTGGCGGGCAAAGATCTCGAGCGTCATGCGTCCGGCGAGCCACTCTTCCACCAGGGCTCTGGTGGCGTCCGAGGAAATGTGGCGGGGCGTCCCGGCCAGCATCTGAGCCCCCAGGACTGTCCGCCAGGCCGGGCCGGCCTGCTGCCAGAGGGCCATGGCGAGCGGGTAACCCCCAACGGCCGCGTGACAGACCCGCCAACCGCCGTCGATGCCGCTGGTGCCGCCGTCGCCGAGCCAGGCGGCCGCTTCGGCCTCGGTCATGGCCAGGTCGGTGGCTGTGACCAGGCGGGCGGCCCGGCCTGCGGCGGACAGATCCACCGGAAGGGGCGTGCGGGAGCCCAGGGCCAACGTGAACGAGGGGGGCGCATACTTGAGCAGCACAGCCAGGAAATCGGCAAGCCAGGCCTGCCCGAAGGCAGCCTCCAGCTGGTCCAGCACCAGAATCACGGGCGGGCGGGCCGCGGCCTCGTTGACCAGTTCCACGGCCAGCGTGCCCGGCTCTTCCCACGCCTCTTCCGGAGCCTGCCAGTCAGGCCAGACAGACTTGAAGCCCGTCAGAACGTGCGCCGCGAAAACCGCCGCCTGCTGGTCCTGTTCATCGAGATGGTAGAAGACATGGGACGCCGCCTGATCCGCTGCCCACTGCGCGAGGAAAACGCTCTTGCCGGCCCCCGCCGGCGCCAGAACAACCAGCACTCGGGGGCGGGGGAAACCCAGCAGACGGGGGCGGGACAGCATGTCATCGACTTGCGGAAGAAGGAGCTTGGTGCGAAAGACCCGCCTCACGAGGGTTCACTCCCGGCGTACGCAGTTCAGCCTATCCAGTTCGTTGTGCGCCCGAATAGTCCTGCTACCGTGACATGACCCCCATGGAGCGGGGCCCCACCCACATCCGCTTTCCATCGGAGAACGTGACGGTGATGGCCGTGTCGACCGGGTTGTAGGCGGCATAGGCCCTGGCGAAGACCGCATTTCGCCGAACTCCGGCTCCGCCTGCGGGTCCCAACGGGCGAGGGTCCCCGCCGGGTCGGCCAGGGTCTGGTACTCGGCGATGATGTCCGCCCACTCCCGGGCCGGGCCGCCATTCTCCCGCTCCATTTCGGCCAGGTTGGCCTGCACATAGGCAGCGTCGTGCCCCAGGTAGAGCGAGGCCGCCGTCATGGGCAGGAAGTTGATGCCGTGGACCTCTTCCGGATTGGCGGTCCACCAGGTGACGTGGTCGCCGCCGCTGCCCCAGAGGCGGGCAATGGTCTTGCGGCCGTACTCCGCCGGGAACTCACCGAACCAGTAGAGCCGGGCGGCGTTGGTCTCCAGCGTGTTGCCCCAGATGCCCAGGTCCCGCAGTGGCGTATCGCCGGTGGCCGCCCCGAAGAGGATCAGCGACGCCCAGGCCACAATCGCCTCCGACGAGGCCTCCTGGTTGTTGCCGTCTGCGTAGGGCGCCCCGCCTGACGCCCAGGAGTGCCCGGCGTAGGGGTCAAAGGTGCGCAGGAAGGGAAACAGCGGGTCATCACGGTCGGGCGAGGCCCAGTCCCGCGCCAGCAGGCGCACCATGTCGCCCCGGCGATCGGAGCGGGCCCAGTCGGGGTCGAAGAGGGCCACCATGGCGGCGGCATTGATCCATTGCCGGACATCACCGAGGAACTCACAGCAAAGGTGGTGGTGACGGCGCTGGCGGACTGGTCGTACCGCCACGAGACCCGCGCATCCTCCGGGAAAGCGAAGGCGTGAGCGGCGAAGGTCGACAGGGTGGCGGCAGCCGCATCGGGCAGTACGGCCAGCGAGAGGTCGTCCGCCCCTGCCGGCGCCGAGCAGGTCAGAACGGTCGTGCCCTGCCCGCTCCACGTCCCCCCTGGGGGACAGAAGAGGCCATAGTGGTTCCCGGCCGCGGTCACCCCCAGCGCATTCTGCCCGGCAGACCAGACCGCGGGCGCCGCCTGAAACGACACCATCGGCCGTCCCCCGGAGTAGAACGCATAGACGTAAGGCATGCCATGCCCCACCCGAGTCACCAGTCGCCGGTCGGCCGCCGCGAAGGCCACAGCATGGGTGGGTAGCTAACACCCAGCCCGGCTGCAGTGGCCTGAAACGCCAGGGGATGGCCATAGAAGGGCTCCGACAGGGGCTTCCAGGCCACCGAACTCCACCAGTCCGACGTGGGCATGGGACCCTGCACCCGCTCGGTGCGGTAGATGGTGGACGGGGGGCGCCCTGCGCCCACGGGGGCCCGGGGCGAGGGGCTCCAGACGCCCACGGCCACCCCGATTGCGCTCAGGAGCAGCGCCAGCAGCTTAACCGACCGCAACGACATCACCTCCCTGGAACGACAAAAAGGCCCGGTCTGGCACCCCACACCGGGCCCCTATGCTTAGTTTACACCTCGAAACCGTTATTCCGAATCACCTTGGCGTACCAGAGTGCGCTCGCCTTCGGAATCCGCTGCTGCGTCTTGTAGTCGACCCAGACGATGCCGAATCGCTTTTCGTACCCCCAGGCCCACTCGAAGTTATCCAGCAGAGACCAGACGTAGTAGCCCTTCAGGTTGACGCCCTCGCTGACCAACTGGTGGACAACCTTGAGGTGGTCCCGGATGTACTCGACCCGCCGGGTGTCCTCCACCTGGCCCTGCTCGTTGACGGCATCAGGCATGGCGCAGCCGTTCTCATGAATGTAAAGCGGCAGGTCGGTCCATTCCGTCGGAATGCGGCTGATGACCTGGTGCAGGTACGAAGGAACAATCTCCCAGTTCTGGTCGGTGACGGGCGCCGTCGGGGCAAGGCTCTCGCCGCCGAAGATCGGGTTCTCGGGGTTGGCTTTGATGATCGCCCGGGTGTAGTAGTTGATGCCCACGAAGTCGACGGGCCGGCTGATGATGGCCAGATCCGGCGGCTCGATGTAATCGAGGGGCTCGAAGCGGCTGTACCAGTCCATCATGTCCGCGGGGTATGAGCCCTTGAAGACCGGGTCGAAGAACCAGCGGTGATGCCAACCGTCGTAGCGGTACGCAGCGGCCTTGTCGGCCACGCTGTCGGTGGCTGCGTCCACGCCGGACATGTTGAAGGTAATGCCAATGCGGCCGTGCTTGGGACCCACGGTCCGGAAGGAGTCTACGGCCAGGCCGTGGGCCAGCAGCAGGTGGTGCGAAGCCCGTACCGCCATGGCGGGATCCTGGTAGCCCGGCGCATGGACGCCCGTGCCGTACCCCAGCCAGGAGATGCAAAGCGGCTCGTTGATGGTGGTCCAGTCGCTCACCAGGTCGCCCAGGGAGCGGAACATGGTGGCAGCATAGTCGTTAAGGCGATAGGCGATCTCGCGATTGGCCCAGCCGCCGCGGTACTGCAGGCCCATGGGCAGGTCCCAGTGGTAGAGCGTGGCGACCGGCTTGATTCCCTGGGAGAGCAGTTCCTCCGCCAGCCGGCGGTAGAAGTCGATGCCTTTCTGGTTGGGGGTGCCAGCGCCGGTGGGCATAATGCGCGGCCAGGCGATGGAGAAGCGGTAGGACTGCAGGCCCAGGTTCTTCATAAGGGCCACGTCATCCTTGAAGCGGTGGTAATGGTCGCAAGCCGGATCGCCGTCGTCGTAGTTGATCACCTTGCCGGGGACCTGGCAGAACCGATCCCAGATGCAGGGGCCGCGGCCATCTTCACCCGTGGCGCCCTCGATCTGGAACGCTGCGGTGGCGGCGCCCCATACGAAGTCCTTCGGAAACTGCATATGTGTGCTGTACCTCCTGTAGGTTTATTGCTCCCGACAATGGGGCGGGCAGTGCCGAAAGCGTTTTCGGGAACGGGCGGGAAAAAGGGGGCCAAATCCATGGTGGGATTAGCCCCGCTGGGCGCCGGAGAGCATCTGACCGCAGGACTCACGCACGACCAGATTGGTGGGGAGGGTAACGGTGGGCGGGGAGATGCTCTGGTCTTCAACCAGGGAGACCAGCGCCTCGCCAGCGGCCTTGCCGAGGCCTTCCTTGTCCTGCCGGATGGTGGTCAGGGCTGGGTGGGTCATGGACGCCACTTCGATGTCGTCAAAGCCGACAATGGCAATGTCCTCGGGCACGTGGAGGCCCCGCTCTCGGATCGCCTTCAGGGCGCCCAGGGCCATCTCGTCGGCGGTGGCGAAAACGGCAGTGGGGGGCTCGGGGAGGTCCAGCAGGTCGTTCATGGCCTCGTAGCCGAACTGCCAGGTGAAGTCGAAGTCCCGCACGTACTCGGGCCGGTAGGACAGGCCCATCTGACTCAGGGCGTCGCGATAGCCCAGCATCCGGTCGTGGGCCGGGCGGCTGGTGGGATGGCCGTTAATGAGGGCAATGCGCTTGTGGCCCAGGCCGGCCAGGTGCCGGACGGCCTGCATGGCGCCGCCGCGGTTGTCGGAGACCACGTAACCGGCGCGCTTGCCCAGAATGTCCACATCAACGGACATGCAGGGGATGCCGCTGGCCGCCAGTTCGGACATATTGGGGTCGCTGCGGTCAACGCCCATCAACACCACCCCGTCCACCTGGTGGTGCCGGCAGCGCTTGAGGTAGGAGAAATGGTCGTCATCAGGCTTCTGGCTGGTGAAGAAGAGCAGGTCAAAGCCCGCACGGCCCACCGCCCGCTTGAACCCCACCATCACTTCCTGGAAGAACGGATGGAGAATCATCGCGTTGACGTGGTCCTGCAGGAAAAAGACCCCGATAATATTGGACCGCCTCGTGACGAGACTGCGGGCAGCCTGGCTCGGACGGTAGTTCATCTCCTTGACCAGCGCCATGACCTTCTGCTTCGTCTCTTCGCTGACGTCAGGATAATTGTTGAGAACCCGTGACACTGTGGCAATCGAGACACCCGCTCGCTTGGCCAGGTCCCGAATCGTCATATTTGTCTACTCCTTCAGCTCTCGAAAACGTTTTCGTCGATTTATTACTCCGCGAGAAGTCGCTTCTCCTTCTCGCGGCGCAAAGATTTCTGCCACGGGTGCATGCCGTCTCGCTAAACCAGAATCAGCGTCGCAATCCCGAAGTAGGTGAGCATGGAGGTGACGTCGGTGACCGTGGTGATAAAGGGCCCCGAAGCCACGGCAGGGTCGATGCCCACCCGGGTAATGACCAGCGGGAAGAAGCCGCCGAGAATCTTGGCGATGGGAATGTTGATGGAAATGGCCAGTCCCACCGCTGCGGAGAGCCGCCAGTCGCCGTGCCAAACAAAGGCGATGCCGGCGAGAGTAAGGCCGCAGATGACGCCCACCAGTACGCCCACCCGCAGTTCCCGCCAGACTACCCGGAACACGTCGCCGGTCTCCAGTTCGCCCGTGGCGATGCCGCGCACAACCACCGCAAGGGCCTGCGTACTGGCGTTCCCCGCTTCACCGGCCATGGTGGTGATGAAGATGGTGAGAAGGGCCAGCTGAGCCGGCGAGAAGCCTTCCTGGAAATGGTCGACCACCTTGCCGGAGAAGAGCTCCAGGAAGAGCAGGGCCACCAGCCAGGGCAGGCGTGGCTTCGCCAGCTTCCAGATGGACGCCTTGAGGTCGGTGGCGCCGGGATCCTCTTCCGACGGCGTCACGGCCGACATGCGCAGGGCGTCTTCGGTGGCCTCTTCTTCGAGTACGTCGATGACGTCATCGACGGTGATCATACCCACCAGCCGGTCGGTGCGGTCCACCACCGGAATGGCGAGCAGGTCGTACTTGGAGACGGTGCGGGCCACCTCTTCCTGGTCCTCGTCTGCGTAGACGGAGACCACCCGCTTATGCATGACCCCGGCAATGGGCCGCTCGGGCGGTGCTACGATGAGGTCCCGCAGGGAGAGCACGCCCTGGAGCCGATCCCCTTCGTCCACCACGTAGACGTAGTAGATGGTTTCGGCGTCAGGCCCCACCTGGCGGAGGTGGTCAATGGCCTCCTGGGCAGTCATGCCGCCCTGCACGGCAATATAGTCGGTGGTCATAATACCGCCGGCTGTCTCGGGGTCGTAGGCCAGCAGTTCCCGTACCTCGGCGGCGTCTTCGGCCTCGAGTTCGCCCAGCATCTGCCCTTGCTCTTCGAGAGTCATCTCTTGGAGCAAATCGGCGGCGTCGTCGGTCGACATCTCTTCCATAATATCGCCGGCCGTCTCCCGGTCGAGACTGGTCATGACGTCTGCCTGGGTCTCCAGCTCCAGGCCGCCCAGCACCTCGGCGGCCAGTTCGGGCTCCAGCAGCTCAAAGATGGTGGTGCGCTGCTCCTCGGTGAGCTCCTCGAGCCACTCGGCGATGTCGGCCGGGTGCTGGTCGGCGAGAAACTGCTTCAGTTCGTCTTGGCGGCCCTTCAGCAGCCTCTGCAGCTGCTTGAGCCCTTCTATCTGCCTGGTGGTCATGAGCAACGCCTCCCCCGGCTGCACGGTGCTGTGCACGGCCGGGGAGAGGGTTCAGGTCAGCGTCGGCAAAGCGACGCTAACCTGCCCTCCGGAAAAGGCCGGCTTGCTCCAGCAGCAGTGCATCCTGAATTGGTATGGTGAAAAAGGCCCTGCGGCATACCTGCGCGGGCGACGGGAACGGGTCTGCCGCCGAAGCGGCGAGAGAAAGAACAGCTTCGTCGCGGACTACCGTCGGGACCCGACACGTCGGGGCACCCCCTTTTTGCGCCAAAACAAAATCGACCCTCCGCGGGCGGCTGGAAGGTCGTGGCTTGCGCGGCCTCCATCCCTGTGCTATTACAGGGTATAGATTCCTTATGGGCTATGATACTCCGCGTGCGGCCGCGAGTCAACCAGACTTCGGCAGATAGCAGCGGATATCGGGCGCCCAGGGGCCAACTCGGTCTAGAATGGTCGTACAGCGGGGGATTGGCGACAAAGACCCGCGCAACGGTGCGCCATTCGCTCCGGTATTCCCCACAATTGGGAATGGTTCCGTCCGTTTCCGTGCGTTTCCATGCGATTCCATGCGATTCCAAATCATCGGTGCGGAATGGCTGAATGGGCGGCTGCGGCACTGAAACGATCGGCGCCGGCCTCGCGAGCGAAGAAGGCCCGTGCCCTGAATATGCTGCTACACGGGCGCTGGGCCAGATCATCCTTCCGAGTGACAGGGTGATTCTGGTGAGAGGAAATGCGAAAGGATCGAGGCCGTTTACAATCGATCACAATTCCGGATGACTCCCTTTGATTCCCTGCAATTGTACCGAACAAAGTCCGGGGAGTCCGTGAAAATCCGTGGCAACAAGTCAAACGGGCAGGCGTTTTCGCCTGCCCGGTCTGTTGGTGCTAATCCAGTCCGCCAATACGGTTCATGGGCCAGTAGCGGAACCAGGCGCGCCCCTCTACCGCATCACGGTCCAGGAGCCCCCAGGAATGGCTGTCATAGCTGTCGTTGCGGTTGTCGCCCAGCACCAGCAGCTTGTCTTCGGGTATGGTCACAGGGCCGTATGTGTACCTGGGCGCCTCTTTCAGGTAAGGCTCGTCCAGGGCGACCCCGTCGATGAGCACCTGTCCCTTGCGAACCTCCACAGTCTCGCCCGGCAGGCCGATGACACGCTTGAGATAGGGATCTGTCGTCTCGAACGGGGGCTGGAAAACGACGATATCGCCGCGATCGACGCCCGTAAAGCGAAGCACCACACGCTCCATAAAGACCCGATCGCCGGGATAGACGGTGGGCACCATGGACGGCGTGGGGACCACGCGGGCGTCGGCCACGCTGGCCCGCAGGACCAGGGCCACGGCCAGAGCCACCAGCACATCTTTCGCCGTCTCTCTGAGCCACAGGGGAAGCGATAAGCGCATCGGGAATCACCTCCGGAAGACCTCACGCATTGGACGCATTCTGTACACCGTCAGGTTCGCACAGCTTCGCGGAGGCGTCAAGCAAAGAATCATGCACGGTTCTGCAACGGAACGCCGCCTTTTGCCGTCTGGTTTGGCAAAGGGGGACGGGCGAACATGAAGAGGAGACTCGCGCTTCTGCTGACGGTTGTGGTGCTGCTTGCGGCGTGCAGCCGCCAGACAGAGACGCTGTATACCACCGAAGATGTGGTGGCCGCGCTCAAGGCGGCCCAGCTGGATGCAGCGGTGCTGAACGCCGCGTCGTCGGAGGACGGGATCTTCGGCGTTCCCGGCCGGGCGATTTCCGTGGGCGAGCATACCTTTGAGGTCTATGAGTTCAGCAGCGCCGGAGCGCAGGAGCAGATCAAGATCAGCCCCGACGGTTCCACCATTGAGACGCGGAAATGGTTCTCGCGACGAGTGGCCGCGGTCAGCTGGATTGCGCCCCCCAAGATGGTGCGGAAGCGTAACCTGATTGTGGCTGTGGTCATTCCCGACACCAACCTGGCCACCAGGATTGCCGACGCCATCAGCGCCATGCCCTGAGTTGCAGGTCTGCTCCGCAGCGCCGCCCCCCTGGGAGTAGGTCCCGGGGAGGCGGCGTTGTCGCATGATTCCTTCCAAAACTCCCCTACCGCAGCAGGGCAATGCGAGATACATGTGTAAGTTCCAGGAACGAAGTTTCATTCAGGGGACTGTTCGAAGGAGGGGAACCCTTTGCTGACCTACCGCCCACGCCTCCTGCTCCTCGGAACAGCCGTTCTGGCTGGCATGTATACCCTCAGCATGGTGAGCTATCTGCTATTCCACAGTGTGGTGGAACTTCTGAGCATCGTGGTGATGCTCTGCAGCTTTACGCTGGTCTGGAACTTCCGCCGGTCGGTGGACAATAGCTTCCTGTTGATTGCCGGCGCCTCGTCGCTGGCCCTGTCTGCCGTCAACCTGCTGCACACCTTGTCTTACAAGGGCATGGGCGTCTTCCCGCAGTTTGACGCCAACCTGCCTACCCAGCTCTGGATTGCGTCCCGGTATCTGCTGGCCCTCTCGCTGGTGGCCGGTCCCTTCTTCATTCACCGGCGTGTCAGGGCGACGGTGGTCACGGCCATCGCCGGCGCCCTGGCGGCGGGGGCTATCGTGGCCATTTTCACGGGGGTCTTTCCCGCCTGCTTTGTCGAAGGTGTCGGGCTCACCGACTTCAAAGTGGTGAGCGAGTACATCATCGTCGGCATTATGGCGGTTGGGCTTGGCCTGCTCTACCGCCGGCGGCGGGCCTTCGACCCCGCCATGTTCCGATTGCTGGTGGCCTACATTGCTCTGTCCATGGCCTCCGACCTGGCTTTTACTTTCTACATAAGCGTCTACGGCTTCAGTAATATGGTGGGCCATCTGGTTCACCTGGTGAGCACATACGTGCTGTACCTGGCGGTGGTGGAATCGGGCCTGAACCGCCCGGTGTCGACTCTCTTTCACAACCTGAAGCAGAGTGAAGAAGCACTGAAGGCGGAGCGTAACTTCATCGCCGCCGTGCTGGAGAATGCCGGAGCTTTGCTGATCGTCATCGACCCGGAAGGACGCATTGTGCGGTTCAACCGCGCCTGCGAGGAACTGACCGGCTACCCGGCGACGGAAGTGGTGGGCAGGCATATCTGGGAGACCGTGGTTCCGCCGGAGGATGTGGAACGCAGCAAGCTGATGGTCGTTCGGCTCCGCGCCCGCCAGGCTTCACCCAGCGGGGAGAACAACTGGCTTACCCGCGGTGGCGAACGCCGCCGCATCCTGTGGAATACGTCGCTGATCTCGGCGGAAGACGGCTCCGTGAAATACGTGGTGGGTTCCGGCGTCGATGTGACGGAGCAGCGCCGGGTCGAGCAGGAGCTCGCCGACCGGGAACGGCGGCTGCGGGTCATGGTGGAAGCGGGCAAGACGGGCATGCTGGTAGTGGACCGTGAGTCCCGGACCATTGTGGACGCCAATCCCGCTGCTGCCGAGCTGATCGGACTGGAGCAGGGCGCCATTGCGGGCCGTCGGTGCACCGACTTCCTGGAGTGCCCCAGTGTGGACGGGACCTGTCATTCGGACCTGGACGGGACGGCCCACGACACGATGAAGCCGGTGCTGAAGACGGCTTCGGGCCAGCTGATTCCCATTCACCGCACCACGGTGCCCATCGTTCACAACGGTCGGCAGCAGCTGCTGGTCAGCTTCGTCGACATGACCGAGCACCGGGTCATCGAGGAAGAGCTCCGCAAGCTGTCGCTGGTGGATGACCTGACCGGCCTTCACAACCGGCGGGGCTTCCTTACGCTGGCCCAGCAGGAGATCAACGTCAGCCTCCGCCTCAAGCGGCCCATGATCCTCCTCTTCATTGACCTCGAGAACCTGCGGGAGATTGCAGACCAGTGGGGACACGTGGAAGGTGAGCGCGCCCTGGGGGCGGTGGCAGCGCTGATCAAGGAGGCCTTCAGCGAGACCGGCCTGGTGGCCCGCACCGGTGAGGCGGAGTTTGTGGTACTGGCGCCGCAGTACGCGGGGGTAGATGCCTCCATGCTTACGTCCCGGCTCTACCAGCACCTCGAGATGTACAATGGGGCGCTGGTGGGACGGTATGAACTGCGCATGAGCGCAGGCGCAGCACGCCTGAATCCGGACCGCCCCTGCACCATTGCGGATCTGCTGGCGCAGGCAGACGCTGTGCTCTTCGCCGAGAAGCGGCGCCACCAGGTGGAGCGGCTCCGCTCGGCGCGAACGTAGACATTGGGAGGGTGTTTTATTGTGGCTGTAATCGACTTTCCCCAGGACCCCGGGCTCGACCTTGCTGTGGCTCCTACCTGGAACGTGATTGAGTTCGCCCGTCCCCGGCTTTACAGGCTCCTGGAGGGGCTGACGCCGGAACAGCTGGCCACCAGACCCGCCGGCTTTGGCAACAGCATCGCCAGCCTGGTGGTGCACATGGCGGCTGCGGAAGTGAGCTTTGCCTACATCATCAAAGGTGAGCCCATGCCCGATGAGCTGGCTGCCGAGTTCCCGGTGAGAGGTCCTTCGGACACGCCACTGCCGGAGATCCAGGGCGAGACGGCGATCTCCCTGGCCGCCAAGGTGGAGAAGGCCCGGGCTATCCTTCGGGAAGCGCTGGGAAGCCTGACTGCGGGTGATCTGGACAAGGTGCTGAAGTTCCCCTTTGGGGCGGAGCTGACCGCCCGGTGGCTCCTGACGCTGATTCCCTACCACTGGGCCACGCACCACGGGCAGATTCAGATGATTAAACAGCACCTGTAGCAGATCGAAAGGCCGCCCCAACGTTGTGAAAACGCAAGGGCGGCCTTTACGCGTGCGGCTCGGGGTCTGCCATCCGCAGGCGGTAGCCCACGCCAGGCTCGGTGATAATGTACGAAGGCTGCAGGGGGTTGCGCTCCAGCTTTCGGCGCAGGTTGCTGATGTTTACCCGCAGCATGTGCGCCTCGGCCTCGTAGGCTTCGCCCCAGACCATGGTCAGCAGATTCCGGTGCGTGAGCACCTTGCCGGCATGAAGGGCCAGGCCTTTCAGAAGGGCAAATTCGGTGGCCGTGAGGTGCACTTCCTCGCCGGCGACTGTAACCTGACGCCGCCCGAGGTCAATGGCCAGGTGCCCGGTGACCACCACGAGCTCCTGCTCCTGCCGGCCTCGACGCCGGAGAGCGGCCCGCACCCGCGCCAGCAGTTCACCCGTGCTGAAGGGCTTGGTCAGGTAATCGTCGGCGCCCGCGTCCAGCGCCGTGATCTTGTCGGCCTCGTGGCCGCGCACAGTCAGAATGATCACCGGCAGGTCACTCCACTGCCGAAGGCTGCGCAGCACGCTGAGACCGTCTCCGTCCGGCAGACCGAGGTCGAGGATCATGAGGTCGGGTTGCTCCGTGTTGGCGCTGGCTATGGCTTCATGGACGGTGCCGACCTCCACAACCGTGTACCCCTGAGTGGAAAGAGCGGCGCGGAGGAACCGGCGAATCTGCCGCTCGTCGTCCACCACCAGCACGCGCTTACCTTCGGCCATAGTCCGCCTCCCCCTCCGGCCCCACGGGCAATGTAAAGACAAAGCTGGATCCGCCGCCCTCCCGCGGCTCCACCCAGATGCGCCCGCCGTGAGCTTCCACGATCCCCTTGCAAATCGCCAGCCCGAGACCGGTGCCGGCAGGGTGGCCGGGGCCTTCGCCGCGGTAGAACTTCTCAAAGATCCGCTCCCGGTCGTCCGGGTCGACGCCCCTTCCCCGGTCGCCGACACGCACCTCGACCATGTCACCCCGCCGGTACACGTCGAGGTCCACGGCCGAACCGGCGGGCGAGTACTTCGCGGCGTTGTCCAACAGGTTCCCCATGACCTGCAGAATCAGAGTCTGGTCCATGCGCACCAGGGGCAGGTCCCGGTCGAGCCTGCCGTTCACCGGCCGGCCCCGCAGGAAGACGGCCGCCTGGCTCAGCGCCACGCCGGCCACGTCCTCCAGGTCGTGCCAGTCAGCCGAGAGGGTAAGGTGCCCTGACTCCAGCCTGGTCATGTCCAGCAGATTGCTGACCAGCCAGTTCAGCCGCTCGGCTTCCTCGCGAGCCGTGTCGAGCAGGTCTTGCCGCACGGCGGGGTCCAGGCCCGCCTGGCTCGGGTCGCCGACAATGCCAAGGCTGCCGATAATCGACGCCAGAGGCGTCCGCAGGGCGTGGGAAATGGAGTGGAGCAACGCGTCCTGCAGCCGCTCCGCTTCCTCCAGCAGCCGTGCCCGGTGGGCCGCCTCCGACATCTGCAGACGCTCACAGACGATGGCCACCTGTCCGGACACGGCCTCCATCATGCGCACCTGCCATTTTGCCAGCGGTCTGAAACCGAGAACGACCAGCGTGCCAGCCGCCCCGGCCGGTGTGGTGATGGGTGAGGACCAGGCAGCGCCGTCGCCTACTGCACGACCATCGTACGCCAGTTGGACGGGGCGACGGACGGCTGCACCGGCGTGCTCTGCCACAACATCGGCCACATCCTGCAGGCTGCGAGCGGAGACAAGACTCCGGCTGAATGCGTAGAGCGCAGCGGTCTCCTGCTCGCGTTTCTTGAGTTCGGCGGCGTGCTCCCGCTGCTGGGCCGTGAGTCGGCCTATGACCAGGGCGACCAACAGCAGAACGGCAAACGTGACCACGTACTCGGCATCTTCCACCGTCAGGCTGAGCCGTGGCTCCACCAGGAAGAAGTCCAACGCGAAAACACCCAGCACCGAGGCCGCTACCGCCGGTCGCTCCCCCCAGCGGAGGGCGGTCACCACCACCACCAGCAGGTAGATCATCACCACGTTGACGGGAGTAATGTGCCGAATGGCCACGTGGCCGACCAGGGTGGAACCGAAGGTTAGCGTGGCAACTTCGACGTAGGGCCACCAGGGCGTCCGCAGCAACTTCTTGATCTGGGCCACGCCGAATCACTCCTTGTTTGCACCCATTATGGCCCGCCCAGGGCTGTCATGGCATCAAGAAAGTGTCAAGAAACGGGGTTCTGACCCTACTCTACTGCTGAAAGGGCAATGGGAACAGACGGTTTCGCGACTTACTGCGCCATGCGATGGGGCGCTCCGCAGGCAAAGGCGGCTCGCGAAGCGTCCGTGCAAACGGGAGCCTGAGCGAGCCCGCGTCAGACAGAAGGCGACCAGCGAAGGAAAACGCCCGGAATCGGCTGCTTCACTGCGGCGCCCGATTCCGGGCACCTTTGTTCCGGCAACCGCCAGCGGTAGAATCGACCTCGTTACGTGCCGCGTACCCATCCGGGAAACGGGGGACCCGCTGTACGTCGAAGGAGCCAGCCTAGCCCGGCTTCTTTATCTCAGTGGAGGTGCGATTACACCAATGGCGAGTTCCGTGCTGCGCAAAGTTCGGTCGGCCCCGTTACACGTATATATGAATCAGCTAAAGCGCCTGGCGTTTGGCAATCCGAAGCGGACCGATCAGGCCCATCACGAACGCCTGGGTATCATTTCCGGCCTTGCTGTGTTCTCAGCCGACGCCCTTTCTTCTGTAGCTTACGCCACCGAAGAGATCCTGCTTGTCCTGGCTGTGGCCGGCGCCGTGGCCAGCGCTTACTCGCTCTCCATCGGCCTGGCGATCGTGGCTCTCGTCTTCATCGTAGCTGCTTCTTACACACAGACCATTCGCGCGTACCCCGGCGGCGGCGGCTCCTACATCGTGTCCAAAGACAACCTGGGCACGGCCCCTGGCCTCGTGGCCGGAGCAGCGTTGCTGGTGGACTATGTGCTTACGGTGGCCGTCTCCACGGCGTCTGGCGTGGCCAACTTCACGTCGGCCTTCCCCGCCCTCCAGGGCCATGAAGTGCTCATATCGCTGGCCTGCATCTGCTTCATCGCCTGGGTCAACCTTAGAGGTGTGAAGGAGTCGGGCATCTTCTTCGCCGTTCCCACCTACGGGTTCATTATCTCAATCTTCCTGCTCCTTGGCGTGGGCGCCTTCAAGGCGGTCATGGGTGTCGATGTGTGGCACCCGGCTGCCCCCGTCTCCACCGGCTTCGACCTCTCCAACCTGACCGAAGGCATTACCTTCTTCATGCTGCTGAAGGCCTTCTCGTCAGGCTGCACGGCCCTGACAGGCATTGAGGCCGTGTCCAACGGCGTACAGGCCTTCCGTGCGCCCGAGGCGACTAACGCCGTCAAGACGATGAAGTGGGGCCGCAACATTCTGTTCACCATGTTTGGCGGCATTACACTGCTGGCCTATGGGCTGCACCTGGTGCCGCAGCACGGCGAAACGCTTCTGTCGCAGATTGCCCGGGTCACGTACGGTGGGGGTCCCCTCTACTACCTGACCCAGTTCATGACGTCTCTGATCCTCCTGCTGGCGGCCAATACGGCCTACGCTGACTTCCCTCGCCTGGCGGGCATGATCGCCCGGGACCGGTTCCTGCCCCGCAAGCTGGCAAACCGCGGCGACACGCTGGTACTCAACGGCGGCGTCTACCTGCTGGCAACGCTGGCCGCTCTGCTGATCGTGGCCTTTGGCGGCAGCCACCACAAGTTGATTCCGCTCTACACCGTGGGCGTCTTCCTCGCCTTCACCATGAGCCAGACGGGCATGGTTGTCCACTGGCTGAAGGAGGCCAGACAGAAGGCTGAGTCGGTCTGGAAGCACTGGTGGTCGATCTCGCTGAACGCCATCGGCGCCGTGCTGAGTGCGGTGGCCCTGGTGGTGGTGGGCATGACCAAGTTCGCCGACGGCGCCTGGATCGTCTGTCTGGTCATCCCCATCCTGGTCGGCTACTTCGTCTACGTCCACACCTACTACAAGCGGTTCGAGGCCAAGGTCGAGCGCCTCAAGGATGAGCACATGACCATCGACGATGCCAAGAAGGTCAAGGTTGTGCTGACCATCGGCGGTCTCAGTCCCGTCATCGACCACTCAATGCGCGTGGCCAGGCGCCTGTCCACCGACATTTCGGCCGTATTCGTGGCCACCGAGCCCGAGTTGGGCGAGAAGATGGCCCGTAAGTGGGACGTACAGCGGCACGGCGGCGTCAGGCTGACTGTGCTGGAGTCGCCCTACCGGAACGTGGTACCGCCCCTGCGGAAGTACCTTGACACCCTGCACCAACAGCACCCCAACACGCTGATCAACCTGGTGGTGCCGGTGGTGGTGACCAACGACCCGTTCGATGCTTATCTGCACAACGGCACCGCCTACCAGATTCAGCGAGAACTGGTCTTCAGCGAGGGCATCCTCATTACGCTGATTCCCTTCTTCGTCAACATGTCCCCCGATGCGGCGTCGGCCATTGCCGAGTACCCTGCCACGGCGGATTGAAGGATCGTGAGCCCTGCGCTCAGCCGGATTGCGGAGAATCACAGCCGGTTTTGCAGTTTTTGGCTGCATCCGACTGTTTTTCCGCGTGCGCCTGAGCGCTGATGAGCAAACGAGGGCTTGAGTTCGACCCAGAGGGGCCATTCACGTTAACCCCCTGCGGTAGAGATAGGCTGAGCTATGCGGGGAAAGGCAAGGCTTTCGTTTTATATGTCGGCGACGTAGAATCACGATTGTATTGCTGAATTCCCGTCAAATCGGGAAACGGGGGAACCACATTCCTGGGGTGAATCCGGAAGTAGAACTCTCCGGACAGGTAGTCGACGATCTGAACCCGTCAGCTAACCCCGTAAGCAAAACGTCGAAGGAGCCGGCTGGACCCGCAATCCAGACGACCCCTTGGGGGGTCGTCTTCGTTTTGCCTTCCTAAAAATGCCAGTTAGCTCCTACTACTGCGGAGGTGCCCCCCTAAGATGATTGGTCGGACCATCCGTCGGATTGGCTCAGCCCCCCTACACGTCTATTTGAACGAAGCTAAGCGGTACATTTTCGGTGCTCCGAAGCGGACTGACCAGGCCCACCACGAGCGTTTGGGCGTCTTTGCCGGACTCGCTGTCTTCTCCGCCGACTCGCTCTCATCGATCGCTTATGCAACTGAAGAGATCCTGCTGGTCCTGGCTGTAGCCGGCGCTGTGGCTGCCGCTTACTCTCTCATGGTCGGTCTGGCCATTGTGGTGCTGGTGCTGATCGTCTCCACGTCGTACCAGCAGACCATTCGGGCGTATCCCCAGGGCGGCGGCTCGTACATCGTCTCGAAGGAGAACCTGGGCACCGGTGCCGGCCTCGTAGCAGGCTCGGCCCTGCTGGTGGACTATGTGCTGACGGTGGCCGTGTCCAGCGCTTCCGGCGTGGCCAACTTCACTTCGGCCATTCCGGCCCTCCAGGGGCATGAAGTCACCCTCTCCCTGGCCTGCATCTGCTTTATCGCCTGGGTCAACCTGCGCGGTGTCAAGGAGTCCGGCTCCTTCTTCGCCGTACCTACCTACGGATTTGTGGTTTCGATCTTCCTGCTGATTGGTGTCGGTGCCTACAAGGCTCTGACCGGCGATGCCTGGGCCCCCGCCACCAGCGTGGGCGCAGGTTTCAACCTGGGGGCGCTGCCGGAGGGTGTCACGCTTTTCATGCTCCTGCGCGCCTTCGCTTCCGGCTGCACGGCCCTGACCGGTATTGAAGCCGTCTCCGACGGCGTTCAGGCCTTCCGGGCGCCAGAGCCGGTCAACGCCATCCGCACCATGACCTGGGGCCGGAACATTCTCTACACCATGTTTGCCGGCATTACCTTGCTGGCTTACGGCTTCCAGCTGGTGCCGCAGCACGGCGAGACGCTGCTCTCGCAGATTGCCCGGGTCACCTACGGCAACGGCTTCATGTACTACGTCACGCAGTTCATGACCTCGCTGATTCTGTTGCTGGCGGCCAACACGGCCTACGCCGACTTCCCCCGCCTGGCCAGCTTCCTGGCCCGTGACCGCTTCCTGCCCCGCAAGCTGGGCAACCGGGGCGACACGCTGGTGCTGAACGGCGGCGTCTACTTGCTGGCCTTCATGGCCTGCGTGCTGATTGTGGCCTTCCAGGCCAGCACGCACCACCTGATTCCGCTCTATGCCGTGGGCGTCTTCATGGCCTTCACCCTGAGCCAGACCGGCATGATCGTCCGGTGGTTCAAGGTCTCGCGGGCCAACGGCGAGTCGCCGGCAAAGCACTGGTGGTCCATCTCCATCAACACGTTTGGCGCCGTTCTCAGCGCCATCGCCCTGGTGATCATCGGCATTACGAAGTTCACCCACGGCGCCTGGATTGTCTGCATCGTCATCCCCATTCTGGTGGCCTACTTCTACTACGTACACAAGTACTACGTCCGCTTCGAGCGGCGCGTGGAAAGCCTGCACCGGGAGCACATGACCATCGACGATGCGAAGAAGGTGAAGGTGGTCCTCACGCTGGGCGGCCTGTCGCCCATCATCGACCACGCCATGCGGGTGGCCCGGCGCATCTCCAGCGACATCACAGCCGTGTACGTGGCCACAGAGCCGGAGCTGGGCGAGAAGATGAAGCGCAAGTGGGACGTGCAGCGCCACAACGGCGTACAGGTGACCATTCTGGATTCGCCCTACCGCACCGTGGTGCCGCCCCTGCGCAAGTACCTCGCCGAGCTGCACCGCAATAACCCCCATGTGCTGATCAACCTGCTGGTGCCCGTGGTGGTCACCAACGACCCCTTCGACTCCTACCTCCACAACGGCACGGCCTCGCAGATTCAGCGGGAACTAGCCTTCAGCGAGGGCATTCTGATCACCGTGATCCCGTTCTTCGTGAACATGGCCCCCGACGCCGAATCGGCCATCGCGGAGTACCCGAGCACCGACTAAGACCAGGGCATAGTTCTGGGCGCACCCGCTGCGGCGGCGTGCGCCTTTGCCAATGTTCCGCCGATGCATCTTGATGCAGGAAGGCTACATTCCTATGCTAAAGTATTACTGGTATGCATTTACGGGAGGGGACCGACCTTGCAGTCGTTGACCATTCTGATTACCCCGACCCGAGAGTTTGTCCTCTCGGACCGGCACATCGAGCGCATCGCCCGGACGGTGCCCGACGCCAGGCTGTGCGTCAAGCCTCTGCGGGATGTGACTCCGGAGGATCTGCAGGGCGCCGATATCGTCTTCGGCTACCCCGGGAAGGACTGGGTGGCGGAAGCGCCCCGCCTCCGCTGGGTGCAGTTGGCCAGCGCCGGCGCCGACAGCATGGTGGGCGTGAGGCCCGGCGTGCTGGTGACCAAGAGCAGCGGCGTCTTCGGCATTCCCATCTCCGAGTGGGTAATCGGCTCGATGCTGATGCTGACCCGGCACCTGCACATCTATCGGGATCAGCAGCGTGCCGCCCGCTGGGAAGAGCGGGCGGGGGCTCGGGAAGTCTTCGGTTCGACGGTAGGTGTGGTCGGCATGGGCGACCTGGGGCGGGAGATTGCCCGCCGGGCGGGGGCTCTCGGCTGCCGGGTGCTCGGTTCCCGGCGGAGGACCGCCCCTGACGCGCTGCCGTTCTTCGATGCAGTGCTTCCGCTGGACGAGCTGATTCCCCAGGTGGACTTCCTGGTGGTCGCTTTGCCGGGGACGACCGCGACGCGCGGGCTGGTCTCGGCGGAGCGGCTGAGGCGTCTCAAGCCGGGCGCCTACCTCCTCAACGTGGGCCGCGGCAGCACGGTGGACGAGCCCGCCCTGATTGCGGCTCTGCAGTCGGGCCATCTGGCCGGCGCCGCCCTCGACGTGACCGCCGTAGAGCCCCTGCCGGCGGACAGCCCCCTCTGGCAAATGGAGAACGTGATCATCTCCCCCCACACGTCCGGGCGATCGCCGGAAGCCAACGCCGACCGGCGGACGGCCATTTTCTGCGACAACCTGCGCCGGTACCTGGCGGGTCAGCCCCTCGTTAACCTTGTGGACCTACAGGCAGGGTACTGACCATGCAGCAACGTCTACTGCTGATTGTCGTCGCCACGTTCTGGGCTGCGCTTTACGTGTTTGTGCCCGTCCTCTCCCCCTACGCTGTGCACCTGGGCGCTGACCTGGGCATGGTCGGCCTGATCGTGGGGAGCTACGGGGTGACGCAGCTGATCCTGCGCATCCCCACCGGGTGGCTGTCGGACAGGCTAGGGCTCCGCAAGCCCTTCGTGGCGTTCGGTTTCGGCGTGACCATCGCCAGCTGTCTGCTCATGGCATTGGCCCCCTCGCCGGGATACCTGCTGCTCGGGCGGGGGCTGTCGGGCGTGTCCGCCTCCATGTGGGTCTGCCTCTCGGTGCTGGTGGCCAGCTACTTTCCGCCAGAGAAGGCGGTGGTGGCCATCGGCCTGGCCAACTTCGCCAACAACGTGGGCCAGGTGCTGGCCACGGGCAGCGGCGGTTGGCTGGCCGACCGGTTTGGCTGGAGCGCACCATTCCTGGTCTCTGCCGGCGTCGCCGTACTGGGTCTGCTGCTGCTGATTCCCGTGAAGGAGCAGAAGGGGAGCGGCACCAGCGGCATCTCCATGAAGGCCCTGCTGGAGATCATCTCCGACCGGAACCTCCTGCTTGTGGCGGGCATGACCGGGCTGATGCAGTACATCTCCATGGCAACGGTTTACGGCTTTACGCCGGTCTACGCCCAGACCATCGGAGCGACGAAGGTGCACCTCAGCTGGCTGACGGTGCTGACCATCATCCCCGGGGCCCTGGCCGCTCTGCGGGCCGGCTGGGTGGTGGAACGCATCGGGGTGAAGCCCACGCTGGTGACGGCCTTCATTACGGCCGTGGTGACCACGGCGGCCATTCCGTACACCGGTACGCTGCCCCTGCTCTTCGCAACGCAGATTGTGGGCGGCTTCGGGCGGAGCCTGGCATTCTCGGTGATGATGGCGCTGGCCATCCGGGACGTCACGCCGGCCCGCCGGGCCATCGCCATGGGCGCCTTCCAGTCGATCTACGCCATCGGCATGTTCGTGGGGCCGACCATTGCTGGCGCTGTTGGCAAGGCCCTCGGCATGTATGGCCTGTTCCTGTCCACGGCGGCGGTTGGTCTGGTTGCCCTGGTTGCCGTACTTGCGCAGAGGGGGAAGCACAGTGTTGCACAAGGTTGAGCATATCGGCATTCAGGTCCGCGACATGGACCGTTCCATTCAGTTCTATACCGATGTGCTGGGGCTGAGGCTGCGGGAGCGAATCAAGCTGAATGAGACGACCGAGCTGGCCTTCTTCCCTGTGGGCAACGCCGAAATCGAGCTGATCTGCAAGAGCGCGGAGTACACCTTTGCGCAGGAAGGCATCGTCAATCACCTGGCCTTCACGGTCAGCGACGTGGCCGGCGCTCTGGACAGGCTGCGGCAGCATGGCGTGGAGCTGATTCACGAGCAGCCGCAGGAGATGCCCCGGCTGGGCGCCCGGCTGGCCTTCTTCCGGGGGCCTGACGGCGAGAAGCTAGAGCTGTTCGACCCGCACGCATAGCATGAAGCCGGCGCCCGTGGACGGGCGCCGGCTTTTTCATGAGCTCCTGAGCGGTCCCGGGACCCCGAGCCCAAACCCCTGGCCGTACTCCAGGCCCAGTTCCCTACAGATGTCGGCGATGGCGGGCGACTCCACCCACTCCGCCACCACCTCTTTGCCCAGGGCGTGAACCACACTGCTCATGGACTGGACCAGCAGCCGATTGGTGGGATCCACATCCATATTGCGGATGAAGGCCCCATCGATCTTGACGTACTTGGCGGGCAGGCTGCGCAGGTAGGCAAATGAGGAGAAACCGGTGCCGAAGTCGTCCAGTGCGAACTCGCAGTGACACTCCATGAGGCGCCGCATCCACTCCTGCGCCCGGTGAATGTCACGGACAGCGACCGACTCGGTGATCTCAATGATCAGCCGCCCGGCCACCTCTGGGCTGGCCTTGATCTGGGCTTCCAGGTAGGCCAGGAGCGACTCATCGCTGAGGCTCTGCCCGGAGACGTTCATGAACAGGTGCAGCTTCGGATCGGCCTTTAGCAGGCTCAGCACCTGATCGCCCACCCAGCGGTCGATCAGGGGCATGAGCCCGAAGCTCTCGGCCGCCGGCAGGAACCGGTCCGGTCCAATTGGGTGGCCGTCCTCCCCCGTCAGGCGCAGCAACGCCTCGTAGTGGTCGGTGATCCCGCCCGCCAGACGCTGCACGGGCTGGAAGTGAAGCACGAAGTCCCCCGCGTGGAGGGCGTCCTTGATCCGCAGCGCCCACCGGGCTGAGCTGGATACCGGCATCTCCCCGTCGGCTTCGGTCTGGCAGGCGCAAACGCGGTTCTTTCCCGCCCCCTTGGCGGTGTAGAGTGTTGCATCGGCCAGGGCCAGCGCGGCGGCGTAGTCGGCGCTGCCATCCACCGCCACGATGCCGATGCTGACGGTCAGGTCAAAGCGAGCGCTGCCGGCCACGAAAGTGAACCGCTCCACGGCCTGGCGGATGCGCTCGGCGATGGCGCGCCCTTCGACGAGGCCCATTTCGGCAACCAGCACGGCAAACTCGTCGCCGCCCATGCGGGCGATGACCTCGCCCGCAGGGACTGTCTCCACCAGGAGGCGCCCGAGCTGGACCAGCAGTTGGTCGCCCACGGCGTGGCCCTGGGTGTCGTTGATTACCTTGAAGTGGTCCAGGTCCATGAGCATCAATACGCTCGGCGAGCCCTCGAGTGCGGCCTTCCGAGCTGCCTGGAAGCACTCTTCCAGCACCCGGCGGTTGGGCAGGTCGGTCAGCGCATCGTGGGTGGCCAGGTACTCCAGTTGTGCTTCATGCTGCTTCCGGTCGGTTACATCTTGCTTGATGATGATGTAGTGGCTGAACTCGCCCGCGGCATTCTGCAGCGGCGTGACCGAAATCTCCTCGGGGTAGGTGGAGCCGTCTTTCCGCCGACCCGCAATCTCGCCGCGCCAGGTGAGCCCTTGTTTCACCGTGCTCCAAATGCGTTCGCGGAGCGGCAACCGGTCCAGATGGGAATCAAGGGTACGGGCCTCGGACCCTACCATCTCTGATGCCGCATAGCCCGTGAGGCGCTCGAAGGCCGAGTTGACCCACAAAATTCGCTCATGTCGGTCAACGATAACCACAGCGTTGGGCGTCGACTCCAGCGCGGCTTGCTGAATGCGCGCCTGCTCCCGGTCACGGGCAGCCATAAGCGACAGGGCAATCTGGTTGGCGAAGGTCTCCAGCACCTGCACGGTCTGGGGGTCAAACGCGTCGGCACGACGGGAATAGAGCGAGAGGTTGCCCAGCGTGGTGCCATTGACGGTCAGCGGAAGCACCAGGTAGGCGGCCAGCCCGTACTGCTCCGGCAGGTCCCGCCACTCTCCCGTGGCTCTGGGCAGGTCGCGGTAGGTGCCTGCCGACGCTTTCCCCGTCTGCAGGGTGACAGCAGTAGGCCCAAGTATGTTCAGGCTGTCGTCCCAGCGCATCTGGTGGGCGGGCAGGGGGAATCCTCCGGCTGAGGCCTCGACGCGCACGGTGCCGTCCGGCTGCTTCAGACCAAACCACACCGTGGTGCAGTCAAACAGCTGCAGGAACCGCTCACACAGGTAGGCCTGAACCTCCGGCAGGGGGCGGTCCTGGAGAATCTGCCTGTCCACATCGGTCTGCAGTTGCCGAATGTCGTCATTGCGGCGCCGCCGGCTGATATCCCGGATCAGGCCCAGCCAGACCAGTTCGCCTTCCACCTCGGTGGCCGCGAGGCTTACTTCCACGGGGAAGGTTCGCCCGTCCCTGCGCTGGTGGGTCGCTTCAAAGACCACGCTGGCGCGGGTCGCTTCCGACAGCCGTTCGTTGGCCTCATGCTGCTCCGACGCTACCCGCAGTCCGGACAGCCGCAGCTGTGTCATCTCCGCCTCAGAGTATCCGTAGGCGGACAGGGCTGCCTGGTTGGCCTCCGCTATGAGTCCGCCGGCTTTCATGAACAGGACGATATCGGCCGTATGTGTGGCCAGCAGCCGGTACCGCTGGAGGGCGGCAGTCACGGTTCGCTCTTCGTATTGCACAAGTTCGACCGCCGTAACCCACCGGTCGGTCAGGCTGTAGAGCAAGGCCGTGGTCACTGCCACGAAAAACCAACCCTTCAAGGTCTGGAAGGGCGTAAGGTCGGAGACGCCCGGCAGGACCAGAACCAGGACCCGATCGCTGGCCAGAATCCAGACGGTGGAGAGCGACAGGTAGGTGAGCGCAATGGACTGGGCCGGGTGGGCCACAATGCCGAATGGTCTCTGCCTGGTCATGAACAATGACCTTCTTTCTGAGCAGGGGCCGCTGCCGGTTTTGGTCGGAAATCGGCTTGCCGTCTACGGGCAGGGACGGTTACAATTGGCAAGTACTGCGAAGAGCCGTTCCCGGAATCGAACCGCTTGGGGGAGATTTCTACACGAAGAGTATATCGTTTCTTTCAAGGATAATATGTAGTACGTTTGCATGACACGCTAACTATTCCTGCTCATTTTATGATTTCCTTCTATACCATATTTTCCCAGTAAGACAAATAGCGGTTCGTGCCGTCGGGATAAGGAGCGCAGCCCATGCCAAAGACACTTCCCGTATCCATTTCCTGTGAAGGCCACGGCCTGTCCGGCAACCTCGTGCTCCCGGACAAGGCTTCTCCCGAGGCTCCCGTACCCGGCGTGCTAATCGCCGGGGGGCCCGGTCCCCTCCCCCTCCAGCGCTACTCCAAGGAGGGCGCCCGTCAGTGGCCGGTGCTCTGGTCCGAAGCCATGGCAGGGGCCGGCCTGGCCAGCCTCTGTTACGACCAGCGCGGCAGCGGGCTGAGCTCCGGGCTCTACCACGAAGCCGACTGGCAGGCTCTCTTCGAGGATACTCGGGCCGCCCTGGACATGCTCCGGGTTCAGCCAGAGGTCCGGGGGACGGCTGTGGTCGCCTGGGGCGAAGGCTGCCCCTTTTCCCTGCAGTTGGCCGCGAGCGGGGAAGTGAATGCAGCCGTTCTGCTGGGCCCTGCCTACCATACGGAAGAGGTTCGGTACGCCAGGGGTATCGCAGCACTGGCCGCCCGCAAAGGCCTCTCTGACCGCGTGGTGCAGGTGCGGGTGTCGCAGTGGCAGGCGGGCATTTTGGCCGCCACACAGCGGGTGCAGGCGGGCGAACAGATCGCCACGACTGACGTGGGCGGTCAGCCTGTCACCACCAACCTGGTGCGCTTTCTGCAGACCGTCGCCTTTGACCCGGCCTCGGTGGTGGCCCGGGTCAGGGTCCCGGTGCTGCTGCTGCACGGCGAAGATGACGGCGTGATTCCGCCCGCCGAGTCCAAAGCGATGCTGGACGCGATGCCGGTCCCGGCGGACCGCATTACGTACCGCGGCGCAGCTCACTTCCTCTACCGGCACCCCAAGGCGCAGACCGACGCTGTGGCCTGGCTGCGCCGAACCCTCCTGCCCGAGGCGCAGGCATAAACAGACACCGCCCTTCGCAGGGCGGTGTTTTGCTGTCAACGGTGGGCCGGAGCCGGCCCCGTAAGCGCCTGGTGCGCCAGCAGGGCGCCCACGGCGTCGCCCGCCATGGGCCGGGCGAAGAAGAAGCCCTGACCCTGGTCGCAACCTAGCTCCCGCAGGTGGCGAAACTGCTCTCCCGTCTCAATGCCTTCCCCCGTCACCCGCAGGTTCAGCGTCTTGGCCAGGTGGATGATGGTCCCCACAATGGCCGTCTCCTGGGGGTCGGTACCCAGTTTGTCCACAAAGGCCCGGTCGATCTTCAGCACGTCTATGGGGAAGCGGGTCAGGTAGCTGAGCGCCGAGTACCCCTGGCCGAAGTCGTCAATCGCGACCACGACGCCCAGGTCCTTAATGAGCCGCACGGTCTGCACGCTGCGGTCCGCGTCTTGCACCATGATCGTCTCGGTGATCTCCACCTTCAAGGTGGCGGGATCCAGCCCGGAATCGGTGAGTGCCGCCCTGACTTCCGTCACCAGGGCGGGGTCGCGCAGCTGCCGGGCCG
>Ga0196971_1000427_pt1 | contig 32445 bp, 32 predicted proteins | sample S1v_1013CmetaG_FD_148660 | JGI IMG/M metagenome (GOLD analysis project Ga0196971, IMG submission 148660) | Soil microbial communities from Anza Borrego desert, Southern California, United States - S1+v_10-13C | ecosystem: Environmental > Terrestrial > Soil > Desert | place: USA: California...
AGACGCGAAGTCTCACGCAAGGATGACCGAGAGCTTGAACCGATGAAGCGAGACGACCGATGAAGAAACACCACGCCGGTTCCGTCGGCCATGACGGCCGACGGCCTACGCAAAAACCACACGGATGAATTTGCAAAACGACTTGACTTCAAACGCATCATAGAAGGGTGGGTAGAGCGAAGCGAAACCCACCAGGCGACTAAAGGTCGGTTTCGCTTCGCCTCACCCACCCTACGGTTCTTAAATCATCACCCGCCGGAATTGCCGCTTTGGATTCCCCACTTCGCCAGCGCTTCATCGTCGGTGACGCGCGCATCCACCCAGCGCGCCCCTTGCGGGGTCACTTCTTTCTTCCAGAACGGCGCCTGCGTCTTCAGGTAATCCATGATGAACTCGCAGGCCTGGAACGCCTCGCCGCGATGGGCCGAGGTCACGGCCACGAGCACGATCTGGTCCAGCGGTTGCAGCGGACCAACGCGGTGGATCACCAGCGCATCGATGATGGACCAGCGCTCATTCGCCTGCGCAACGATGTCTTCCAGCGCCTTTTCGGTCATGCCGGGATAGTGCTCCAGCTCCATCTCGCTGACGCCGGAGCCCTCGTTCATGTCGCGCACCGTGCCGACAAATGCGACGACGGCACCCACCTGGGCCTGCCCGTTGCGCAATGCCGCCACCTCTGCGCCGAGGTCGAAATCCTGGGTCTGGACGCGGATAGCCATGGCGGGACTAGCCTCCTGTGACGGGCGGGAAGAAGGCGATTTCACAGCCTTCGCTGATGCGCGTGCCGGCATCCGTCATCTGCTGGTTGCAGGCCATGCGCAGCGCCCTGCCCTCCGCCAGGGCTTCCGCCCAGACGCCGCCGCGTTCCCGCAGCCAGGCGCGGACATCGCCGACGGTGGCGACCGTGTCCGGCAGGGTGACGGACTCCTGGCTGGTGCCGAGTGCCTCGCGTACGCTGGCAAAGAAGCGGAGTTGGATGTTCATGGTTCAGTAAAGCAGTTCGCTGAAAGAAAGAAAGCGTACGGTATCGCCGGGTGAAATCACATTTCCCGGCGGGTTGTCGATCAGGCCGTCGGCCCAGGTCGTCGAGGTCAGCACCGCGGAGCCCTGGTTGGCGAACAGGTCGAGGCCGCCCGCGGGATTGATGCGGGCGCGCAGGAATTCATTGCGCCGGTCTGCCTTGGGCCAGGAAAAATCGGCGCGCATGGCGAAGGCCCGGGGTGCGACGTCGGCCACGCCCTGCAGGCGCAGGATGAAGGGCCGGACGAACAGCAGGAAGGTCACGAAGCTGGATACGGGATTGCCGGGCAGGCCGATGAAATACGCGCTACCGGCTTCTTCGCGCCGAATCTCGCCGAAGGCGAGCGGTTTGCCGGGCTTGATCGCGATCTGCCACATGTTCAGGCGCCCCTCGGCTTCCACCGCGGGCTTGATGTGGTCCTCTTCGCCGACCGAGACGCCGCCGGAGGTGATGATCAGGTCGTGCCCGGCCGCGGCCTTGCGCAGGGTGTCGCGCGTGGCGTCGAGCGAGTCGGGGACGATGCCGTAATCGGTGATCTCGCAGCCGAGGTTTTCGAGCAGGCCGCGAAGCGTGAAGCGGTTGGAGTTGTAGATGGCGCCGGGCTTGAGCGCTTCGCCGGGCATGGCGAGTTCGTCGCCGGTGAAGAAGACCGCAACGCGCGGACGGCGCACGACCGGCAGGCCGGCCAGGCCGACCGATGCGGCCAGCCCCAGTTCCTGTGCGCGCAGGCGCGTGCCTCTGAAAAGAATGATGCTGCCGGCCCGGATATCCTCGCCGGTGCGGCGGATCCATTCGCCGGTCTTGGGCGCATGGCGCACGATGACGCTGTCGCCGCCGGCTTCGCACTGTTCCTGCATCACCACCGCATCCGCACCCTCCGGGATCATGGCGCCGGTAAAGATACGCGCCGCGGTGCCGGGTTGCAGCGGCTGGCCGACGACACCGGCGGGGATGCGCTGCGACACCCGCAGCTGCGCATTACCGCTCGCGCACTCTTCCGCGCGCACGGCATAACCGTCCATCTGCGTGTTGTCCATCGGCGGGACGTCGAGCTGCGATGTCTGGTCGACGGCCAGCACGCGGCCGTTCGCTTCGAGCGTCGGCAGGACTTCCGTTTCGGCGATCGGCCGGACGGCCGAGAGCAGGATATCGAGTGCTTCCGGCGCACTCAACATGGGTTTCTTTTCAGTCATGCTCAACCGGTGCCTCGAAAAAGGGATCGGGTTACAGACCAGTATGCTTCGCGATGAATGCCTTCATCTTTTCCACGTCCGCCGGCATCAATTCATAGCGCTGCGGCAGGGACTCGATGTTCTCGAAGCCGGCCGGACGTTCGGCATCATGTCCAAGGGCTTCGCGGATGGTCTCGTTGAACTTGGCCGGCAACGCCGTCTCCAGGACGATCATCGGCACGCCGGGCGAGAGATGCTCGCGGGCCACCTTCACGCCGTCGGCGGTATGCGTATCGATCGTCACGCCGTACTTCGCATGCACGTCGCGGATCGTCGCGACGCGGTCCGCGTGGACCGACTTGCCGGACACGAATCCGTACTGGGCGACCTTGGCGAACTCGTCGCCATCGCTGCCCGGCTTGCCGGACAGGTCGAAGCCGCCGTGCGTCTCCACCTTTCTGAACAGTGCGCGCACACGGTCGGCATCGCGGCCGAGCAGGTCGAAAATGAAGCGCTCGAAGTTGGACGCCTTGCTGATGTCCATGCTCGGGCTGGAGGTGTGATAGGTTTCGGCCGACTTGCGCACGCGATACACGCCGGTGCGGAAGAACTCGTCGAGCACATCGTTTTCATTGGTCGCGACCACGAGCTTGTCGATGGGCAGGCCCATCATGCGGGCAATATGGCCGGCGCAGATATTGCCGAAGTTACCGGACGGCACGGTGAACGAGACCTTCTGTTCGTTGGCCGTCGTCGCGCTGAGGTAGCCGCGGAAGTAGTACACCACCTGCGCGACGACGCGCGCCCAGTTGATCGAGTTGACCGTGCCGATCTTGTGGCGGGCCTTGAACCCCAAGTCGTTGGAGACGGCTTTCACCATGTCCTGGCAGTCGTCGAACACGCCCTGGACGGCGAGGTTGAAAATGTTGGGGTCTTGCAGGCTGAACATCTGCGCGGTCTGGAACGCGCTCATCTTCTTGTGCGGCGACAGCATGAACACGCGGATGCCCTTCTTGCCGCGCATCGCGTACTCGGCCGCGCTGCCGGTATCACCGGAGGTTGCGCCGAAGATATTCAGCTCGGCATGCTCGCGCGCCAGCGCATATTCGAACAGGTTGCCGAGCAGTTGCATCGCCATGTCCTTGAAGGCCAGCGTCGGGCCATTGGACAAGGCTTGCAGGACAAGGCTGGTGCCGTTCGCATTTTCCAGCACACGCAGAGGCGTGATCTGCGAGGCATCCTCACCGGCGCGAACATTGCGGTAGACGTCGGCGGTATAGGTCTTGCGGGCAAGTTCCTTCAGGTCGGCTTCTGGAATGTCCGTCGCGAACTTCTTCAACACTTCCACTGCGAGGTCTGCATAGGACAGCTTGCGCCATGCGTCGAGCTCGGCGCCGCTGACCTTCGGGTACTCGACCGGCAGGTACAAGCCGCCGTCCGGGGCAAGGCCGCCGAGGAGGATTTGGGAGAACGATTGCGCCGGGGATTGACCGCGAGTGGAGACGTATTGCATAAATTCTTGAAAATTTAATAATGAGACCGCTGCGGCGCCTCCGCGGGCGAAGGCGCTGCCAGCCGAATCTTGCATTATAACTGCCGCCCCACTGCGCAGCGGCATTTTCCTTATGCGGCGTGGTGGAGCTTGCGCGCTTCCGGACGGATATTGGCCAGCATGTCATCCACCAGCTCGCCCAGTCCGATCCTTGCCTTCCAGCCCCAGTCGGCGCGCGCATAGGTGTCATCCAGGCTCTGCGGCCAGGAGTCGGCGATCGCCTGCCGGTGGTCGGGACGATATCGGATTTCGAATGCCGGCAGGCGGCTGCGGATGGCCTCGGCCAACTCCCGCGGGTTGAAGCTCAGACCGGCCACGTTGTAGGCGGAGCGGACGCGCACCTCGCCGCCGGGCGCGTCCATCAATTCGATCGTTGCACGGATGGCATCGGGCATGTAGATCATGGGCAGGGTCGTGTCGGCGCCGAGGTAGCACTCGTAGCATTGCCCTTGCGCAGCCGCGTGAAAGATCGCGATCGCATAGTCCGTCGTGCCTCCGCCGGGCGGCGACTTGTGGCTGATGATTCCCGGATAGCGGATGCTGCGTACGTCCACCCCGAATTTGCTGAAATAGTATTCGCACAGGCGCTCGCCCGCCTGCTTGCTGATGCCGTAGATGGTGGTCGGGTCCATCACGGCCAGCTGTGGGGTATCCACTGCGGGCGTGTGCGGTCCGAAGGCGGCAATCGACGATGGCCAGAACACTTTCAGCGGCTTGCCTGCCTGACCGCGTTCGCGGGCGAGTTCGAGGATATTGAGCAAACCGTTCATGTTCAGGGTCCATGCCTTCAGCGGCGCCTGTTCACCGGTGACGGAAAGCAGCGCGGCCAGCTGGTACACCTGCGTGATGGCGTAACGGTCGACAAGCTGCGCGAGGCGGTTGGCGTCGAGCACGTCCAGCGTTTCATAGTTGTCGACGCCGAACCGGCTGCACGGCCCGATATCGGATGCAATGACATTCTCCTTGCCGAAGCGGGCGGTCAATGCATCGACGAGTTCGCTGCCGATCTGGCCGTTGGCGCCGATGACGAGAATACGTTCCATTGTTCTGCTCCTTCAATTCTTCAAAAGACCGAGTTCCTGCCCCGCCTGCCGGAATGCCGCCAGCGCGCGGTCGAGCTGCTCCGTGGAGTGCGCCGCCGAGAGTTGCACGCGCACGCGCGCCTGCCCCATCGGGACGACCGGATAGAAGAATCCCGTGACCAGCACGCCCAGCTCATACAGCCGCTGCGCGAATTTCTGCGCCAGGGGTGCCTCGAACAGCATCACAGGCACCACCGGATGGGTGCCGGGCTTGATCGTGAAACCGAGCTCGCTGATCGCCTTGCGGAAATAGGCGGTATTGGCATGCAGCCTGTCGCGCAGTTCCGTCGAGGAAGACAGGCGCTGCAGTACGGACAGGGAGGCGCCGGCAATCGACGGCGCCAGGGAATTCGAGAACAGGTAGGGACGGGATTTCTGGCGCAGCGTCTGGATCACTTCCTTGCGCGCCGAGGTAAACCCGCCCATCGCACCGCCGAGCGCCTTGCCCAGCGTGCCGGTGATGATGTCGATGCGGCCCATCACGTTGTGATGTTCATGCGTGCCGCGCCCGGTCTTGCCCATGAAGCCGCTCGCATGGCATTCGTCGATCATGACCAGTGCGCCGTACTTGTCGGCGAGGTCGCAGATCTTGTCGAGCTGCGCGATCGTGCCATCCATGGAGAATACGCCGTCGGTCACGATCAGCTTGTGTCGCTTGCCTTGCGCCGCCTGCAACTGCGCTTCGAGGTCGGCCATGTCGTTGTGCTGGTAACGGTAGCGCGCCGCCTTGCACAGGCGGATGCCGTCGATGATGGAAGCATGGTTCAGTGCATCGGAAATGATGGCGTCGTTCTCGTCGAACAAGGGCTCAAAGACCCCGCCGTTGGCATCGAAGGCGGCGGCATACAGGATGGTGTCTTCCATACCCAGGAATTCGGACAGCGCCTGCTCGAGCTGCTTGTGCACGGTCTGCGTGCCGCAGATGAAGCGCACCGACGACAGGCCATAGCCGTATGTCTCCGTCGCCTCGATCGCCGCGCGCACCGTCGCCTCGTCGCCCGACAGGCCAAGATAGTTGTTCGCGCACAGGTTGATCAGCCGCCGGCCGTCGTCGCACACCACTTCAGCGCCCTGGCGTGACGCGATCACGCGCTCGGGCTTGTACAGGCCCTGTTCCCGCAGGTTGTCCAGATTGCATGCCAACCCGGCGTAAAAACTTTCCCTCGCATTCCTGTCGCCCATCGCCTCTCTCCACTTATTCGTTGATGCCGGGCCTGCCCGGCGGTATTCATCTCCGGCGGCATCTGCTACGATGCAATTTCAATATAATTCACCGAATTCACTATTTAGAACATAAGTTCAATATATCGAATATTAAGTAGAGCCGTTGAACTTTGCAAGCATCCTGTTATGAAAAAGATCAATCCGCCGAGTTCCCCGCCGGAAGTGGGAGCCACCCTGCAGAAGCTGCGCCTCAAGCGCGGCTTGACCCTGGACGACCTTTCCCGGGCGGCGGGCGTTTCCAAGTCCATGCTGTCGCAGATCGAGCGGGAAAAAGCCAATCCCACCATTGCGGTCGCGTGGCGGCTGGCCAATGCGCTCGGCATTGGCATCGAGGAATTGTTGTCGAGCGAAAGGCCGGAGCCGGAACCGATCCACGTGCTGGAGCCGCACGAGACACCCACCCTCCCCGGCGCGCATGCCGGCTATGTGCTGCGCATCCTCGGGCCGATGGAGCTTGCGGGAAAGTATGAGTGGTACGAGCTGACGCTTGCGCCGGAGGGCGCGCTGGTCTCCAATCCGCACGATCCCGGAACCACGGAATACCTCACGCTCCTGCACGGCACGGCGGAGGTGGAAGTCGATGGCGTGACGAAAAAACTGAAGGCAGGCGGCACCGCGCGCTACGTGGCGGACCGCAGCCATGCGATCCGGAATGTCGGCAAAACGGAGGCCAAGGCACTGCTCGTCGTGACGCACCGCTGAATCCGGAGCAGAAAAGCAAAACGGCCTGGAGACGTCGCGTCTTCAGGCCGTTTTTTATGGGCTGGGAGGATCAGCTCAATTGTTCGAGGCGGATCTTGGTGACTTCGCCGACCACGGTCGGCAATGCCTCGATTTTCCCGATCGCAGCAACGATGTTCTTTTCCTGCGTCTGGTGCGTCAGCATGATGATGTCGGTGCGGGTTTCGCCTTCGTCCGGCTCCTTCTGCAGCATGGCGTCGATGGAGATCGACGAGTCCGCCAGGATGCGCGTGACGTCAGCCAGCACGCCTGGCTGGTCGGAAACGCGCATGCGCAGGTAGTAGCTGGTGGTGACTTCTGACATCGGCAGGATCGGCGTGTCGACCATCGCGTTCGGCTGGAATGCGAGGTGCGGAACGCGGTGCTCCGGGTCTGCGGTCGCCAGGCGGGTGATGTCGACGAGATCGGCGATCACGGCCGATGCCGTCGGCTCCGAACCTGCGCCCTTGCCGTAGTACAGCGTTGCGCCGACCGCGTCGCCCTGCACCAGCACCGCATTCATCGCGCCTTCGACGTTGGCGATGAGGCGCTTGGCCGGGATCAGCGTCGGATGCACGCGCAGTTCGATGCCGCCGGCGGTCCGCCGGGCGATGCCCAGCAGCTTGATGCGGTAGCCGAGCTGTTCCGCATAACGGATGTCGGTCGCCTGCAGCTTGGTGATGCCTTCCACGTGCGCCTTGTCGAACTGGACGGGAATGCCGAAGGCAATCGCCGACATGATGGTCGCCTTGTGCGCGGCATCGACGCCCTCGATGTCGAAGGTGGGATCGGCTTCCGCGTAGCCGAGCCGTTGCGCTTCCTTCAGCACGACGTCGAAGTCGAGGCCCTTGTCGCGCATCTCGGACAGGATGAAGTTGGTGGTGCCGTTGATGATGCCGGCGATCCACTGGATACGGTTCGCAGTCAGGCCTTCGCGCAGCGCCTTGATGATCGGGATGCCGCCGGCAACCGCGGCTTCGAACGCGACCATCACGCCCTTGTCCTGCGCCGCCTTGAAGATTTCATTGCCGTGCGTGGCGAGCAGGGCCTTGTTGGCGGTGACCACATGTTTGCCGTTGGCGATCGCCTTCATCACCAGTTCCTTGGCGATGCCGTAGCCGCCGATCAGCTCGATGACGATATCGATTTCGGGATTATCCACCACCAGGTTGGCATCGCTGACGACTTCGCACTCGCCGTTGGTCAGTTCCTTGGCGCGCGCGGTGTTCAGATCAGCCACCATGGCAATCTCGATTCGGCGGCCGGCACGGCGCGTAATCTCTTCCTGGTTACGCTTCAGAACGTTGAATGTGCCGGAACCGACGGTACCGATGCCTAACAAGCCTACTTTGATGGGTTTCATAGTCTTCAAAAATATAACGCTGCGGGAGTCCGGCAAGCGCCGGAACACGGAGGTACTTCAATGGTGAAACTTACGCCGCGATCGCGTGGCGCTTGCGATAACCTTCGAGGAAACGCGCGATGCGTCCGATGGCTTCCGTCAAGTCGTCCGAGTTCGGCAGGAACACGACGCGGAAGTGGTCCGGCGCAATCCAGTTGAAGCCGGTCCCCTGCACGATCAGGACGCGCTCTTCCGCCAGCAGTTCGTAGGCGAACTGCTGGTCATCCTTGATCGGATAAATCTTCGGGTCGAGCTTGGGGAACATGTAGAGCGCGGACTTCGGCTTGACGCAGCTCACGCCGGGAATGTCCGACAGGAGCTTGTGCGCCAGGTCACGCTGCTTGAGCAGCCGCCCGCCGGGGCCGACGAGGTCGTCGATGCTCTGATACCCGCCCAGCGCCGTCTGGATCGCATACTGTCCCGGCGCGTTCGCGCACAGGCGCATCGAAGCGAGCATGTTCAGCCCTTCGATGTAATCCTTCGCCGGCTTCTTGTCGCCCGACACCACCATCCAGCCCGAGCGGTAGCCGCACGAGCGGTAATTCTTCGACAGGCCGTTCAGGGTGATGAACAGCACGTCTTCAGCCAGCGATGCGATCGAGGTGTGCTTCTCGCCGTCGTACAGCGTCTTGTCGTAGATCTCGTCGGCAAAGACGATCAAATGATGCTGGCGTGCCACTTCCACGATCTGCTGCAGCAGCTCGACCGGGTACAGCGCGCCGGTGGGATTGTTCGGGTTGATGACGACGATGGCCTTGGTGTTCGGCGTGATCCTCTTCTTGATGTCGTCGATATCCGGCAACCAGCCGGACTCTTCGTCGCATACATAGTGAACCGGCTTCCCGCCGGATAGGCTGACTGCCGCCGTCCAGAGCGGATAGTCCGGTGCCGGCACCAGCACTTCGTCGCCGGTGTTGAGCAGTGCGTTCATGCCCATGACGATCAGTTCGGAGGCGCCGTTGCCGATGTAGATGTCCTCGATGGTCACGCCGGAAATCTTCTTTTCCTGCGTGTAATGCATGATCGCCTTGCGCGGTGCGAACATGCCCTTGGAATCCGTATAGCCGGCCGCATTTGGCATGTTACGGATCATGTCCTGCACGATCTCGTCGGGCGCATCGAAACCGAATACGGCGAGGTTGCCGATGTTCAGCTTGATGATCTTGTGGCCCTCGTCCTCCATCTGCTTCGCCTTCTCGAGGACGGGTCCGCGGATGTCGTAGCAGACGTCTGCCAGCTTCTTGGATTTCTGAATCGGTCGCACTGAAGCAATCCCTTGTAGTAAAAGCAAAAGTTGGGATGCAATGGTGCACCGCCAAAAATACCCATTTTGCCGAAAGCAAGTAGTTTTATCAATGCGGGCCGGGGAGTTTTAGCTCGGAAAACGCTACAATGCCCCATCTTTTTCCTCTAATTGTCGGAAATTCACGCCCATCGGCGTGTCTATTGCGTCATGAAGCTCCACACCACTTCCACACAGCATTACCAGACTGTCACCGGCTATGACGAGACCGGGGTCGAAATCAACGCGGTCCGGTTTTCGTACAGCCTGCTCGTCCAACCCGAAGCGGCGCCGGTTGCATGGCCGCCGCGCTCCTTCGACGAACTGACGGCGGAACACTTTGCGCAAATCGGCGCCGTATCGCCGGACGTCGTCATCCTCGGCACCGGCGCCAGACAGCGTTTCGTGCACCCGCGCCTGGTCACCGCGCTGACTGCACGGCACATCGGCGTCGAGTGCATGGACAGCCAGGCTGCCTGCCGCACCTACAACATCCTGATGGCGGAAGGCCGGAAGGTCGTGCTCGCACTGATCTTCGAAGGACCGCCAGCTGGCGCCTGAAGCCGCGATCAAGGTTCCCAAGCAGATGAACATTCGCTAACATCGCGGATGCGCCGCACAATGCCGCGGACGAAACAACAATAACCTCGCCACAAGCGACAACCCATATGGACCAGGAGAAGAGCGTGGCCGAAAGCCCATCTGCATTGAATTTGATCGTTCCCGAGTTTTCCGCTGCGATGACCGGCAACCAGACCTTCAGGTTGTCCGACTACAAGGGGAAGACGATCGTCCTGTACTTCTACCCGAAAGACAACACGCCGGGCTGCACCACCGAAGGGATGCAGTTCCGCGATCTGCATCCGCAGTTCCAGGCTGCAAATGCCGAGATCTTCGGCGTAAGCCGCGACAGCATCCGCTCCCACGAAGGCTTCAAGGCCAAGTTGGAAATGCCCTTCGAACTGATCTCGGACCCGGATGAAACCCTGTGCGTCATGTTCAATGTGATGAAAATGAAAAACATGTACGGCAAGCAGGTGCGCGGTGTTGAACGCAGTACATTTATCATTGACGGCACCGGGAAATTGGTGAAAGAATGGCGTGGAGTAAAGGTACCTGGGCACGTAGATGAAGTGCTCGAGTTCGTGAAGGCTCTCGCGTAACACCCTGAACCCATTGAATTTGAAAGAATTTCCTTACCGAAGGCCGTTTGTGGAAGAGGCGCCGAGCCTCCCCCTCAAACGGCCTTTTTGCTTCTGCAATTCCCTCCCCCTCCCCGTTGTCCAACCTTCCAACCTCTGTTTGCACCCCGCGCGTAGTCCATTCAACACATTTCTAGATTGAGGTACTGATGCCACTGCCCAAATTGCCGACCAAGCCAGCAACAATGCTCTCAACCCAAGACTATCCGAAGGTAGAGAAAGGAAAACCGGCAAAACCTGTGATGACCCTCGTAGAAACCGCAGCCCCCGCTGCAGAGGCACCACAGGCACGCGCAAAAACGGAAAAAGCACCGGCGGCACCCGCTGCGAAGCGTAGCGCCAAACCGAAGGCAGTCGAGACCCTGATCAAGTCCAGCGCCAGCCGCATCGGCGACAAGATGGGCGTGACCAAGATGTTCGTGCTGGACACGAACGTGCTGATGCACGATCCGACTTCGCTGTTCCGCTTCGACGAACACGATGTCTACCTGCCGATGATGACGCTGGAGGAACTGGACAACCACAAGAAGGGCATGTCCGAAGTGGCGCGCAACGCACGCCAGGTATCGCGCTCGCTCGACGCGCTCGTTGCCGGCATCGAGGAACACGCGATCGAGGAAGGCATTCCGCTTTCAAAGCTGGGCAACAAGGATGCCAAGGGCAGGCTGTTCTTCCAGACCAGGCTGGAGATCGGCGAACTTCCCGAAGGCCTGCCGATCGGCAAGGCGGACAACCAGATCCTGGGTGTCGTCCGCGCACTCGAAGTGCAGTACCCCGGCCGCCCCATCGTGCTGGTGTCCAAGGACATCAACATGCGCATCAAGGCCCGCGCGTTGGGCCTGCCGGCGGAAGAGTACTTCAACGACCATGTGCTGGAAGATACCGACCTGCTCTACTCCGGCATCCTCCAGCTGTCCGACGACTTCTGGAACAAGCATGCAAAGGGCATGGAGTCCTGGCAGGAAAACAAGCACGGTACCGGTTACACGTTCTACCGCCTGACCGGACCGATGGTGCCCAGCTTCCTGGTCAACCAGTTTGTCTTCATGGAGCCGAGCACCGGCGAGGCGCCGTTCTACGGACAAGTCAAGGAAATCAACGGCAGGACCGCCGTCATCCAGACCCTGCGCGACTACACCCACGGCAAGAACAGCGTCTGGGGCATTACCGCGCGCAACCGGGAGCAGAATTTCGCCCTCAACCTCCTGATGAACCCCGAGTGCGACTTCGTCACCCTGCTCGGCCAGGCGGGCACCGGCAAGACGCTGCTGGCACTTGCGGCCGGACTTGCGCAAGTCCTGGAGACCAAGCTCTACAACGAGATCATCGTCACCCGGGTCACGGTTCCGGTCGGCGAAGACATCGGCTTCCTGCCCGGCACGGAGGAGGAAAAGATGTCGCCGTGGATGGGTGCATTCGACGATAACCTCGAAGTGCTGAACAAGTCGGACAACGACGCCGGCGAATGGGGCCGCGCGGCCACCCAAGACCTGATCCGCTCGCGCATCAAGATCAAGTCGCTCAACTTCATGCGCGGCCGGACCTTCGTCAACAAGTTCCTGATCATCGACGAGGCGCAGAACCTGACGCCAAAGCAGATCAAGACCCTTGTCACGCGCGCGGGCCCGGGCACCAAGATCATCTGCCTCGGCAATATCGCGCAGATCGATACGCCTTACCTGACCGAAGGTTCGAGCGGTCTGACCTACGTCGTCGATCGATTCAAGGGATGGAACCACAGCGGGCACGTCACGCTCGCGCGCGGCGAACGTTCCCGCCTCGCCGACCACGCCAGCGACGTTCTCTGATCGGTCCTCGGCAAATAAAAAAGCCTGCATGGAAATGCAGGCTTTTTTTTGTTGGAGCGCGGATCGCTTACAGAATCTTTGTGCCGATCCACCAGGCGATCGCGGCGACGAAGGCCGAGGCCGGGATCGTGAAAATCCATGCCCAGACGATGTTGCCGGCAACGCCCCAGCGCACGGCGGACATCTTCTTCGCCGAGCCAACCCCGACGATGGCGCCGGTAATCGTATGGGTGGTCGACACCGGGATGCCGAGACCGGTTGCGAGGAACAGCGTGATCGCTCCGCCGGTTTCCGCGCAAAAGCCGCCAACCGGTTTCAGCTTGGTGATCTTCTGCCCCATCGTCTTGACGATGCGCCAGCCGCCGAACAGAGTGCCGAGGCCGATTGCCGCGTAGCAGCTGATGATGACCCAGCTCGGGAGCGGGTCCTTGGACGTCGAATGCCCGGCAGCGATCAGGAGCATCCAGATGATGCCCATCGTCTTTTGCGCGTCATTGCCGCCGTGGCCGAGGCTGTACAGCGATGCAGACACGAGCTGCATGCGACGGAACCACTTGTCCACGCGCCGCGGAGTCGTTCTGACAAACAGCCACGACACGATGACCATCAGGATCGAGCCGAACACGAAGCCGAGCAACGGCGACAGCAGGATGAAGGAAATGGTCTTGATCAGGCCGCCGGAGATCAGCGCGCCGGTGCCCGCCTTGGCGACTGCGGCGCCGACCAGGCCGCCGATCAGCGCGTGCGAGGACGAGGACGGAATGCCGTAATACCAGGTCAGGACGTTCCAGAATATCGCCCCGACAAGCGCACCGAACACGACGTAGTGGTCGACGACAATGGGTTCGATCGTTCCCTTGCCCACCGTGCTCGCGACCTTGAGCTGGAAGAAAAAGATCGCCACCACGTTGAAGAATGCCGCCATCGCCACCGCGTGCTGCGGCTTCAGGACGCCGGTCGATACGACGGTCGCAATCGCATTCGCGGCATCATGAAAACCGTTCATGAAGTCGAAGAGCAACGCCAGCGCGATCAGGAAGGCAAGGGTATAAATGCTAATTTCAAGGGTTTGCATGAGTTCTTGTTTTCGTCTGTTTGGGTAGCCGGCACGTCGCGCCGCGCGGCGGCGGCACTTCAGCACGAAGCGACCGGAAGGAGGGCACCCTGCCCTCCGCAGCCGCGCCCGGGCATGTCACTGCTCAGGCGTTCTCAACAATAATGCCCTCGATGATATTGGCGACATCCTCGCAGCGGTCAGTCACGGTTTCGAGGATTTCGTAGATTGCCTTCAGCTTGATCAGGTTGCGCACGTCCGGCTCGTCGCGGAACAGCTTGGACATGGCGGCGCGCATCACATGGTCGGCATCGGACTCGAGGCGGTCGATCTCTTCGCAGACCGAAAGGATCTGGCCGGAATTGTCCATGCTGTGCAGCATGCCGACTGCCGTCTTCACTTTTTCGGTGCAGGCCAGGCACAGCTCGGCCAGCCGCTTCGCTTCCGGCGTGACCGCCTTGATGTCGTACAGGGAGATCGTCTGGCCGGCGTCTTCCAGCAGGTCCAGGATGTCGTCCATGCGAGTGATCAGCTTGTGGATGTCATCACGGTCGAGCGGGGTGATGAACGTCTTGTGCAGCATATCGAGGGTTTCGTAGGTCACCTTGTCGGCCTGCTTTTCGATGCTCTCGATCGCGTGCACGCGGTTCTCCAGGTCATCGAAATTGGTCATCAGCGCGACCATTTCCTTGGCGCCCTTGACGCACAGCTCCCCATGCTGCACGAACAGGTCAAAGAACTTGCCCTCGTTGGGCATCAATCGTCCAAACATATTTGCACTCTCTTAAAGTTGAAGCGTTAATTCGTTTTCAGTTCTTACGTCAACTGCATATCGTCCGTCGCCGGGACGACAGCCTGCCCTTACTCGTTGTCGAAGATCGCGTTGCCGCCGGTGTAATTGTCGAACTTCGTGTACTCGCCCAGGAACGTCAGCCGCACCGCTCCGATCGGGCCGTTACGCTGCTTGCCGATAATGATTTCGGCGGTTCCCTTGTCCGGGGAATCCGGGTTGTAGACCTGGTCGCGGTAGATGAACAGGATCACGTCGGCATCCTGTTCGATAGCGCCGGATTCGCGCAAGTCGGACATCACGGGACGCTTGTTGGGACGCTGTTCGAGCGAGCGGTTCAGCTGAGACAGCGCAATCACGGGACAGTTGAGTTCTTTGGCAATACCCTTCAGGCTTCGCGAAATTTCGGAAATTTCCGTGGCGCGATTTTCCCCGCCGCCGCCATTGCCGGACATGAGCTGCAAGTAGTCGACGATGATCAGGCCAAGGCGTCCGCACTGCCGGGAGAGGCGCCTTGCCCGCGCGCGCAATTCGATCGGACTCAGGGCGGGGGTCTCGTCGATATACAGTTGCGCCTCGTTCATCTTTTGGATGGCGTGGGTCAGACGCGGCCAGTCGTCGTCGTTCAGCTTGCCGACGCGCAGGCGGCTCTGGTCGAGACGGCCGACCGAGCCCAGCATACGCATGGCGAGCTGGGCGCCGCCCATTTCCATCGAAAACACGGCAACCGGAAGGCCGCTGTCGATGGCGACGTTCTCGCCGATGTTCAGCGAAAAAGCGGTCTTGCCCATCGACGGGCGTCCGGCCACGATGATGAGGTCGCCGGGCTGCAGGCCGGAGGTCATGCGATCCAGATCGATGAAGCCCGTCGGCACACCGGTGATGTCGTTCTGGTTGTCGCGGTTGTAGAGCTCATCGATGCGCTCCACCACCTGCGTCAGCAGGGGCTGAATGGCGACCCAGCCCTGGGCGCCGCGGGCGCCCTCTTCGGCGATGGCGAAGATCTTCGATTCGGCCTCGTCGAGCAGCTGCTTGACTTCCTTGCCCTGCGGGTTGAAAGCCTGGCCGGAGATCTCATCGGATACCGTGATGAGCTTGCGGAGCACGCCGCGCTCGCGGACGATTTCAGCGTAGCGGCGGATGTTGGCGGCCGAAGGCGTGTTCTGCGCAAGCGCATTCAGATAGGTCAGGCCGCCGGCCTCTTCCGCCTTGCCGCTCGTGGTCATCGCTTCGTACACGGTGATCACGTCGGCCGGTTTGGAACTGTTGATCAGCTTGACGATGTGCTGAAAGATGATGCGGTGATCGTACCGATAGAAATCGTCTTCGCCGATGAAGTCGGCAATGCGGTCCCACGCAGCGTTATCGAGCAGCAGGCCGCCGAGTACGGATTGCTCCGCTTCAATGGAATGCGGCGGAACGCGGAGGGCTTCAATTTGCGGATCGGCGCGGTTATTCATGGCGCGCATTATACCCGTTTAAGCTTTTGATTTTTGACCAGAATCCGGCGCATACGCGCTTTATTTCTTCGCAAGGAATGCGAGATTTTGGCACTATTGAAACAAATGCGGCAGGCAACAAAAAAGGCCGGGATGTCCCGGCCTTCTTCAATTGCTGCGATCCGTCGATCAGGCTTGCTCGCCGAGCACGGAAACGGTGACATCGACGACGACGTCGGTGTGCAGAGCAACCGAGATCGTGTAGTCGCCAACCGTCTTCAGCGGCCCTTGCGGCATGCGGATCTGCGCCTTTTCAACGGCGAAACCTTGCTTGGTCACGGCTTCGGCGATGTCGGCGTTGGTCACGGAACCGAACAGACGGCCGTCCACACCGGCCTTCTGCGAAATCTGGACGGTCATGCCGTTCAGCTTCTCGCCTTGGCCCTGTGCTGCTGCCAGCTTCTCTGCCGCTGCCTTTTCCAGTTCGGCGCGCTTGGCTTCGAACTCGGCTACGGCCGCATCAGTCGCACGGCGAGCCTTGCGCTGGGGGATCAGGAAGTTGCGAGCGTAACCGTCCTTGACCTTGACCACGTCACCGAGGTTGCCCAGGTTGACGACTTTTTCCAACAGAATGACTTGCATGTTTTTCTCCTATTCTTCGGTCGTCGATCAGGCGTTGTGCAGATCGGTGTACGGCAGCAACGCGAGGTAGCGGGCGCGCTTGATCGCGGTGTCAACCTGGCGCTGGTAGTGCGCCTTGGTGCCGGTCAGGCGGGCCGGCATGATCTTGCCGTTTTCCTGGACGAAGTCCTTCAGGGTGTCGACGTCCTTGTAGTCGACCTGTTCAACACCGGCCGCGGTGAAGCGGCAGAACTTCTTGCGCTTGAACAGCGGGTTCTGCTGCTGGCGCTTTTGCTTGAGCTTGCTCTTGTCGAATTTTTTACCGAATGCCATGGTTGGCTCCTGTATCTAGTGATCTGGTGTAATTGACTCGAAATCCGTAACGTGGAACACGAGGCTTTTGCTGTTGCGGTTCTTGCGCGCCAGGAATCCCGTGAACAGAAACATTTCCCCGAGTGCAGCCTGATTGAACCTTCCGGAAATCTCGCCCGCGGCGACCGCGGCGATTTCCATCTCAACCTGGCGCGGGATGCTTGCTTCCACCTGATCCGACCGATGCTCCAGTCTTGCGGATACGACCGGGATGCCTGCCGGGGTGTAGCGCAATACGTCGCGCTCGGCAATGGCTGCAATCAGGCGAAGCTGGTTCACGCTCCTCGGCTGCTGCAATTACGACGCGGACGCCTCTGCACGTTGCGACTTGGCGGCGTCTTCCTTCTGCACAGCCTTCATCATCGGCGACGGAGTGGTCTCGGCCTTCTTCATCTTCACCGTGAGGTGGCGCAGGACGGCGTCGTTGAACTTGAAGCCGGTTTCGAGTTCGGCCAGGGTCTCGTTGTCGCACTCGATGTTCATGCAGACGTAATGTGCCTTGGCCAGTTTCTGGATCATGTATGCCAGTTGGCGGCGGCCCCAGTCTTCGACACGGTGAACCTTGCCGTTGCGGGCGGTGACGATGCCCTTGTAGCGTTCGATCATCGCGGGCACCTGCTCGCTCTGATCCGGATGGACGATAAATACGATTTCGTAATGACGCATGAATTCTCCTTTTGGACGGATTAAACAATCGCCCACCCCGGCGTCAAGACGGGTGTGGGAAGAGGAAAGCCCACGATGATAACCCGTCCGGCAAGAAAACTCAATGCTTTCAAGATCTTAAGGACGACCTGCCCATCCTCCCGCAAATTCCCGGCAAAATCCGCGCCCCGGGTCGCAAATAAAGCGGGTCAAACCCTTGCAATCGTACAAATCCTGTATAAAAATACAGGCTGTCTATACACACAGGGCTGGATATCCCCAGTCATTCGCGATGATCAAGCTGACCGCCCGCCAGGAACAGATCCTGAACCTGATCAAGGAAGCCATCGAAAACACCGGCTTCCCGCCCACCCGCGCCGAGATCGCCGCCGAACTCGGGTTCCGCTCAGCGAATGCAGCGGAAGAGCACCTGCAGGCGCTTGCGCGCAAGGGTGCGATCGAAATTTCACCCGGCACTTCGCGCGGAATCCGCCTCCGCGACATGGGCGGCGACGGTGCCGCGATGCGAGGTGCAGCGCGCCAGATGGCCTTGCCGCATCCCGGCCTGATGCAACTGAGCCTCCCTCTGGTCGGCCGCGTCGCGGCGGGTTCGCCCATCCTTGCGCAGGAACATATTGAAAGCACGTACTCGGTAGACCCGTCCCTGTTCTCGGCAAAGCCGGATTACCTGCTGAAGGTCCGCGGCCTGTCCATGCGCGACGTAGGCATCCTCGACGGTGACCTGCTGGCGGTGAAAAAGGCCGACTCCGCCAAGAATGGCCAGATCGTGGTGGCGCGCATCGGCGACGATGTCACGGTCAAACGCTATAGAAAGACCGACGGCGTCATCGAGCTCCTTCCCGAAAACCCGGACTTCGAGCCGATTGTGGTAGACGGGCGGGAAGACAACTTCGCCCTCGAGGGCCTGGCAGTCGGACTGCTGCGGGCCTGGGGCTGACCGCATCCGGGATTCGGCAACTGCACGCATGAGCGTATCGGTTGCCTGCCCCCAGCCTGTGCAATCAGCGTCGCCCGAGCTTGTCCATGATCTGGCGCGCGATTCCGCGGAGGATATTCACTTCTTCCGTCTCCAGCTGCGTGCGCGAGAAGAGGCGCTTCAGCCGGGGCATCAACTTCTTGGGATTGGCGGGATCAAGAAACTCGATTTCCACCAAGGCCTGCTCGAGGTGTGCATACATTCCTTCGACCTGGTCGAGGCTCGCCATGACGCCCTGGAAGCCCACCGGAGAGGCTGGCACCGACTCCCCCACCGCTGCCATCCGCGCCTCGTAGGCCAACAACTGCACCGCTTGCGCGAGGTTCAGCGACGAGTATGCGGGATTGGCGGGAATATTGATCAGCACGTTGCATTTCTCGATGATCTCGTTCGGCAGCCCATAGCGCTCACTTCCGAAAACCAGCGCCGCATTCAAGCTCTCGTCGGCCGCAAGTTGCGATGCCAGCGCACGCGGCGTCATGACAGGCGGCGAAAATTCCCGCAGCCTGGCACTCAGCGCAGCCGCGAAGTTGCAGCCCTCCAGCGCCTCCTCGATGGAGCCGACAATACGCGCCGACGCGAGTACATCCAGCGCACCGCTGGCGAAGGCAACGGCTTCTTCATGCGTCGCGGCATCGGGATAGCGTGGATTGACCAGCACAAGTTGTGAAAATCCCATTGTTTTCATGGCGCGCGCGGTAGCGCCGATATTCCCGGGATGACTGGTTCCGACCAGCACGAAGCGCATGCGGCCGAAAAGAGAATTACTGATTTGGGGCTGGTTCATTTAAAATAGCGGCATTCTGCGCACTTTGGCCTGGCCGATTGTTGCGCATCGCTCATTAATCTTGAATTCATGTGGTCCCGCGCGGTATGCGACGGTACCGCAATTTTAACGGAACCCCTATGCATCCCATGCTGAATACGGCGGTGAAGGCCGCGCGCCGCGCTGCGTCGATCATCAACCGCGCTTCATTCGACATCGACCGAGTGAAGGTCTCCACGAAGAGCCAGAACGATTTCGTCACCGAAGTCGACCAGGCCGCCGAGCAGGCGATCATCGAAGTCCTCCGGACCGCATACCCCGACCACGGGATCCTCGCCGAAGAATCCGGCAATTCCCCCAACCTGACCGCAGAAACCGAAAACGTCTGGATCATCGATCCGCTGGACGGCACGACCAATTTCATCCATGGCTTTCCGCAGTACTGCGTCTCGATCGCCCTGCAACAGAAAGGCCAGATCACGCAGGCCGTGGTGTACGACCCGACCCGCAACGACCTCTTCACCGCGACCAAGGGCGCCGGCGCCTACCTGAACGAGAAGCGCATCCGCGTGAGCCGCCGCGACAAGATGGCCGAAGCGCTCATCGGCACCGGCTTCCCGTTCCGCGGCACGGACAGCCTGGACGAATACATGAAGATGTTCAAGGTCATGACCGAGAAATGCGCCGGCCTGCGCCGACCCGGCGCGGCCGCACTCGACCTCGCCTATGTCGCAGCCGGCCGCCTCGACGGCTTTTTCGAGAAGGGACTGCAACCCTGGGATGCGGCAGCCGGTTCCCTGCTCGTGTCGGAGGCCGGCGGCATCGTTGCGGACTTCAAGGGCGAGTCCGATTATCTGTACAAGGGCAAGGTCATCGCCGGCACGCCGAAGATCTTTGCACAGATGGTGAACCTGCTGTCGCCGTACGCCTGATCCATCCAGCTCCATCGCTCAATCCAGGGCGCCACAACAAGCTGCCCTGCCATCCTCTCTTGCCGGTCCGGCACACATGCCGGGCCGCAGGACAACAATAGAGTACACATGTCTTTTACCGAACTCGGACTATCCGATGAAATCGTCCGCGCCGTCGCCGAACAGGGCTACAGCGCGCCTACCCCAATCCAGTCACAGGCAATTCCGGCCGTGCTGCAAGGCGGCGACCTCCTCGCCGGCGCGCAGACCGGCACCGGAAAAACCGCCGGCTTCACGCTCCCCATCCTCCAGCGACTGAAAGGCGGAAAGCCTGCCGCGAAAGGCACGATCCGCGCGCTGATACTGACTCCCACCCGCGAACTCGCGGCACAAGTGGAAGAGAGCGTGCGCGTCTACGGCAAGTACCTGAAGCTGCGTTCGGCCGTGATCTTCGGCGGCGTCGGCATCAATCCCCAGATCGACCAGCTTCGCAAGGGCGTCGACATCCTCGTCGCTACGCCGGGCCGCCTGCTGGACCACGTGCAGCAAGGCACCGCCAATCTGTCCCAGATCGAGATCCTGGTCCTCGATGAAGCAGACCGCATGCTCGACATGGGCTTCATCCGCGACATTCGCCGCATCCTTGCGCTGCTTCCGCCGCGGCGCCAGAACCTGCTGTTCTCCGCCACCTTCTCCGACGAGATCAAGGAACTTGCCGACGGCCTGCTGAACTCGCCGGCGATGATCGAGGTTGCGCGCCGCAATTCGACTGCCGAGATGATCGCGCAGAAGATCCACCCGGTGGACCGCAACCGCAAGCATCAGCTGTTGAGCCACCTGGTCAAGACGCGCAACTGGACGCAGGTCCTGGTGTTTACCCGCACCAAGCACGGCGCCAACAAGCTGGTCGAGCAGCTCGGCAAGGAAGACATCAGCGCACTGGCAATCCACGGCAACAAGAGCCAGTCCGCGCGCACGCGCGCGCTGGCTGAGTTCAAGGATGGCACGCTGCAGGTCCTGGTTGCGACCGACATCGCAGCGCGCGGCATCGACATCGACCAGTTGCCCCACGTCGTGAACTACGACCTGCCGAACGTGCCCGAAGACTACGTGCACCGTATCGGCCGCACCGGCCGTGCCGGCGCCAGCGGCGAAGCCGTGTCCCTGGTCTGCGTGGATGAGCACGACATGCTCAAGGGGATCGAAAAGCTGATCAAACGCAGCCTGCCGCGGGAAGTCATCCCCGGCTTCGAACCCGATCCGAACGCAGTGCCGCAGCCGATCCAGCTGCGCAGCGGGAATGGCGGCGGAGGCCGCCAGCGTGCTCCACAACGCGCGCCCGGCAAGTCCGCCAAGCCCGTCAAGCCGGAAACTACCGCGGCTCGCCCGGCTCCGGCCGGGAAGCCGGCGCAGCCGAAGCGTCCCGCCGCCAAGCTCCTCGGCGGCGGCAAGACAGCGTCGAACCGCAATCGCGGTAGCCAGTAACGCTGCATCCCCTATCGACGCGGCAAAGCGGATTTGCTGCGTCGATCCCCCGTCCTTTCAGTCCCATTCCCCATTAAAATGTCGGATTGCGCCCGAGGCGCATGCATGGCACAAGAAAGACTGGAATGGCATTGAAACCTGCACTGAAACCGGATAACGATACACCGCCGCCCGGGCTGGACTCCCTGCTCGAAAAGCACACTCCCATGATGCAGCAATACCTGCGCATCAAGGCCAACTATCCGGACATGCTGGTGTTCTACCGCATGGGCGATTTCTACGAGCTGTTCTTCGATGATGCCGAAAAGTCGGCTCGCCTGCTCGGCATCACTCTCACCCAACGCGGCGCATCGAACGGCAATCCGATCAAGATGGCCGGCGTGCCCTTCCATTCCGTCGAGCAGTATCTCGGCAAGCTGGTCAAGCTGGGCGAGTCGGTGGCGATCTGCGAACAGATCGGCGATCCGGCGACCAGCAAGGGCCCGGTGGAACGCAAGGTGGTGCGCGTGATCACACCCGGCACACTGACTGACGCCGACCTGCTGCCTGAAAAATCCGAACGCCCGCTACTCGCGCTGCACGTCGTCACGCAGCGCAAGACCACGATCGCAGGCCTCGCCTGGCTGTCGATGGCAAGCGGCGCGCTGCGCTTGATGGAATTCAGCGCCGACGCGCGAACCTTCGATGCGCGCCTGAAACAAGAACTGGAACGGATCGCACCGGCCGAAATCCTCGTGACCGACAGCACGGAATCGCTGACGCAGAATGGGACGGCGGGAAAGTTCACCAGCGTGCCCGACTGGCACTTCGACATCAACGCCGGGCAGAAGTCTCTGCTCGATCAGCTGGCCGTCGCGACGTTAAGCGGCTTCGGCGCCGACGGCTTGAGCGCCGCAGTCGGCGCCGCCGGCGCGTTGCTGCGCTATGCGCAGTCCACGCAGGGGCGCGGGCTGCAGCATGTGCGCATGCTGACGGTCGAGTCGGAAAATGAATTCATCGGTCTGGATGCCGCCACGCGCCGCAACCTCGAACTGACCGAAACCCTGCGCGGGCAGGAAGGCAACGCATCCGCCCCCACCCTTTTCTCCCAGCTCGACCACTGCCGCACCGCGATGGGTTCGCGCCTGCTGCGCCACTGGCTGCATCACGCGCGCCGCGACCAGGAAATCGCCCGCGCACGGCATGCGGCGCTCAACGCGCTCATGCGCGCGGATGCCTCGTCCGGCCTGTCGGCAACCCTTGCCGCCGTGCCGGATATCGAGCGCATCACCACGCGCATCGCCCTGCTTTCGGCCAGGCCGCGCGACCTCGCCGGACTGCGCGGCGGTCTGCAGCAACTTCCCTCGCTGCGCGCTTACGTAGCGATGTGCAACAAGGATTCGGATGCGCCCCTGCTGCGCTCCATCCATGACGCGCTGGCCACGCCCGGCGAATGCCTCGAACTGCTGGAGCGCGGCATTGCGCTGGAACCGGCGGCGATGGTGCGCGACGGCGGCGTGATCGCACGCGGCTTCGATGCGGAACTCGATGAACTCCGCGCGCTGTCCGAAAACGCCGGTCAGTTCCTGGTCGAACTGGAGACGCGGGAACGCGCGCGCACCGGCATCGCCAACCTGCGCGTCGAGTACAACAAGGTGCACGGCTTCTACATCGAAGTCACGCACGGCCAGACGGACAAGGTGCCCGAAGACTATCGCCGCCGCCAGACGCTGAAGAACGCGGAGCGTTACATTACCCCTGAGCTGAAGGCCTTCGAGGACAAGGCGCTTTCCGCGCAGGAGCGCGCGCTCGCAAGGGAAAAGCATCTCTACGAAAAGCTGCTGAACGAGCTCGCGCCGCACATCGGCCTGCTGCAGTCGATCGCACACGCGCTTGCACAGCTCGACGTGCTCGTGGCGCTGGCCGACCACGCGCTGCGCAACAACTGGTGCGCGCCGCATCTCGTGCCGGAACCGACCATCCAGATCGAACAAGGCCGCCATCCTGTCGTCGAGAACCAGATCGAGCGTTTCATCGCCAATGACTGCAACCTCAACAGCGAACGGAAGCTCCTCCTCATCACCGGCCCCAACATGGGCGGCAAGTCCACCTACATGCGCCAGGTGGCCCTGATCACGCTGCTTGCCTATGTCGGCAGCTTCGTCCCGGCCTCCAGCGCCGTCATCGGGCCGATCGACCGGATTTTCACGCGCATCGGCGCCGCCGACGACCTCGCCGGCGGGCGTTCGACCTTCATGGTGGAGATGACGGAATCCGCGGCGATCCTGAACGGTGCGAGCGAACACAGCCTGGTACTGATGGACGAGGTCGGCCGCGGGACATCGACCTTCGACGGCCTCGCGTTGGCGTGGGCGATCGCGCGCCACCTGATCGAAACGACTCGCAGCTTCACCCTGTTCGCGACGCACTACTTCGAACTGACGCAACTGCCGGAAACGCATCCGACTGCAGCCAATGTTCACCTGTCTGCGGTCGAGCACAAGGACAGCATCGTCTTCCTCCATGCGGTGCAGGCGGGGCCGGCCTCGCAAAGCTACGGCCTGCAGGTGGCGCAGCTTGCGGGCGTGCCGCAGGCGGTGATCAAGGCGGCGCGCAAACATCTTGCCGCGCTCGAAGCGCAATCCGTCCAGCCGACGCCGCAGTTCGACCTCTTTGCCGCCCCGGCGGCCATTCCTGATGACCCGGATGAGGAAAGCCCGGATGCCTCCATGGCGACCGCGCTTGTCGAGGAACTTGCCGGGATCGATCCCGACGCCCTGTCGCCGCGCGAAGCGCTCGATGCCCTCTACCGCCTCAAGGCGCTGGTCGACAAGCAATGAATCGCATTGTGCTGCCTCTGCTGGCCCTGTGCCTGGCGGCGCTCCTGCCGGGCTCCGCGCACGCGGATTCCGATGCCTTCAGCTTTTCCGTCATCGCGCCGCCGCGTACCGCCGGCGACGAGGACAGGGCAATGCAGGCATCCATCGAAGAGACGGATGGGGATAATCTCGCCTTTGTGGTCACGCTAGGAATCAAACCGGCAAACGAGCCGTGCACGGACAAGGTGTATCTGCGGCAGAAATCCTTGCTGGACAGTGCAAGGAACGGCTTGATCGTGTCCCTCGCCGCGAGCGACTGGGCGCGGTGCCAGGCGGAATCCCCCAGATCGTCAGGATTCGGACGTCTGGCGCGGCTGCGCGACCTGTTGTTCGCCGACGATTTCACGCTCGGCGCGAGCCGCCTCCCCGTTACCCGGCAATCCTTGATCGCCAAGTTCCGCAACTTTCCGGAGAATGCGCGCTGGGAAGTCGGCGGCGTCATGTTCGCCACTATCAACCTCCCGTCCAATAACAATAACTACCTTGTCGACGCGGGAAGAAACAGCGAGTTCGAGGACAGACTGGTCGCCAACCGGGACTGGCTGAATCGTGTCTTTACCTTCGCTCAGCGGGAAAAAGCTGCCGGCGTCGTGCTGTTCAGCGACAGCAATCCGCTGGCGGCTGCGCGGCCAGGGCAGCGCGACGGCTTCGCAGAAACCAGGAGGCTGCTTGTCGGCCTTGCCGGGAAATTCCCGGGAAAAATCCTCGTGGTCCATGGAACAGCCGCGGGGGCAACGCGGTCCGGAGTCATTTCATGGCGAGGAAACGTCGGAGAGCTCGCCGTTGCGCCGGGCTGGACGAAGGTCAAGGCGGACACCCGGCAAAGCCGGCTGTTCGCAGTCGAAGCACGTGCGGCGCGCGAGCCGGAAGGTCAACGCTAGCGCGGATGTGCATGCCCGCGCCAGCGTCTCTATGTAGTTCTGACCGGTGTTTGTAATACCTTCACGGAACGGTCAGTGCAGCGGGTAGCTGCGGAAATGATCGCCGTCCTCGCCCTCGGTGCCGTCCTGCTGGTGATGATGGTGATGGCCGTCCGCGCCGTGCACGTGCTGGTGCGCCACCTCTTCGTCGGTTGCGGTCCGGACCCCGGCGACATTGAGCGTGAATCGCAGGGCCATGCCGGCCAACGGATGGTTGCCGTCCAGGACCACCTGGTCATCCGCGATGTCGGTCACCGTGAAGATGATGGAATCGTCGGCGCCTTCGGCATCGTCCGGCGTGCCTTCGAACTGCATGCCGATCTCGACCGGCTCCGGCAGGCGGTTGCGCGGTTCGATCTTGATCAGGTTCGGATCGTATTCGCCGAACGCATCGTCCGGCTCGACCTGGATCGTGGTCTCGAACCCGACATCCCTGCCCTCGAGCGCCTCCTCGATCTTCGGCAACGTATTCTCATAGCCGCCATGCAGGTACACCATCGGATCGCGGCTTTCTTCGATCAGATTGCCTTGCGCGTCCGAAAGCTTGTAGTGGACTGTCACCACTGTATTCTTGGCGATCTTCATGAGCCGTCCTTTCGTGTCAACATTTCAGGATTATACTCGCCCCTGCCGCCGGACCTTGCGCCGCGACAGATTTTCCGATTACAGTCCCGACGCGCCGCTGGCCAATCAGCAATACGCATGCCCATCCAACGACCATAATGAAAAAGCTCACCCTCCTCGGCGGTCTCACGACCCAGCAATTTCTCCGCGACTACTGGCACAAAAAGCCCCTCCTCATCCGCCAGGCCATACCGCAGTTCAAGCCTCTGCTCACGCGGGAAGAACTTGCCGCAATGGCTGCGCGCGACGATGTGGAATCGCGCCTCGTCACACACTTCGGCGCGCGCTGGCAACTGAAGAAAGGTCCCTTCGACCAATTGCCCCCTTTCAGCAAGAAGGCATGGACGACATTGATCCAGGGCGTCAACCTTCACCACGACGGCGCCGATGCGTTGATGCAGCAATTCCGGTTCCTGCCCGATGCGCGGCTGGACGACCTGATGATCAGCTATGCGACAGACACCGGTGGTGTCGGTCCCCATTTCGATGCCTACGATGTGTTCCTTCTGCAGGCACATGGAAAGCGTTTGTGGCGGATCGGACCGCAGACGGACATGACGCTGGTCGAAGGCCTTCCCGTCAAGATCCTGAAAAACTTCAAGCCCGAGCAGGAAATGGTGCTTGAGCCCGGCGACATGCTCTACCTGCCGCCCCACTATGCCCACGACGGCATCGCCGTCGGCGAGTGCATGACCTACTCGATCGGATTCCGCACGCCTTCCTTCCAGGAACTCGGCGAAGGCTTCCTCCAATACCTGACCGAAAGCGTCGAACTCGACGGCCACTACGCGGACCCCGACCTTGCGCCGACCTCGAAACCAGCGGAAATCGGCAGCGACATGATCACCCGTGTCGCCACTGCGATTCGCAAGATCCGGTTCGCCGACGACGACATCGCCATCTTCCTCGGCGAATACCTGTCGGAACCCAAGCCCAGCGTCTTCTTCGATGCTCCCGTCCGTTCCACATCCCTGCCCCGCTTCCTCGAGCGGGCAGAAAAGCGCGGAGTGAAACTGGCACGAAAGACACGGATGCTGTATCGGGGAAGACATGTGTTCATCAACGGCGATTCTTTCGTCGCCGCAAGCGCGGACCGTCGTGCACTGGTCAAGCTGGCGGACAGGCGCGGGCTTGACCCCGAGGATATCAAGGCGGCAAGCGAGGACGTGCGGGAAGCCTTGCATGCATGGCACGAAGACGGCTGGATCGTCCTTCAGTAAACGGCATCAAGCGGGATGTTGCTTTTGCTTACAAATTCCTTACGGAAAAGAAAAGCGCTGCCGACTCGATGAAAAAAAACCCGCTATAATTGTCGATTAGGAAGTTTTCGACGTACCGCAATGCAACACGATACGGGGTCGAAGACGCCTAAAGAGCGATAATTACCGGTAATTATTCATCGCATAATTTTTTATAATAAATTTGTAAAGGGAAACCATGAAAAAGACTCTGTTGATCGCATCCCTGCTGGCTGTTGCTCTGGCTGCCTGCGGCAAGAAGGAAGAAGCTGCTGCTCCGGCACCGGCTGCTGCTCCGGCTGCTTCCGCACCGGCTGACGCTGCTGCTGCTCCGGCTGCTTCCGCACCGGCTGCTGACGCTGCTGCTGCTCCGGCTGCTGCTGCTCCGGCTGACGCTGCTGCTGCTCCGGCCGCTGCTGCTCCGGCTGCTTCCGCACCGGCTGACGCTGCTGCTCCGGCTGCTGCTGCTCCGGCTGCATCCAAGTAATCTCCGATTACTGCACAAAAAAGCCGACCATCCGGTCGGCTTTTTTTATTGCCTCATCGCTGCTCGCAGCCCCCTATTCCTGCAGCGTGATCCAGTCAAATCCCTCTTCCTGGCACGCGATCATCACCTCGATCCCGCTTCCGGCCGTGACGCCGAGCAGCGCCTGCCGCGCAAGCTCCGGCGTGTTGTTCTGCTGGCTCAAATGCGCCCCCACCACCATCCTTAGCCGCGACTTGTCCAGCGCAGCAAGTATCTCCGCCGTCGTATCGTTGGACAGATGACCGAAAGCCCCGCCGATGCGCTGCTTCAGCGAGTACGGATAGGACGAGTTGACCAGCATCTGCCGGTCATGATTGCACTCCAGCACCAGCGCGTCGCAACCACCGAGCGCAGCGACCAGATGCGGCGTGGATTGACCGGCATCCGTCAGCACGCCGAGACGGTATCGGCCGTCGTTCGCCACATACTGGACCGGCTCGCGCGCGTCATGTGGCACCGTGTAAGGAATGAGTTCGAGATCCCGGATGGCGAGCCGGTCGCCGTCGCGGCAGAAATGCACGATGACGCCGTCGCATTGCTTCTGGACAGCCTGATAGGTGCCAAAGCTCAGCCAGACGGGAATGCGATGTCTGCGGGCAAACTTGAAGACGCCGCCCACGTGATCCTGGTGTTCATGGGTGACGACGATGCCGGCAAGGTCCGAGGGCGCCAGGCCCTTGGACTGCAGGCGGCGCTCGGTTTCGCGGATGGGGAATCCGCAATCCAGCATGACGGTGGTGCTTGTCGTGCCGGATGCGGAAGAAATCAGAAGCGCGTTTCCTTCACTGCCGCTTCCAAGGCTTGCAAATTTCAATACGTGACTTACTTGAGTTGCTCGTTCAGGAGCGACAGGATCCTGTCCGCGGTCTGCGACGAATCCGGCCGGCCCTCATTGTTCAGCACCGCGACCTGGCTTGCACCGCCCGTTGCCTTCACCGAAATACGGAAACGCTGGGCCGATTTGGCACTGTCATCGGAACCGAAGGAGAACATGCGCGAGAGGATGCCCTTCTCGGATGCCTTCTTCTGGTCGGCATCCGGGTCGACGTAGCGCACGAAGTAGAGGCCTTGCGCGCGGTCGCGGTCTTCCACGGTGAAACCGACACGATCCAGTGCGAGGCCGACACGGCGCCATGCGCGGTCGAATCCTTCGTCCACTTCCACGTAGCCGCCGCTGGTGCCCTTGACCAGTTTCGCGCGGGACGCTTGCGGGCCGACACTGGCCACGGTTGTCCTTGCCTGCGTCGTTTCGGCACCGAGGCGGGTCATCAGGCGCGTCAGGAATTCGGCCTCGAGCTCCGGATCGGACTGGCGCGGCGTCCACATCGTGCTGTCCTTCTGCTGGCCGACGAGCACTTCCTGCATGCCGCGATGGCTGATGTAGATTTCCGTCGTGCCGTCCGCGGCGCGCTCCAGGCGGGTGCGGAACTTGTCGCGCTCGCCGGTGGAGTACAGAGAGTCCAGCGCCTTGCCGATGGCATTGCGGATGAAGTCCTGCGGAATCTTGGCGCGGTTCTCGGCCCAGTCGGTTTCCATCACGCCGGCCTGCGGAACTTCGTAGCTGATCAGGAAGCCGGACTCCTGCCAGAAGTCCTTCACTGCGGGCCAGAGCGCGTCAGGCGCCTGCTTGACCACCAGCCAGCGCTGGTTGCCGGCTCGCTCGATGCGCATGTCCGGCGTGGCGCTTACCGCCACCGCGGCGGTGGGCGACGTAGGCCGCATCACTTGCTGCTGGTTGTAGGCCGATGCCGTCGCCGTGCCGCGGTTTGCCTCGGGAATGGCGTAACGGTTTTCGCGCTGCAATTGGGTTAGATCCGGCGGCACCTCCAGCGACGGCGCCTTCCCGGCGCTCTTGTACTCGACGCGGTCCGGCTCCAGCACCGATCCAATTGTGCTGCAGCCTGCAAGGCCGGCCAGCGCCAGCCCGAAAATGATTCCGCGGTTTGCGATACGAGTGTGCTTTCGAATTGTCATGATGCTGAATGAGGTGAAGTCTGCGTGACTGCCGGGCCAAATGCGGCGCTTATTGTAATACACCCGATTCGCGCAAGGCCGCGCGCACGGTCTCGTGATAGGCCTCGCCCAGCGGCGCCAGCGGCAGGCGGAGACCCGGCGGGATCAGTCCCATCTGGGTCATCGCCCACTTCACGGGTACGGGATTGGGTTCCACGAACAGCTTGTTATGCAGGGGCAGCAGCTTGTTGTTGATGGCAACCGCCTCGGTGACCTTGCCGGCCATCGCCGCGGCACAGAGCTCGTGCATGCCGCGCGGCGCAATGTTCGCCGTCACGGAAATGTTGCCCTTCGCGCCGCAGAACATGAGGGCCATCGCCGTCGCGTCATCGCCGGAATAGACGGCGAATGACTTCGGGGCAAGGCGGATCAGGTCGCTGCCGCGGGCGATATTGCCGGTCGCATCCTTCACGCCCACGATGCCGGGCACCTGCGCCAGGCGCAGGATGGTTTCATTGGCCATGTCGGCCACGGTACGGCCGGGTACGTTGTAGAGGATCGCGGGCAGGTCGACGGACTCGGCGATCTTCCTGAAGTGCTGGTACATGCCTTCCTGCGTCGGGCGGTTGTAGTACGGGACCACCAGCAGGGAGGCGTCGGCGCCGACGCTCTTGGCATACTGTGTCAGTTCGATTGCTTCCGTGGTCGAATTGCCGCCGGTGCCCGCGATGACGGGGATGCGTTTGGCGGTGTGCTCCACCGCGATCTTGATCAGCTCGCAATGTTCTTCGACCGAGACCGTCGGCGATTCACCGGTGGTACCGACGATGACAATGCCGTCGGTTCCTTCGGCGATGTGCCAGTCGATCAGTTTGCGCAGTCCCGGCAGGTCGAGACTGCCGTCTGCATGCATGGGAGTGACAATGGCGACGATGCTGCCCTGAATCATGATGTTATTGGGTAAAGATATAAAAGGTTGATTGTAGCGGATAGCCTGCTCCCGTGGGGCAATACGGGGTGAAATCGGCTTCAGGCCAGCCTGCGGCGCGCCGGCTCCGATGCCCCGGCAGACTTGATGGCACAGATACGCTGGACCATCGCAGGCCTCGGTATTTCAACGTATCCATCCTCGAATGCGATGACACGTAGTGCATCGTCGCGCATGGCCAGTTCGATCAGTTCGCCCTCGCGCAGCAGGAAGGCCGGGTTGGACGGCTTGCCAAATTGCTCATTTCCGGCGGCGAAGGTTTCATAGATCAACAGGCCGTCGGGCGCAAGGCTCAGGAAGAGATGCGGAAAGAGCGGACGGTGCAGGTAGTTGGTGACCACAATGCCGGCGAATCTGCCCTCTTCGTAGGGCCATGCCATGCCCTCGGTTTCCAGGTCTCGCTGCTCGGTCACGATGCCGGGGCCGGAGGCCAGCGCGAGTGCGCCGGCATCCCGGTCGACCGCCAGCACCGCATGTCCCTGCTGCGCCAGCAGGCGCGCGTGGCGCCCGCCGCCGCACGCGAGGTCGAGCACTTCGCCCGCGGGGATCAGCGGGAGAAAGCGGGCGACCCAGGGCGACGGCGTGTCGGAGGCAAGATGGGAAGACACAGCAGCGCCTGCGCTCAGTCGTAGCCGAGACCCATTGCATCGCGCACGTCGCGCATCGTTTCCTGCGCGAGCTTGCGTGCCTTGTCGCAGCCGTCGGCCACGATGGCGCGTACCAGCGACGGATCGTCGAGGTATTTCTGCGCGCGTTCGCGCATCGGCTCCTGTTCCTTGAGGATTGCATCGACAACCGGCTGCTTGCACTCGAGACAGCCGATGCCGGCCGACCTGCAGCCCTTCATCACCCAATCCTTGGTCTGTTCGTCGGAGTACACCTGGTGCAGCTGCCACACCGGGCATTTCAAGGGGTCGCCCGGATCGGTGCGGCGCACGCGTGCCGGGTCGGTCGGCATGGTGCGGACTTTCTTGGTCACCGATTCCTTGTCCTCGCGCAGCGTGATCGTGTTGCCGTAACTCTTGGACATCTTCTGCCCGTCGAGGCCGGGCAGGCGCGATGCCTCGGTCAGCTTGGCCTGCGGCTCGACCAGGATGATCTTGCGGCTGCCTTCCAGATAGCCGAACAGGCGCTCGCGGTCGATCATCGACAGGTTCTGCGTTTCGTCGAGCATGGCCTTCGCCTGCTCGAGTGCATCGGCATTACCCTGCTCCTGGTAGGCGGTACGCAGCTCGGTGTACATGCGCGCGCGCTTGCTGCCGAGCTTCTTGATCGCTTCCTGCGCCTTTTCCTCGAAGCCCTTTTCCTTGCCGTACAGGTGGTTAAACCGGCGCGCGAGTTCACGCATCATTTCGATGTGCGGCACCTGGTCTTCACCCACCGGCACCATGCTGGCGCGGTAGATCAGCACGTCCGCCGCCTGCAGCAGCGGGTAGCCGAGGAAGCCGTAGGTGGCAAGATCCCGGTCAGCCAGTTTTTCCTGCTGGTCCTTGTAGGTCGGCACGCGTTCCAGCCAGCCGAGCGGCGTTGCCATCGAGAGCAGCAGATGGAGTTCGGCGTGTTCCGGCACCTTCGACTGGATGAACAGCGTGGCCTGCGAGGGATCGACGCCCGCCGCGAGCCAGTCGATCAGCATGTCCCACGTGCTGGTTGTGATGATGCTGGGATCATCGTAATGCGTGGTCAGCGCATGCCAGTCGGCGACGAAGAACAGGCAAGGCACTTCGGATTGCATCTTGATCCAGTTCTTGAGTGCGCCGTGGTAGTGACCAAGGTGCATGGCACCGGTC
>Ga0196971_1000428_pt1 | contig 32422 bp, 23 predicted proteins | sample S1v_1013CmetaG_FD_148660 | JGI IMG/M metagenome (GOLD analysis project Ga0196971, IMG submission 148660) | Soil microbial communities from Anza Borrego desert, Southern California, United States - S1+v_10-13C | ecosystem: Environmental > Terrestrial > Soil > Desert | place: USA: California...
GTGCAGGCCGATGAAGTGCGACGGATCGGACGAGGCCTGGGCGAGTCCGGTGATCGGCAGCGTCGAGGTGTTGGACGCCATGATGCCGCCCGCCGCCAGCTGCGGCTCGGCTTCCCGTGTCACCTGCGCCTTCAGCTCGCGGTTTTCGAACACCGCTTCGATGATCAGGTCGCAGCCGGCAAGATCGGCTGCGCTCGCGGTCGGCTGGATCAGCGCCAGCGTTTCGGCTGCCTTGCTTTCCGTCATCCGGCCCTGGCGCACGCGTTTCTCGAGCAGGCGGGCGGAATAGGACCTGCCTTTTTCCGCCTGCTCCAGGCCCACGTCCTTGAGCACGCAGGCTACGCCGCGGCTGGCATTTGCCCACGCGATGCCGGCGCCCATCATGCCGGCGCCGAGGATGCCGACCTTGCCGGCTTTCCACTTCGCGACGTCGCGCGGACGGCTCTTGCCGGCACTGATTTCCTGCATCTGGAAAAAGAAGGTGCCGATCATGTTCTTCGCCACCTGGCCGGTCGCGAGCTGCGTGAAGTAGCGGCCTTCGATCTTCAGCGCATTGTCGAAATCGACCTGCGCGCCTTCGACCATCGCGCACAGGATGGCTTCCGGCGCGGGGTAGTTGCCGCGGGTTTTTTCGCGCAGCATCGCCGGCGCCACCATCTGCATCGGCATCAGCTTCGGCGTGTTGGGCGCGCCGCCCGGCAGCCTGTAGCCGTCTCGATCCCAGGGCTGCTTCGCCTCCGGGTTGGCGAGGATCCAGGCGCGCGCCTGCGCGAGCAGCTCGTCGCGGTCGCGCGCGAGCGCATGCACGAAGCCTTTTTCCAGCGCTTCCTGCGGCGCGATGCGCTTGCCTTCGACGAGGTAGGGCATCGCTTCCTGCAGGCCGAGCAGGCGCACCGTGCGGACCACGCCGCCGGCGCCCGGCAGCAGGCCGAGCGTGACTTCCGGGAAACCGAACTGGATGCGCGGCTGGTCGAGGCTGATGCGGTGGTGGCAGGCGAGCGCCAGTTCAAGGCCGCCGCCGAGCGCGCTGCCGTTCAGTGCGGCGACCACCGGGCGGCCCAGGGTTTCGAGGCGGCGCAGCACCGCCTTGTTGCGTTCGACCATGCGGAAGCATTCCCCGGCGCCGTCGGCCGGGATCGCGATCAGTTCGCGCAGGTCGCCGCCGGCGAAGAAGGTGTCCTTGGCCGACGCCAGTATCACGCCCCTGACCGCGTCGCGCCCGCTCTCTAGGCGGTCGACGGCGTCGGACAGCGCCTGCTGGAACGCGGCGTTCATGGTGTTGACCGGTTGACCCGGCATGTCGATGGTGAGGGTAACGATGCCGTCGGCATCTGCCTGCCAGTGGATAGTCATGCGAAGTCTCCGTTCAAACGCGTTCGATGATGGTGGCGATGCCCATGCCGCCGCCCACGCACAGGGTGATCAGGCCGCGGCGCAGGCTGCGGGCCTCGAGTTCGTCGATCAGGTTGCCGAGCAACATGCAGCCGGTCGCGCCCAGCGGGTGGCCGAGCGCGATCGCGCCGCCGTTGACGTTGATCTTTTCTTCCGGCACGTTCATGTCCTTCATGAAGCGCATCACCACCGCGGCAAACGCTTCGTTCACTTCGAACAAGTCGATGTCGTCGACCGTCAGGCCGGCTTTGTCTAGCGCTTTGCGGGTAGCCGGCGCCGGGCCGGTCAGCATGATGGTCGGGTCGGAGCCGGTCACCGCGGCGGCGACGATACGCGCGCGCGGCACAAGGCCCATACGCTTGCCGGCGGCTTCGCTGCCGATCAGCGCGAGCGCGGCGCCGTCGACGATGCCGGAGGAGTTGCCGGCGGTATGCACATGGCGGATGCGCTCGACCTGCGGATACTTGCGGATCGCGACGCTGTCGAAACCCATCTTGCCCGGGCCCTCGAACGAGGGCTTGAGCGACGCCAGGGTTTCCATCGTCGTGTTCGGCTTGATGAACTCGTCTTCCGCCAGCACCACGATGCCGTTCTGGTCGCGCACCGGGCGCACCGACTTGAAGCGGCCGGCGGCGCGCGCGGCGGCCGCCTTCTGCTGCGAGCGCAGCGCGAACGCGTCGACATCCTCGCGCGAGAATCCTTCCAGCGTGGCGATCAGGTCGGCGCCGATGCCCTGCGGGATGAAGTCGGTGGCGAGGCTGGTTTCCGGGTCGGCCGCCCAGGCGCCGCCGTCCGAACCCATCGCCACGCGCGACATCGATTCGACGCCGCCGGCCACCACCAGGTCTTCCCAGCCGGAGCGCACCTTTTGCGCGGCGATGTTGACCGCCTCCAGGCCGGAGGCACAGAAACGGTTGAGCTGCACGCCGGACGCCTTCCAGTCCCAGCCGGCCGCCAGCGCGGCGGTTTTCGCGATGCAGGCGCCCTGGTCGCCCACCGGCGTCACGCAGCCCAGCACCACATCGTCCACCTGCGCGGTGTCGAGGCGGTGCGTGTGCTGCAGGTCGCGCAACAGTCCGGACAGCAGGCTCACCGGCTTGACGGTGTGCAGGCTGCCGTCTTTCTTGCCCTTTCCGCGCGGCGTGCGCAGGGCGTCATAGATGTAGGCATCGGTCACGATTGTCTCCTGGTCATGGTGTTTTCCGGCGGCGCGGGTGCGCCGTGAAGCTGTCCGGCGGCGGGCGGGCGCGGGCGCGCAGCGGCGCCTGCGAACCGGCAAGGAATCGCAGCCGCCATGATGCGCAAAGCACCCGCTCCGAGGTTTGCGAAATAATAAACCGGCGTACTTTACAAAGCAATTGCTTGGTTAGTAGAATGCCTCGGACAGGCGTTGGCGAGCCTGCTGCGGCGCATTCTCGCGCCACCGTTTACTGGGGGAAGGAATGGCTTATCGCACTGTTTTCCGCCCGCAACTGTTTCACGGACAAGCCGTCATCGTCACCGGCGGCGGTTCGGGCATCGGCCGCTGCACCGCGCATGAACTGGCGGCGCTCGGCGCCGGCGTGGCACTGATCGGGCGTGACGCGCAGAAGCTGGAGGCGGTGTGCGCCGAAATCCGCGAAGCGGGCGGCATCGCAAGCGCGCATGCCTGCGACATCCGGGACGAGGACGCGGTCAAGGCGACCGTCGCCGCGGTGCTGCAGGCGCACGGCCGCATCGACGGGCTGGTCAACAATGCCGGCGGACAGTTCCCGGCGCCGCTCAGGGATATTCCACTGAAGGGCTGGGACGCGGTGGTCAGGACCAACCTCACCGGCGGCTTCCTGATGGCGCGCGAATGCCTGGCGCAATGGATGCAGGAGCATGGCGGCGCGATCGTCAACATCACCGCCGACAACTGGGGCAGCATGCCCGGCATGGGACATTCCGGCGCTGCGCGCGCCGGGATGGTGAGCTTCACCGAAACCGCCGCGTTCGAATGGGCGGCCTATGGCGTGCGCGTCAACGCGGTCGCGCCCGGCTATGTCGCCTCCAGCGGCATGGACAAATACCCGCCCGCGCTCGCACCGCTGCTGCGCAGCGCAATCGACGGCGTGCCGCTCAAGCGCATGGCGACCGAAGCCGAAGTGTCGGCGGCGATCGTTTTCCTGCTGTCGGAGGCGGCGTCCTTCATCACCGGCACTGTCTTGCGCGTCGACGGCGGCCGGCCGCAGATGCGCGCCGGCTGGCCGCAGTGGGGCAAGCCGGAAGGCGAGGCGCCGGCCGCGGTGCGGCCGTTCCAGGCCTTCCCGCTGGCACGCATGCCGAAAATCCTGCAATCCGACGAGGAATGACCAGCCATGGCCGTCATCGAATCCAGAATCGCGACCGGCAGCGAACAGTTCCGGCAGAACCGCGACGCGCTGCTGCGGCAGATCGAACAGTTGCGCGCGCTGGAGCAGCGCACCCGCGACGCCTCCGCCGCGTCCAAACCGGTGTTCGACAAGCGCGGCCAGATGCTGCCGCGCGCTCGGGTGGCTCGGCTGCTTGACGCAGGCGCGCCTTTCCTCGAACTGTCCACGCTCGCCGGCTACCTGCTCGACACGCCGAAACCGGAAAAGAGCATCCCCGGCGGCGGCGTGATCGCCGGCATCGGCTTCGTGCAGGGCGTGCGCGCGATGATCGTCGCCTCCGACGCCGGCATCAACGCCGGCGCGCTGCAGCCGACCGGCCTCGACAAGATGTTGCGCGCGCAGGCGATTGCGCTCGACAAGAAGCTGCCGTTCATCCACCTGGTGGAGAGCGCCGGCGCCAACCTGCTGGAATACCGGGTCGAACATTTCATCCACGGCGGCAGCGTGTTCTACAACCTGGCGCGGCTGTCAGCGGCCGGACTGCCGGTGATCACCGTGGTGCACGGCTCGTCCACTGCCGGCGGCGCCTATATGCCGGGCCTGTCGGACTATGTGGTGATGGTGCGCGGGCGCGCGCGCGCCTTCCTCGCCGGTCCGCCGCTGCTCAAGGCCGCCACCGGAGAGATCGCGACGGAAGAGGAACTGGGCGGCGCCGACATGCACGCGGCTGTCTCCGGCCTCGCCGAATATGTGGCCGAAAACGATGCGGACGCGCTGCGCATCGCGCGCGAGATCGTCGCCGCGCTCGACTGGAACCGCGACCTGCCATACCGCCTGCCGGACTACGCCGAGCCGCTGTATGACGCCGAGGAGTTGCTCGGCATCATGCCCGCCGATGCGAAGAAGCCGGTGGACATGCGCGAGGTGATCGCGCGCATCGCCGACGGTTCCGAATTCCTCGAATTCAAGTCGGCCTACGGCCCGGCCACCGTCACCGGCCATGCGTCGGTATGCGGGCAGCGGGTAGGCATCATCACCAACAACGGTCCGCTCGACCCCGCCGGCGCGAACAAGGCGACCCACTTCATCCATGCCTGCACGCAATCCGGCACGCCCCTGCTGTTCCTGCAGAACACCACCGGTTTCATCGTCGGCAGGGAATCGGAGCAGGCGGGGATGATCAAGCACGGCTCGAAGATGATCCAGGCGGTATCGAACGCGAGCGTGCCGCGCATCACGCTGATGTGCGGCGCCAGCTTCGGCGCTGGCAACTATGGGATGTGCGGCAGGGGGTACGCGCCGGACTTCGCGTTCAGCTGGCCGAATGCGCGCACCGCGGTGATGGGCGCCGAACAGGCGGCCGGCACCATGGCGACGGTGATGGAAGCCGGCGCCGCGCGCAAGGGGATTGCGGTCGATCCCGCGATGATAGAAGGCCTGAAGCAGCAGATCATCGCCACCTTCGAGCGGCAGACCGGCGCGTTCTACACCTCGGCGCTGCTGCTGGACGACGGCGTGATCGATCCGCGCGACACGCGCCGGGTGCTGGCGATGTGCCTGGATGTCTGCGAGGAGGCGCGCAGGCGCACCGTCCGGCCGATGCAGTTCAGCGTGGCAAGGCCATAGAGGGGAAACGACAAGGAATCGTACCGGCGGAGCGAACCAGCCGCGAACAACAGAGAAGGAGACAGCATGCAATTCACCCAGGAACACCAGGAACTGCGGCGCAGCCTGAAGCGCTTCATCGATGCCGAGATCAATCCCTTCGTGGACGAATGGGAAGAGGCGGGCATCTTTCCCGCGCACGAGCTGTTCAAGAAGATGGGCGGCCTCGGCTTCCTTGGCCTGTGCAAGCCGGAAGAGTACGGCGGCCAGGGGCTCGACTATTCCTATTCGATGGTGATGGCGGAAGCGCTCGGCGACATCACCTGCGGCGGCGTGCCGATGGCGATCGGGGTGCAGACCGACATGTGCACGCCGGCGCTGGCGCGCTTCGGTTCGGATGAACTGCGCCGGGAATTCCTCGCGCCCGCGATCGCCGGCGACATGGTCGGCTGCATCGGCGTGTCGGAAGCTTCCGGCGGTTCCGACGTCGCATCGATCCGCACCACCGCACGCAAGGACGGCGACGATTACGTGATCAACGGCAGCAAGATGTGGATCACCAACAGCCTGCAGGCGGACTGGATCTGCCTGCTCGCCAACACCTCGGAAGGCGCGCCGCACCGGAACAAGACGCTGATCATCGTGCCGATGAAGGCCAAGGGCGTGAGCATCGCGAAGAAGATCCGCAAGATCGGCATGAATTCCTCGGACACCGGCCTGATCTATTTCGACGACGTGCGCGTGCCGCAGCGCCATGCGATCGGCCAGGAAGGCATGGGTTTCACCTACCAGATGATGCAGTTCCAGGAAGAGCGGCTGTGGTGCGCGGCGAACGCGCTGCAAGGCTTGAACAATTGCATCGACTGGACGATCGAGTGGGCGCGCGAGCGCAAGACGTTCGGCATGAACCTGATCGACAACCAGTATGTCCATTTCAAGCTGGCCGAGCTGAAGACGGAAGTCGAGGCGCTGCGCGCGCTGACCTACCGAGCCTGCGAGCTCTACATCGGCGGCAAGGACGTAACGGAACTGGCGTCAATGGCCAAGCTGAAGGCGGGCCGCCTGCTGCGCACGGTGCCGGACGCCTGCCTGCAGTTCTGGGGCGGCATGGGCTATACCTGGGAAAACCCGGTGTCCCGCATGTACCGCGACGGCCGGCTGGGCTCGATCGGCGGCGGCGCGGACGAGGTGATGCTCGGCATCATCGCCAAGCTGATGGGCATCCTTCCCGGCAAGCAGCCGCGCTGAGCCATGGCAGCCACACTCGACACCCGGCGCGCTGGCAGCGTGCTGCACGTGATCCTCAACCAGCCGCACACGCGCAATGCGCTGTCGGCGCAGATGGTCGAAGAACTGCGGGAACTGGCGGCGCAATGCGCGCCCGATGCGTCGCTGCGCTGCATCGTGCTGCGCGGCGCCGGTGGCAACTTCTGCGCCGGCGGGAATTTCTCAGATTTCCAGCGCCTGATGCAAAGCAAGCCGGAAGACGGCGGCGCCGACCCGATCGCGGCCGCCAACCGGGCGTTTGGCAGCATGCTGCAGGCATGGCAGGCACTGCCGCAGGTGGTGGTCAGCGTGGTCGAGGGGGCGGCGATGGGCGGCGGCATCGGACTGGTCGCGGTCAGCGACGTCTGCCTGGCGGAGAGCGGCGCGCAGCTCGGAATGCCGGAAGCCGGGCTCGGCCTGCCGCCGGCGCAGATCGCGCCGTTCGTCGCGCTGCGCATCGGCGCCGCCCGCACGCGCCGCCTGGCGCTGACCGCGGCGCGGCTGACGGCGGCGCAGGCATGCGCGCTCGGACTGGTGGACGAGGTGCATGAAGGCGCCAACGCGCTTTCCATTGCGCTCGGCAAGACGCTGGATGCGGTGCTGCGCTGCGCGCCCGGCGCGCTGCGCTCGACCAAGGCGATCCTGGCATCCGGCGGCGGCCTCGATGCCGCGCTGGATTTCGCCGCCGGCGAGTTTGCACGCGCGCTGCGCAACGGCGATGCCGCCGAGGGCGTGCGCGCTTTCGCGGAAAAACGGCCGGCCGCCTGGGTCGAGCAACAGGCTTCGCTACCGACAGGATGAGCGCCATGCATACGATACTGATTGCCAACCGCGGCGAAATCGCGCTGCGCGTGCTGCGTACCGCGCGCCGCATGGGATACCGGACCGCGGCGGTGTATTCCGACGCCGATGCCGGCGCGCCGCATGTGCGCCTTGCCGATTGCGCCTGCCGCATCGGCGCCGGGCCGGCGCGCGAATCCTACCTGAAGGCCGAGGCGCTGCTCGACGCGGCGCGCAAACTGCAGGCGGACGCGATCCACCCGGGCTATGGCTTCCTCTCCGAAAATGCCGACTTCGCGCAGGCGGTGCTGGATGCCGGCCTCACATGGATCGGCCCGCCGCCGCAGGCGATGCGCGCAATGGGCAACAAGGCCGGCGCCAAGCGCCTGCTGCTGGAGCGCGGCGTGCCGCTGTTGCCAGGCTACCAGGGCAAGGACCAGGCGGAAGATGTGCTGCTGCGCGAAGCACGCCGAATCGGACTGCCGCTGATGATCAAGGCGGCGGCCGGCGGCGGCGGGCGCGGGATGCGGCTGGTGACGGACGATGCAGAACTGCCGGCGCAGCTGCAGCGCGCGCAGTCGGAAGCCTTGCAGGCCTTCGGCAGCGGCGAGCTGATCCTGGAGCGGGCCTTGATCGCGCCGCGCCACGTCGAGGTGCAGGTGTTCGCGGACACGCATGGCAATGTGTTGCATCTCGGCGAGCGCGATTGCTCGGTGCAGCGCCGCCACCAGAAGATCATCGAGGAAACGCCGTCCCCTGCGGTCACGCCGGCGCTGCGCGCGCGGCTTGGTGCTGCGGCGGTGGAAGCGGCGCGCGCCTGCGGCTATGCGGGCGCCGGCACGGTGGAGTTCCTGCTCGATGCGGACGGCGGCTTCTGGTTCATGGAAATGAATACCCGGCTGCAGGTGGAGCATCCGGTGACCGAAGCGGTGACCGGATTGGACCTGGTCGAATGGCAATTGCGCGCGGCGCGCGGCGAAGCCTTGCCGCTGACGCAGGAAGAGATCGATGCGAGGCTGGCCGGCGGCGGGCATGCGATCGAAGTGCGCCTGTGCGCGGAAGACCCGGCCCGGGATTTCCTGCCGCAGGCGGGCCGCGTCGCGCGCTGGCGGGCACCGGAGGACGTGCGCGTCGATCATGCGCTGGAGGATGGGCAGCAGATCTCTTCCCACTACGATTCCATGGTCGCCAAGCTGATCGCGCATGGCGCCGACCGCGACGAGGCGCGGCGCCGGCTGATCGCCGCGCTGGCGGACGGCGTGCTGCTCGGCGTGCGCAGCAACCAGGATTTCCTGCTCGATTGCCTCGGCCATCCGGTGTTTGCCGCGGGCGGCGCGAATACGGGTTTCATTGCGTCGCATTTCCCGGCCGCGAGCCGGGTGTCCGGCACGCCGTCGGGACTGGTGCAGGCGGCTGCCGCCGTGCTGCTGTTGGAAGCTCGCAAGGTGGAAACACGCTATCCCGGCGCATTGCGCGGCTGGAGCAGCGCGGCCGTTCATGCGAGCGATATCGAGCTTGAGCTGGACGGCGCGCAATACCGTTGCGGCGCGGCTGCCCACGGGCCGCACGCGTGGCGCGTGCAGGCCGGCGGCGAGTCGCTGCGGGTGACGGTCGCTGCGCGCGGCGGCGATACGCTGGACCTGTGCATCGACGGGCCGGACGGCACCGGCATCCATCGCCTGCAGTTCGCGCAGCAGGACGGCTGTTTGCATTTCCGCCTTGCCGGGCGCAACCATGCGGCAAGGGACCTGAGCTACCTTCCCGCGCGCGGCGCGCAGGCGGGCAGGTCCGACGGCTTGCTGCGGGCGCCGATGAACGGCAAGGTGACGATCATGAACGTCGCTGCCGGGCAGAAGGTCGCGGCCGGGCAGACGCTGCTGGTGCTCGAAGCGATGAAGATGGAACATGCGCTCGCGGCCCCGTGCGACGGCGTGCTGAAGCTGCTGCATGTGGCCGACGGCGAGGTGGTGGCGCCCGGGAAAATACTGGCGGAAATCGCGCCGGAGTGAAACAAGGAGGAGACGATGCCGAAACCGAATCCCGCGTATTACTCGCCGGCCCACGAGGATTTCCGGCAGCTGGTGCGCCGCTTCGTCGAGCGCGAAATCATGCCGAACGTGAATGAATGGGAAGAAGCCGAGGGTTTCCCGCGCAGCCTCTACGAAAAGGCGGCGGCGGCCGGCCTGCTCGGCCTCGGCTTTCCGGAAGAGTTCGGCGGCACGCCGGAAGTCGATGCCTTTTACCACCTGATCGCGGCCGAGGAAATGGCGCGCGCCGGCAGCGGCGGCGTGATCGCGTCGCTGATGTCGCACAGCATAGGCGCGCCGCCCATCGTGTTCGCCGGCAGCGAGGAACTGCAGCGGCGCGTGCTGCCCGACATCATCGCGGGAAGGAAGATTTCCGCGCTGGCAATCACCGAGCCCGGCGGCGGGTCCGACGTCGCCGCGCTGAAGACGCGCGCGCGGCGCGAGGGCGATCACTATGTGGTCGACGGCGAAAAGATTTTCATCACCTCGGGGATGCGCGCGGATTACTTCACCGTCGCGGTGCGCACCGATGCCGGCGCGCGCGGCGCGGACGGCGTGTCGCTGCTGCTGATCGAGCGCGATGCGCCCGGTTTCACGCGCACGCCGCTGAAGAAGATGGGATGGTGGGCGTCCGATACCGCGCAGCTGCGCTTCGATGCCTGCCGGGTGCCCGCCGCCAACCTGATCGGACAGGAGGGGCGCGGCTTCCGGCTGATCATGCGCAATTTCAACCTCGAACGTTTTTCGCTCGCGGCCGGCGCCTGGGGCTTCGCCAAAGTGTGCCACGAGGACGCGCTGTGCTGGGCGCGCGAGCGGCAGACTTTCGGCAAGCGGCTGGTCGAGCATCAGGCGGTCAGCCACAAGCTGATCGACATGGCGACCCGGATCGAAGCGACGCGCGCCCTGCTCGAGGATGTCGCGTGGCGCCTGACCGACCCGGCGCAGCAGGGCGGGGAACTGGTGGCGATGATCTGCATGCTCAAAAACATGGCCACGCGCACCATGCAGTTCTGCGCCGACGCCGCGGTGCAGACGCTGGGCGGGATGGGCTTCATGCGCGGCACCCGGGCCGAGCGCATCTACCGGGATGTGAAGGTGAACATGATCGGCGGCGGCGCAGAGGAAATCATGAAGGACCTGGCGGCACGGCAGCTGGGGTATTAGCGGATCCTCTAGGCGAATCAGATGGAAGGGTAGGACAGGCAGGGCAGTAAAGGACGAAAAATCCCGGATTTCCGGCCGGCACGCAACCCGCATCAATCACGCACCGACAACCATGAAAACCCTACGCATCGGCTCCGGCCTCGGTTTCTACGGCGACGCCTGGTGGCCCATCGCCGCCACCCTCGAACGCGGCGAGGTCCAGTACATCGCTTCCGACCATCTTTCCGAACTCACGCTGGCGATCCTGCAGAAGGACCGCGCGAAGGACCCGGCCGCCGGCTACACCCGCGACCTGGTGCCGATGCTGGCGCAGCTCTGGCCGCTGGCAAGGAAGGCCAACGGCGGCAAGGGCGTGAAATTCCTGCTCAATGCCGGCGGGCTCAATCCGGTCGGCGCCCGCGACGCGCTGATGGAACTGTTCCGCAAGAAGGGCTGGCACGCGCGCATCGCGGTGGTGACCGGCGATGACGTGCTCGGCCGGCTCGACAGCCTGCAGCAGGCCGGCGAGGCGCTGGACCACATGGATAGCGGCCAGCCGCTGTCCACGGTGCGCGAGCGCATGGTGTTCGCCAACGCCTATCTCGGCGCCGCGCCGCTGGTGCAGGCGCTGCGCGACGGCGCCGACATCGTGCTGGCGGGACGGGTGGCGGACGCGGCGCTGTTTCTCGCGCCGCTGGTGCATGAATTCGGCTGGACGCTGGATGCGCGCACGCCGGCGGAATGGAACCGGCTGGCGCAGGGCCTGGCGGTGGGCCACCTGCTCGAATGTTCCGGCCAGGGCAGCGGCGGCAATTTCGGCGGGCTCGACTGGCAGGAAATTCCCGACCTCGGGCACATCGGTTATCCGATCGCCGAAGTGAGCGAGGATGGCACCGCGGTGATCACCAAGGCGCCCGGCACCGGCGGCCGGATCTCTTTCGACACGGTGCGCGAGCAGTTGCTGTATGAAGTGCAGGATCCGCACCACTACCAGTCGCCGGACGTGGTGCTCGATTTCGGCACGGTGCGCCTGCAGGACCTCGGCGGCGACCGCGTGCGTCTCTCCGGCGCGACCGGCAAGCCGCGGCCGGACAAGCTGAAGATCGTCGGCGGCTTCCAGGATGGCTGGATGGGGCAGGCGACCTTCGGCTACAGCTGGCCGCAGGCTTACCTGAAGGCCGAACGCACCGCGGACATCGTGCGCAACCTGATGCGCGAGCAGGGCATGCGGTGCGACGAGATGCGGGTGGAATACCTCGGCTACGACTCCATCCTCGGCCCGCTGGCCGACCCGGCGCAGCGCGATGGGTTGAACGAGGTGTACCTGCGCATGGCGGTGCGCAGCGAAGACCGGCGGGTGGCGGACGGCTTCGGCCGGCTGTTCCCGTGGCTGGCGCTGTCCGGGCCGCCCTTCGTCGGCGGCCGCTACAACCTGCAGCCGGCGTCCGAACTGCTCGGCATCTGGCCGACCCTGGCGGCGCGCGGCGCGATCGAAGAGGGCATACGTGTCGATGTGGCGGAGGTCTAGGATGCGGATACAACTGGTAAGGATCGCGCATGCGCGCGGCGGCGACAAGGGCGACAAGGCCGACCTGAGCCTGTTCGCGTACGATGGACCGGGCTACGCGGCGCTGCGGCGCGAAGTCACCGCGCAACGGGTGGCGGCGCATTTCGCCGGCATCGCCAGGGGCAGGGTGGAATGCTTCCCGCTCGACAACCTGCTCGCGCTGAAGTTCGTGCTGCACGACGCGCTCGACGGCGGCGCCGCCCGTTCGCTGCGCAGCGACAACCTCGGCAAATCGCTCGCCGCCGGCCTGCTGCGCATGCAGATCGAGGTGCCGGATGACTTGCCGCTGCGGCATCCGGGAGAGGGGCTGTGAGCGTGCGCATCGAAAGAAACGGACGCGTCACGACCGTCATCCTCGACCGGCCGCAGGCGCGCAATGCGGTGGACCGCGCCACCGCGCAGGCGCTGGCGGATGCATTCCGCGCGTTCGACGCCGACGCCGGCAGCGATGTCGCGGTGCTGTGGGGGGCCGGCGGCAATTTCTGCGCGGGCGCCGACCTGAAGGCGATCGCCGAGCCGGAGCGCCGCAACCGGCTCGCGCCGGACGGCGACGGGCCGATGGGGCCGACCCGCATGCGCCTGTCCAAGCCGGTGATCGCCGCCGTCGCCGGTCATGCGGTGGCGGGCGGGCTGGAACTGGCCTTGTGGTGCGACCTGCGGGTGGCGGAGGAAAGCGCGGTGTTCGGCGTGTTCTGCCGGCGCTGGGGCGTGCCGCTGATCGACGGCGGCACGCTGCGCCTGCCGCGCCTGGTCGGCCGCGGCAGGGCGCTCGACCTGATCCTCACCGGGCGCCCGGTCTATGCCCGCGAAGCGCAGGCGATCGGCCTGGCCGACCGCATCGTGCCGGATGGCCAGGCAAGAGTCGCGGCGGAAGCGCTGGCCGCCGCGATCGCACGCTTTCCGCAGGCCTGCCTGCGCGCCGACCGGGACAATGTCCATGACGGCGAGGGGCTGCGCGAGGAAGCGGCGCTGGCTGCCGAATTCCGGCGCAGCCTGCCGGTGATCGAGGCCGAGGCGCTGGCCGGGGCGCAGCGCTTTGCTCGCGGCGCCGGCCGCCACGGCGATTTTTCCGATGCCGGCGAGTGAATACGAGGGCCGGCAGGGTGGTTGACCGCTATAATTGGCGACCCAGGTGATCCCCATGCAAAAAAAGACCGCTTCCGATTCCCAACCCGCAAAGCGCGCGCCGCGCAAGCGCCCCCTCGTCACCGTCAGCGAAGAAGACCGCAACCGGCGCGCCGACCTGGTGCGGGTATCGGCCCGCCTGTTCCGCGAAAAAGGCTTCGACGGCACCACGGTGCGCGATATCGCGGATGCGGTCGGGATGCGCTCCGGCAGCCCGTTCTACCATTTCAAGACCAAGCAGGACATCCTTGCCGCGGTGATGGAAGAGGGTCTGGTTGGCGGCCTCAACGAGACCGAGCGCATCGTCGCCACCGACCTGCCGCCGCGCGAGAAATTCCGCGCGCTGGTCCGCTCCCACCTGGAGACGGTGCTTGCCGAAGGCCATGATTTCATTCCGGTGCTGCTGTACGAATGGCGCGCGCTCAGCCCCGAACTGCAGGCGCACATCATCGAGCTCAAGGACCGCTACGACGCGCACTGGCAGCAGGTGCTGGCGGAGCTGAAGACTGCCGGGCTGATCAAGTCCGACAGCAAGGTGGTGCGGCTGCTGATGTTTGGCGCGATCAACTACACTGCGCAGTGGTACAAGCGCGGCAAGGGCTTGTCGATCGACCAGCTGGCGGACCAGGCGATCGAATTCTTCCTTGGAGATGCGGCCGGCGAATAGCTCTGACCCTCACGTCCTTTCAGTATTTCCCTTCAAACACCCCCGGAAACCAGCCCAGGTTCCGGGGGTTTTGCTTTTTGGGGGCTTTCTTGCATGTTCTCTGAACGAAGTATATTATTGAACGACGTTCAAAAATACGGAGGCCATTCATGGAAGCCGTCATCGGCAGGCGCGAGCGCAAGCGCCTGCAAACCGCCGACCTGCTGGCGGAAACCGCGTTCGCGCTGTTCGAGGAACACGGCTATGAAGCCGTGACGATGGAGCAGATCGCCGCCACCGCCGACGTTGCCAAGGGCACGCTCTACAACCATTTCCCGGTCAAGGAAGCGCTGCTGCGGCATTACTTCCACCTGCAGATCGTCGAGCAGGCGCCGGTCCTCGAGGCCGAGCTCGCGGCGCTGGACGACACCATCGAGCGCCTGGTGCGGCTGCTGCAGCACGCAGCCGACTGGGCCGAACGCCACCGCCGCTACTGGCCGTACTACCTGCACTACCGCCTCAGCATGCGGCTGGACGACACGCGCAACGAACGCAGCGGCCTTGACGCCGTCTTCATTCGGCTGATCGGCGACGCGCAGCAAGCCGGCCGGCTGCGGCGCGACCGCGACACGGTTGAGCTGGTGCACTATTTCCGCTTCCTCTACCTGGGCGCAATGACGCGCTGGATCGCTGTCCCGGATCGCAGCCTGATGGAGGAATACCGCAACATGCTCGATCTCTTTCTCGCCGGCGCCGGCCAGGAGGCATCATGAACGCACCCTTGCAGCTTTCGACCCTGCTTGACTGGGAAGCGGCAGCCGCCAATCGCGCCGAAGCCGGCGGCAAGGGCTGGCAGCTCGGCTTGCTTGCGCGCTACGGCCTGCCAGTGCCGGATGGCTTCGTGATCCCCGCCGCGCTGTCGCGGGCGGCGATGGATGAGGCGGGCATTCCGGCCCGCCTGGCGCGCGCGGCCAGCGCGCAGGCGCGGGAGGAGGCGCTGGCGGCCTGCCGCGATGCACTCCTTGCCAGCCGCCTGCCGGAACAGGTCGCCGCACTGCTGCGCGGGGAACTGGCGCGGCGCGGCTGGGAGCATGCGCCGCTGGCGGTCCGTTCGTCGGCGACGACCGAGGATTCGGAGGCCGCTTCCTTTGCCGGCATCCATTTGTCGCGCCTGAATGTGCGCGGCATGGACGCACTGGCCGATGCGGTACGCGCGGTCTGGGCTTCGCTGTGGACGCCGCAGGCCGCCGCCTATCGCGCGCGCTTTGCGATCTCCGACGCCGATGCGGCGATGGCGGTGGTCGTGATGCCGCTGCTGCCGGCGGTCGCCGCCGGCATCGGATTCAGCTGCGACCCGCGCAGCGGCCGCGACGACCAGCTCATCCTGCATGCGCACTGGGGGCTGGGCGAGTCGCTGGTGGCCGGCGAGGCGGACGGCGACGAATACCGGCTGCAGGAAGACCTGGGCGATACCCGCCTGACGCTGGCGGCGGTACAGGTCGGCGCCAAGGCGCGCCGCACCGCGCTGGCGGAGGCGGGCGGCACCGTGACCGTGGATACCGCGCGTGCGGAACGCGCACGCCGCGTGCTGACCGATGCGCAGGCGGAGGAGCTGGGCGAGCTGGTGCGCGATGCCGCTTCCGCGCTCGACTTCGCGCGGCCGTTCTACGATGTCGAATGGGTGTGGGATGGCCAGCGCTTCTGGATCGTGCAGGCAAGGCCGGTCACGGCAATGGCCCGCAATACGTATCCGGGGCTCGCCGGCCAGCCCACCATCTGGTCCAACGGCAACACGCGCGACGTGATGCCGCTGCCGCAGACAGCGCTTGACTGGTGCGGCACGCGCCGCCTGGTCAACGCGATGCTGGAACAGGGCTACCGCTGCGCCGGCTATCCGTTGCTGCCGGGCGCGCAACGGGCAGCACTGTACAACGGCCGGCTCTACCTGAACCTGTCCCTGATCATGTGGGAAGCGTGGGAGGGTTTCGGGGTGGCGCCGCAAATCATCAACCAGATGGCGGGCGGCCACCAGCCGCAGATTACCGTGCCGCCCGACCGGCTGCGCGACAAGCTGCGCCGCCTGCCGCGTTTCCTGCGCTTCATCTTCCGGACGCTGCCGCTACGGGCGCGGGCGCAGCAGGTGGCCGATCGCGCCCGTGCGACGGCGCGCGCCTGGAAGGAAGAAGCGCTTCCGGCCGATGCCGCCGCCTGTCATGCGTTGCTGTTCGCCCGCACCCGGCAACTGCGTACGCAGCCGGAACTTTACCTGTACCAGGGAGCGAGCGGCGCCAGCCTGAGCATGCTGCTGGAAAAGATCGAACGGTATTTCCCCGGGCAGGCTTACGCGCTGGCGGCATCGCTATTGGCCGGCGGCACGCCGAGCGTGACCGCGCAGCAGGGCTATGCGCTGATGGAACTGGCCGCGCTGGCGAAGGCTGACCCGCAGGTGACGGCCTGGCTGTCGAGCCCGACGCGCGACGATTACGGCTGGCGCGCGCTGCCCGAGGCACATCCGTTCCGGCGCGGCTTTTCCGCCTTCCTCGACAGCTACGGCCACCGCGCCGTCTATGAAAGCTACTGGCGCCATCCGCGCTGGCATGAAGCCCCGGGCTACCTGCTCGACACCATCGCCGGCCTCGGCGCCGCGGACGCCGCCGCCGTGCGCGAGCGCCAGCGGCAGGCATGCGAGGCGGCCCGGACCGCATTGCGCGCGCGCCTGCCCTGGCACGCGCGGGCGGCGGTCAAGTCCTTCCTGTCCGACGCCAGCCGCGACTGCAACCAGCGCGAACTGGCGCGCAGCACCCTGATGGCGCTGTGCGACGCGATGCGCCGGCTGTACCTGCATGTCGGCAATCGCCTGGTTGCCGCCGGCGTGCTTGCAGAGAAGGAACATGTGTTCGAACTCACGCTGCCCGAAATCGGTCGCGCGTTACAGGGGCGCATCGGCGCTTCCGGCATCGGCGCGCGCGTTGCCGACCGGCGTGCGCTGCGCGGCCAATGGGAGCAGGCGCAAACGCCGGACGTGATATTCGAAGGCGGCGGCGCGGTTGCCGGGGGTGCTACAGCGGCGGCGCCGGCGGCGGGCACCGGCAGCGGCAGCTGGCAGGGCGTGGCGGTCGGCGCCGGAGTCGCGCGCGGCGTGGCGCGGGTGATCCGCAATCCGCACGAAGGCGCGCGCCTGGGGCAGGGGGAAATCCTGGTTGCGCCGTCCACCGATCCGGCCTGGACGCCGCTGTTCCTGAAGGCTGGCGGGCTGGTGATGGAAACCGGCGGCTACCTGTCGCACGGCGCCATCGTCGCGCGCGAATTCGCGCTGCCCGCGGTGGTGAACCTGCCGGGCATCCTCGACCGGGTGCGCGACGGCGATCTGCTGGAGGTGGACGGCGCGCACGGAACGGTCACGCTGTGCCGAGACGGGGCGTGAGCGGCTGGTAATGAGCGGCTGGTAAAATTCCGGGACTTCCAACGCGTTTTTCCGCGCCGTCCCGATGCCGAATTCCATCGCCAAACGCCTGTCTTTACTGATTGGCAATACCCGCGTGCGCCGTGCCGCCAAGGTGCTCGGCGCCGTCATCCTGCTGTACGGCATCATCGGTTTCTTCATCCTGCCCGGCGTCGTCAAGTCGAAGCTGGAAGCGCTGGGGACCGACAAGCTGCAGCGCCCGACCTCGATCGCGGCGGTCGAGGTCAACCCGTTTACGCTGGCGCTCACCGTGCGCGGCCTGCGCATGCAGGAGCGCGGCGCGGACGCGGTGTTCGCGGCCTTCGACACGCTGCATGTCGACCTGTCGTCGGAATCGCTGCTGCGCCTCGCGCCGGTGGTGCGCGAAGTGCATCTGTCCGCGCCCCGGGTAAGGCTGGTGCGCAGCGGCGCGCACCGCTACAACATCGACGACATCATCGCCATGTTCGGCGGCGAGCCGGAGCCGGAAGGCAGGGCCCGTTTCGCCATCAACAACATCCGTGTCGAGCGCGGCGTCATCATGTTCGACGACCAGCCGGCGAAGACCTTGCACGAAGTGTCGGAGCTGGCGCTCGGCATTCCCTTCCTCTCCTCGCTGCCGTCGCAGGTCCACATCTTCGTCGAGCCGCTGCTGAGCGCGAAGGTGAACGGCGCGCCGCTGCTGTTCAAGGGGCGCGCGCGTCCCTTCGCCGACCCGGCCGACGCGGTGCTGGAGCTGAAGCTGGACGGCCTCGACCTGACGCGCTATGTCGATTACCTGCCGGTCAAGCCGCGCGGGAAGATCGCCGGCGCGAAACTGGATACCAACCTGACCGCCAGCTTCCGCCAGCCGCAGGGCAAGGCGCCGGCGCTGGTGCTGCAGGGCGACGCCGCACTGAAGGCGCTGCAGGTGCTGGACCCGCAGGGAAAGCCGGTATTGCGCGCGAAGGAATTCGCGCTGCGCCTGCAGGAAGCGGATGTGTTCGGCGGCCGCGCGCATGTCGCGAAGGCGGTGCTCGACGGTTTGCAGGCGGACCTGACGCGCGATGCGGACGGCGCGCTCAACCTGGCCGGGCTGCTGCCGGCCGCAGGCAATGCCGGGAGCGCCGGCGGGAGTGCGGCAGCGCGCAAGACATCTTCCGGATTCCGCCTGACGCTGGATGAATTCGCGCTGCGCGGCGCCGCGTTGCGCTACAGCGATGCGGCGGCGCAGACCAGCGTGGAGCGGCTGGACGCCGGGCTGCGCAAGCTGGCGCTCGATACCGGCAAGCGCAGCGTGCAGGTCGGCGAAATCGCGTCCGGCCGGGCCGACATCGCGATCGAGCACGCAATCCGGACTGCGCCGCCGGCACAAGCCGACGTCGCGGCGGCGGCCGCGGACGGCGGCGCGTATGTGGTCAGCATCGCAAAGGCAGCCGTCGACAACTGGTCGCTGCGGGTGCGGGATCGCGCCGCCGGCGACGACGCGCCGGTCACCGAAGCGAGCCTGAACCTGGCATTGCAGGACCTGTCGAACGCGGCCGGCTCGCGCGCCCGCGTGCGGCTGGAAGCGAACGTCAACAAGTCCGGCAGCCTGGGCGCGGAAGGCGCGCTCGCGCTGTCGCCGCTGCATGCCGATCTGGCGCTCGACATCAAGGGCGTCGACCTGCTGCCGCTGCAGCCCTATGTGGCCGATCGCATCAACCTGCGCGTGCGCCGGGCCGAATTGTCGGCCGACGGCCGCCTGCTTCTCGACGCGGCGCAAGGCGGCATCGCCGGCGGCTTCAAGGGCAATGCCGCGCTCGGCAACGTTGCCACCGTGGACCGCGCCGGCGGCAACGATTTCCTGCGCTGGAAGACGCTGCACGCAAGCGGCATCGACCTGCGCCTGGCGCCGTTTTCGATGTCGGTGGACGCTCTGGCGCTGTCCGATTTCTTCGCGCGCATCATCATCGATCCTGCCGGCCGCATCAACCTGCAGGACGTGCTGCGCGCCGATCCCGGCGAGGCGCAGGGCAAGGCCGCGGCGCACGGCGGCGCCGGCAAGGCCCCGATGCCGCCGGTGTCGATCGGCAAGGTTTCGCTGCAGGGCGGCCGGGTGCGCTTTACCGACAACTTCATCAAGCCCAACTATTCCGCCAGCCTGTCCGCATTCGGCGGCGCGCTCGCCGGCCTGTCCTCCGATCCCGCCAGCACCGCGACGGTCGACCTGCGCGGCGAGGTGAACGGCGCGCCGCTGTCGGTCGGCGGCAGGTTCAATCCGCTGCGCGGCGACCTGTTCCTCGACCTCAAGGCGGCGGTGCGCGGCATGGAGCTGGCGCCGCTGTCGGCCTACTCCGGCAAGTACGTCGGCTACGGCATTGAAAAGGGCAAGCTGTCCTTCGACGTCGCCTACCAGCTCGAGCGGCGCAAGCTGAGCGCGAACAACCGCCTGGTGCTGGAGCAGCTGAGTTTCGGCGACAAGGTCGACAGCCCGAATGCGACCAGCCTGCCGGTGCATTTCGCGGTGGCGCTGCTGGCCGACCGCAACGGCGTGATCGACCTCAACCTGCCGGTTGCCGGTTCCCTCGACGATCCGCAGTTTTCCATCGGCGCGGTGCTCTTTCGGGCGATCGGCAACGCGATCACGAAAGCGGCCACGCAACCGTTCGCGGTGCTCGGCGCGCTGTTCGGCCAGGGCGCCGAGCTGTCGTCGATGACCTTCGACCCCGGGCGCGCGACGGTCCCCGCCGCCGGCGAGGAAAAACTGCGGGCGCTGGCCAGGGCGCTGACCGAGCGGCCCGGCCTGAAACTGGACATCACCGGCCATGCGGCGATGGAAGCCGACCGCGAGGGGATGAAGCAGGTGCAGGTCGAGCGCAAGCTGCGCATGCTGAAGATGCGCGACCTGCAGGCGCGCGGCGTCGCGGTCGAACCGGGCAGCGTGACGGTCGGCCGCGACGAGTACCCGGACCTGCTGCGGCGCGCCTACCGCGATGAAACCTTTGCGAAGCCGCGCAACCTGCTCGGACTGCCCAGGGACCTGCCGGTGGCGGAAATGGAAAAGCTGATGCTGGCCAATGCCGAGATTGATGAAGACGACTTGCGCGCACTCGGCAACCAGCGCGCGCAGGCGGTGAAGACCTGGCTGCAGCGCCACGGCCAGGTGCCGCCGGAACGCATGTTCATCGTCGCCGCCCGGGTCGGCCGCGCGTCGAAAGAGGGAAGCGCGGCGCCGAGCCGGGTCGACTTCGCGTTGCGCTGAAGATGAAACATGCAGGCGGCGCTGCCTCGCGCGCCGCCTGCAGCGTTCCGGCGCCTCATTTTTCCCGGTTACCGATACCGACTCCCTCCCACAGCAAACGCCGCCGCTTGCGTCGAAATGCCAGCGGATGCCTCATTTCACCGGCTTGTCTTCCTCGCGTTCCCGCAATCAGGAGGTTTTTCCTGCTTTCGGGAAAGTGTCGGACAAATTCCTCCCATATTTGCATGATCCATAGGCATGCCAATGGGGAAAGTCGCGGTTTTGTTCGCTGGCAAACAAATTGCTTTACGCATGGCAAGTTGACGATCATTACACCGGCGGCGTCGAAGGCATCGGCCTTCCAATGGCAGCCGGACCGCACCGCCCGCGATGGCGGTGCATGAGAACCGCGGGGAAAGGGAAAATGAGAATCTCCAATCTGAAAATCGGCATTCGGCTGGGACTGGGCTTCGGCCTCGTGCTGTTCCTGATGATCGTACTGGCGCTGGTCGGCATTTCGCGCATGGACCGTATCGAAAACAGTCTGGACGGCATCGTCAACGAGAACAACGTGATGACCAAGGGCGCGTTCGAGATGCGCCAGTCGGTGCTGTCGATCGGACTGGCCACGCGCAACCTGGCGCTGATGACGGATGAAAAGCAGAAGGAGAGGGAATCCGATCGCATTTTCGACGACCGCGACGAATACGACTCCTATGTCGAAAACCTGGAGCGCCTGATCAAGGACGAGAAGGGCAGGGAACTGCTGGCCAAGATCGCCGCCGCGCGCGCCGCCACCGAGCCGCTGACCGACAAGGTGATCGAGTTGCTCAATGACGGCAAGCAGGCTGAAGCGGTGGCCGCGCTGGTCAACGAAGTATGGCCGAACCAGCGCAGGTGGCTGGGCGCGGTGGATGAACTGGTGCGCATGCTCGACAAGCGCGCCGACCAGGCGGTGGAAGAAGCGCATGCGTCCTACAAGAGCGCGCTGATCCTGTCGGCGGCGCTGAGCGGAGTGGCACTGCTGCTCGGGCTGGGCGGCGCCTGGGTGGTCACCCGCAGCATCACCCGTCCGCTGCGCGAGGCGGTGAGCGTCGCCCGCCAGGTGGCTGCGGGCGACCTGTCCGGCGAGGTGCATGTGCGCACCGGTGACGAAACCGGCCAGCTGATGCAGGCGCTCAAGGATATGCACACAAGCCTGGTCGGGATCGTCACCCAGGTACGCTCCGGCACCGAAACCATGACGACTGCCTCGGGTGAGATCGCCACCGGCAACCATGACCTGTCGTCCCGGACCGAACAGCAGGCCAGCTCGCTGCAGGAAACCGCGTCGTCGATGGAACAGCTGACGGCGACCGTAAAACAGAATGCGGACAACGCGCGCCAGGCCAACAACCTTGCCCGCTCGGCGTCGGAAGTCGCGGTGCGCGGCGGCGTGGTGGTGTCGGAAGTGGTCGAAACCATGGGTTCGATCAACGAGTCGGCGAAAAAGATTGCGGACATCATCGGCGTCATCGACGGCATCGCCTTCCAGACCAATATCCTGGCCTTGAACGCCGCGGTGGAAGCGGCGCGTGCCGGCGAGCAGGGCCGCGGTTTCGCGGTGGTGGCGGGCGAGGTGCGCAGCCTGGCGCAGCGCTCGGCCAGCGCGGCAAAGGAAATCAAGGCGCTGATCGAGGATTCGGTGAACAAGGTCCACGCCGGCGCGAAGCTGGTCGACCAGGCCGGCACGACGATGCAGGACGTGGTTTCCAGCGTCAAGCGCGTGACCGACATCGTGGATGAGATTTCGTCGGCCAGCATCGAGCAGACCACCGGCATCGAGCAGATCAACCTGGCGATCGCGCGCATGGATGAAGTCACGCAGCAGAATGCGGCGCTCGTCGAGCAGGCCGCGGCGGCGGCGGAGTCGATGCAGGACCAGGCCAGCGCGCTGGCGCAGGTGGTCCACGTATTCCGCCTCGATGCTTCCGAGGAAGCGGCTGCCGAAACCGAAGAAATTCCGGCCGCCGCCGCGCCACGGACCGCCGCCCCGGTGGTCCCCGCGCGCCGGCCCGCCAGCGTCATTCCAGCACCCCGTCCGCGCCTTGCTGCGGCCGTCCGTACCGGTACGGACGACTGGATGGAGTTCTGATACCTGTTGTCTCCTCTCCCTACCTGTAGGGAAAGCCCTTTGGCCGCCTGCTTGCAGGCGGCCTTTTTTTTCTACGCTTCGGCAGCTTGTCTTTCTTACTTGCATTATTTCTCAGTGGCATGTAATTTGCATTTTCCTGGAGGAAAGCGAACGTGAATATCGGCGCCGGATGCGCGCCAGGCCGACAGGCCATCAACGCCAAAGGAAATAAAAATGCTGTACCAACTCCACGAAATGCAACACGCCGCGATGAACCCGATCACCCGTTGGGCGGACGCGGTATCCCACCTGTTCAGCAGCACGGTGTCGCCGCTTGCGTATACGCCGTTCGCGCAGAACATCGCCGCCGGCGCGGAGCTGATGGTCCGCCTTGGCAAGGAGTACAAGAAACCGCACTTCAATATCGATTCCACCACCGTCGACGGCCATTTCGTGCAGATCGAGGAAACCGCGGTGGCCGACAAGCCGTTCTGCAAGCTGCTGCACTTTGCGAAAAAGTCGGGCGCGCGGGCGAAGGACTTCCACCAGCCCAAGCTGCTGCTGGTCGCGCCGCTGTCCGGGCACCACGCGACGCTGCTGCGCGAAACCGTGCGCGGGCTGCTGCACGACCACGACGTCTACATCACCGACTGGAAGGATGCGCGCGTGGTGCCGCTGTCGGAGGGCGCATTCCACCTGCACGACTATGTGTATTACGTGCAGGACTTCATCCGCCTGCTCGGCCCCGACGTGCATGTGATGGCCATCTGCCAGCCGACGGTGCCGGTGCTGGGCGCGGTGTCGCTGATGGCGACCGCCGGCGATATCCAGCCGCGCACCATGACCCTGATGGGCGGCCCGATCGACGGCCGCATTTCCCCGACCGAGGTCAACCGGCTGGCGTCGGAAAAGCCGTACGAGTGGTTCGAAAACACCGTCATCGACGTCGTGCCGTTCAACTATCCGGGCGCCGGGCGGCGCGTCTATCCGGGCTTCCTGCAGCATGCCGGCTTCATCGCAATGAACCCGGAAAAGCACATGGAAAGCTACCTCCATTTCTACGAGGACCGCGCGCACGGCCATCCGGCCGACGCCCACCTGAAGTTTTACGATGAATACAATGCGGTGCTCGACATGGCGGCCGAGTTCTATCTCGAAACCATCAAGACCGTGTTCCAGGACTTCGACCTGCCCAACGGCCGCTGGAAGGTCGGCGGCAAGCTGGTCCGCCCGCAGGACATCAAGAATGTCGCGCTGCTGACGGTGGAGGGCGGCAAGGACGACATCTGCGGCGTCGGCCAGACCCAGGCGGCGCACAAGCTGTGCTCGTCGATCCCGGCAGCGCACAAGAAGCATCATGCGGAACCGGAATGCGGCCACTACGGCATCTTCTCGGGGCGCCGCTGGCGGGAAAACATCTGCCCGGTGGTGACGGAATTCATCCGCGCGCATAACGGGTAGGAAGCCGCTTCCAGGGTCTTCTGCTGCGGCGTACAGGAATAGGGTGGGCGGGTTTCGCTTCGCTCTACCCCGGCGGCCCCGCCCGCCCTGCCGTCCTTGATTCGCACCTTGCAGAAAAAAACGGCGGCACATCGTGCCGCCGTTTTCATTTCCGCGCCGGCCGGATCAGCCGATCAGGCGCGCCGCATCCTGCGCCGCCACCCGTCCCTCGTCCGTCGGCACGACCCATACCTCGACCTTGCTGCCGGGCGCATGGATCGGCGCGATCGCGTCGCCGGTCGCTTCGCGGTTGGCCGCGGGATCGATCTGCACGCCGAGCCAGGCCAGTGCGTCACCAGCGCGCTGGCGCAGCGACACATCGTGCTCGCCGATGCCGCCGGTAAAGCCGATCACGTCCAGCCCGCCGAGGCAGGCCGACAGCGCGCCGCATTCGCGCACCAGGCGATGGGTGAAGATCCGGATCGCGAGCGCCGCGTCGGGCGCGTCGCTCGCCTGCAGCGTGCGCATGTCGGCCGAGACCCCCGACACCCCGCGCAGGCCGGATTCGCGGTACAGCGTGCGCTCCAGCTGTTCCCAGCTCCAGCCCTGGCGCAGCAGGTGCAGCAGCACGCCCGGGTCGATGGAGCCGCTGCGCGTGCCCATCATCAGCCCGTCGAGCGCGGAAAAGCCCATCGTGGTGGCGACGCTCTTGCCGCCCTTGATCGCGCTGGCGGAGGCGCCGTTGCCCAGGTGGGCGATGATCATGCGTTCGCGCGCGCGCGGCGTCTGCTCCAGCAGGCGGTCGGTCACATAGCGGTAGGACAGGCCGTGGAAGCCGTAGCGGCGGATGCCCTCGTCGCGCTGCGCCTTCGGCAGCGCAAAGGTGTATTCGACCTCCGGCAGCGTCGCGTGGAAGGCGGTGTCGAAACAGCCGACCTGCGGCAGATCGGGAAAGAACTTGCGGAACGCCTGCACGCCGGCCAGGTTCGCCGGCTGGTGCAGCGGCGCCAGCGGCGACAGGGTTTCCAGATAGGCCAGTGTATCGTCGTCCAGCAGCACCGATTCTGCAAAGCGCGAGCCGCCGTGCACGATACGGTGCGCGACCGCCCGGATGCGCACGCCGCCGGCTTCGTGCGCCAGCACCTGCTGCAGCGCGGCCAGCGCGCGTTCGAAGCTGCTGCCTTCGCCCGCCGGCAGCGCTTCGCTGCGGCTGCCGTCCTTGCCGGAGATCTTGACCATTGCGCGGCCGCCGGCTTCCAGTCCCTCGATGTTGCCCGACAACGGCGCGGCGCCGATCTCGTAGCCGTTCTGCGGATACAGCGCGAACTTCAGCGACGAGGAGCCGGCATTGACGGCGAGGATAGCGTCGGCGCTCATGGCTGCACCTCGCGGTTGCGGTGGGCCAGCAGCAGCGCCAGGGCGGCCGAGGCGACGCGCGCGTTGGCGCTGTCGGCGCGGCTGGTCAGCGCGATCGGAATGCGCGCGCCGAGCACGATGCCGCAGGTGGTCGCGCCGGCCAGGTATTCCAGCTGCTTGGCCAGCATGTTGCCGGACTCCAGGTCGGGCACCGCGAGGATGTCGGCATTGCCGGCCACGGTGGACTTGATGCCCTTGATGCGCACCGCTTCCATCGATACCGCGTTGTCGAATGCCAGCGGGCCGTCGAGATTGCCGCCGGTGATCTGGCCGCGGTCGGACATCTTGCACAGCGCCGCCGCGTCCAGCGTCGACTGCATCTTGACGTTGACGGTTTCCACCGCGGACAGGATCGCCACGTTCGGGCAATCGTTGCCGAGCGCATGCGACAGGTTGATCGCGTTCTGGATGATGTCGGCCTTTTCCTCGAGCGTCGGTTTGATGTTGATCGCGGCGTCGGTGATCAGCAGCGGCTTGTCATACATCGGGACGTCGAAGCGGAACACATGCGACAGGCGGCGCTTGGTGCGCAGCGCGCGCGTGGTGACCACTGCGCGCATCAGCTCGTCGGTGTGCAGGCTGCCCTTCATCAGGGCCTCGACGTCGCCCGCGGCGGCCAGCTCCGCCGCGCGATCGGCCGCGGCCACGCTGTGTTCCACCGACTGGATCTCGATGCCGGACAAGTCCACGCCGGCCGCTTCCGCGACGCTGCGCAGCTTCGCTTCCGGCGCGATCAGCACCGGCCGGATCAGGCCGAAGTGCGCGGCATTGACCGCGCCGCGCAGGGATTCCGGATCGCAGGGATGCACTACCGCGCAGCGCACCGCCTCGAGGTGGGCGACGGTCGCCAGCAGCGCATCGAGGCGCGCCTGCGGGTCGAAGGTGCGGACCTGCGGCACGTTGATCGCCTGGCGGCGCACCTTCTGGGTCGGCGCCAGCACGACCGCGGTGCCCTTGAGCACCGGCGTGCCGGCCTGGTTGATCACTTCGCAAGCCAGCGTCACGCGCTTGGTTGCATCTTCCATCGCGGTGACCGTGACGATGACGGTCAGCGTGTCGCCGACGCGCACCGGCAGTTCGAAGTGCAGGCTCTGTTCGACATAGACGGTGCCGGCGCCGGGGAAGGAGGTGCCCAGCAGGCTGGAGATCAGCGTCGCGCCCCACATGCCGTGCGCGACGACGCCGTTGAACAGCGTCTGTACCGCGTATTCGGCGTCAATGTGCGTCGGGTTGTAGTCGCCCGACACGGCGGCGAATGCCTGGATGTCGGACAGCGCGAGCGTGCGGACCAGTCGTGCCGACTGGCCCACTGCCAGCTCGTCATAGGTTCTGTTTTCTACGTAGTGCAGGGAAGAGGAGTCGTTCATAAGGTTCTGGGTTGTAGGTCAGGTTGTGACAGCGTCGCAAGCCGTGAAAACACCGGCATGCGCACCGCACGTGGATCGGAACGCAAGCACCGCGGCCTGGCGGCATGATGAGCGGCGCTCCCGGGAGCGTCGACATTATGCGCCTGTTTCGCTGCGGTGCAACACCGCGGCGATCGAAGCAAGGAATGTGCCGAAAGAGGGGAAGCATGTCGTTATCGCATGCCCCGGTTCGACGCTTGTATCAGGCGCTATCGACTGCCTTCAGCCGACCGCAAGACGCGGCGCCGGTTCCGGCTGCCGGTATTCGCCCATCGCGCTGATGATCCCGCTGCGGTTGCTGCCCATCGCCCGGTCGAGCAACGGATACAGCATGTCCTCTTCCTTCATCGTGTGGCCCTGCATGAGCAGCGTGAGGGTTTCGGCATGCAGTACGTAGTCGATCGGATTGGCACGCCGGATTGCGTCCCGCATGCGCTCTATGAGTGCCTGGATCTGCACATGTTCCATGCGCAGCATGGAAATCGGCCCGGAGCTGTCGGTAAGCGTTTGCAGAAAGGCAGGCAGCAGAATGTTTTCTTCCATCCGGATGTGCCGCCGCATCATCGCCTCGTATTCGCGAAAGTGGCGCATCGCTTCTTCCCAGTTGCGCTGGGCGACGCCGGTTTCGACCCGATAGAACAGGTCGTCGCAACGTTGATGATCGAGTTTTAAATATGCGCAAATCGTGTCCATGCCCGCGCTCCGGTAAGCGTTTGCATTTTTGCTCAGCGCGCTGCCGACTTCCTTGACTCAGCATAGGTTTTTCCGGATTCGGGATCGCAGCCGCCTGCGGAACCGTGGGATCGAGGTATCGGTTGACACAAGTCAAATGAATTGCCACGATGCATCGTTATAGTCTTCCCGATTGTCCGCCGTCCTCTGGTCTATCGATGCGCCATCCCCGTTCCTTCCTCGTGCTGTTCCTGGTTTGCCTGCTCGTGTTCGCGGTGCACAGCGGCGCCTACTCGCAGCTGCGCACCGTGCCGCAGGAGGAAGTCGAGCCCTCGGTGCCGAGCCCGGCGATCGAGCAGGTGGCGCCGAGCGCCGAGCTCGGTGCCGACGCGGACCGTTTCTACGACACCCGCAATCCCGACCACCACGCGTTGCAGAAGGCGGACGAGGCAAGGCCGACACTGCCACAGGACAAGCGCGGCGCGGTCGACTGGATGAAGGCATTGCGCAGCGGCGCGATCGCGCCGCGGGACGACCTCGCCGGGACCGGGCGCCCGCAGCTGCTCGACCTCGACATCATCCTGAAGAACACCAGGGAAATGCCGCATGTGCGCTTCCCGCACCGCGCGCATACCGAATGGCTGGCGTGCAGCAACTGCCACAACGAGATCTTCATCCCGAAGGCGGGCGCCAACGAAATTACGATGGAAAAGATCTTCCGCGGGGAGTACTGCGGCAAGTGCCACGACCGTGTCGCCTTCGTCACGCACAACTCCTGCGAACGCTGCCACAGCGTGCCGCACGCGAACAGCAAGCAGTGGTGGTAGGCAGCCGCGAACGGGCGGCCGCAGCCGCCCGCCGCTGCCGTTCGCTCACTTGGCAGGGGAAGCCTCGGGCGCGCCGGCCTGCGCCTTTTCCTCTTTCTGCCCGCTGGTGTAGGTCGGCGCATCCCGCCGCTGATGCGGCGCCGGCTTGCCCGGCAGCGGCTGCAGGTCCAGCGCCTTGGGCAGGTTGATGTCGGCCGCCTGCGCCACGCGGGTGCCGTAGTCTTCGTCGCAGTGCCACAGGTGCCATACCATGCGCAGCTGGATCGGCTCCGGGCACTGCTTCAGGTCGCCCGCGATGTTGCTGATCAGCTCCTCGCGCTCCCAGTCCTCGAAGCTGCGATAGCGCTCGCCGGCCTGCTTGTAGTCATCCGTGGTGCGCGTGGTCTGGTAGCGGCCGAGGTGGCCTTCCACCCACTGGTGGTATTCCTTCTCCGGCTTCGGCGCTTCCTTCAGGCCGCCCAGCATGCTCGGCTCGTAATTGATGTGCTTGTTCTCGCCGCCGTAGTCGACGCCGTAGGCCATCTGGCCGTCGCGCTGGTTGGTCTGCGCGCGCGCCTTTTCCTGCGGCGCGTTGATCGGCAGCTGCAGGTAGTTCGGGCCGACCCGGTAGCGCTGCGTGTCGGAATAGGACAGCGTGCGCCCCTGCAGCATCTTGTCGTCGGAAAAATCGATGCCGTCGACCAGCACGCCGGTGCCGAACGCCGACTGCTCGGACTCGGCGAACACATTGTCGGGATTGCGGTCGAGGACCATGCGGCCCACCGGCAGCAGCGGGAACTTGTCTTCCGGCCAGCGCTTGGTGTCGTCCAGCGGATCGAAATCGAGTTCCGGATGCTCGCCGTCGCTCATCAGCTGCACGCAGAATTCCCATTCCGGATAATCGCCGCGCTCGATCGCCTCATACAGGTCGCGCGTCGCGTGGCCCACGTCCTGCGCCTGGATCTGCGCCGCCTGTTCCGCGGTCAGGTTGCGCACCCCTTGCTTCGGCTGCCAGTGGAACTTGACCAGATGCGCGACGCCTTCGTCATTGACCAGCTTGTAGGTGTTGACGCCGGAGCCTTCCATTTCCCGGTAGTTGGCGGGAATGCCCCACGGGCTTTTCACCCACGTCACCATGTGCAGCGCTTCCGGCGTCTGCGACACGAAGTCGTAGAAGCGCCAGGGCTCCTGGCGGTTTGTCACCGGGTCGGGCTTGAACGCGTGGATCATGTCGGGGAACTTGATCGCGTCGCGGATGAAGAACACCTTCAGGTTGTTGCCGACCAGGTCCCAGTTGCCGTCGACCGTCTTCAGCTTGACTGCGAAGCCGCGCGGATCGCGCGCCGTCTCCGGCGAGTCCTTGCCGCCGATGACCGTTGAGAAGCGCACGAACACCGGCGTGCGCACGCCGGTCTGGGTCAGCACCTTGGCGCGGGTGTATTTCTGCGCCGGCTCGTTGCCGATCCTGCCGTAGGCTTCGAACCAGCCGTGCGCGCCGGTGCCGCGCGCATGCACCACGCGCTCCGGGATGCGCTCGCGGTCGAAGTGCGTGATCTTCTCGATGAACTGGTAATTCTCCAGTGTGGCCGGGCCGCGCTCGCCGACGGAGCGCAGCGACTGGTTATCGCTGACGGGATGGCCCTGGCGGGTGGTCAGGGTAGGGCGCTTGTCGTCTTTCATGATCTGCCTTTCGATTCCTGTGATGAAGTCTTGTCACGTGTGCCGCTCCCTGTGTTTCCGAAAATGAGAATCCGGCGGCGGTCTTTCCCTGTTTCGGGGCGGCCGAGCGGATCCCCAAGCCCTATAGAGAAATTTGCAAGCACCCGGTTCCCGCGGTTTTCAGAGGGGGGCGGCCTGTGTCGATGCGGTTCATGCAACATGGAAACGGGGTGGCACGCGTCTTGCGACAAAGCACCGATGGCGCGATCGTGGCAGCGGACAGTGCAGTTTTGCTGCAATAGCAGGTCCTGGAATGCCGCGCACGCTGCGCTAGTGGACGGCCAAGTTTTTCAGAGTGAAAACCGCATATTTGCGGCACCGGAAGGGCAGTTTGGGGAAACTTGATCTAGATCATTAAAACTACGGGCGGGAAAGATATCCTTGCTTGCGCGTTGATTTTGCTCAAGATGGTAGGTTGCGGCATGTCCTGCCCCGCGAGCATCAGCGTCTCTCCGGATCAAGCGTAGAGTTGGGGGCGGTTTGCTGTTGGCATAACGCACATTCGGGGTGGCCAGGACGCCGGAACCGGCGCGACGACTTCCATGGGAAGACGGCGCAGCGGATGGCGAAACAAGTGTTATATCAATTAATCCAGGTCCGACTATGAGAGTAGAACGTGCTCGATCGCCGCGGGATGACACCATGCAAAACCTGAAACGTATCCTCGCTAACACCTCGCTGTTCCGCATGCTCGATGAGCGGCAGCTCGACGAGATCACTGCGGCCACGCAGCCGATCCGCGCGACCACCAATACCAGCGTGGTCAACCAGGGCGACGCCCCGAAGGGCGTGTATGTCGTGGTCTACGGGCAGGTGAAGATCGGCTTCGACCGCAAGGATGGCAGCGAAAAGACGCTGGCGATCCTCGGGCAGAACAAATGCTTCGGCCTGGGCGAGATGCTGCTCGACCGCACCCACCTGGCGTTCGTGAAGACCACCACCGATTCGATGCTGGTGCATACCACCCGCGAGAAGGTGCTCGATATCGCGCGCGAGAACTTCAACTTCGCGCAGGAACTCATGGTCTGCGTCGGCCGCCAGCTCTACACGCTGACCCGCGACATCGAAAGCTATTCGCTGCAGACCGCCAAGCAGCGCCTCGCCGGCTACCTGCTGCGCCAGAGCCAGTACCAGGCCGGCGATTGCGTCGAGCTGATCGCGAGCAAGACGCTGATCGCGTCGCGGCTGAGCCTGACGCCGGAGACGCTGTCGCGCCTGCTGCATGACTTCTCGTCGGAAGGGTTGATCACCGTGATGGGCCGCCGCATCAAGATCCTCGATTACGAAAAGCTCGGCGCGCTGCTTACCGCCTGAGACCTTGCCTGGACTCTCCCCGGCCGGGCCGGAGCAGGAGAACCGCGAAGCGCCGGTTCCTTCCTGTTCCGCCCCGGCCGTTTTCTTTTCTCGTCCGCTTTCTTCCCAAGGCCGGCCGCCGTGGCACATAATATGCATGTCGCAGGGCAATAACCTGGCGTACGGCTGCGGCCGGCGTCCGTCCGCAGTATCGTTTCTTATACATTTATCCATGCTTTCCATACTTCGCATCGAATCCGGTGCGCATGCTTTCGCAAGCCCGCGCGCCGCCGGCGGGAAGGGCCCCGCATGACCTTGCAGGCCCACCGACTCGGTTGCGTGCGCGGCGACCTGCAGCTTTTTTCCGATCTCGGTTTCGATCTGCATCCCGGTGACGCGATGTGGGTATCCGGCACCAACGGCAGCGGCAAGACCAGCCTGTTGCGCATGCTGTGCGGCCTGTCCGCGCCCGCCGAGGGCGAGGTGCGCTGGAACGGCACGGACATCCGGCGCCTGCGCGAGGAGTTCTGCAGCAAGCTGGTCTACATCGGCCATGCGAACGGCGTCAAGGATGACCTGCTGGCATGGGAAAACCTTGCCGTCGCTTCCATCCTGTCCGGCCAGCCGGTCGGCGAGGAGGAAGCGCAGGAAGCGCTGGCGCGCCTCGGCCTCGGCCGCGCCGCCGACCTGCCGACGCGCGCGCTGTCCCAGGGGCAGCGCAAGCGGGTGGCGCTGGCCCGCCTGTCGTTCGCTTCCGCGATGCCCTTGTGGATCCTCGACGAGCCCTTCACCGCCCTCGACAAGAGCGCGGTGGCGGCGCTGTGCGGCACCATCAGCAGCCATCTCGCCGCCGGCGGCATGGTGATCTACACCACCCACCAGGAAATCGATCTGTCGGCCAAGCGCGCGTTGCGTCTTGACATGAATGCGGGGGCGCTATGCTGAAAGCCCTGTTGTGCGTGATCCGGCGCGACCTGCTGCTGGCGTTCCGGCGCCGCTCGGATGTGCTGACCACGCTGTTCTTTTTCA
>Ga0196971_1000429_pt1 | contig 32421 bp, 33 predicted proteins | sample S1v_1013CmetaG_FD_148660 | JGI IMG/M metagenome (GOLD analysis project Ga0196971, IMG submission 148660) | Soil microbial communities from Anza Borrego desert, Southern California, United States - S1+v_10-13C | ecosystem: Environmental > Terrestrial > Soil > Desert | place: USA: California...
CCTCTGCCGGCCTACCCATATATATGGGAGAACGGCAAATTTCTCCGCTGCACCTTCCTTGTGCGGCATGCATCTTGCAATAGGGACAGAATCAGGAGCGGAGCCTCTGCCTCATGCACCGATAACGGTCAGCCGACAGCCGTGATACGTCGCCCGCCGTTCATCGTCGTGTCACAAAGGCCGGGCAAACTGAGGATGTCAGCATTTTCATGCCGTGCTAGTGGAGGGGAATCGTGAACATGAAGGTCAGCGACGCAATGCTGGACGCCGCAATGAAAAAGGCTGTGGAAGCCGGCCTGGTGCCGCGCGACGCCTATCGTGAAGACACGCTGGGGTACCAGGAACTGGTGCGGTACGTGGTGCAGGCAGCGCTGGATGTGCAGCAGAAAGGCGGTACGGCAGGCGGCGCAGGTACGGCAACACAACCGAAGACGATGACTCGCGCCGTCAAGGTGCGGGACGCGGCGCACTGGTTTCCGGGCCTCGGGCATTTCTAGCCGCTACGTGCACGGCCTGACTCGGGCCGGTAGCCGGCACTCTTGCGCGTCTGCCTGGAGGGCGGACTGCGGCGCCGGTAAAAACGCCGCCGGCAATTGCAACACTGCCGCTAGCAACGCCTGGATTGGCGCGGCAACCGATCCTGTTCCGGCGGCCTGTTCTTACAGATATCTCGCAAAATAGAGCGCCGGGAAGTACACCGCCCTCCAGTACTCGAACGCCGCTTTCACCAGCATTTCATTAACGGCGTCGAGGCCGGCGCTATTCGTGGTTTCCGTCATGATGTCTCCTCCGTTGTAACAGCCGCCAATGTAGCAACGCGGTGGCAGCGCCAGCTTGCGTTTTCTCAATCTTCCTGCCGGGTGGCAACGCTATTCCCTGGTCTGGCGCCGGCGGTAGCGGGCGCGGATTCGTGCCACTCGGTGCGCACGCGCGGCAGGTACTGCGGATAGTCGCGCTGGATGAAGTCGATCAGGTCCTCACGCAGGCGGCAGCGCAATTCCCACGCGCGGCCCGCGTCGGCCGCGCTGACCAGCACCCGCACCTGCATCGCGCGCTCGTTGGCATCGACCACCTGCGTCTGGCACAGGCGCCCGTCCCACTCGGCCGCGCCCTGGCAGATGCGTTCGGCTTCCGCGCGCAGCGGGTCGAGGGGCATCCGGTAGTCGACCCAGATCACGACCGTGCCGAGGATTTCCGAAGTCGTCCGCGTCCAGTTCTGGAACGGGTTTTCAATGAACCATTGCAGCGGCACGATCAATCGCCGCTGGTCCCAGATACGGACGACAACATAGGTCCCGGTGATCTCTTCGATGTGTCCCCATTCGTTTTGCACAATCACCACGTCCTGCAGCCGGATCGGCTGGGTCAGTGCGATCTGCATGCCCGCGAGCAGGTTGCCGAGCACCGGCTTGGCCGCGAAGCCGACCACCAGGCCGGCGACGCCGGCAGAGGCAAGCAGGCTTGATCCGAGCTGGCGCAGGCCGGGCAGCGTCATGAGCGCTGCGCCGCCGCCGACCAGGACGATCACCACCATGACCGTGCGCGCCAGTACCTTGGTCTGTGTCTGGATACGGCGCGCGTGCAGGTTGTCGGGGGCGTCGGCCGGATGCAGTTCGATGATGGTGCGCGATATCGCGCGCACGCAGCGCAAGCCGAGCCAGGTGAGGGCACTGATCAGAAGCAGCGTCGTCAGGTGTCGAATGAAGTCGATGCCCGGCAGGCTGTCAGGCGCGTGCCGCAGGATGACCTGTGCGGCCAAGAGGAACACCACCACGCCGCCGGCCCGGTGGCCGTATTGGACCAGCTTGCGCGAGTACGGCAGCGTTGCCGTCACGCGCAGCAGGATCGAGGTGCCGATATGGTGAATGATGGCGACCACCGGCAAGGCGATCAGCAGTTCGATGACGACCGCAAACCACGGGAGCCTGTGGAGCAGGAATACCCATGGCATCAACGCGTAGGAGAGCGTTTCGAACCAGTCCGGCATGTGTGCCGTCATGCAATACCGATACCGGGGCCGCGGCGCACCGGAAAAGTGAAGGGCGTGGATGAAACGCGCATGGAGATAGCGGATGCCCGGCGCAGACGGCAGCAAGCCGCAGCGCACCGCCGCAAGGTGGCCTTCCTGTCAGTCCCTGCTCTTGCGTTCGACCGGTTCGCTTACGTCTGCCTTTGCAACCGGATTATGATCCGGTACCGGATCTTCATCGGGAGTCGGACTCTGGTCCGGTGTCGGGTCGTCGCCCGGGATCGGTTCGGGTGGAACCTGGTGCTCTTCCAATATCGACATCTCTTGCTCCGATTGGTACAGGCAGATCGTACGCCGCCGGAATCGTGCCTTCTTGACCGATGTCAGCGGCAGCGCGCATACGACGCTGGCGACAAGCCATGCGCCGAACACCCCGGAACTGTCTCCTCCGGACTTCCCGACCGGGCGATTTCCCGGCGTTTTTCTATAAGAGCGTGCGTAAGAGCGCTGTGCCAGCGGGTTCGGAACGCCGTCCGGCACCCTTTATACGCATGCGACGCTTGCGCTGCCCGCGACGGGTTCCAGCAGCCTCAGGCCGCTTTCGCCGCGCAGGTCGCTTCACCATTTCCGTTTCGGATGCTATGCGAAAGGAGGTCGGGAGCGGGCTGCGCCAGCTCCCGACTTTTTTTGCTACACCGCAATAAATCCCTGAAAGATGAACGGCTTGCGGACTCATTCACAGGCTTGTCCACAAAGTTGCCCACAGTTGCTGTGGGTAACTTTGTGAGGCAAACCTGCTGAACGGGTGCAATCAGGATGCAGTGTTCGCGTTGGTCGTCGTCGTTGCCGGCGGCGTCTTCGGCTTGAACTGCTTGTCGCTGATGCGGAACTTGGTGCGGCGGTCGCCCATCAGGTGACGCAGGTCGCGGATGCTCAGCTGCGATACCTCATGCATGCGGATCAGCAGCGACGCGCCGACCGGCAAGCGGCGATGGCGGATCTTGCTGATCAGCGGTGGAGCAACTTCCAGCGCGCGCGACAGCGCCGCGTCGTTTTTCAGGTTCAGCTTCTCAATCAGCGATTCCAACAGATTGTTGGGATCGTATTGATATTGCTCTTGGGCGTTCGTTTCTTTAGTGTCATTCATCTGGCTATTCCCCGTTTCTGGTTCGATCGGATCTAATTCTGAACAATCGCTCGGATGTATTTTTGATAATTCTCAGAGATGCTTATTTCTCTGCCGTCAGCCGTGAAAGTGTGCGCTCGCGTAAGCCGCGCCGCGCTTGTGGCAAAGAAAAACCCGCACCGGCTTGCGCCTCGGTGTGCGGGCTGGCGCCTGGGTCGCTTTTGCGTGCGCTCAGACGAAGTATGCGGCGCCCAGGACCAGCGGCGACCCGCTGACGCCCGCCACCACCAGGCGGCGCGCGACGCTGTGGATCTGATCTTCGAAGGCGCGGTAGGTCTCCATGAAATCAAGTTGACCGCCTTTCATGCGGCGCAGGTGCGCGAGCGCATTTTTTGACACGAGGCACTCGCGGTCGACAAAGCCGACTTCAACGGTGAAGGTGACGCCATCTTCCGCCACGCGCGGTTCGACTGCTGTTCTGATCATGTGGGTGTCTCCGAATTGGACTCATTGGGGTGAAACAGTGCTGATGTGTTCTCGATGGTAATGAGTCAAAACGGCAATGTTTTGACAGCCGTCAATTATCTGCCGTGACGGAAGCAGAACTGCTGCGGTGCCGCAAGATCAGGGGAGACGGGGCGGGAAAGCGGCGGTCAGCGTGCGTCCGGCCTGGGTGCTTGGTAAAGGGAGAGTTCCCACTCGCGCCGGGCGGGCGTGTAGCGAAGGATGTAGAGGCCGGAATCGCTGGCGGTGAGCTTGAAGTAGCTGCAGGTGTCCGAGATCCAGCGGTCGATGATTTCCAGTACCTCGAGCGTCGCTTCGCCCAGCAGGAAACGGAGCGGCTCCGGGTCGCCGTGCTGTCCGATACGGCTTTCCACGTGCAGGATCATGACAATCCTTCAAGAAGCGGGTATGCAGGATTGGGCAGGGTGGCGTGGCGTTCGTTCCGGGAACGGCAGGCGGGATCAAGGAAATCGCAAGCGAGGGTGCGCAGCGGTGCCGGACACAATACAATGCTGTTTATGCAGCAATGGGGAGAGCGAAGCGATGTACCTAGACCATCCAAAAATCAGCGCGACCAACAGCAATACCGAGCCGGACCGGATCGAACGGCTCAACCGGGTGTACGGCTATGCGCTGGCGCTGGCCGATGCGGCGGGGGATACCGGTTTCCTTGGCAAGCTGTCGCACCTGCATGATCACAAGGGCAAGCTCATCATCGTCTGGTTCGAGGAGCCGACCGAGTCGGAGAAGGCGTATTTCGCGAGCGCCTGGAAGAGCAAGGTCGGGGATGAAAGCGACAACGTCGAGCATGAACTGGCGGCGGCGCCGGGTTGACGTGCCGGCAGTAGTCGCGGAAATCAAAAAAACCGCTTGCGCCGGAAGCAAGCGGTTTTTTATTGGGGGATCATTTGCTTGCAGGCACTAGAGTGATCACGTTGTTGCTGGAGATCTGATCCTGGATCTGTTCGATCTCCGCCAGCAGCGACATGAGCGTACGCAGCCAGGGATAACGGCCGTAGCGCACGGTGCGGTTCGTCGCCTCGAGATCGGAGATGAATTGCTGCGTCATGATGTGAGGATGGCGGGTGCTGCATACGCCGCCGTGCAATTGGGCGCGCTTGCCGAGGTACGCGAGTGCGCAGGCGCGCCTGTATTCGACCAGGCTGCCGTAGCGGTCGAGGATGATCTTGTCGTCCTTGCTACGGTTGACGGACTGGAGATAGGCTTTCCAGTCGCCTTCCCGGATTTCAATGGCGCCCGCTTTCACGTTAATGCTGGCGACCGTATTTTCTGGAGAATCTGGAACTGCTGACACACTACCTCCCGGGCGTCGCGATATTGTGGTTACCGATTGGCTCTCTTTGACGCAATGCTCCAGGGAAAAGTTCACCTGGGAAATAAGGGGAAATCATGCCGCATATCGGAACAAGCCGGGCGCCCATGCATAACCGTTCCTTGTCCGCTTTGCGCGCAGGTTTCTGTCTGATCGCAAGCTTTGCGTGCGGTGCTCGTGCTCCAATATCCGCAGATACGGAGGCATTCGTATCTATGTTCCTTCAGGGTTGAGAGAACTGCCCGCTGCCGCCAGGCGGCGGGCTTTTTTATTTCCTTCTCATGTACTGCGCGCCGCAGGGAGCTTTACCATAGTTCATCGCCGGCGCCGATACGGCTATACTTCCTCATCGCATTGTCGCGTGCGCGCAGTTGTTTGGCTTTTCTCGCGGGTGGCTGAATCATGAATGATGCAGAGCGAAAGGAAGATCGTACCGTTGCCGCCAGCTCCGGCCCGGCACCGTCGCGACCCCTGGCCGATCTGAAGCCGAAAGGCGCCTGCTGGTACTGCAACCAGCCGCTCGACAACATCCGCCGCTTCTGCAGCAAGACTTGCGCGGACGATTACCGGGTCGAGGAAGAAGCATTCAACAACCCCGCCGGCTGAATTATTTTCGCGCCCGCCGCGCCCGGCGCTGCGCTTTCGACAAAAGCTTGAGCATCGACAATAACGACGCGCGCGCTGCGCCGGTTATCGCAGGGCAGCGGCGCTCCGGCAGGGATATGTTGCGGGAACATGTCCACCAGCAGGCGCCCGCCACGGGTGCCGGGAGCGCGAAATGACACCCGAAGAAATCCTCGCCGACTTGAACACCCGAAACCGCGCGAAGTTGTATGCGCGAACGGATTATCACAATCTCACGCACGACCAGGTGCTGGCGCTGATGGACGCCGCCGCGATGCAGGGATTCCGGCTGGGCAGCAATGTCGCACTGTCGATGGTGAAGGGCGCGTTGCTGGTGCAGCTGACGCGTTCGGCGGGCACGCGCAGGAATCCGTCGGTGCAGGGCGGGGCCACCTGATGCCGCAGGCGCTGCAGATACATTCGGTTACATTTCTCCTGTGCGCGGATTTTGTTTTCTGCCGTTAACTCCGGTGCCAGTACGTGTGGCGGATAACGGGAGGTTGGAATGAACAAGATGCAGGCGGGACTGCTGGTTTCCCTTATGGCTTTGAACGCGTGGAATACGGCGGGCGCTGCTGATTTCGACGATTATGCGCGGGTCTTGAGCGTGACGCCGCAGATCGAGCAGGTCAATTACCCGCAGCAGGAGTGCCGCACGGAATATGTGCCGGTGCAGCGTCAGCAGCAGCGCGGGGTCGGCGGCTCCATCATCGGCGGCATCGCCGGCGGCATCATCGGCAACCAGGTCGGCGGCGGCAGCGGCCGCGCCGTGGCGACGGCGGCGGGCGCGATCGCCGGTGCGGTGGTCGGCGACCGCATGGAAAACAGCGGCGCCGGCTATGTGACGGAACAGCAGCCGGTCCGCCAGTGCCGGACCATCGACAACTGGCAAAGCCGGACCAACGGCTACCAGGTCACCTACGAATACCACGGGCATACCTACACGGCCGTCATGCCCTACGACCCGGGCGAGCGGATGCGGGTGCGCGTGTCGGTGATGCCGCGCTGACGCTGGTGGCTCACGCCAGTAGCCGGATTTGCACGATGCGGACAGTCCCCTTGTGGCTGGCGGCCGTGCTGCTCGCCGGCTGTGCCAGCCTGACGCCGGAGCAATGCCGGCTGGCGGACTGGCGCCAGATCGGTTTTGCCGACGGCACGCAGGGCGCGTCCGCCGCACGCATCAACGACCATGCCAGAGCCTGCGCCGAAACCGGCGTGCGTCCCGATCTCGATGCCTATCTGCGCGGCCGGGAACAGGGATTGCACAACTATTGCCAGCCTGAAAATGCCTTCGCGATCGGCCGCAGCGGCAGCATGGCGGCGGCCGCGGGCGATTGCCCGGAACAGATGAAGTTCGCATTCGCCCAGCAATACCAGCGCGGGCACGAAGTGCACCGCATCGAAGACGAATTGGCGCGACGCCGCGCGCGTCTCTACCACAACAGCGGCGTCGTGCGCGGGCACAACGAGCGCATCGCGTCGATCCGCGAGGAACTTGCGAAGAAGGATTTGCCGGAAGATCGCCGCAAGGCATTGCTGCACGATTTCAACCGTCTGGTCGATCAAAAGGAAATGATCGGCCGGGAAAACCTCTATCTCGCCGCCGAGGCTGACCGCCTGCAATTCCACCTGCACCTGAAGCTGCGCGAGTTCGGCCGCTGACTCTGAACCCGCAGATCCTGCCGTTCCGCCTTCGCGCGTGCCTGCGGCGCGCTGCCTCTGATTTTTGTCAAGGGAACAATCCCGCTGGATTCGGGTCAGCAGGAATAGTTCAACCGCTACCCACTAATGACACGAACAGGTTGACGCACTCTCTGTTCATCCAGCGTTGATCGGATCTTCTGCGCATGCCCAAAGCATGCGCAAGTGAATTTTTGCAGACTGTCAGGAGACGGGTCTCGAAACTTCTTGCCGATTCCTTCCATTCCCCTATCGCCATTGCCTATGATTGCTTCTACTCCGACCAGCCTTTCCTCCTCGCCTCGGCCGCCCCTCGAACTATGGGGCGGCATCGAATGCACGATAGCGCGCGTCCAGGATCGCTACCGCGACCAGTCCGCGGAGACCGGTCATACCGGCCGGATCGAGGACCTCGATGCAATTGCGCGGATCGGCATCCGCACCCTGCGCTATCCGGTCCTGTGGGAAACCATCTCCCCGGAACACCGGGATGAAACGAATTGGGACTGGCATGACGAACGGCTGGGTCGGATGCGGGAACTGGGCATTGAACCGATCGCGGGCCTGGTGCATCACGGCAGCGGGCCGCGCTACACCCATCTGCTCGACCCCGATTTTCCGCAGCTGCTGGCGCGCCACGCCGAACGGGTCGCACGCCGCTATCCCTGGATCAAGCTGTTCACCCCGGTAAACGAGCCGTTGACCACGGCACGCTTTGCCGCCTTGTACGGGCACTGGTATCCGCACGCGCGCGACATTCATTCGATGCTGCGTGCGCTGTACCACGAGTGCCTCGCCGTCGCGCTGTCGATGCACGCGATCCGCAAGGTCACGCCGGACGCGCAACTGGTGCAGACGGAAGACATGGGCAAGGTGTTCAGCCTGCCGGACCTGAAGTACCAGGCCGATTACGAGAATGAACGGCGCTGGCTGTCCTTCGACCTCCTGTGCGGGCGCATCGACGGCACGCATTCCTGGTACCGGACCTTCCTGGATGCCGGACTGGACGAGCGCCAGATGGCGTTTTTCACCGAACAGCCGTGCAAGCCGGACATCATCGGCATCAATCACTATGTGACGAGCGAGCGCTGGCTCGACCGCCGCAAGCGTGATTATCCTGCCGGCTTCCACGCCGAAGGCGTGCCCTACGTCGATGTGCATGCGACGCGCGTCCATCTCGCCGACGGGCTGACCGGGCCGGAGCCGCGGCTGCGCGAGGTCTGGGAGCGCTACCGCCTGCCGATCGCGGTGACCGAGGCGCATCTCGGCGGATCGCGCGACGACCAGCTGCGCTGGCTGCTGCAGATGTGGCAGGCGGCGCAGAACCTGCGCGCCGAAGGCGCCGACATCCGTGCCGTGACCGTTTGGTCGCTCTTCGGCTGCGTGGACTGGAATTCCCTGCTCACGCAGGACAACCGCTTCTACGAGAGCGGCGTATTCGACGTGCGCGGCAAGGACATCCGGCCGACCGCTCTGGCCGGCGCGGTGGCGTCGCTGGCGGCGACGGGCAGCTTCGACCACCCGGTACTGGACGGCGCCGGCTGGTGGCGGCGGCCGGACCGGTACTTCACGCCGCCCGCGGCTGCGCCGGCCGCGCCGCAGGTGATCGTGTCGCAGCCGCGCAAGCTGGTGATCACCGGCGGCACTGGCACCCTGGGGCGCGCGCTGGCACGCATCTGCGACCATCGCAGCCTGGCGCACGACCTGCTGAGCCGGGCCGACATGGATATCGCGGACCAGGCATCGGTGGAGGCGGCGCTGGCCAGCCGCAGGCCGTGGGCGGTGGTCAACGCGGCCGGTTATGTACGGGTGGCCGATGCGGCGCGCGAGTCCGACCGCTGCTTCCGCGAAAACGCGGCGGGAGCGGAAATGCTGGCAAGGGCCTGCGCGAAACTCGGCATTCCCTACATTACCTTTTCCTCCGATCTGGTGTTCGACGGCAGCCTTGGCCGTGCCTACGTCGAGAGCGATGAGGTATCGCCGCTGTGCGTCTACGGATCGAGCAAGGCGGAAGCGGAGCGCCGCGTGCTGCAGGCATTCCCCGATGCGCTCGTGGTCCGCACCAGCGCCTTCTTCGGGCCCTGGGACCAGTACAACTTCGTGCATGCGGTACTGCGCGACCTGGTGGCCGGCCGCGAGGTCCGGGCCAGCGATGAAATGCTGGTCTCGCCGACCTATGTGCCCGATCTCGCGCACGCGACGATCGACCTGCTGATCGACCGGGTCGGCGGCATCTGGCATCTCGCCAACCAGGGGGTGATCTCCTGGTTCGAGTTCGCCGAGCGGGCAGCGCGCGAAGCCGGTGTGGACACGTCGTCGCTCGTCAAGACCGCAGGCGGCGGCCGCCTGACCGCGCTCAGCAGTGAAAGAGGGCTGATCCTGCCGAGCTTCACGAATGCAATCGAGCGTTACATCCGGGAAAACACGATTGCCTGGAATGATCTGCCGCAGCGCGCGGCGGCGTGATCACGGAGAGGATGGCGGCGCGCGGGTGTTGCCGCGGCCGCGATTCTTTCATCCCTGCTGGGAACAGCATCGGCGCGAAATACTCCAAGCCGGGTAGCGTTCGCACGAAGGAACAATAATGTCAGATACCGCATACCCGCGCCCGCAGCTGATGCGCGAGCACTGGCAATCCCTGAACGGGCAATGGAAATTCGCCTTTGATGATGAGAAGAAATACCGGCGCCCGAGCGATCCGATCGCGTGGACGCATGAAATCGTCGTTCCCTATCCGCCGGAATCGCAGGCAAGCGGCGTCGGCGACCGCGGTTTCCACCGGGCGTGCTGGTACCAGCGTGAATTCGACATCAAGGCCGAGGGGCAGCGCGTGCTGCTGCACTTCGGCGCGGTCGACTACCGCGCCAAGGTCTGGGTCAACGGCCACCGCGTGGCCGATCATGAGGGCGGCCACAGCTCGTTCTATGCCGACATCACCGATTACCTGAAGGATGAAAGCCGGCACACCGTCACGGTGTATGTGGAGGACGATCCGCACGACCTCGCCAAGCCGCGCGGCAAGCAGGACTGGCAGCTCGAGCCGCACTCGATCTGGTATCCGCGCACCACCGGGATCTGGCAGCAGGTATGGATCGAGCGGGTACCGCGCACCTACATCCAGAAACTGCGCTGGACCCCGCATTTCGAAGGCTTCGAAATCGGCTGCGACACCTACGTGGCCGGCGACGATGTCTATGAGGACCTGTTCGTCGAGGTGAAGATCCGGCACGGCAGCAAGATGCTGGCCGACGACTACTACAAGATCATCGGCGGCGAGGCGAGCCGCAAGATTGCACTGTCCGATCCGGGCATCGACGATTCCCGCAACGAATTGCTGTGGAGCCCGGAAAATCCGCGGCTGCTCGACGTCGACATCACGCTGCGCCACAAGGACAAGGTGCTGGACAAGGTGAAGTCCTACACCGCGCTTCGCTCGGTGGCGATCAACCGCGACCGCTTCATGTTGAACGGCCGGCCCTATCACCTGAAGCTGGTGCTCGACCAGGGCTACTGGCCGGACACGCTGCTGGCCGCGCCGAACGACGAGGCCTTGCGGCGCGACGTCGAGCTGGCCAAGGAGATGGGTTTCAACGGCGTGCGCAAGCACCAGAAGGTCGAGGACCCGCGCTACCTCTACTGGGCCGACAGGCTCGGCCTGCTGGTGTGGGAGGAAATGCCGTCGACCTACCGCTTTACCACCCAGGCGATCAACCGGCTGGTGCGCGAATGGAGCGAGGTGATGGAGCGCGACTACAGCCATCCGTGCATCATCGTCTGGGTGCCGTTCAACGAATCCTGGGGTGTGCCCAACCTGACCTCGACCCAGGCCCACCGCAATGCGGTGGAAGCGCTGTACCACCTGACGCGCACCTTCGATTCGACGCGCCCGGTGATCGGCAACGACGGCTGGGAGGCATCGGCCACCGATCTGCTCGGCATCCACGACTATGACGGCGACCCGGAACGGCTGGCCGCGCGCTACGCGGTCAATCCGCAGGAACTGTTCGACCGGCGGCGTCCCGGCGGACGCATCCTCACGCTGGACGGTTATCCGCACCGCGGCCAGCCGATCATCCTGACCGAATTCGGCGGCGTCACCTATGCGAAGGTGCCGGAGCCGGGCGTCAAGGATGTGTGGGGTTATTCGCTGGCCGACAGCGACCAGGAATTCTTCAATACCTACCGGCGGCTGCTGGAAGTCGTCAACGAGACACCGCTGTTTTCCGGTTTCTGCTACACGCAGTTCGCCGACACCTTCCAGGAAGCGAACGGCCTGCTGACCGCCGACCGCATTCCCAAGCTGCCGCTGGAGCAGATCCGCGACGCCACGCGCAACATCAAGCCGAACGCGAAGAAGCAGTATGGCGTGTAGCGGCTGGGGAGGCGTCGGGCGGGCGCTGCCTTATTCGTCGTTCGCGCCGCAGCACTTCTTGTACTTCTTGCCGCTGCCGCAGGGACAGGGATCGTTGCGGCCGGTCTTCGGCGCGTCGCGCTGCACCTGCTGCACCGCCGACTTGCGCTGCGGCTTCCAGAAACGGTGGATGTGCGGGATCGCGGCTTCCATTTCCACCGCCAGCTTGTGGCGCTTGACCGGGTCGTCGACCAGCGCCATTTCCTCTTCCTCGACTTCGTCGGCGCCGAGCAGGTAGACCGGCCGCACCATGTCGGCGAGCGGCGACGTCCAGATCGGTTCCCAGGCGTCGGCGCGCAGGTTCATGCCTTCCCAGAAACCCCATGCCCAGGCATCGCCGTCGAGCAGCATGCGGCCGCCGACTTCATGCTCGCAGAACAGCGGCTCGAAATCCCTGGGTGCGACCTCGAAGGTCATCGCGACCTCGTTCATGAAGCGCGCGATCAGCGCGGTGATGCGTTCCGCCTCCTTCGGCGTCTTGAACTGCGGTCCTTTTTCGCCGGCCGAGCCCCACACCAGCGGCAGCCATTCGGCCATCAGCACTTCCTCCGGCCCGATGGCAAGCGCAGTGAGGAAACCGTGCAGCGAGTCCATTGTCATGCCGTCGTCGGCGCAGCGGTCAGAGAGCAGGAACTGGTCGAGTTCCTTGAATTCCTTGTCGGAGAGGGGATCGTCGAGATGCATGTGAGAAGTGCGGTAAGGCGGAACGGGAAAAGCGCAGTTTACCGCGTTATGCCGCCGGCCTCGCGGATTTCGACGCTAGCGGCTGGCGCGGATGGCGCCGCGTCCTTGCGCCGGGGCGGGATGCTTTCGCTGACAACCGTGATTGTCATCTGCGCCGGGACCGGCCTGCCGTCGACTTCGCCGGGGACAAAGCGGGCCTCACGGAAGCGTTGCGCGACCCTTTGCGCGAAGGCGCCCGCTTCCGCCGTGTCCTGCAGATCGGAGACCGTGGCGACCTCGATGACCTTGCCGCCGGCGTCGATGAACAGCGTCAGTTCGAGCCTGCCCTCGTAGGGCAGGAGGGTGATGCCGGCAATGTCCAGGTCGATGTGGTGGGCCGGCGACGGCAGCCGGGTCAGGCGTCCTGCCGGCAGCCAGGCGGGCTCGCCGGCAGCGGTTTCCGTGGTGGCGCCGGCGGCAACCGGAACTGCCGGCGCGGTGGCGGCGGGCGCCGCCAGCGGCACGCGCCGGGGAGTGGCCCCGGCCGGTGCGGCGATCGCGGCGGCATGCGCATGTTGCGGCTGTGCGAGCCCGGGGGGCTTGCGGTCCTGCTGTTCATCGTCGCCCAGCAGCCGTACCGTCACCGCGCGCGACGCGGCCGCGGCGGCCCCGGCCATGCCGTACTCTGCCGGCGCCGTTTCGTGCAGCGTTCCGACCAATATCGCATGGGCGGCAAGCGAGCACGCCAGAAAACCGAGCCGGTGGATGTTCCCTGCCAGCGGGATCCGGTTTCCGGCGGCTGGCTTGTGCTGCATGGCGCGTGGAAAGAGGGCGGGGCAGGCCGGCGTCAGAGCCGGCTCAGACGCAGGTGCGGGTGGCTGTGTGCGTCACCGCCGGCCGCCCGTTGGCGCCGACCGTGACGACACGCTCCTGGTCGCCCACCGACGGCAGCTGGCGGCAGAAGGTGACGGTCATCGCGGTCGCGCCGACGCCGGAAGGCTGGAAGGTGGCGGTGGCCAGCGTCCCGTTTCCATGGAAGCCGGTGTCCAGCGGCGCCTGGCGGTGGATGACGGCGGTGCCGGCGAGCACGATCCAGCCCTGCTCCCAGCCGCCGGCGGCGCAGGTGCTGCCATCGGCGGAGACGCACAGGGTGACCTGGGAATTGCGCTTGATCGCCTCGCCGCGCGCCAGGTAGACGCTGGCCACAAGGCTGTTCGCGTAGCCCCGCAGTTTCGATGCCAGCACCGCGTCCTGGTAAGCGGGAACGGCGACCGCCAGAAGGATGGTCATGATGGCGACCGTGATCATCAGTTCGACCAGGTTGAAGCCGCGTCCGGCACGTCCCTGACGGGCTTTTTCCAGGTTCCGGCGGGTGCGCATGCGTGCTCCTTGCATTACTGCTGTATGTACCAGTACACCCGGTTCTTCGGCTGGCTGGTGGCGGTGTTGGTTCCGGGATTGCCTTCCGACGCCTCCAGCGGCGAACTGGCGCTGCTGCCGATGACGAAGGGCACGGTGCTGCCGTCGTCCAGCGTCACCTGGCCTGCCACCGGGGACGGCGGCAGGCCGCCGCCGCTGATCGTCTGGTAGCGCGAGGTCGAGGCCGGCGACGCGTCGCCGTAGCCGATGTTGTAGACCTTCGCCGTGCCCAGGCTGGAACTGCAGGAGCCGGCAAGCGGCACGGCCGGGGTGTGGGTGCTGAAGGTCACCACGCCGAACAGCGTGATCGCCGAGGTCACCACCTGTTCGGTGCGCGCCAGGCCGAGATACCAGCCTTTCTTCGCATCGATCGCCGCCTGTGCCGGCGTTTCGTCGGTGGTGATGGGCAGCAGCGAATTCAGGCAGATTACCGAGCTGCCGCCGCAGTTGGCAGACTCCGCCGACAGCCAGTCGCCGTCGGAAGGCTTGTCCTTGACCATGAAGAAATAGTTCGACACGCTGGCCGCGGACGCATAGTAGGTCAGCGGCTTCTCGCGGTCGCCGGAGCCGAGCATCAGGTAGTAGGTGCCGTTGTCTTCCACCGCGTCCGGGCCGAACATGAACTTGCGGTTCGGGCTGCACGTCGTCACCGAGGAGCAGCCGAGCGACGCGATCTTGGTGCTCGTCCAGCTCGCCGGCGCGCCGGTGCCGATGGTGATGCGGTAGATGTTGCCGCCGAGGTCGGACGCGTACGCATACTTTGCATAGCCGTTGTCGTCCGGCGCGATGATCACGTCGCCGACCACGCCGCGGTCGGTGTCGAAAGTCTTCACCAGTGCGCCGGTATCGGCGTTCATGATGTAGATCTTGTTGCCCTTGGTCGTACTGCTGCAGGTGGCGGGGTCCGCATCTTCGCAGGTGTCGTAGCCGCCGCCCATGATCAGCAGCGGCGTGGAAGAGCCGTAGTGCGAGGCCAGCATGGTCTTGGGCGACGACCAGGTCTGGCCGATGCCGGAGAAGCCGGCGCTGCAGTCGGTATCGCTCACCGTGCCCGAGGTCGGGAAGTTGTTCGGGCAGCCGACCTTCCATTTCAGCGAGGGGCTGCTCGGGTTGGTCACGTCGAACGCGTAGACGACGCGGCCGCCGCGGCGCATGGTGGCAAACAGCCAGGCGCGGCTGCTGTCCTTGTAGGCGGTCATCGGGCCGTCGAAGCCGTAGGGCTTCGGGCTGCCGGAGGCGATGTTGGGCGCGCTGACCAGCACCGTGTTGTCGCGGATGCGCTTGAAGTTGGTGTAGGTTTCCGGCGCGACGAAGGACCACAGTTCGCCGCCGGCCAGCGTGCCGCCGATGCTCGAGGTCCGGTTGCCGTTGATCGCCCTTAGCATGCCGCCGTTGTCGCCATAGAAGACCACTACCTGCGGTGACGCGTCGGTGCCGAAGTTGATCGCGACCGGGCGCGAGTGGACCACGTCGCCGTGCACCGAGGCGCGCGTCTCGTTCGAGGTCACGGCATTGAAGTTTTCATTATCCAGGTCCTGCCCGCGCGCCCAGTTGATCAGCTCGTCGCGTTCCGACGAACTGGTGGCGCCGAGCAGCGACTGGGTGATGGCGCCGTTGGTCGTGGTGAAGTCGGTCAGCGTGGTGCAGGAGCCGAAGGTCGGCGAACAGGTCTTCACCGTGCGGCTGGTGGTGCTGCGCTGCATGTAGCCCTGCGCGCCTTTTTCCACCGTGTTGCCGTCAGGGTAGTTCGAGTTCATGTACAGCGTCGACGACGAGCCGGTCGGCGGGATGCAGCTGCCCTGCGGACGGAAGGTCCAGTAAGTGTCGGTGGTGGACGGCGTCCAGAAGCTGCGCGCGCATTCGGTGACGAAGCCGGTCTGGCTGTTGATCGCGCTGGCGCTGTCGGCGTCGAGCAGTTTCAGCGCGCCGTTCAGCTTGCCCATCTTGTACTGTTTCAGGTTGCCGGCCCAGCGCGGATAGCTGTCCGGGTCGGGCCGGAACATGCCGACATACACCTGGTTCAGGTAGGTGCCCTGGGTGTTGACCGACACCGGAAGGCTGACCGCGGCGAACACGCTGTTGACCGCCTGGATCTCGGAAAAGGCCTTGCCCAGCGCCGAGCTGATGTTGGCGCCGCCGTTGCCGGACGTGACCGAAAAATATTTGCCGCCGCCGACGCTGGCCATGCTCTTCAAGAGCGCGGTCCAGCCCGGCCCCTGGCCGTTGGTGCCGGGATCGACGTCGAGCGTGTAGGTGACGATGCCCAGGCTGCTTTGCTTCATCCAGCGCGCCCATTCGTCGGCCACGCTCGACTGCGAACCGCTGGGCGAGATCGGGATCGCGGTGGTATTGCCGCCCGCTGCCGACAGCATCGAGGTCGCGGTGTTGGTATCGCTGGTGTTTTCCTGCGCCGGGCCGTTGCTGATGTAGATGATGTAGTTCTTCTGGCAGCCTGCGGTCACCGGGCTGTTGTAGGTGGTGGCGCCTTTCGATGCGAGCGCATTGCCGCCAAGCGCGTACACAGCCTTCGACTGCGCCGTGCCATAGGTGCTGCCGGAGTAATCGGTCTTGTTCTTGTTGTTGCCCGCATAGGGTGTGCCGCCGGCAAAATAGCGGTACGCCTCGGCCATCATCAGCGCCGCCTTGCCGCCGTTGCTCTTGTCGTCGCCGACGTCGAAGCTGTTCACCAGCGTCTGGTACTTCGGCTTGTTGGTCGCGTCCATCAGGCGCACCGCGGCGCGCACATAGCCGCCGTCGTTGCCGGAATTGCCGCCGCCGGTTTCGGTAAACATCATGATGCCGACCCGGAACTTGCCGTCAGCCAGGCCATTGAGGGTGGACGCGAGCGCCGCCATTTCATTGGTGAACGCGGTATTCCAGTTCGCGGTATTGTCGACGAGGAGCAGCACATTGGGCACCTCGCTGGCCGAAGCGGCGGTGGCGCCGACGAACAGGTCGGTATCGGCGGCGCCGGCGAGCAGGGGCGTACCCAGCGCGGCGGCCGCAATCAGGCTCCTGGCGAAATGACGTTTCATTTTCCTCTCCTGTTTTTGTTCCGTGCGGTCATGCGCACACTTCGTTCAGTTTGGTCTGGTCCAGCACCACGCGCACGCCCTGGTGCACGCGCACCGCCGTGCCGCTGATGGCGTCGTTGACGACTGCCTCGATTTCCCACATCGTGTTGTAGTACGCCATGCCGCCCGACAGGCCGCGGAGGGTGAGGCTGCTGCGGCGCTGATTGGTGTTGGTCAGCTGGGAAGCGCGCACGCAGGTCGGGCGCGTGATCTGCACGACGTAGTCGGTATTGCCGTCGTTGTTGAGGTCGACATTGATCTCTTCCGCTGCCGGCGAGTTGGTGAACGGGGAACTGATCACCTGTTCGATCGCCTTGTTTGCCGCCGCCACCGCCTCGTTGCGGAACTGCATGTTGCCGACCGCCTTGACGTTGGTGCTGCTGAGCGTGAAGGCAGTGGTAACAGTGAGCATGATCACCGCCAGCATGATCAGGCCGGCAATCAGCGTGGCGCCGCGCTGGCTGCCCGGGGTGTATGGCATGTTCATGGCGTCTCCCTCCTGCCTGCGACGTTCATCAGGCGCACGGTGGTGGTGAAGACGTGCCGCTTGAAACCGTCGTTGTAAGGGCCGAAGGTGGTGCCGGCCAGGGTGTAGGTCTTGGTGTCGGTGTAGCCGTGCGTTGCTTCGCTGCTGCGCACCAGCAGATGCAGCTTGACCGCGACGGTATTCATCAACTGGGCGGCGGTGCAAGTGCCGGTGCAGCGGATGAAGCTGCCATCCGGCGCGCCGTCGCCGCGGTTGGTCGGCGAGGTCTTGGTGGTCGTGTCGCTCCAGTTGATTGCCTGGGTGAAGTCCACCGGCAGACCGGCGTCGCTGACGTTGTCGATGCCCAGCTCGAGCTTGAAGCCTTCGATGCCTTCCACCAGCGGTTGCGCGGTCTGGTGCGCGAGCGTGCCGGAGGCAAGGTCGAATTCCGAGCGCACCAGTGTCGGGATGCCGTCACCCGCACTGTTCGCATAATCCCGGATGTAATACAGGTTGGAGACGAACTTGCGCACCGGCGCGAGCGCCCCGGTGGTCGTCGGCGGCGTGCCGGTGCAGCCGCGCTGCTTGAGCGTGAACCCGGTGGTGTCCAGCACCCAGCGCTGGCCTGCGCTGATTTCGCTTTCGCAGCCGGACGCCTGGAAATAGAGTTTTCCGGAGACGCTGGCTTCGCAGTTGGTTTCGCCGGGCACGCAGGTGTGGGCATGGCGTACGACGAGCACGTCGGTGTTGGCTTTCCTGCTGGTGACGACCGAGCCGCAGCTGCCAGGTACCGCGTCGTAGACCTGGAGCGGAATGCCGACCAGGTTGGTCTTGTACGCGCTGGTCCAGTTGGCCGCGTCGTACGCCAGGCAGGGATCGGGCACCGCGGCGGGGACGTCGGTGGGCACGCTGCTGAGCGTGAGGTCGTCGAACTGCGGCATGAAATTGCCCCAGTAGCCCGCTTGCAAGATGTCGTTCTGCAGTGCCTGGATCGCGAAGCGGCCACTCTCGACCTGGCTGTTTGCCTTTGCCAGTTCGCGGTTGGTCTGCGACGCGTTCACCAGGAAGCTGATCATCGCCAGCAGCAGCGCGAAGCTGACGGCCACGGAAATCATCAGCTCCACCAGGGTGAAGCCGTCCTGCCGCCGGCGCGGCTGCCGGCAAGGGCTGGGGTGTGAGAGGCGGTTCATGATGTCGTCAGCGTCGCGATTCGTACGATGGTGGTCAGGGTGCGGCGGCAGCGGTCGTTGGTGCAGGTGGAATTGGCGCTGCCGTTATACAGGTTCTGTCCGCAGGCGACGCTGGACGGCGGCGCCGATACCGGGGTCAGGCCCTGCCACGCGACTGTGACCATGTATTCGCCGTTGCCCAGGCTGTCCACGCAGCCGCGTCCGCCGATCAGCGTGCCGACCCGGTTGCTGCCCGACATTTCGGCAGCGCCCTGCAGCGCGTCATTCCATTCGCACGAATCCCGCACCTGCAGCGAGGAGGCGCTGCTGGCCGTGCAGGTATTGCCGGTGCCCAGCGGCGTCGAGGTGACGTAGCTGGCCGCGTTGCTGCGGTTGTTGGTGATGCGGTTGGCCATGTCCTCGAGCAGGATCAGCGCCTGTGCGCGCTGGTAGGATTCCATCTCGGACAACTGCATGCGTGCCTGCAGGCCGATCAGGCCCATCAGGCCGATGGTCAGGATGACGATGGTCACCAGCACCTCGATCATCGAGGTGCCATGCTGCCGTTGCAGGTTGGACGCGGACATGATTTTTCACCACTTGTTGGCCGGCAGCTTCACACCCTCGCTGTTCAGGCTGAGCGTGCCGTCGCTGGCCTGCGAGCCGGTCGGGGTAAAGGTGATGGTGTAGGACGGCAGCGTCGCCGTGCCCAGCGCGATGTCGTAGCTGTACTTCGAGCTGACGTCGGTCGGCAGCCGGAAACCGTTCGCCTCGAGCTCGGCCTTGGTTGCGTAGGTCCGGTTGGCAAGGAAGTATTGCTGCTCGCGGTTGGCGATTTCCATCATCTGCGCCTGCGCGGCCGCACGGGCGCCTCGCACGATGTAGGACTGGTAGCTCGGCAGCGCGACGGCGACGAGGATGGCGACGATCGCGACCGAGATCATCAGTTCGATCAACGAAAAGCCGGCGGCATGCTTGTTGTTCGAAAGGCAAGTGCGCATTGGATCCTTCTTTCTTACGGATTGGTTTGGTTTGCCGACCGGCAATGTATTGAGGAAATCATATACTTTCGGTACAAAGCGGCAATGTCTGCCGGACGACTGGCGGGTTTCCGGGAATAAACGGCGGATGGCTTTCATTGCCATGTTGCCAACCTGAACGCAGGCCGCTTCCTCCTGGCGCCACCAGGCGACGTACAATCACGGAATGACTTCCGCCTCCCCCCCTTTTTCCGATCTTTCCCCGGACTGCGTGCTCGACGCGCTCGACAGCGTCGGCCTGGTCTGCGACGGCCGCCTGCTCGCGCTGAACAGTTACGAAAATCGTGTCTACCAGGTCGGCATCGAAGACGGCCCGCCGCTGGTGGCAAAGTTTTACCGGCCGGCGCGCTGGACCGACGCTGCCATCCTCGAGGAGCATGTGTTCGTGCAGGAACTCGCGGAGCGGGAGATTCCGGTCGTGGCCCCGCTCCCGCTGCGGGACAGCGACACGCTGCACAGCTTCAACGGGTACCGTTTCGCGGTCTATCCGAAGCAGGGCGGGCGCGCGCCGGAGCTCGACGATCCCGCGACGCTGGAATGGATGGGGCGCTTCATCGGGCGCATCCATGCGATCGGCGCGCTGCGGCCGTTCGATGCGCGGCCGGTGCTCGATGCGGCGAGCTTCGGCGACGAACCGGCGTCCTGGCTGCTTGCGAACGGCTTCCTGCCGGACGACCTGGTGCAGGCTTACCGCAGCGTGGTGCAGCAGGCCCTCGACGGCGTGCGCCGCTGTTATGAACGCGCCGGCGATGTCGCGCTGCTGCGCCTGCATGGCGACTGCCATTGTGGCAATGTGCTCTGGACCGACAGCGGCCCGCATTTCGTCGACTTCGACGACAGCCGCACGGGGCCGGCGATCCAGGACCTGTGGATGCTGCTGTCGGGGGAGCGCGCCGACATGGTGCGCCAGTTGTCCGACCTGTTGGCCGGTTACGAAGACTTTTGCGCTTTCGATGCGCGTGAACTGCACCTGATCGAGGCCTTGCGCACGCTGCGCCTGATCCATTATTCCGCGTGGCTCGCGCGGCGCTGGGACGACCCGGCGTTTCCCGCGGCTTTCCCCTGGTTCAATACCCAGCGTTACTGGCAGGACCGCATCCTGGAACTGCGCGAGCAGATCGCGCTGATGGACGAGCCGCCGTTGTGGCCGGCGTAGCAGGGGCGGACAAGCGGCAGGACGGGCCGCGCGCACCCGTCCGCTTAGCCGCGCTTACACCTTCTGCGCGGCGGCCGCCAGTTCGTCCAGCGCGGCGATCACCTTGTCCGCCGACGGTCCGCCATTGGCGAGCAGCACCGCGCGCTCGATCGCCGCATCGCGTGCGGTCTTGGAATAGAAGTTGAGCAGGTAGTCGCCGTTCTCCATGCCCGGCTTGCCGCGGGAATCGTCGCGCGCCAGCTTGCGCACGTACCAGACCGCAAAGCCGTTCGACTCTTCGCAGCAGTACACCTCGATCGAGTGAAAGGGACCAAGCGGATGCACTTCCGGGTCGGTATGCCAGATCACCTTGCGCCACAGGTGGTTTTTCTTCGTTTCGGGGATGGAATGCATCGGAATTCTCCTGAAATTTTTATCAGCTTAATGGTCCTGGCCACGCTCAGACCGGACTCCGGTCAATCCTCTTGGTCAGGATGATCGAGGTGGAGGTCTGGCGCACCCCGTCGATCGCACCGATCTGGTCGAGCAGGCGGTCAAGTTCGCCGGTCGACTGGCAGCGCAGCGTCAGCATGTAGTCGACCGGGCCGCTGACCGCGCACAGCGTTTCCACTGCCGGGGTTTTCTGCAGCAGCCTGACCAGCGATGCCGCCTTGCGCGGGTCGACCGCGATCCCGACATAGGCGCGCACCGCCGGCTGGTACAGCTCCTGGTTCAGGCGCACGCCGTAGCCGGCGATGATGCCGCGCTTTTCGAGGTTCGCGATGCGCGCGATCGCCGTCGTGCGGGCGATGTCGACCCGCTTGGCGATGGTCGCCACCGGCATGCGCGCATCGTCCATCAGCAGGGCCAGGATCTTGTTGTCGATCTCGTCGAGCGGCTTCATATGTACGTTTTGTCTCGATATTTCGTCAAATTGTATTGCAATCATACAATATGACGACGCTTTGCTCTCTGTTTTCTGACACCGGTTGAACTTAGACTTTTGACATCGGTACAACAACAAGAGAAAGCAAAGAACATGAAAACCAGACTGATCCTCCTGGGCGCCGGCAAGATCGGCGACGCCATCCTGAACCTGCTGTCCCATACCGGCGATTTCAGGATCACCGTCGCCGACCGCGATCCGCAGCGGCTGGCGCATGTGAGCGCTGCCGCATTCCCCGACGTGTCCGTCGCCCATGCCGACCTGTCGGACGCCGCCGCTGTCGCCGGCCTGATCGACGGCCACGACGTCGCGCTGTCGGCCTGCCCGTATTTCCTGACGCCGGTGATCGCCGGCGCCGCGAAAAAGGCCGGCGCGCATTACTTCGACCTCACCGAAGACGTGGAAAGCACGCGCGTGGTGAAGCAGTTGTCGGAGGGCGCGGCCACCGCCTTCGTGCCGCAGTGCGGCCTGGCGCCGGGCTTCATCTCCATCGTCGCCAACGACGTGGCGCGCCGCTTCGACCGGCTGCGCGACGTGAACATGCGGGTCGGCGCATTGCCGACCTTTCCGAGCAATGCGCTGAAATACAACCTGACCTGGAGCACCGACGGCCTGATCAACGAATACTGCAATCCCTGCGAGGCGATCGTCGACGGCCAGCTGCGCGAAGTGTCGCCGCTGGAGGAGGTCGAGCATTTCTCGCTCGACGGCATCGACTATGAAGCCTTCAACACCTCCGGCGGCCTCGGCACGCTGTGCGACACCCTGGCCGGCAGGGTGCAGAACCTGAACTACAAGACGGTACGCTATCCCGGCCACCGCGATATCATCAAGATGCTGGTGCGCGACCTGCAGCTCGGCATGCTCGACCGCCGGCCGATCCTGAAGGATGTGCTGGAATCCTCGATCCCGATCACCCGGCAGGACGTGGTGCTGGTGTTCGCCAGCGTGTGCGGCATGCGCGAAGGCAGGCTGGAGCAGGAAACCTACGCGAAAAAGATATACAGCCAGAAAGTGAACGGCCAGCTGCTGTCGGCGATCCAGCTCACCACCGCGGCCGGCATCTGCACCATGGTCGACCTGGTCCTGCAGGGCAAGCTGCCGCGGCGCGGACTGGTGCGCCAGGAGCAGGCTGCGCTGGGCGACTTCCTGGCAAACCGTTTCGGCCGCTTCTACGCCGACTGAAAGGAAAACCGGAATGGAGACGATCAATACATTGCTGTCCATGATGGGCGCCGACCTGTCGCGCTACCATGGCCAGGACATCCATAGCAGGACCCCGATCACCGGCGCCACCCTGGCATCGCTGCGCGCCGATACGCCGCACGAGACCGGCGAGAAGATCGCGCAAGCCGATGCGGCGTTCCGCCAGTGGCGCATGGTGCCGGCGCCGCGCCGCGGCGAGCTGATCCGCCTGTTCGGCGAGGCCTTGCGGGCGCACAAGGAACCGCTCGGCCGGCTGGTCACGATGGAAGCCGGCAAGATCCTGCAGGAAGGATTGGGCGAGGTGCAGGAAATGATCGACATCTGCGACTTCGCGGTCGGGCTGTCGCGTCAGCTGTACGGCCTGACCATCGCTTCCGAGCGGCCCGGCCACCGGATGATGGAAACCTGGCATCCGCTGGGCGTGGTGGGTGTGATCTCGGCATTCAACTTCCCGGTCGCGGTCTGGTCCTGGAACGCCGCGCTGGCTTTCGTTTGCGGCAACAGCGTGGTGTGGAAGCCGTCGGAAAAAACGCCGCTCACCGCGATCGCGGTGCAGGCGCTGTTCGAGCAGGCCTGCGCGCGTTTCGGCAGCGACGCGCCGCCGGGATTGTCGCAACTGATCATCGGCGGCCATGAACGCGGGCAGGCACTGGTCAGCGACGCGCGCGTGCCGCTCATCAGCGCCACCGGCAGCACGCGCATGGGGCGGGCGGTCGCGCAGGCCTGCGCGCAACGGCTGGCGCGCAGCATTCTCGAACTGGGCGGCAACAACGCGATGATCGTGGCGCCCAGCGCCGATCTCGACCTTGCCACGCGCGCCATCGTGTTCTCCGCGGTCGGCACCGCCGGCCAGCGCTGCACCACGCTGCGCCGCCTGTTCGTGCACGACAGCGTGTACGACGCGCTGCTGCCGCGCCTGAAGAAGGTGTACGCCTCCCTGCCGGTCGGCAATCCGCTGCAGAAGGGCACGCTGGTCGGCCCGCTGATCGACGGCGCCGCATTCGATGCGATGCAAAACGCGCTGGCGCGGGCGCGCGCCGAAGGCGGCCGCGCCAGCGGCGGCGAGCGCACGGTGGTGCAAGGATGCGACGACGGCCACTATGTGCGCCCGGCGCTGGTCGAGATGCCGGCGCAGACGGCGGTCATGCATCATGAAACCTTTGCGCCCATCCTGTACGTCGTACGCTACCGCACGCTGGAAGAGGCGATCGCGTGGAACAACGCGGTGCCGCAGGGGCTGTCGTCGAGCATTTTCACCACCGATGTACGCGAGGCGGAACTGTTCATGTCGGCAACCGGCAGCGACTGCGGCATCGCCAACGTCAACATCGGGCCGAGCGGCGCCGAGATCGGCGGCGCGTTCGGCGGCGAGAAGGAGACCGGCGGCGGGCGCGAATCGGGTTCCGATGCGTGGAAGGCCTACATGCGGCGCGCGACGAACACGGTCAACTACAGCCACGCGCTGCCGCTGGCGCAGGGCATCAGCTTCGATTTCTGAGACAGGCGGACTGGCCGGCGCGGCACCTGGTGACGGTGCCGCGCCGGCCGTTTTTTTACTGCCGCGGAGCAAGACAAGGCGTTTCGACCGATAATAAGCGCCCTCATCCTCATTTCCGTTTTTCATGCAACTCCATCTCCGAGGCATCCTTGCCCTGCTGATCGTCACCGTCGTCTGGGGCACCACCTTTCCTGCGATGAAAGACCTGTCGAGCGATTTTTCCGCGGTCTGGATCGCCTTCCTGCGCTTCGTGCTGGGCGGCGCGCTGCTGTCGCCCTTCCTGCTGCGCGCGCGGCGCACGGACTGGCTGGCGGGCGCCGGGCTGGGCGCCATGCTGTTTGCGGCCTTCCTGTTCCAGGTCGAGGCGCTCGGGCAGATGAGCGCCAACCGCAATGCGTTCATCACCGGCCTCAATGTGCTGATCGTGCCGCTGCTCGGCGTCATGGCCGGGCGCATGCCGGAAAACCGCATCCTGCTTGCGGTGGCGCTGGCGATCGCCGGCCTGTTTGCGATGTGCTGGGACGGCGGCGTCTGGAGCGCGGGCGACACGCTGGCGCTGTGGGGGGCGATCTGCTTCGGCGTTTATGTGAAGCTGATGGAAATCCTGACCCGGCGCGCGTCCGACCTGATGGCGCTGACCGCGGTGCAGATCCTCACCGTCGCGGTCTGCGCCGGCCTCTGGATTGCGCTGGTGACGGCGGAACCGGTGAACTGGCCCGGCATCGCGCAGGGGATTGGCGACAACTTCTACAACCTGCTCTACCTCGGCGTGGTCGCCACCGCCGCCATCATTGCGCTGCAGACCTGGGGGCAGCGCCACAGCAGCGCCAACGAGGCTGCGATCGTCTACGCATTCGAGCCGGCCTGCGCGGCGATCGCCGCCTATTTCTGGCTGGCGGAAACGATGACCACGCGCAGTGTTCTCGGCGGCTTGTTGCTGATCTCCGGCATGATCGTCAGCCAGTGGACGCCGGGAGCGCGGCCGGCACGCGCATGATTACCAAAAAGGCGACGCGCTCTTTGAAATTTCCGGCAGGGGGCTTGGTGCCGGGATGATGTTGGAAGACAATGCGCTGACTGACAAGAACTGACGACCGCCCATGCCATTTTCCAGCCTCTCCCGCCTCGGACAGGAAGCGCCGCTGCGCATCCTCCTCGTGGATGCGGGGAGCGGCTTGTCGGTCGCGGCCGCCGGCGTCGTACAACCATGGCGGCTGGCGGCCCGGCTGCTCGGTCCGCAGCGCCTGCAGGTCGAGGTGCTGCCCCTGCAGAGGGTGCTCGACGGGGGGCCGGGGCAATCGGCGCGGCCGCACCTGGCGCTGGCGCTGGCCGATGAGGAGTACCGCCCGCTGCCGCAGCCGCAGTTGCGCGCGCTGGTCGAATGCTGCCAGCGCGCGGCGCTATGGGGCGGCGTCGGCGCCGCCGTGCTGTGGCTGGTGCAGGCCGGCGCGATGGACGGCGTGCGCACCGCCTTGCCCTGGTCGCTGTACGCGGAAGCCGGCGGCAGCGCGGAACGCGCCATCCTCGCGCCCAACCTGTTCGAACTCGACGGCGACCGCCTGTCCTGCTGCGGCGGCGCGGCCGCCATCGACTTTTCGCTGACCCTGATCGGCGCCGCATTCGGCAGCGAACTGCAGGCACGGATCAAGGAAGCGCTGTGCATCGACCGTATCCGTCCGCATTCCGACCGCCAGCGGGTCGCGCTGCAAGCCCGCTTCGGCGCGCTGCAGCCGAAGCTGTCCGAGGCGGTTGCGCTGATGGAAGCAAATATCGAGGAGCCGCTCGCCACTGATGACATTGCCAGCCTGGTCGGCATCTCGCGCCGCCAGCTGGAGCGGCAGTTCAAGCAATACCTGGGCAGCGTGCCCTCGCGCTATTACCTGGAACTGCGGCTGCAGCGCGCGCGGCAGCTGCTGCTGGACACCAGTCAGTCGATCGTGCAGGTCGGACTGATGTGCGGCTTTTCCTCGGGATCGCACTTTTCCACCGCCTACGGCGCGCTGTTCGGCATCACGCCGCGCGAAGAACGCCAGCGCTGGCTGCGTCCATCCCCGGACGCGGGCGGCCCGGCCTGACGGTCTGAGGCGTCTTGCATTTCCTGCAATCCATAAGCCGCGATTTTCTGAAATTCCGCGTCGCAGATTGAAAAGAGTTTTGCCGCGTCCGTCCCTATAATCCCATCATCCAACCCAGATGGAGCAAGGAATGCATTCGATTCAGCGATTTGACGACGCTGCAGTTGCAGCACAGGAAGCGGTCGGTCGCCAGACCTTCGACCAGGTCATGGTGCCGACCTACGCGCCGAGCGCGATGGTGCCGGTGCGCGCCTCCGGCCTCGACCTGTGGGACCAGGCGGGCAGGCAATACCTCGACTTCACCGCCGGCATCGGCGTCACCAGCCTCGGGCACGCGAATCCGGCCGTGGTCGCCGCGCTGCGCGCGCAGGCCGATACGCTGTGGCATGTCGGGAACGGCTTCACCAATGAGCCTGTGCTGCGGCTGGCGAAGGCGCTGACCGCGGCCACCTTTGCCGAGCGTGCCTTCTTCTGCAATTCAGGCGCGGAAGCAAACGAGGCCGCGTTCAAGCTGGCGCGCAAGTACGCGCACGGCAAGTTCGGGCCGCACAAGTCGCGCATCGTGTCCTGCGTCAATTCCTTCCACGGCCGTACCTTGTTTACCGTGTCCGTCGGCGGCCAGCCGAAGTACACCGAAGGCTTCGAGCCGCTGCCGCCGGATCTGCACCACATTCCTTTCAACGACATCGACGCGGCGCGCGCGGCCATCACCGACGACGTGTGCGCGGTGGTGGTCGAGCCGGTGCAGGGCGAGGGCGGCGTGCTGCCGGCCAGCGTGGAATACCTGCGCGCGCTGCGCGAGTTCTGCGACGCGAAGGGCGCGCTGCTGATCTTCGACGAAGTGCAGTGCGGCATGGGGCGCACCGGCAAGCTGTTCGCGTACATGGGCTACGGCGTGACGCCGGATATCCTGACCTCGGCCAAGGCGCTGGGCAACGGCTATCCGATCGGCGCGATGCTGACCACCGAAGCGGTCGCGGCCGCCTTCACCGTCGGCGCGCACGGCACCACCTACGGCGGCAATCCGCTGGCGGCGGCGGTTGCGCTGAAAGTGCTGGACACCATCAACGCGCCGGCCTTCCTCGCGCGCGTGGGAGCGGCGGCAAGCTACCTCAAGGACAAGCTCGACGGCGTCGCGCAGGAATATCCGCAAGTGTTCGCGACGGTGCGCGGCAGCGGCCTGATGCTGGGCATGGTGCTGTCCGAGGGCTGGCGCGGCAAGGCCAAGGAAATCACCAAGGCGGCCGAGGCGGAAGGGCTGATGCTGCTCATCGCCGGCCCGGACGTGGTGCGCCTGCTGCCGGCGCTGGTGGTGACGGACGTGCAGATCGACGAAGCCGTCGCCCGCCTGCGCCGCGCGCTTGACACGGTAGTGGCGGCGCAATGACGCATACGGGGAACGCCATGTTCGTCGTCAGGCCGGTCGAAACCGCCGACATTCCCGCGCTGGAAGCACTCGCGACGGTGGTCACGCCCGGCGTGCATACGCTGCCGCGCTCGCGCGCAACCATCGAGCGGGCGGTGGAGCGCTCGATCGCGTCGTTCGGCGCGCAGCCCGACATCCCGAGCGACGAATCCTACTTCCTGGTGCTGGAAAATGCCGGCGACAGGTCGATTGCCGGCACCGCCGCGATTGCCGCCACGGCCGGCTCGAGCGGCACCTTCTTTGCGTTTCGCAACGATGTGCTGAACCAGGTGTCGCGCGACCTCAACATCAGCCACAACGTGCACGCGCTGACGCTGTGCTCGGACCTGACCGGCTATTCCCAGTTGTCGAGTTTCTACATGCGCGACCGGCGCGGCGCCGGACCGGAAGCGGCGTTGCTGTCGCGCGCGCGGCTGCTGTACGCGGCGGTCGCGCCGCACCGCTTCAGCGAGAAATTCTTTGCATCGATGTCGGGCATCACCGACGACGAAGGCTGTTCGCCATTCTGGGAAGCGCTCGGCCGCAAGTTCTTCCAGATGGACTTCCTGGAAGCCGAGCGCATGATCGAGGGCGCGCGCAACCGCACGCTGATCGTCGAACTGATGCCGCATTACCCGGTGTATGTGCCGCTGCTGCCGGGCGAGGCACAGGCGGCGATGGGCCAGGTGCACGAGGAGGGCGAACTGCCGTTCCAGATCCTGTCGGACGAAGGCTTCGAACCGGACGAATACATCGACATTTTCGACGGCGGCCCGATCCTGCAGGCGCACCGCAACGCGTTGCGCTCGTTCTCTCATTCGTCGCGCCGCACTGTCAGCGGGGACGCTTGCGGCGACGAGCGCACGCGCTGCCTGGTCGCCACCGCGCGCGAGAACGCGTTCCGCGCGGTCGTGGCCGACTGTATCTGCCCGGAGCTGTCCGACAGCGTCGCGCTCGACGGCGCTGCGATGCGCGCGCTGGACGTCGTTGCCGGCGATTCCGTTTTGTGTGTGACTCTGTGAGGCCGCCCATGTTAGTCGTACGTGCAATCAGGGAACAGGACCTCGACGGACTGCTGGCGCTGGCCGAGCTCGTCGGCTCCGGCATGACCACGCTCAAGCCGGACCGCAAGTCGCTCGGTCAGCGTGTCGAAATCGCCTGCGCATCCTTCGCCGAGCAGATCGCGCCGGCGCAGCGCGACTATGTGTTCGTGATGGAAGACGCCGCGCTCGGCAAGGTGGTCGGGGTGTGTGCGATCAAGAGCGCGGTCGGCCTCGACGAACCGTTCTACAACTACCGCATCGGCACACTGGTGCATTCCAGCAAGGAACTGAAAGTCTTTTCGCGCATGGACACGCTCTACCTGTCCAACGACCTCACCGGCTGCGCCGAGTTGTGCTCGCTGTTCCTGCATCCGGATTACCGGCAAGGCATCAACGGCAAGCTGTTGTCCAAGAGCCGCTTCATGTTCGTCGCGCAGTTCCCGCACCTGTTCTCGGAAAAGCTGATCGCCGAGATGCGCGGCTACCAGCGCGCCGATGGCCGCTCGCCGTTCTGGGACAGCCTCGGCCGGCATTTCTTCAAGATGGAATTCGACCGCGCCGACGATCTCACCAGCCTCGGCAAGAAATCCTTCATCGCCGAACTGATGCCGCGCCACCCGCTGTATGTCGCCTACCTGCCGCAGGAAGCGCAGGAAGTGATCGGCCGGGTGCATGTGGATACCGCGCCGGCGCGCCGCCTGCTGGAGCAGGAGGGCATGCACTACGAAGGTTATGTCGACATCTTCGACGCCGGACCGGTGCTGCAGGCGCGCGTTGCCGAATTGCGCTCGCTGCGCGAGAGCGAGCTGGCGATCGCCGACCTCGCCGCGGAGGAAGCGGCGGGCGAGCAGTCGACGCTGGTGGCGACCACCCGCATGCAGGACTTCCGCGTGATCGCGGCGCCCGCCCATGCACGCCGCGGCCGGCTCGCGCTGACGGCGCAACACCATGAACTTCTCGGCTGCCGCGCCGGCGACGCTGTGCGCGCGATGCCGCTCAATCCGAAGAAACACCATGCATAGTCATTACCTGAATGGCCGCTGGATTGCGGGTGAAGGCCCGGAACTGGCCGCTTATGATCCCTCCACCGGAACCTGTACCTGGCGCGGACGCTCGGCTGCCGCAGATGAAGTGAGCAGTGGCGTCGCGGCCGCGCGCGCAGCGTTCGACCGCTGGGCGCGCACGCCGCTTGCCGAACGCGTTGCCGTCTGCCAGCGCTTTCGCGACCTGCTGAAGGAGCATGCGGAAGATCTCGCGCTGCAGATCGCGATCGAAGTCGGCAAGCCGCTGTGGGAAGCGCGCACCGAAGTGACCACGATGGCGAACAAGGTCGACATCTCGGTGCAGGCCTTCCATGCGCGCACCGGGGAATCGCTGACCAGGGTGGCCGACGGCAACGCCGTGCTGCGCCATCGTCCGCACGGCGTGTTCGCGGTGTTCGGCCCGTACAACTTCCCCGGCCACCTGCCTAACGGCCATATTGTGCCGGCGCTGATAGCCGGCAACACCGTCGTGTTCAAACCGAGCGAATACGCGCCGCAGACCGCGATCAAGACTGTCGCACTATGGGAGCAGGCGGGCCTGCCGGCGGGTGTGCTCAACCTGGTCAACGGCGGCCGCGATACCGGCGCCGCGCTGGCGGCCGCGTCCGGCCTGGACGGCATCCTGTTTACCGGCAGCTACCAGACTGGCGCGCTGCTGCACCGGCAGTACGCCGGCCGGCCGGGCATGATGCTGGCGCTGGAGATGGGCGGCAACAACGCGCTGGTGGCATGGAACGCGGGCGATCGCGACGCCGCCGTCCATCACGCGATTTTTTCGGCCTTCGTCAGCGCCGGCCAGCGCTGCACCTGCGCGCGCCGCCTGATCGTCGAAGACTCGCCGCAGGGGCAGGCGCTGGTCGAACGGCTGGCCGAGGTGGGGTCGAAGATCGTGGTCGGCCGGTACGACGATGCGCCGGCGCCGTTCATGGGGCCGGTCGTGTCCGCGCAGGTCGCACAGCGGCTGCTGCAGGCGCAGCAGGACCTGCTGGCGCGCGGCGGCAAGGCCTTGCTGGAAATGCGCGGGCTGCGGGAAGGAACCGGTTTCCTGTCGCCCGGCATCGTCGATGTCACCGACGCGTGCGGGGTGCCTGATGAAGAATGGTTCGGCCCCTTGCTGCAAGTGGTGCGCGTGGCGCGTTTCGACGACGCGATCAGGGCCGCGAATGCCACCGAGTATGGCCTGGCCGCGGGTCTGCTGAGCGACGATGCGGCGCTGTGGGAGCAATTCCTGGTGCAGGCGCGCGCCGGCATCGTGAACTGGAACCGGCCGACCACCGGCGCGGCGAGCACCGCGCCGTTCGGCGGCATCGGCAAGTCGGGCAACCATCGGCCGAGCGCGTATTACGCGGCGGATTACTGCGCATATCCGGTGGCGTCGATCGAAAACGAGGTGCTGGAGATGCCGAAACAGTTGTCGCCGGGGCTGGCGTTTTAGATCAGGAAGGCGACGCACGCGTTGGCGCGGGCTCGGCCCCCGGAGCGTGCCTCACTCGCCCGTCATTGCCGCGAAGGCGGGAATCCATGCGGAGGCGGTAGGAGAGGCTGCCTTTGGATTCCCGCCTTCGCGGCAATGACGGGGAAGACCAGCTTGCTACGCTGATATGGCTGGCAGCCGGCATACGTCCCAAGCAATACAAATTACAGGAACACTCATGCAAACCGCACGCGAATACAACTTCGACGGCCTGGTCGGACCGTCCCACAACTACGCCGGTCTGTCCTTCGGCAACGTCGCCTCGTCCAATAACGTCAACAGCGTGTCGAACCCGAAGGAGGCGGCGCTGCAGGGACTGGCAAAAATGCGTGCGCTGGCGCAGCGCGGCTTCGCGCAGGCGCTGCTGCCGCCGCAGGACCGGCCGAACTTCCGCCTGCTGCGCAGCCTCGGCTTTACCGGCAGCGATGCCGAAGTGATTTCCCGCGCGCACCGGGAAGCGCCGGTGATCCTCGCCAGCGCCTATTCCGCGTCACCGATGTGGACGGCGAATGCCGCGACCGTGAGCCCGTCCGCGGATACTGCCGACGGCCGCACGCATTTCACCGTCGCCAACCTGAACAACAAGCTGCACCGCTCCTACGAGCATGCGCAGACGGCGCGCACGCTGCGCGCGATTTTCGGCGACGAGCGCCATTTCGCGGTGCATGATGCGCTGCCGCCGACGCCGGCCTTCGGCGACGAGGGCGCGGCCAACCATACCCGGCTGTGCGCGGCGCACGGCGCGCCGGGCGTCGAAATGTTCGTGTATGGCCGGGTGGAGTTCGATCCCGGCGCTCCCGCGCCGGTCCGCTTTCCCGCACGCCAGACGCTGGAAGCCAGCCAGGCGGTGGCGCGCCTGCACGGCCTCGATCCGGCGCGCGTGCTGTTCGTGCAGCAGGACCCGGCCACCATCGACCAGGGGGTCTTCCACAACGACGTGATCGCGGTCGGCAACGGCAACGTACTGTTCTATCACGAGCAGGCCTTCGTCGATGAAAGCGGCACGCTGGACGGACTGCGCCGGGCGCTGGCCGGCGTGCACGCCGAGCTGAGGCTGGTGCGCGTGGCGGCGGCGGAGGTGTCGGTGGCGGACGCGGTGTCGAGCTACCTGTTCAACA
>Ga0196971_1000430_pt1 | contig 32400 bp, 25 predicted proteins | sample S1v_1013CmetaG_FD_148660 | JGI IMG/M metagenome (GOLD analysis project Ga0196971, IMG submission 148660) | Soil microbial communities from Anza Borrego desert, Southern California, United States - S1+v_10-13C | ecosystem: Environmental > Terrestrial > Soil > Desert | place: USA: California...
CTGGCTGATGTCCGCGCTCAGAGAATCCATAAGGATATCACTACCATTGATCGGCCCGGTTATGGGAGAAAGCTCAACCTAACCAGCTTACAATTTCAAAGAAAAATCGAATTCTTCAAGACCGACTAAAAAAGAAAACCGTTATTGTTTCGGTAACTATAAAACGATTCTCGGCAAATGCCGTTCGGTGCACACCTTTGATATAAGTGTAAAAAATCAGAAACATATTCAAAACATGATTCTGATTTAAAACAAGAAGCCAGCAGCAAAGGTGAATAACCCTAGAAGGATTTGGTGTATTGCCCAGCGGTAAACTTGGTGCGCTCGATGTTGACTGCGAAGTGACCGAAACCGAAAGGGAATTCGAGGTATGGGCCAAACGGGTGTATCAATACTGCGCGGCGGACCAGGACCACTACGCCGTTCCGGTCGCCCGCAACCCCTGTTGCCGATCTGTGAACTGGAGCCCGTTTACGACGTTCAGGCGCCCGTTCGGGAGATGAAACGGCGCATTGAGCGCCTACACTGAGCTTTCGAGCGGCAAAGTCCGGCTTACACCAAGCGAATTAGATCCCAGACCATATCTGCCTGTCCCTGGCGATCCTAATCCACGTTGGTCCCGGCCCCCTTGTCCAAATTCTTTTGTAAAGAGTGTCCAACGTTCCATAAGAGCCCTTGTCAAAGATTTGTTGGGCCCAAAAAAGTAGTCCATCACTTTAGAGGAAAGGTGTCATGAACACCATTACAGTAAAAACACAGGGTGCTAGCTTATGCGGTCACTGGTACTCCGCGGGCACTTACACGCCCCCTATACAGGCCGACTTTGAACAACCAGCTCATTACTGGCTTGAGCCCACAGCCGATCATCATGGTGCCAGATGGCTTGAACAGGGCATCCGGCTCGGTGCCTGCAATACTCAAGAGCAGTTGGATAGCGCGATTGACGCAGCGATACGCGAGCATGGAGAGATGACGGATTCCATTTGGCTGCTCGGCGCAACCACTGAAATCAGCATCGTCGTGGAGAAGTTTGACCGATGAGCCTAAGCCCACGGCAAGAGACCCCGCTTCGGCGGGGTTTCTTTTGCCTATACGTCAGCTCCGAATCGATCGACGAATTTCGTCGGGCATTCGATCACACTTCGGCCCGTAAGGGCGTAATACGCGGATATGCTCGCGTTCTACGCGGGCTGCCTGCCAGGGCTGATATATTTGGCATCTCTTCATATGCTTTTCTACGCTACGCAAATCAATACTACTTGCTTCAACATCTGGGTAGTAAATGAGACGGTCATCTCCTAAACGGCTATTGAACGGTTGCTTTCGATTCGTAATCTAATTTTTAAGCTTACATCGGAGGTTAAGGATGACCATCCCCGCATATCTTCCATACTATGTCATAACCGGAAGTTTCGGCATCATTGCCGCGATTCTGCTTGGATTACGCGATTCCCTAATCAAGGCCGATTGGTCTACACACGAGCGCGATCGGACCATTAGAACTGTGAGTGCCGGTATAATCGGCTGGTTTGTCGTAGCGGTTATGCTCGCATTGTTAGGTGCCTACCATGCCGCCTCTGATCGCATCCCGACGATCCAATATGGCATTTTCGTGCCCATTATTATCGGCGTGTTATTGTTCTACCGGTCACCAACCGTGCGACGACTGATTGGCGTCGTGCCTCAGCATTGGCTTGTAGGCATTCAGGTTTATCGAGCATTGGGAGTGATTTTTTTAATTCTTTATGCCTCAGGTAAGCTCCCGGGGTTGTTCGCGTGGCCGGCAGGTTTAGGCGACATGCTCGTCGGCATTTTCGCACCCTTTGTCGCGCTCGCGTACGCCCGAGGACCGCGCGAAAATAGAGACTGGATTTACGCCTGGAATATCTTCGGGCTTGTTGATCTCGCCGTGGCCGTCGGAATGGGGTTTATGACTTCCCCATCTTCCTTGCAACGTTTCGCTTTTTATCTACCCAACGAACTCATCACTATGTTTCCGTTGGTGCTGATTCCGACTTTCCTCGTTCCGGTTTCAGTAATGCTCTACTTGGCGTCCTTATCCAAGCTTACAGTAGACGATCAAGTGAAACAGGGCGTTGAAAAAACGGGGGGTCACTTGCCAGGCCGATCCTCAAAGTTCTAGCAAAACAGGAATGGGTTTAGTGCGGTAGGCTGGATTGAGGCACGAAACCCAGCGAGTAGCGTGGAGGAAACGAAGTGAAATCGAAGTCTTTCAGCTCCGAATGATGCTCTGATCTCCGCCCGGTCCACGCTGCCCATATATCTCTCAGAACTTACGCATTTTGCTCATTCTCCCTCTGGAAGATGGCTGGGATGAGGAGATCAAAGCGCCGGCAGGCAATCGGCCGGCGGCGCACAATTGATAATCCTCTAAAGCAACACCCGAATAACCGGATAATCCGAGTAAAGCCTCTGCCGAAACGATTCTATCGACGCTTCGGTTCGTTCCGCGCGCGGAATATCCACGGGAATGTCGCCAATCACCGACGCCGGACGTGCCGATAAAAAGATCAACCGGTCCGCCAGTTCGATCGCTTCGCGGAGGTCGTGGGTGACGAATAGCACCGTGTGCGGACGTTCTTGCCATAGCGCTATCACCAATTCGCGGACACGGCGGGCCGTGGGTGGGTCGAGCGACACGAACGGTTCGTCCATGAGCAGCAGGTCGGGATTGACGGCGAAGGCCCGCACTAAGGCCGCGCGGCGGCTCATGCCGAGGGACAGCCGTTCCGGGTACACATCCTGCGCGTTGGCGAGACCGACCACGTCGAAAAGATGGTCGAGATAGGCGGGATCGGCTTCTTTCGGCAGGGCCAGCTCGATATTTTCCCGCACCGTGCGCCAGGGAATAAGCCGCGGGTTTTGAAAGACATAACCGATGTGCGCGTCGCCTGTGCCGGTTCCGATTCGAACGGCGCCTTCGTAATCCCGGTCCAGTCCGGCTGCTATATTGAGCAGCGTGGTCTTGCCGCAACCCGACGGGCCGACGATGCAGGCGAATTCGCCGGCTCCGAGCGTGATCGATAAATCTTGGAGGATCGCGGGCGCGCCCGCTTCTCCCTTGGGCCCGTAGGCTTTTCTGGCAATCTCGATCTGAATCGCGGTCATCGGCGCCACCGTTTGGCGTGGCGATCGAGCGGTTTGAGGATGCCGATCTCGATAAATTGAATGACGATGACGAAGGCGATGGTGTAGGCGAGGATGGCGGAGACGTTGAACATTTGGAAGAACAGGTGCAATTGAAAACCCATGCCGTTGCTGCGTCCGAGAAGCTCCACGACCAGGATGATCTTCCAAATCAGCGCGAGTCCGGTACGCGAGGCGGCGATGAAGAACGGATAGAGCTGCGGCCAGATGACGTGGCGCAAAGTCTTGTACCGGCCGAACCGATACGCTTCGGCCATTTCCAAAAGGTCCCGGTCCAGCGTTCGCGTGCCTTCCCGCAAGGTCACGATGACATTGGGCAGCTTGTTGATCACCACGGCGGCGATGGCGGCGCTTTCCACCAGACCGAACCAGACATAACACAGGATAATGGTCACGAGGGCCGGGATGTTCAGAAAGAACACGAGCCAACTGTCGAAAAAGCGGTCCAGCTTTTCGTGCCGGCCCAGAAGAATGCCTAGGGCAGTACCCATGCTCATGGCCAGGCCGAAGCTGACGGCCAGCCGCGCCAGCGTTACGCCGAGATGATACGGCAGCTCTCCGGAGCGGACTTCGGACAGGAATACCGTGGATACGTCGAGGGGAGACGGCAACAACGGCGATCCGGAGACGATTGCTGCGGCTTGCCAAAAAGCGAGCAAGGCCGCAATCGAGGTTATCGGATAGAAAAAGGCGGCGGGCATGTCGGGAATAAGCGGCAGGTGGACGTGACGGACGACTGAATACGAGTGACGTGCTATTTTAAGGCTTAAGGGCTATTTGTGATAAACAATCCAGCTTCTTCAATAAAAATTAGGTGTTTTTCGAGAATGATTTCGGACCTATGACCGAAACAGCATCCGATCTCCGCGACAATCACATCAGCTACCGGCTTAAGCTACGCCGCATCGCCATCGACACGTATCGGGAGAATGTCGCTTATCTGCATCGGGAGTGTTCGGTTTACCGGGCGGAAGGTTTCCAGGCTCTCGCCAAGATCGAGGTCTTTTGCAACGGCGAGCGGATCGAGGCCGTGCTGAACGTGGTGGATGACGACAAGATCGTCAATCCCGATGAGTTGGGGCTTTCCGAGCAAGCCTTCAGCCAATTGCGCGCGGAAGAGGGGCATGACGTCCGGGTCGCGCAGGCGGAGCCGCCGGGGTCCATGGATGCCGTACGCCGCAAGATCGGCGGCGAACGCCTGAGCTACGACGACTATATTTCCATCACGCGCGATATCGCGAGAAGCCGCTACTCGAAAATGGAGATGGCGGCTTTTCTGGTGGCGACCGGCCAAAACGGCCTGGATCGGGATGAAGTGCTGCTCTTAACCAAGGCGATGCTCGAAACCGGGAGCCGCATCAACTGGAACGAACCCTTGGTGGCGGACAAGCATTGCATCGGCGGCATTCCCGGCAACCGGACATCCATGCTGGTCGTGCCCATCGTGGCGGCGCACGGCACCTTGATTCCGAAGACATCGAGCCGTGCCATCACATCGCCCGCCGGTACGGCGGACACGATGGAGGTTCTGGCGCGTATCGATCTTTTGCCGGAAAGCCTGGACAAGCTGGTCCGCGTCGAGCGTGGCTGTCTGGTATGGGGCGGAACGACGCGCCTGGCGCCTGTGGACGACATGCTGATCTCGGTGGAGCGCCCTCTGGGAATCGATTCGCAGGGCCAGATGGTCGCTTCGATTCTGTCCAAGAAGCTCGCGGCGGGCGCGACGCATCTGCTGCTGGATATCCCGGTGGGGCCGACCGCCAAAGTCCGGCACATGCGCGACGCGATGCAGTTGCGCAAGCTTTTCGAGTACGTCGGCGACCGCTTGGGACTTTATTTGGAGGTCGTGATCACAGACGGCCGGCAGCCCGTTGGTCGCGGCATCGGGCCGGTTTTGGAGGTGCGCGACGTGATGCAGGTGCTGGAGAACGACCCGCGTGCTCCGGCCGATTTGCGGGAAAAGGCTCTTAGGCTGGCCGGACGCATCATCGAGTTCGACCCGGATGTGCGCGGCGGCCGGGGCTATGCCATCGCCCGAGAAATTTTAGAGTCGGGCCGGGCCTTGGAAAAGATGAACCGCATTATTCAGGCACAAGGTATGCAAGAGCGAAAATTCGAACTGGGCAAGCTGACTTACGAGGTATGTGCCGAACGCTCGGGCGCAGTGGCCAATATCGACAATTTTTTTCTCGCCCATGCCGCACGCTTGGCCGGAGCGCCGATATCGAAGGGCGCCGGCGTCGATTTGTTAAAGAAGCTGGGGGATAAGGTGGAAAAAGGCGAAGTGCTTTACCGCATTCACGCGGAATTTCCGTCGAACTATGATTTTGCCTGCGATTTCGTTCGTCAGCGTACGGGTTATGAATTGGGCGAGTTCGATAAAATACCTAAGATTTACGTGGAATTTTGACCATGATTTTAGGATTTCCCGATTCCCGCCTTCAGGCCATGGCAGTGGCGGAGGCTCTGGATGCCCGGTACGACGAAGTCGGCATGCACCGTTTTCCGGACGGCGAAAGCAAGGTGACCTTGCCGGAGGTAAGCGACGAGCATGTCGTCGTATTTCGCAGTCTCCCAAATCCCAACGACAAATTGGTCGAGCTGCTGCTGGTGACTCGCGCGCTGCGGAACCAACGTGTCAAACGAGTGTCTCTGGTAGCGCCATATTTGTGTTACATGCGCCAGGATAGTGCCTTTCGACCGGGTGAGATCATTAGTCAAAAAATAATCGGGGGATTTCTAGCGGAATTGTTTGAGGACGTCGTGACCGTCGACCCTCATTTGCACCGCATCAGCCGGCTCGAAGAAGCGGTTCCGGCGAGAAATTCGATCGTCGTACCGGCCGCTCCGCTGTTTGCGCGTTATCTCTCGGACCGGTCCGATAAACCGTTGCTAGTGGGGCCGGATGCCGAATCCGAGCAATGGGTAAGCGCCGTTGCGAAGGAGTGTGGGCTTCCCTTCGCTATCGCCGTTAAGCAACGCTTCGGCGACAGGGCGGTCTCCGTGGAGACGCCCGATTTTCAGGTGAGGGGGCGAAGCGTGGTGCTGATTGACGATGTGGCCAGTACCGGCACGACGTTGGTCGAAGCCGTCGCCAAGCTGCGCGCACAGGGGGTTGAGAAAGTCGGCGTGCTGGTGACGCACCCGTTATTTGTCGACGATGCCGTCGATAAGCTGCTGCAGAGCGGCGTTTCGGAGATCGGCAGCAGCGACAGTATTCTCCATGCCACGAACGTCGTGTTCTTGGCCCCCCTTCTGGCAGAGACTTTAAGAAACGCACTCGACTACGGTCGGAATTCCAGCTAACAATTCATGCTGATCTTTTTCAATCTACTCCGGGCGATATCGCTCAGGAAGCTGATCCTTGTCGGTTTTACGGTGGCGATACTGCCCTTGGTGCTTGCCTTGGTATTCGCGGTGACGGCGGTCAAAGAATTGGCGGTTTCCTCCCAAAAGACGGCTTACCGGGTGGCCCAAATCAGCCAGAAAAAGGAAATGCTTCGCGAGAAGCTTACCGATTTCGAGCGCAAGGCCAAGCGGCTCATGGTTTTGGAGGATTCGGCGAGCCGCCTGGCTTTCGAGGCGGTTCACCGGGATTTCGGCGAGGTGATCAGTAATCTTTTGAGTCTGACGGACGACTCCGCGTTGGTCGCTCAGCTCCAGCAATTTTCGGTCGACGAGGGCGCGATCTACCAGCATGTTTCAACGATTTCAAATGAGTCGGCGGCAAGGTCCGAGAAAACCAATAGCCGTCGTTCCGGTGCGACACGCGAGCTGCGGGACGGCATTAGAAAAGTCCGCCTGGAAAAGGCCGATGAGATGTTTTCGGCACTCAATCTGAAGGCACGGAATCTCGCCCGTGGTTTTTCGGAGATTGTGGACTTCGAAGTCGACAACTTGGAGAGCAGGTCCGATGCGGTTCAGCGCCGCATGTTACAGGAATCGTCGGTTCTGCTGCCCGTCTCGGTGGTCTTGATTTCGTTTGTAACGTTTTTCATCATCCGGTCGGTGCGGCAGATGGACCGCGCGATACGCAAACTCGGAGCCGGCGACCTCATTCGGCCGATCGAGGTGACCGGACCGAAGGATTTGGAATATCTGGGCGAACGGCTGGATTGGCTGCGCAGCCGGCTCCGGGCTCTCGAGGAGGGCAAGCAGCAATTCATCCGTCATGTGTCTCACGAAATCAAGACTCCCTTGGCAACCATCCATGAAGGCACCGAGCTATTGGCGGATGAAGTGGTCGGGGAACTTAACACCGAACAGAGTGAGATCGCCCAGATCGTGGTCAGCAATACCCAGAAGCTGGATACGCTGATTGCCGAATTGATCAATTACAGCCAAGTCAATACCCGCCCCGGCGCGTTGCTTCGGGAAACAGTCAATATGGGGAAGCTCGTATCAGAACTGATCGAGGATTACCAGATTCGGTTGCGCACCAAGTCCATCGAGTTGACCGATCAATTGCGGTCGGTTGAAATCGACGGAAATCCGGACCAGTTACGTACCGTTGTTGATAATCTGCTGTCAAATGCAGTTAAATACTCGCCTATCGGCGGCGAGATTCGCGTGACGCTTCGTCACAATGGCGGCCACATGGAGTTGGAGGTCGAAGATGACGGCCCGGGTATAGAACCTGACGAGCGCAAGCACGTTTTCGAGCCGTTTTTTCAGGGAAAGGCCGCCCGCAAGGACGGTGTCGCGGGCACGGGCATGGGTTTGGCCATTGTCGGTGAATGCGTTTCCGGTCATCATGGCAAGGTTGAAGCCTTGGAGCCCCGCTCGGATAAAAAAGGCGCCCGCATTCGGGTGCAAATACCTTTACGGCTAGATTAAGCAATAGATGAAATTCCCCACCCGCGCTACAGCTCTGATTGTGCTGTTTGCTATCACGGGTTGCGCAGGATTCAGGAGCAAGGAGCATGCTGACGCCGCACCCCATAAGCCCGAACAGAAATATGCCAGCTATGCGTTCGAGGATCTCCTCCATTTTGCCGGCTACGTTGCCCGCTTGTCCCCGGCCGATCGGTTTTCCGAATGCCAGCAGCTGTTGCAGCGCTATCAAGCGGATCGAAGCTTGGGCGTACGTCTGCATCTTTTCTTTGCGCAGGCGGCTACGGAGGTGTGCGGCGACATCCGCAGTACCGCCGGAATCGTGGACGCCTCTTTGGCCGAACTGCAGGACGAGCGTCTTAAGGCGTTGTTGATTTATCAGAAGGAAATTCTGAGCCGTCTCGACAACGAGATCGAGAAGCGCAAAAACTCGGAGCGCCAGGCGTCTCACACCGTATCGAAAGAAAAGAAAGTGCACCGGCAGCTGAAAACCCAAGAGAGCGAGCTGAAAGACCTTCAAGAGAAGCTGGATGCGCTCAAGGCCATCGAGCAGAGTCTAGACGAACCAGGTGTCGGACAATAATCCTATGAATACCGCACGTAAACGTGTCCTATTGGTGGACGATGATCCGGATCTGTTGCGCCTGGTGGCCCTGCGCCTCACCGCGGCTGGATTCGAGCTGGAAACCGTGAATAGCGGACCGGCAGCCATTTCGCGGGTATCCGTGTTCCGCCCCCATGTGGTGGTGACGGACTTGCGCATGGAGGGCATGGATGGCCTGGCGCTGTTCGACGTCCTCCATGAGCAATATCCGACACTGCCCTTCATCATCATGACAGCCCACGGCACGATCAGCGATGCCGTGAGTGCGACCAAGCGGGGCGTCTTCGGCTTCGTGTCCAAGCCTGTGGACAAGAACGAACTGGTCAAGCTGGTCAACGAAGCCATGCGGATCGGGCTCACCAGCGGTGTCACCGTCGACCAGGAGGCCTGGCGGCAACACATCATCACCCAGAGCCCTCTCGTGGAAGAACTGCTGAGCCAAGCCAATCGTGTCGCGCAGAGCAAGGCGAGCGTATTTATCGGCGGGGAGAGCGGTACCGGCAAAGAGTTGCTCGCGCGCGCCATTCACGAGGCCAGCACGCGGGCGGATGGGCCATTTGTGGCCGTCAATTGCAGTGCGATTCCGGAGAATCTTTTCGAATCCGAACTTTTCGGCCATCGCAAAGGCGCATTTACCGGCGCCACCCGCGATCACAAAGGGCTCTTCCGGGCCGCGGACGGCGGTACCTTGTTTCTGGATGAAATCGGCGATATGCCCAAGTCGTTCCAGGCCAAGCTGCTACGCGCGCTTCAGGAAATGAAGGTGCGCCCGGTGGGCGCCACCGATGACGAACCGGTGGACGTGCGAATCATTTCCGCGACCCATGCGGATTTGGACAAGGCCATGGCGGAAGGGAATTTTCGCGAGGACCTTTATTACCGGCTCAACGTCGTCACCTTGATGTTGCCGCCTTTATCCAAGCGCCCCGAGGATATTCCTTTGTTGGCGATGCATTTCCTGCGGGATCTTGCGGAAACGTACGGCAATCGGGTCAAAGGTTTTTCGCCGGAGTCCATGGAGTGCTTCGTGAATTTCGAATGGCCCGGAAACGTGCGGCAACTCCGTAATGTCGTGGAGCAATGCGTGGCGCTATCCTCGACGCCGCTGATTCCCGTGACGCTGGTGCAGCGGGCGTTAAGGGACGAACCGTCGTCGTTCCTGTCCTTGCAGGAGGCCCGGGAGCAGTTCGAGCGAAACTATCTAATCCGGCTGCTGCAGATGACCAACGGCAATGTGACGCAGGCCGCCAAGCTGGCCAAGCGTAACCGGACCGAGTTCTACCGTTTGCTCAGCCGGTACGGCATGAACCCCTCGTTGTTCAAGACCTGTTCCGATGCTGCGCCGTAGCATTCCGCAAATTCCGGAATTCGGTATCAGAACTTACGCAAAAGGAGCTTTAGCCCTTCCTCCGTAGGCCGGGCTCAGGATAGGCTTATTCCGGCCTACATACCTACATACCTACATACTGTTCTTTATCCGGATCTGACCGAATCAGTTGCCTAGTGAACACTGAAAAACTCAACAACCTGCATTTTTCCGCCGCCTGCCTCTTACGCGGACTTCGCTTGCTCGCGAGGCCTGGGCTGCGCCATCTCGTATGGATTCCTCTCCTGATCAACCTGGTGCTCTACGGAATAGCCCTGGCGGGCGGGATTCATTATTTCTCGGTATTCATGAACTGGCTGGTACCCGCCTGGCTGGACTTCCTGCGTTGGCTGCTTTGGCCCATTTTCGGCCTGAGTTTTCTGCTCATCATGTACTTTACCTTCACGGTGCTCGCCAATTTGATCGGAGCGCCTTTTTACGGACGCTTGGCGGAAAGTACGATCGTTTTGATGAAAGGCCGGCCGGAGCCGGTATCGGAAGGGTCTTTCAGTAAAGCGTTGATAAGCGGTTCGCTGTCCGAGGCAAAGCGGCTGATGTATTTCCTGGCCCGCGCCATCCCGCTGCTCATTCTATTTCTGATTCCGGGCCTCAACCTCATCGCGCCTTTGCTCTGGCTAGCGTTCAGCGCGTGGTTCCTGGCCCTGGAATATATGGCTTATCCCTTGGAAGCCCAAGGTTTCGAGTTTGACGAGCAGCGCCGAATCGCGAAGAGGCTTCCGTTCGGCGTGGTAGGCTTCGGCGGATTGGTCACGCTGGGGCTCACCGTGCCGGTGCTGAACGTGCTGATACCTCCGGCGGCCGTGATCGGCGCCACGCTTTATTTTCTGGAAGGACAATCCGGGAATCAGCCGGATATCGGTTTGGCCAAAAGATAATCGCCCGAATCGGCGATCACCGTCAGCCGAGCGGCGGTTATCCGGTTCGCCAGGGATCGCTCGGGTTCCGCTCGGGCAGCCACGCGCAGATAATTCGGCGTGTACCCGAAAACGTCAAAGCTGTTATCCGGCGCTGTTCTCTCCGTTTCCCAAAGCACCGGAAATTCGCGGCCCAAAAACTGTTCGAGGCCCGCCCGCTTCTGTCTTTCCGAGACCTCGTGCAGCGCACGGCTGCGGGCCTTCTTGATTTCGGCGGGGACATGGCCGGGCATCTCTGCGGCCTTGGTGCCGGATCGGGGCGAATAGGCGAAGATGTGGATGTGGCCGAATCCCATCCCTTCGATAAACGCTAAGCTCTCACGCCACTCCGCTTCGGTTTCGCCGGGAAATCCGACGATCACGTCGGTGGTGATATTGATATCCGGTACGTCTTTCCGCAATTGTTCCACCAGCCGGGCGAAATCGGCCGTCTTGCAGCGCCGCGCCATGCGTCTCAGCACCGAATCGGAGCCGCTTTGCAGCGGCAGATGCAGGTGCGGCATGAACCTCGGATTCTCGAAAAGCTCGCTAAAGGAATCCGGCAGATCCCAGGGCTCCAGGGAGCCCAGGCGCAGGCGCGGGATATCGGTGCGTTCGAGTATGGCGCGAATCAGCCGATCGAGACCGTAGCCGAGGTCGCTACCGTACCCGCCCAGATGAACGCCGGTGAGCACTGCTTCTTGAATGCCCTGGCCATGCAGGTCGTTGATCTCGCCGACGATGTCCTCGATGTTCCGGCTCCGCTCTTCGCCCCGCGCTACGGTGACGATACAAAACGTGCAGCGGTAACGGCACCCATCCTGAACCTTGATGAATGCACGTTGCCGGCCGAGCCGGAATATTGCCGACTCGCTGGGTTCGGTCGAAAAGGCCGGCATGATCGGCAGATCGAGTTCGTCCTTGGCGATATCGATCAAGTTTCCCTTGTCCTGATTGGCGACGACCAGATCGACGCCCAACCCCTCCGCTTCCTCACGGTTCAGCGTGGCGTAGCATCCGCTCAGCACGAGCTTAGCCCGGGGGTTTTCCCTTGCCGTCCGGCGTATCAGATGCCGCGACTTTCGCACGGCGTCCTGCGTAACCGCACAGGAATTGAGCACTACGAGATCGGCCTCCTCGGAGTCATCGACGATGCGATGGCCCTCCCGTTGGAGTTGCCGCGCCCAGGTTTCGAGTTCCGCCTCGTTGAGGCGGCAGCCTAAGGCTTTCAAGTTGACGCGCATGATGTTCCGCTAACCGTAGAATCGATAGGTAATGACAATGGCCGCAAGCACTCCGGCCAGATCCGCCAGAAGCCCGCAGCCTACTGCATATCTCACGTTTTTGACACCGACCGCTCCGAAATAGACCGCAAGAACGTAAAAAGTTGTCTCGGTGCTGCCCTGAATGATGGTGGCGAGGCGCGCCGGAAAAGAATCGACGCCATAGGTGCGCATGCTATCCAACATCATCGCGCGGGCGCCGCTGCCGCTGAACGGCTTGATCAATGCCGTGGGCAAGGCATCGACGAAGCGCGCATCGACCTGGATTAAATAGCAAAGGGACCGCATCCCCGACATGATGGCTTCGAGCAGTCCGCTCGCGCGCAGTACTCCGATGGCGACGAGCATCGCCACAAGATAGGGCAGGATGGTGATCGCCGTGTGAAACCCCTCCTTCGCGCCTTCGATGAAAGCTTCGTAAGCATTGACCCGTCGGTAAATGGCGCCGGCCAAGAACAGTGCGATCAAGGAGAACAGCAGCAGGTTGCTGAAAGCCGCGGAGTTTCGCTGCATATCGTCCTGATTCATGCCGCCGAAATAAAATGTCAGTCCCGCAACGGCCAGCATGAATCCGGCTAAATAGATCAAGATGACCGGATCGCGAAGATCGATGCGTTGCCGGAGAGCGACGCTCGCGAATCCGGCGAAAGTGGAGCAAAACGTCGCCATCACGATGGGAATGAAGACGTCCGCCGGATGAGCCGCGCCCATCTGTGCCCGAAATACCAGAATCGACACGGGGAACAAAGTGATGGACGAAGCATTGATGACGAAGAACAGGATCTGGGCGTTGGTGGCGGTATCCGGCTGCCGGTTCAGGCTTTGCAGCTCCTGCATGGCCTTGATGCCGAGCGGCGTGGCGGCGTTATCGAGGCCCAGCAGGTTCGCCGAGAGATTCATCACCATGGCGCCCATGGCCGGATGATCCGGCGGAACCTGCGGCATCAGGCGCCGGAGTAAAGGCGTCAGCCCTCGGGTGAGCAACCGGAGAAAGCCGCCGCGCTCGCCGACCCGGAGAATCCCCAGCCAAAAGGCCAAGGCTCCGGTCAGTCCCAGGGAAATCTCGAAAGCCGCTTTGGCGCTGTCGAACACCGCCTGCATGAGGCGGGCGAATATCTCCGCATCGCCCAACCACATCCACTGTACCAGCCCGGACAGAAAGGCCGTCAGGAAAAAGCCGACCCAAAGATAATTGAGCAACAAGTCAAGAGGCTCGGGCCGGACCTTAAAGTTCGGGCGGCGGCGGAGCCAATACCTCGCGGCTTCCGTTCGTTTCGGCGGCGCCGACAATGCCGGCTTTCTCCATGTCCTCGATCATCCGCGCCGCGCGGTTATAGCCCACCTTGAATCGCCGCTGTACGCTGGAAATCGACGCCTTGCGGGACTCGGTGACGAAGCGCACGGCCTCGTCGTACAGCGCGTCCAGCTCTTCCCCGTCGCCGCCGGGAGACTTGACGCCGGAAAAATCGCCGCCGTCCTCGGAGAACCGGGTGATCTCGTCGATGTAGTTGGCGCGCCCGGTCCGTTTCAGGAACTCGACCACGTTGTGCACTTCCTGATCGGACACGAAAGCGCCGTGCGCGCGCACCGGCAGCCCCGTGCCGGGGGGGAGGTAGAGCATGTCGCCGTTGCCCAGCAAGGCTTCGGCGCCGCCTTGGTCGATGATGGTGCGCGAATCGATCCGCGACGACACCTGGAAGGCGATTCGGGTCGGGATGTTGGCCTTGATCAAGCCGGTGAGAACGTCCACGGACGGCCGCTGGGTAGCCAGAATCAAATGCAGTCCGGCGGCGCGCGCCTTCTGCGCCAGACGGGCGATTAGTTCCTCCACTTTCTTGCCCACGATCATCATCATGTCCGCCAGTTCGTCGATGACGATGACGATGTAGGGCAGCGGCGTTAGAGTAGGGGGCTCCTCGTCCATCAAGGCCTGATCGGCGGACCACATGGGATCGCGGATCGGCTTGCCGGATTCGATGGCCTCGGTAACCTTCTGGTTGAAACCCGCGAGATTCCGGACACCCAGCATGGACATCAGCTTGTAGCGCCGCTCCATTTCCGCCACGCACCAGCGGAGGGCGTTGGCGGCTTCCTTCATGTCGGTTACGACCGGGGTCAAAAGATGGGGAATGCCCTCGTACACCGAGAGTTCCAGCATCTTGGGATCGATCATGATCAGGCGAACCTCGTCCGCGCAGGCCTTGTACAGCATGCTGAGAATCATGACGTTGACGGCGACCGATTTGCCGGAGCCGGTGGTGCCGGCCACCAGAAGGTGAGGCATGCGCGCGAGATTCGCCACCACCGGCTGTCCGCCGATGTCTTTTCCGAGCACCAGGGTCAAGGGCGAGCCGGAGTGCTGGTAATGCTCGGACGATATCACCGAATGGAGCAGTACGGTTTCGCGTTCCTCGTTGGGGATTTCGAGGCCGATCACCGACTTGCCGGGGATGATCTCGACCACCCGGACGCTGGTGACGGACAAGGCCCGCGCCAGGTCCTTCGCCAGTCCGCTGATCCGGCTCACTTTGACGCCGGCGGCCGGCTGGATTTCGAACCGCGTGATAACGGGGCCGGGATGGACGTCCGTGACTTGGACCTCCACGCCGAAATCATCGAGGATCGTCTCGACTTGCCGGGACATCTCCTCCAAGGCGGCGTCGGAGTAGCCCTTGATCTTCGGAGCAATGCTGTTGAGCAGATTGAGAGGCGGCAGCTCTCCCTCGTTGACGAGGGGCAGGGTAATCGGTTTCGCGGCTTTTCGGAATCTGTCCGGTTCTTTGGTTTCTTTGACGTCTTTGATTTCGGCAGGTTGGGCTTTTCGCTTGACCGTCGGCTCGATTCGCTTGGGCTTGGTCCTATCTCTCGGTACGTCTGCCCGGAATTCGCTCGCCTCACTCTGCGTCTCCGGCGCCGGAGTTCCGGCAAGCGCCCGGAAAACGGCGAAAAAGCCGTTGGCGACGGCCAAGCCGCCTTTCCCCACCGTGTCCAGCAAGCCCAGCCAAGAGAGGCTGGTGTAAAGCGAAATGCCCGCCAAAAAAAACGAGACGAGCAATACGGTGGCGCCGGTTGTGCCGAACGCTCCGGTCAATAACCCGGCCGATTCCTGGCCCAGAATGCCGCCGCTGGTTTCCGGGAGGGAAAGCGGGGGGCGGAGCACATGAATATCGGCCAAGGCAGCCCCTGCCGCCATCGCCGCCCCGAAACCGAACCAGCGAAGCAGGTAATTCGCGGCGCTCGACGGTTCTTCCGATGCGGGGCCTTTGTAGATGGAGTAGCCGTAGCCGGACAGCAGAAAAGGAAACAGGAAAGCCGTGATTCCGAGCAGGGAGAGGGAGAAATCCGCGAGCCAAGCCCCGACGGCGCCGCCGCCGTTGGCGATGGCTTTGCCCGTACCGTTATGGGACCAGCCCGGATCGCCCAGGTCGAAGGTCGTGAGGGAGATCAGGAAAAACAGCGAAATTGCCAGGTAAATCAAAAAGGCTGCTTCGCGCAGCCCTCTGACCAGTACCGAGCCCAGATCCTGACCGATCGTGAGCTTTTTGTAAAAATGCGACAAAATTCTCACCAAATCAAATAAATAAATGACCGGGGTATTGTTCAAAATCGGCGTGATTTAATCAAGAGCCGGGCTTTACGCCCCAAAAACTTATCGTCATACTTGGTATTTTTGTTGTTGCGACAACCCATCAACCGAGGAGCACATGACCGAACAAAGACATTGCCGGTTGTTGATCTTGGGATCCGGTCCGGCCGGATATAGCGCCGCCGTCTACGCGGCGCGAGCCAACCTGAAACCCGTTCTCGTCACCGGTATCCAAATGGGGGGACAATTGACCACTACGACCGAGGTGGACAATTGGCCGGGCGATCCCGAGGGGCTTCAGGGGCCCGATCTCATGGACCGCATGCGCCGCCACGCCGAACGCTTCGAGACCGAGATCATCTTCGATCACATTCATACGGCCGATCTGTCGTCCCGTCCGTTCCGCCTGACCGGCGATTCCGGCGTGTACACCTGCGATGCCCTGATTATCGCGACTGGGGCCTCCGCCCGCTACCTGGGTCTGCCATCCGAGGAGGCGTTCAAGGGCAGGGGCGTCTCGGCCTGCGCGACCTGCGACGGATTTTTCTATCGCAACAAGCCCGTGGCGGTCATCGGAGGCGGAAACACGGCAGTGGAGGAAGCCCTTTACCTCGCCAATATCGCGTCTCATGTCAACGTCGTGCATCGGCGCGACAAATTCAGGTCGGAGAAGATTCTTTCCGAAAAGTTGCTGGAACGCGCGCGATCCGGCAATGTCACCATTGAGTGGAATCATGTGGTGGACGAAATCCTGGGTGACGACTCGGGCGTCACTGGTCTTCGCATCAAGAGTATGCAGAATGGCTCGACCAGGGATTTGACGCTGGACGGAGTATTCGTCGCCATCGGCCATACGCCCAATACTGAAATATTCGCCGGCCAGTTGGACATGCGCGACGGTTACATCGTCGTTAAGAGCGGACTTGAAGGCAATGCGACGGTGACCAGCGTGCCGGGCGTTTTTGCCGCGGGCGACGTAGCCGATTCCGTTTACCGACAGGCTGTGACCTCGGCCGGTTCGGGATGCATGGCGGCCCTCGACGCAGAGAAATACCTGGATGGTATCGGAGGCGGCTGACCGCCGTCTCGCTCTAGTCTTGAAAATGCGAGCTGCCGGACATGCCGGTGCCCGGACGATGGCTTAGCCCAAATAAAAATATCAATTAATGGAGCCGTTACCCTATGTCTCAATATCGAAAATTTATTTGTTCCGCCTGCGGTTATGTTTACGACGAGGAACTGGGCGATCCCGATTCCGGCATAGCTCCCGGCACGCGCTGGGAGGACATTCCGGACGACTGGGTATGTCCCGAATGCGGGGTGGACAAAAGTTACTTCGATGCCATGGAGTAAGCTGAGCGAACTCAAACACATTCGTCGGCAAAGGATTGCCGATCTACGATTGCCCAGATGACGGATTGTAGGCCGGGATAAGCCTATCCTGAGCCCTGTCGAAGGGGCGTCAGTCGTTCCCGGTGCTGCCCGAAACGCTTCGCTTATTCGGGCCTACACGCTGATCTCGATTTACGATGGTAGGCCGGGATAAGGCGATAGCCGTTCCCGGCGAACACGGGATGCCGGAAACGCGAAGCCTGTCCTGAGCCCAGTCGAAGGGCTTATTCCGGCCTACATTTTGGGTGTGCGAGGGGCGTCCCACTCCACACCGCTAAACCGCGGTGAAAAACGCGCTAGCTGACAGTTTTCTGGCGCTTGCGGGCGGATGCCGGAAGAACCCGTTCCAGCAGCTTCGAACCCTGAACGGCCGCGGGGACCTGGGTCGGCGATGAAAGTTCGGCAATCCGGCGGCCCTCTTCCATCAGGGCTAGTCGTTTTTGCTCCATCTCCCGGAGCAGTTCTACCACCCGGTCGCCACTCAGATCCAAGGCCAGCGCGATCCCGCCTCGCAGTCCCTTGACGGCGACGCGCTCGGCCGAAGGTTTCAGCTTCCGATAAAGGAAGTAGGGCAGCAGCCAGGACAGGGCGATGAGCAATACGCTGTGTATGGCGAAATCGGTTCCCAGATAGCCCAGGTGATGAAGCGCGCTTTCGTAGTAGCCTTTCACGACTTGGTAGGAGACCCAGCCGATTGCAATCAGCGGCAATAAAACCGTCAGGAAGCCGGAAAGTTTCAGGAAAAAACGCTGCAGCACGTTTCCCGGATTGGCCAATGCCAGCCGTAGCGACCGCTGCCCTTCCGCGAGGACGGCATGGCCTATTCCACCGGCTATCTGATCCAATCGGACCTTGAGCGGCATGACGGCGAGCTCCCGTTCGCCGGCTTCGACGATCAAACGGTCCAGCGCATCCTGATAACGGCTCTGGGCCCAGTCGTCCCACAATACCGATTCCGGCGGTGCTTTTTCGGTTTGAGCGTTCTCGCCGGAGGATTTCGTCAAATCGATGCGCCGGCGCAACAAGCTGGCTTCATGTGTCACGAACGCGCGAGCGACCTCTTGAATAGGCCATTCCAAGCCTTTCGCCAGGTCGTCGCCCGTCTCTTGCCAAATGTGGGACCAATTCGGTTCGAGGCCGGCATAGCCGTTGCGGTCGCCGAGTTTTTCAAGGCAAGTCTGTAAGGCCTCCCGAAGCGCGTCGAAGCGCAAGGTTTCCGCCCGGATCTCCAGTTGATGGATGACGTGGCGGTCGGCCATATCCTGGAGGATGGCTTGCAAGGTCTCAAAATCGTCCGGTTTTCGCTCGTCTTCGATTTCGCGGCTGTCGGTGCGGAGCAAAATGGGGTTTCTAAAACCGGCTTTGGCCAGCAGTTTGGCGAAATCTTCGATTTGAGCGGGATGGCCGTGGTCCCACTGATTCATGACGAACAACCAGGCGTGCTCGCCGCCGTGCGCCTGCAGCAATCGCCAGCCCTTGTCGTCGCGATAGCGTTCGGGGCTGACTACGTAAATCAAAACATCGATATGGGGCAGCCAGTCCAGCACCAGGTCCCGGTTGCTTTGTTCGGTGCTGTCGATGTCCGGCATGTCGATCCAGAGGATCTGCCGGCGCTGGTCGTCGTGGTGATAAGCCGTGCGCACCCGGTCGACGGGGAAGTTTTTCGGAAGGTGCTGGATCTTCACCGAGTCGTGGAGATAGATGGACACTTCCCGCGAAGTCGGCCGTTCGACTCCGGATCGGGCGATGGCTTGGCCCGCAAGCCTGTTCAGCAGCGTGCTCTTGCCGACGCCAGTGCCGCCAAAAAAAGCCGCGACCAAGGGGCGATGCGTGCCGGCTTCGAACAAGGCCGCGGGCGTACGAGTGTCCAAGTCGCTGAGCGCATGGACATCCCGCGACGTCAGCCAGCCTTCGGCAGAGGCTTTTTCCGCCCAGCCCCGTGCGGTCGTCAACAGTTGTTCGAAGGGTATTTGCATAGCTCAGACCAGTTGCGTTTCGGCCGACTCGATGGCCTCGGGGGAAATGTTGAACTGGCGGGAGGCGTCCATTTGCCCCGACAGACCGATCAAATAGGCATGAACGGTCCTGTCGAATAATTTTTCCACGGCTTCGAGCTGCTTCTGCTTAAGGTCGGCCGCGGCTTTGTTCATGTAACGCCCGAGGGCGCTCTCGGCGAGCATGGTCGTCAGTGAGAGCATGGCCGGTGCGATGATGAAATCCTGCACGCCGATGCCGCCCGTATGCAGGGCCACGGCCAGCGCGGCAGCGTCGGTGGTCACGCGGGTGGCTCGCAGGCCGTTCAAGACCGCGGGATGTTCCCGCAGGCGATCGTACAGACTGTGCGCCGTTTTCTCGATCTCCGGTTGAAACGCCTGGGTGTATTGGTCGACAGCCAATGCGTAGCGGTTCGTCAGGACCGGTCTTGTGCTTCTGAGCAGTCCGCCCATCTCTTTCCACCAAGCTTGCCGGGACGGATCGTCGTCGCGCTTCAGGAGAATGGTCTCGCTGATGCGGATGAACAGATGTTCCGCCGCCTGGTGCAGAATCGCAGCCTCGCCGCTGGCGCCCTGCCGCCGCCGGCCGCCGACGGCTTGGCCGAGCCTGACAAGCTGCCGTACCGGCCACGTGACGATCTTGCGCGCCGTCAGGAGCGTGCCCGCCAAGCCGGGAATCTCGAGCAGGGTCAGGAGTTCCGCCAGCGCGCGTTGAAACGTCTCGTAATGGTGGGGATGGTTGAGGTAGTCCCGCTTGTAAAGATTCAGGCTGTCGCGGACCGCCTCATCGACTAAAGTGCGCCATTCGGCCTTTAGGCTGTGCTCGGCTTTGACCGGTGCCAGCCAGTTCTGCCAATGGGCCTTGATGAAATATTTGGCGTTCTTCGCATGTTGCTCGCGACGGACTCCCCGGATCGCCCTGTCTACAGCGCCCAAAAGCTGCGCGCGCTCATCGCGCAAATGCGCGAAATCGTCGACTTGCATATCTTCCAGATAAGGGACGGTAATGACGGGCGGAGGCGGGTCCCGACGGGCATTTCGCCATTTCTCCTGGAGAGATCCGACTAAAGTCCGGTACGACGCTTTCTCGATCTTATTCAGACAAATCACCGTGGGCTGAGACAGCGGCTCCAGCAGACCGATCAGTTCCCAGACGGACAAATCGGCGTACTTGTCCTTGCTCAATACCAGTAAGACCACGTCGGCCAAGGCCGCCACGCGAAGGACGGCTTCCCGGTAATCCTCCGCATCGACGGAATCGAAATCCGGCGTATCCCAGAGCACGGTCCCGGTCAACGAATGCCGCACGTCGGCAGCGGTTTCCGCTAACGCAAAGCAGTCGTAGCGGTCGGCCGGCAAGGTATCCCGAGGACAGCGTTGGTAATGCCGGAAATAGCCGTCGATCCAATCCAAGTGGTCGGACTGGAGATTGATGCAAAAACCCTGGGGATGAACGGTAAAACCGGCGAGCGGGCTGACTTCGGCGAGTTTCCTTTCGAGCAGCCAATTGATGACCGAGCTTTTTCCGGCCTGGGTCGGACCCAGAACGGCAATCTGTAGCGGATGATCCTTCTGTAGTCGATTCAATTCTCCTTTTTCCAGTACGGCTTCGCCGAAGCTTACGGACTGCAAATTTCTCCGCAATTCCAGAAAGCGCGCCTCGTCATCCGGCGGGACGTGTTTCAAAACACTTTCGTAACTCTGCTTCAAGCGGCGGATAAAGGAAAGCATGATAGGGGGCGCTGAAGAGACATCCACGTTGCTGAAAGGCAAATTGTACACGATGGCGTTCCGCGCGCGCTGTTCCTGAAATTTCAAGATTTGACCTTTCCGTTTGCTGGAAGACATGGGCTATGTCTGGAGCTTGTGATTTTGACCGGTGCAGGCGTTGCAATTCCACACTATTTTGGCCGAAGAATCCTGCAAGAGTTCGACTTGATTTGCGTGGGCTTACAAATCTAAGCGCTCGATTTTACACGTTATTTCGGTAGTGTCCCGGTGTTGGTTGTATTGCATATTTATGTTGTAATTTCATAGAAGATTGAGAATCTGGATGTTCCGTGAGAAACAGCATAAAAATAATAAGGGTGCTTGTTCTGACGGTGGGGTTTGCCGCCCACCGAAGCCCGGCCGCCGCTGACCAAGCAGAAAAAATGCCGAAGACCGCAGGCCAGCCGCCATTCAGTTGCTTCGGCAGCCAAATGAACGATTATCTGACCGGCGCTGCGCCGGCGCGACCCATTTATAACGCGCATGACGCGTTAGGCTTGCCGGGCTGGTTGAATCTGAGCGTAGAGCACCGCACGCGCTATGAGGTTCTGGACGGACAGTTCCGCGCTGGAGCCTCGGGCGGCGACCAGCAGATTCCTATGCAAACTTGTGTCTTCTTGGATGCGAATTTCGAACCTTTCCGAATTGGTGCGGAATTTCTGGATGCCAGGGAATACGGTGCGGACGACGGTTCGACGCTAAACAACACCCATGTGAACGAAGCGGATTTCGTGCAGATTTACGGCGCCTGGTCCGACGAGGATGTGCTGGATTCCGGGCTCGGAATGGAAGTCAAAGCGGGGCGGCAGACCATGAATTTGGGCAGCCGCCGGTTGGTCGCCCGCAATGTGTTCCGCAATACCATCAATGCCTTCACCGGCGTAAATTTCCGCTTGAGGGACGGCGGCGGGAAATGGCAGTTACGCGTTTTCGCCACCCAGCCGGTCAACCGGCTTCCCAACGATCAGGCGGACCTGCTGGATGGGGTACACGATTTCGATGAGGAAGAATACCGTACCTACTTCTCCGGTTTGTTTTTCGAAGCCTCCAATCTGATGTGGGGCATCAACGGAGAGGCCTACCTCTTCCACTTGCACGAAAAGGATCGTCCGAGCGGCGCCACTGTCAACCGTCGTTTGTTCACGCCTGGCGTCCGCTTTTTCAGGCCGCCGGCGAAAGGCCGCTGGGACATGCAGGTGGAGACCGTCGCCCAGGTCGGCGAATCCCGGGCGACGACCCGCGCCAAGGACACGCGGGATCTTTCCCATGAAGCCTGGTATCAACACGCCTCTTTGGGTTACACCTTCAATCTGCCCTGGTCGCCCCGCTTCATGGCGCAGTACGACTATGCCACGGGCGATGAAGACCCCGACGACGGTAAGAATCAGCGTTTCGACACGCTCTACGGGGCGCGCCGGTTCGAATTCGGCCCCACCGGCATTTTCGGCGCTTTCGCCCGAAGCAACATCAATTCGCCGGGCTACCGGCTGTTCGTCAATCCACGCAGCGACTTATCGGCTTTCGTGTCCCATCGGATGTTCTGGCTCGCTTCGGACAAGGATCAGTGGACGCCGGCGAGATTGCAGGACAGGACCGGCCGCTCCGGCGATTTTGTTGGCCACCTTGTGGAAGTCTCGGCGCGCTGGGATGCGCGGTCCAACGTGTCGTTCGAATCCGGGTGGGCGCGCCTGATCAAAGGCGAATTCGCGGAAGATGCTCCCAATGCGCCCGATCCGAAAGACGTGGATTACTTCTATGTCCAAACCCTCCTGCGTTTCTAACCAGCGCTTGATCAAAGGATTCACCATGCTTTCAAGAAAGCTCTCTCCGATTGTCTGGCTGATCGCCTCCGCCGTTCTTGCCCCGGCGGCTTTGGCGGAACAGGTACTGAAAATGGCGACCACAACGAGTACCGAGAACACCGGTCTTCTGCCGGTGCTCAATGCGCCGTTCGAGAAAAAGCACAAGGCCAGGATAGACGTGATTGCCGTAGGCAGCGGCAAGGCCATGAAACTCGGTGAAAACGGCGATGTCGATATTGTCTTCGTGCACGATCCCGAGGCGGAAGAGAAATTCGTGGCGGCCGGATTCGGCGTCGACCGCGGGGCCGTGATGCACAACGACTTCATCATCGTCGGCCCGGAAGCCGATCCCGCCGGCGTCAAGAGTGCGAAGACCGCGGACGAGGCTTTCAAGAAAATCGGGGAAGCCAAGGCGGGTTTCGTTTCCCGTGGCGATGAATCGGGAACCCACGTTAAGGAAAAAGGCCTGTGGCGGAAAGCGGGCGTGCAACCCGAAGGCGAATGGTATCTGTCGGTAGGGCAGGGCATGGGCGCCGTGCTACGTATAGCCGACGACAAGGCGTATTACACGTTGACCGACCGGGGAACCTTTCTCGCGAGCATGGGAAGATTGACGGTGAAGCCTTTGTTCGAGGGCGATCCGGCGCTATTCAATCCCTATCATGTCATGGCGGTGAATCCGAAGAAGCACAAACACGTGAATTATAAGCTGGCCAAGAAGTACATCGACTATGTCACGGGCGCCGAAGGGCAAAAAACCATCGGCGACTTCAAGGTCGCCGGCCAGCAGTTGTTCTACCCGGACGTTATCCCGGACAAGGGAAAATCGAAAAAATAGTTCAGCCGGAAGTCGGGCAGGCAGGATGTCCTCCCGGCCGGGCTTCATGGCGACTCCCCGTTCTCGGCACGTCTTGCGCCTCCCGGCCTATCCGTTTGTCGCGGATCATCACGGCCGTTACGCCTCATATGGAACCAATGCCCTGAAAAAATTGCCCAAATTGAGGGATGATCCGTATCAGGACACGGATATCGTGGGAACAGTCTCGACATGGCTGTGTTATTTTTTGCTTTTGTGACAGGGAGGTAGCGATATGTTGCTTTGGATTATTTTCGGCGGGATTGCCGGCTGGCTAGCCAGCCTGATTGTCGGGCGAGGCGATCAGATGGGAATGCTGGCCAACATCGCAGTGGGCGTCATCGGCGCCTTTGTTGGAGGTTGGATTGCCGACCGCATGGGATTCGGAGGGAAACCGGGCGTGGAGCGTCCGACATCTTTGGTAAGCTTCGCGACGGCCGTGCTCGGTGCCGTTATTTTATTAGTCATTCTCAATTTCTTGTTTTAACTGTGCCGTTCTTTGAATTTAGCCGGGAAATTCTCGGTGCGCTTAGAGGCCAAGCTTTTGCCTCGGAATCCTTTAAACGGATGTCGTTTTCGGAGACCTGGATGACATTCAAGTTGGGGGCAGCGTAAAAAACGGCTATAAGTGATTGCGGCGGCTGGAGGGCGAAGCGGCGCTACCGGGCCGATGTACGCCGCTCGATTAGGCAAAGGCCAGAGGTTTTGCCCTACTCGAGGGGCAGACTCACATAATCTGTTGTGGGGGGATGATCGTGAACAATTGGTCAATTAAAGCTCTCGGGAGCTTTCTCGTTATGTGGGCGTTTTCCGGGCCGGTTACGGCGCAGAAATTCGGCCCGGAGCCGGATGAATATATGCCCGAGGCGATAGAACCAGCCACTTTCAATGATATCGACCTCGAATTCAGCGAGGATGAGCGGCTACGGCTCAAGGAGTTGCGCGCCTGGCTGCATCAGCGGAATCTCGATAGGGCGCGAGCCGCGGCGTTTAGTTCCGGAGATGTGGATGAAGCAGGCCGCTTCGATTCGGACACGGTGTACCGGCCAATGCGTCCGCCACAGCTCTTGCACGACGCACGGAATTGGCAAGGCCGGCGACAACCTGGGCTGCCTATAGGTCAGTTGCCCGACGACCGAATTCGCAATCGCTACGTGTTCCGCGATCCGAAAACCGCTGCACCGCTGCGGCAACAGCTGACTCCCGACCCTGTTTCCGGGCGGCAAGCCGATGTCCGGCGCCCTGCGCCACCGGTTGCGAACAAGGCCAAGAGTCGGGTTAGGCTGGTTTGGACTACCGATACCTCACGGCATAAATTCGGTCCGCATCAACCTCTTCCCGACCATCGCCAATGATATCGGCGTAGCCCGGTTTTCTTCGCCCTGCGGCTATCCACAACGTCCTTGGATATGCCGGGTTATACCTGATCGGTTTGGGCTTCTTTTGGTTTCGCGAGGTTGCTGTGCCGTGCCGAATAGACGAAATAGACAATCAGACCGATGCCTAGCCAGATCACGAACCGGTACCAAGTCGTTGCCGGGAGAAAAAGCATCAGCGCACCGCACGAGATGACGCCGAGTACCGGAAGCACCGGATTGGCCGGCGCCTTGAAGGGACGGTGCATGTCGGGTTCAGTGATGCGCAGCATTATCACGCCGAGGCAGACCAGCACGAAGGCGAACAGCGTTCCGATATTGACGAGTTCGGCAAGCTCGCTGAGGGGCACCAAACCGGCCACGGATGCGATCAGCAGACCGCACAGGACGATCACCCTTACCGGAGTTTGAGTTCTCCGGTTCACGGTCGAAAACCATGGAGACAGGAGTCCGTCGCGGGCCATTGCAAAGATGATGCGGGTAAGCGCGTAGTAGAGCACCAGCATGACCGTGGTGAGCCCGGCGATAACGCCGGTGGCCACCAGGGCCGAGGCCCAGTTTAAACCCAAGAGCTGGAGCGCGTGGGCCACGGGAGAGGACACGTTGAGTGCAGTGTAAGGAACGACCGCGGTCAGCAAGCCGGCAACCAAGATATAGACCAAGGTGCAGAAAGCCAGCGCGGTCACGATGCCGATCGGCACATCCTTTTTCGGATTGCGCGCTTCTTCCGTGGCGGTCGAAACGGCATCGAACCCGACGTAGGCGAAGAAAACGATGGATGCTCCCGCCAAGATGCCGATCGGTTTGCCCTCGGCCGTATGATTGAACCAGCCGAATGGCATGAAGGGATCCCAGTTTGCAGGATCGACGTTGAACAGCGCGACCGAAATGAATACGCCGATAGTCAGCAGCTTAACGAAAACCATCACTGTATTGAGCCGTGCGCTTTCCTTGACGCCGGCGATCAGCAGCGCCATCAGAATCAGCACGATACCGGCGGCCGGAAGATTGATGATGCCGCCCAGCTCCGGTCCGCGAGTCAGGTAATCGGGAAGTGAGAAACCGATAGCCGTCAAGGCGTTGTTGAAATATCCGGACCACCCGTTGGCCACGGCCGCTACCGAGAGCCCGTATTCCAAAATCAGATCCCAGCCGATAATCCACGCCGCCAGTTCGCCGAACGCCGCATAGCTGTATCCGTAGGCGCTGCCACATCCGCCGACGCTGGAGGCGAGCTCGGCATAGGCCAATGCCGCGAATGTGCAGGCGAAACCCGCGATCACGAAGGAAATAATCACCGCCGGTCCCGCTTGGGTCGCCGCAGCGATGCCGGTCAGTACAAAGATGCCGGTGCCGATGATGGCGCCGATGCCGAGGAAGGTCAGATCCATTGCGCTCAGACAGCGTCTCAGTCCACTGTCCTGGAAATCGTCCGTTGTGGTTCTCTTGGTGCGGAAAATCTGCATGGTCGGGTTCTCGCGGGCTGGTTTTCTGGCGGGCATTATGCCTGATAAGCCGAGCCGATGACGATTCCCGGTGCTTTAGGAGCTTGAATGGAGCGGAAAGAAGCGTGGTAACGCGCCGACGCCTTCCGAAGGAAAAGGACCGCATCGAATGCCGTTCGGAAAGGGTGATCTTCTTAAACCAGCACGCTTCCTTTCTGTCCCTGTTTTCCGTAGGCCGCCAGCACGTCGGATTTGACCGCGTCGGTGGCGCCTTTTGCAGCCAGGGCGACGCAGGCTCCGCCGAATCCCGCTCCGGTGAGTCTTGCTCCGTAAACTTCGGGGTGCTGCTGTAACAGTTCCACCAGTATATCGAGCGCCGGGATCGAGACTTCGAAGTCGTCCCGGAGGCTCGTGTGGGAAGCGTTCATCAGTTCGCCGAATTCGGCGGCCGATACTCCCTCGATCGCCCGGAGAACCCGGTTGTTCTCGCTAACGACGTGGCGGGCCCGCCGGTCGAGAGGACCTGGAAGATGCGCGACTTCCGAAGCGTCATCGATGTCGCGCAAGGCTTTCACTCCGAGCTGCCGGGCCGCTTCCTCGCATTCCGCGCGCCGCTGGTTGTAAGCGCTCGTCGCCAGGCTCCTCGGCACGCCGCTATCCAAGACGATGAGTTCGGAATCTTCCGGCAGGGGCAAGAGGCTGCGATCGAGGGTACGGGTATCGAGAAACAGCATGTGCGAGGCGTCGCCCAGGCTGGACGCCATCTGATCCATGATGCCGCAATTCACCCCTGCATACTGGATTTCCGCCTGCTGAGCGATCAAGGCTATATCGACATCGTCGAGTTTCAGCCTGAACAGCTTGCGCAGTCCGCGCAGCACGGCGACTTCGAGCGCGGCGCTGCTCGAAAGCCCGGCACCGATCGGCACATCGGAGCGTATGGCGAGCACGATCGGCGCCAGGATTTGGCCCATCTTCCGGAGCATGCGGATGCAGCCGATCACGTAGCGGGCAAAACCGGTCGGATTCTTGTCTCCCTCGTGATATTTGGCCAATTGATTCAGTTCGGCGGAATAGAACCGTTGCGAGCGGTCGCGGCTCAAGGCGAGTTCCACGCGGCAGGTTTGCGGGATCGTCGTGGGCAAGACGAAGCCGTCGTTGTAGTCGGTGTGCTCGCCGAGCAGATTGACCCGTCCGGGGGCGTGCGCTACGGCTTGGGGTTCATAGCCGAATATGTCGCGAAATTCCGGCATGTGTTTTTCCTTAAAAGATCACCTCCACCGAACGTAGCTCCCGTGCAGTGTCTTCCGGCAAGGTGTCGTTGGCGAACAGCCCGGCCGCCAGCTCGGTCCCGGCGAGATACTTCAGCTTGTCCCGCGTCCGGTACGGCGGATAAAACTCGGCATGGAGATGACTCTCGGGATGGGGGCGTTTGTCTGTTGGCGCCTGGTACCACGCCATCAGATACGGGAAGGGCCGCTGCCACAGTTTGTCGTACTTGAGGAGAACCGTCTTCAAGGCGCGGGCCAGGTCCTCGCGCTGTTCGGAGCGCAGGGCCGACAGGTAAGGCGCGGCTTCGACCGGCGCGATCCATACTTCGTAGGGATAGCGGGCCCAGGCGGGTACGAAGGCGATGGCGTGATTGCCTTGATAGATCACGCGTTCGCCGTGGGCGAGTTCCGCCGCGATCAAATCCTGCAACAACGGACGGCCGGTGGTGCCGAAATGGGCGATTTCGTTGTCGTTGATGCGCTGAGGGACCGGTGGAACCATCGGATAGCCGTAAATCTGGCCGTGCGGGTGATGCAAGGTGACGCCGACTTCCACGCCACGATTTTCGAACGGCAGGACATATTGGACTTGCTTGGCCGCACTAAGCATCTCGGTGCGATGTCCCCAGACTTGCAAAAGCAGCTCGATATGGTCGAGCGGCAAGCCGCCCAGCGAGCCTTGCGGGTCCTGCGTGAACACGACCACCTCGCAATGGCCTTTCGCGGGGCGGGTTACGACGATGGATTGCGGCGGATTGTGAGCGGCCGAGGTGAGGGTCGGGAACCGGTTGTCGAAAACGGCGATGTCGTAATCGCCCGTCGGCAATTCGGTCGGGTTGCGCGGGTCCGCCGAGGGCGCGAACGGGTTGTACTCCGGCGGCGGCAGGAACGTGCGTCCCTGGCGGTACGCGGCGTAGGCGACCCATTCGCCGCGCAAAGGATGCCACCGAAGATGGGGATTGATGCCTTCGGACGGAGCCGAAAGCAGCGAAGGACCGATATTCCGGGCAATCGGCCGGCGGCTGTACAGCGTCAGATTGCGGCCGTCCGGCTTGGTGATCTCATGGATGTACATAACCGTTCCCGGTGACCGCAGCGTGGATCACTTCGAGCGGAAGCTTGGGCGTTCGGTCGTCGAACAACAGACCGTTGGCTTCCTGGAAGGTGTCGGCGAACTGCGTGTAGCAGAACGCGCTGAACATGGCGGTGCTGCGCGCGGATTCGATGAGCGCGCAGCAGCGTCTCCGGTATTCCTCGATATCGTCGTAGCGCGTGTATCCCCAGCCGCGCTCGTAGCGTTCGTCCCCCGGCTTGATATAGGCGACGCCGCCGAACTCCGAAAGGCAGATCGGTTGGCCCTTATGCGGATGGCCGTCCAGGGTCAGAATCCGTCCGCCCGCCCAGCGCCGGTCGACCACTTCTTGCGGTTTGACCTCGGGTCCGTAGCGGGCACGCAGATGTCCCGGATCGCCGTCGTAGTCGTGAATGCCGATGATATCGGTGGCGGTGCTTTCCCAACCGTCGTTGCCGATGATCAAGCGCGTCGGGTCCAGGCACTTGGTCAAGTGATAAAAGGCCTGGACCGCATGGCGCGGGGCCGGCATGGCGGGCAGATCGGGAACGCCCCAGGACTCGTTGAAAGGCACCCAGATAACGACGCAAGGATGACTGCTGTCGCGCTCTATGGCCTCGGTCCATTCGCGCAGCAGACGGTTGATCGCTTTCGGGGTGAACCGGTAAGCGCTGGGCATTTCGCCGAACACCGCGAGGCCGAGCACGTCCGCCCAATAGAGATAACGCGGGTCCTCGATCTTCTGATGCTTGCGCACGCCGTTGAAGCCCATCGCCTTGGCCAATTCCACGTCCCGTTTGAGGGCCTCGTCCGAAGGGGCGGTCATCAGGGTATCGGGCCAATAGCCCTGGTCCAGCACCAGCCGCAAGGTATACGGCCGTCCGTTCAGGAGAATCCGTTCGCGCTGCACGCCTATCGACCGCAATGCCGTATACGACTCCACGGTGTCGACCACTTTTCCGTCGCAGATAAGTCTGACCTCGGCATCGATCAGCGTCGGCCACTCCGGGCTCCAGAGCATCTCGTTGCGATAGTCGTCGATCCCGGGATCGGAAAGGCCGATCCGGCGATGGACCTCACCGCCGATGACATGATAGCTGTCATCGGCAAGGACATGGCTGCCGCACGTCAAGCGCACGGACACATAAGCCTTTTCCGTATGACAACCCTCGACGAAGGCGTGAAAGGCGATCTCCCAACGCTCCAGGTTGGGGGTCCAGCCCAACGAGCTGATATAGGTTTCCGGAACGACCTCCAGCCAGACGGTCTGCCAAATGCCGGTGGTGCGCGGATACCAGATGCTGTGCGGTTCCAAACGCCAATCCTGTTTGCCCCGCGGCTTTTCCAGATCGTGCGGATCGTCTTCCGCCCACACCGTGAGCCGTTGCGTTGTGCCGGGATTCAGAGCGAAGGTGATATCGGCGCCGAAGGGGGTGTGTCCTCCTTGATGCACCGCCACCTTGGTATCGTTGACCCATACGCGCGCGTTGTAGTCCACCGCGCCGAAATGCAGCAGGAGGCGTCTTCCGTCGCGCAGATCGTCCGGGGCGTCGAACTCCCGCTGATACCAGCAGGCCCGATGAAAGCCGGTATCGCCGATTCCGCTCCGGGCGCTCTCCGGGGCGAACGGAACGTTGATGGTCAAAGGCCAGTCGGTGACGTCGCGGGGTACTCTGAACGACATCTCATGATCGAACGTGAACCGCCAAGGACCGTTGAGCGACCTCCAGTTCGAGCGTCGCAGCTGGGGGCGTGGGTAAGCGTTATCGGTCATCATGCTTGCATCGCCTCGGGTTGAGGGTGGTGCCGGAATGCCGGACGAATCTGCCGGGAGCCGGTTGGCACGCGAAGCGCCCGCAGGGCATGGCACGGGGATGTGTCATATGAAACGCTAACACTTATTCCGGCCTACGACCCCCATCCTACCTTCCCCCTGCTAGGGGAAGGAAAAGAGTGGATGTAAGGCCGGGATAAGCCTGTCCTGAGCCCAGACGAAGGGGCGTAGCCGTTCCCGGCAAAGAACTACACGCTCCATTCGGAGTATTGGGGTCAAGGCTAGTAGCCTCCTTTGCGGGTGGTCGATCCGCTAAACCGGACCGTAGAGGGTGGCAATTGGCTGCTCAGAACACTGCTCTCCTGAGCCATTGCCGTCAGCTCGGAAGCCGGTGCGCGGGCCAGCGCTCCGTCGGTAAGCTCGGTGGCCGTCCGTCGCCGTTTCAGCTCTTCGACCGTTTCGGCGGCGCGTTTGCCGGCCAGGAAGGCATGATCGGAGTTGTAATACTCCCATTCGCTATAACGGCCTGCCAGCACGATGTCGTGTTCCGCCAGCCAGTCGCGGATGAGCGTCACGTTTTCCGTGCGCGCATGGTCGTAGATGACGTAGGCATGGGGCATATCCACTTGATTGGCGGCCCAAACCGGGTCGTCCGGGGCGAACAGACCGACCTTATGGCAATCCCGGATGCACCGTTGGATCAACTCGTCCCCATCGCAGGGCAGCGGTTTATTGGGCGAATAGGTGATTTCGCAGGTCAACCCGAAGCCGCCCGGGGGATTGCAATGAGGGCTGGCGTTGCCTTGCACGAAGATGCGGTGGAAGACCGTGTCTTCCGGATAATAGATCCAATGCTTCTCGGTCAGGTTTTCCCGGCCGACGCCGATGTTGACGCAGCGCACCGAGACGTGCCGAAGCCCCGCGGCGGCTTCGCGGACCGCTTCAGGCGCTTCCTCGGCCATCGCCTTGACCAGCACCGGCAAGGGCATGGTGCTGATCAAATGATCGTACTCGACGACCGAACCGTCGGCCAAAGTGACGGTGTGCCTCTTCGGGGAGACGGCCAGGATCCGCGCGTTCAGGCGCAACCGGTTCCGGATGTGCGGCAGGAAGCCGTTCATGAGCGCCTGAAAACCGCCGCGCAGCGGATAGCCGAACCGGGCATTCGGCCCCATCGGTTTCGGCACCGGTTTGAGTGCGCCTTCGATCATTTCTTCGAGATCGGGCAGGGGTACGCGTCCGCCGAGCCAGGAGGTCTCCATTTCCTTGAGGTCCACCGCCCAGAGCTTCCGGTTGTAGGGAACCGCGAAATGCTTGGCGATGCCGGCGCCCCAAACCTTGTAAATGAATTCCTCGAAGTGGGCGAAAGCCTGCGGTGCACCGTCGTGACCGCTGTTTTTCCGAGGCTTGGCTTGAATCAGGCGGGCGGTGCTCTCTAAAACGCCGTCGCCGCAGCAGTCCTTCACATCGCCGACCCGGCAAGCCGCATCGCGCATCTCGCCGTTGACCTTGCCGTTCCGCTTTGCGGAGGCGGGATTTTTACCTCGCTCGTTGGTGTTGCCGTCGGTTTTCGGCGTTTTGAGCGCGCCGAAGCGGGATTCGATCGCGCCGACGATGCATTCCTTGATGACCTCGGGCGGCAACCCGTACAAGGCTCCCTGAAACGGATAACGGGTATGCACACCCTTGCTGTACACCCACGCTTCCCGATCCTGCCAGTGGACGTTGTCGCCGAGCAGCATCCGGTAGAGCGTGTGCACGTACGGGTCGTTGGAAAACATGATGTGTCCGGCCAAGTCGAAGGTGAAGCCGTGGTCCTCGATGGAGCGGCACCAGCCGCCGATGGTGTCGTTGGCTTCGATCAAGAGGGCATCGGGGGCATGATAGGCGGCGC
>Ga0196971_1000431_pt1 | contig 32350 bp, 32 predicted proteins | sample S1v_1013CmetaG_FD_148660 | JGI IMG/M metagenome (GOLD analysis project Ga0196971, IMG submission 148660) | Soil microbial communities from Anza Borrego desert, Southern California, United States - S1+v_10-13C | ecosystem: Environmental > Terrestrial > Soil > Desert | place: USA: California...
CCGGTGCTGGAACAGCGGGCGGCTGCAGCTTCCGCAGGCCGGCGCATCGCCCAGCCGCTGCTCGGGAAAGCGGTTAACGGCGTTGCAGGCGGGGCAAACCACGTGCATTGGCATATCGTCTCCTAGTCCGTTGAAAGGCCGGCGCGGCGCATGCGCAAGCGCAGCCGCTCCAGCTCGTCGATCAGGTCGGCGATCAGGCCAGCCAGTTCCGGGTTGGCGTCGAAATCCCGCTCCAGCCGGGAGAGCCGCCGCGTGCGCAGCAGGTCGTACCCGCCGAAGGTCCAGCGTGCGGGGTCAGGATCGCGGGCCGCGCCGGCGAGCAGCACGCCCGCCTGCACATGCTCGATGATCCACTCCCTGCTGACGGTACAGCTTGCGGCAAGCTCGTCCAGCGTCAGCCGCGCGTCATCCAGCAGCAGTGCGACTATCGTTTCCGTCATGGCTCAGGCTCCCCGGCGTGGATTGAATGCAAGCTCGCGCGCCATGGATTCGTACAAGGCGCGCGCCCTGGGCGTATTCGCGGGCGGCAGCACCACCTCCGTCACCAGATAGAGATCGCCCGGCGTTGCGCCGGGTATGCCCCTTCCCTTCAAGCGCAGCTTGCGCCCGGACTGGGACCCTTCGGGAATGCGCACTTCCACCGCGCCGTCCGGCACCGGCGCCTTCACCGTCGCCCCCAGCGCGGCTTCCCATGGCGCGACCGGCAGGGTGGCGTAGACGTCGCCGCCCTCGACCCGGTAGCGCGGATGCGGCTTGAATTGCACTTCCAGGTAGAGGTCGCCCGGCTCGCCCCCGCCGACGCCGGGGTTGCCGCGGCCGGCCAGCCGGATCAGCTGGCCCTCGCGCACCCCCCTGGGGATGCGCACCTCCAGCGTATGCTCCGCCAGCAGCGCCCGGCCGCGCTCGTCGCTGCGCGGCACTCGCAGCGTCACCATCCGTTTCGCGCCATGATAGGCGTCCTCCAGATCGAGCATGATCTTCGCGTGCTGATCCTCGCCGCGCGCGCGTAAGTGCGCGTGGCCGCCGGCGTGGCGTCCCATGCGCGTGCCGAACAGTTCGGAAAAGAAGTCGCTGAAGCCGGCCGCATCGGCGCCGGAAAAGCCGTGCCCGGAAAATGCGAACAACTCGTCCCAGTCCGGCGGCGGCCGGAACTCCTGGCCGGCGTGGTAGCTGCTGCCGACCTGATCATAGGCGGCGCGCTTTTCCGGATCGGACAGCACTGCGAACGCTTCGTTGACTTCCTTCATGCGCGCTTCCGCATCCGGCTCCTTCGAAAGGTCCGGATGGTACTTGCGCGCCTGGCGGCGGAAGGCTTTCCTGATGTCCTCCGCCGTCGCATCCCGGGCTATCCCCAGGATCTGGTAATAGTCCTTGAATTCCAAGCGGATTCTCCCGATTTCCCTATGCCAGGCGCGCTTTCCCGCAAGCAGCGGCGCCGGCATTCCCTTCCTAGATGGCGTCATACGCTTGTCAAATCAAGGTATTGAAAATCCTCCGACCGAACCTATTTCGGGGGTGTAGGCCGGTCGGCGTGATTGCCGCGGCCAATCAACCGAAAAGGAGGACAACCATGATGTATCGATCGCTGTTTCCGCGCGACGTGTTCGCCGAGCTGGATCGTCTGCAGCGGGAAATGCAGGAAGCCTTCGAATCCGGGCCGAGCATTCGCGGCGTGGGACGTGGCGGCTTTCCCTCGTTGAACGTGGGCAGCACGCCGCAATCGCTGGAACTGTACGCATTCGCACCCGGGCTCGATCCATCCAGCATCGAAGTCAACCTCGAGCGCGGGGTGCTGACCATCGCCGGTGAACGCAAGCCGGAATTTTCGGAGCAGGATGAAAAGACGTCGCTGCATATCAATGAACGTTTTGCGGGCCGTTTCCGCCGCGTGGTGAGCTTGCCGGAGGATGACGTCAATCCGAGCGGCGTTTCGGCCGAGTACCGCGACGGCGTGCTGCACGTTTCCATCAAGCGTCGCGAGGCGCCGAAGCCGCGCCGCATCGCGATCCAGTAACGAGGAGGAAGGATCATGAACCAGAACACCAGTGTGACGAAACAGGGCAACGGCAGCGTCCGTGAGGAAGCCGCGCTGCTGCCGCCGGTCGACGTGCTTGAAGATGCGTCCGGCATCACCCTGCTGGCCGACCTGCCGGGCGTGTCCAGGGACAAGCTGAACCTGCAGCTGGAAGCCGGCAGCCTGACGATCGAAGGCGAGGTGACGCTGAATACGCCGGAAGGGATGGAGTCGGGCCTGGCCGAAGTGCGCCTGCCGCGCTATCGCCGCGTGTTTACGCTGTCGAAGGAACTTGACAGCGAGAAAGCGTCGGCGGAGTTCAGGAACGGCGTGCTGAAGCTGCGCATCCCGAAGGCGGAACATGTGCAGCCGCGCAAGATCGAAATCAAGGTGGTGTAGGCCCGCCGCCCTTTGTCGGTCGGGCGGCGCACTGATTCGATGGAGGTAAATGATGAAATTCGAAGGGTTCAAGGGAGGTCTGTCGACCTTCTGGGATTCGGTCGCGGAAGGCTGGCAGCACATGCGGCAGGCGGCGGCCGGTGCGATCACCAGCTTCAAGCCGAGCGCGCAGACCAACATGCCGGCCAAGAACGACGTCGATGATGCGTTCTTCATTCCGTCCACCGGCTGGTCCATGCTCGGCGGCGACGTGTTCGAGGACGACAGGAGGCTGGTCGTACGGCTCGAAGTGCCGGGACTGGACAAGAACGACCTCGACATCGAGGTGGAAGGCGCGACGCTGATCGTGCGCGGCGAGAAGCGCTTCGAACGCGAAAGCTCGGAAGGGCGTTACCGCGTGCTGCAGTGCGCCTACGGCAGCTTCCGCCGCATGGTGCCGTTGCCGGTTCCGGTGGTGGCGGAGCAGGCGCAGGCGAGCTATCGCAACGGCGTGCTGCGCGTCGAACTGCCGAAGGCGGAAATCGAACCGCCGAAAAAGATGGCGGTCAAGGTGGACTGATGCGATCCGGCGTCGCCCGCGCGGCGGCGCCGGATTTTTCTTTCCCGCACCTTATCTGCGCCTGATGCATTCGATGTAGGCGGCGCCGTCCGGCGGCAGGCCGCTGCGCTGCGAATTCCAGATCATCTCGCCCAGGCACTCCATCATCTCGTGATGCGCATCATGCTCGGAGCCGAGCCGTTGCGCGAGCGCGAGGAAGGCAGCGCGGACGCCCGGCGGCTGGTCGATGGAAATCTGCTCGGCGATGGACAGATGCATCGACAGGTGCAGGAAGGGATTGCTTTGTCCGCGCTCGACCGAATAGTCGGCGGCCAGAGCCGCTTCCGCGTCCTTCAGCGCATCCTCGTACTCGTCATGCTGCATGATCCAGTCGCGCGCGATCGCCTCCAGCGGCGTCAGGATTTCCTTCGCCTGGATCTTGCGGAAGGTTTCGCAGAAGAAGCGGCGCACGTCGTGCTGGGAAGGATTGAACATGGTAACCGGTGCAAGTGCGACAAACGCCTATTGTACCGCCCGGCGCGCGCCGTTCGTTTAAGATATGCTGCGTTTTCCGCGCTGCGAGCGCGGTTCCGGATCACCATCGCAAATGGAAGACATGATGCTCAACGACGCTGCACTCCGTACACTGTTTCTCGACGCCCGCACGCACAATGGCTGGTCGGACAAGCCTGTTCCCGATGCGCTGCTCGCGCAACTCTATGACCTGATGAAATGGGGGCCGACCTCGGCCAACTGTTCGCCGGCGCGCATCGTGTTTGTAAAGTCGCCGGAGGCGAAGGAAAAGCTGCTGGCGTGCATGAACGAAGGCAATATCGAAAAGACGCGGACAGCGCCGGTGACGGCGGTGATCGGCATGGACATGGAGTTCTACGAGAAGCTGCCGCAACTGTTTCCGCACAATCCGGAGGCACGTTCCTGGTTCGCCGGCAACCAGCCCAACATCGACGCAACCGCGATGCGCAATTCCTCACTGCAGGGCGGCTACTTCATCCTGGCCGCGCGTGCGCTCGGGCTCGATTGCGCGCCGATGTCCGGCTTCAATGCCGACAAGATGAACGAGACCTTCTTCAAGGGTACGCCGGTAAAGGCGAACTTCGTGTGCAGCCTGGGCTATGGGGATGCCAGCAAGCTGCACGCGCGCGGGCCGCGGCTGGCGTTCGAAGAGGCGTGCAGGATCGTTTGAGGGAAGGCTTTCTTGAGTTTGTTACGTGCGACTGTGAGCTTGTGCATGCGGGCACAATGCCCGGCATTTCGCAATGCCTTTCCCCGTCATTCCCGCGAAGGCGGGAATCTATAGGGAGCCAGGAGAATTCGCCTCGGTATGGATTCCCGCCTTCGCGGGAATGACTGGGGGAGCGGTGGGGCGCATCGGGTGGCGAATCCGCAGGCACACCGCCGCCCCGCCGACAAATGGTGCGCATGACGCACCAATAGGGCAACAAGCGCGCCGCAGGCCGCCTAGACGCCCTTGTCCGGCAGCGGCGTCTTTTCCCTGAACTCGCACAGGTCGTTGATGATGCAGTTCCAGCACTGCGGCTTGCGCGCGATGCAGGTATAGCGACCGTGCAGGATCAGCCAGTGATGCGCATCGTGCCGGAATTCCGGCGGCACGAACTTCAGCAGCTTCTGCTCGACCTGGTCCACATCCTTGCCCGGCGCCACGCCGGTGCGGTTGGACACGCGGAAGATATGCGTATCGACCGCAATCGTCGCTTCGCCGAACGCGGTGTTGAGCACCACGTTCGCGGTCTTGCGGCCCACCCCGGGCAAGGCCTGCAGGTCTTCGCGCGCGCGCGGCACCTCGCCGCCGTGCTTTTCAAGCAGGATGCGGCATGTCTCGATCACGTTCTTCGCCTTCGTGCGGTAGAGGCCGATGGTCCGGATGTACTCTTCCAGCCCGTCGACGCCGAGCGCGAGGATGGCCGCCGGCGTGTTGGCGACAGGATAGAGCCGGCGCGTCGCCTTGTTGACCGAGACGTCGGTCGCCTGCGCCGACAGGATCACGGCGATCAGCAGCTCGAAGGGCGTCGTATATTCCAGCTCCGTGGTCGGATGCGGATTGGCCTGCCGGAAGCGGCGGAAGATCTCGAGGCGTTTTTCGGCGTTCATTGCGGGTCTTTTTGCTGTTCGAGACGGTGATTGATGTCGTCGATCTGCTTCTTTACCGAGCGCGACACATCGGCCATGCCGGTTGCGCCCGCCGCCTGGGCCGCCATCTGTTCCTTTTTCAGGCGCGCGCGTTCCATCGCCGCCTGGATGATGGCCTTCTTGCGTTCCGCCGCCGCCTTCTCCTCGTCGGACAGCGCGGCTTCCGTTTCCACCGCCTTCAGCTTGGCGGCCGCCTTCGCAGCCAGGCGCGCGTCGTTTTCCTCCTTTTCGCGCCGCAGCCGCGCGACGCGGAAATTGTGACGCTCGCGCGCCGCATCCGCCTGCTCCTGCGACCATGCATCCCACCCGGTCCGGCCGGGCGTGACGTCGACCATGGCGATGCAGTCGACCGGGCAGGGCGCAACGCACAGGTCGCAGCCGGTGCAGAGCGCCGGCACCACGGTATGCATCTGCTTGGCGGCGCCGGCGATCGCATCGACCGGGCAGGCCTGGATGCAGAGCGTGCAGCCGATGCACAGGCTTTCGTCGATGACGGCGACCGGGCGCGGCCTTTCCGCGCCGTTGATAGGATTGAGCGGAATGACGGGCTTGCCGAGCAGCTTCGCGAGCCGGGCAACGCCCTCGGCGCCGCCGGGAGGGCACTGGTTGTAGCCGGCGCTGCCATGCGCAACCGCTTCCGCATAGGGACGGCATGCCGGATAGCCGCACTTCGTGCACTGCGTCTGCGGCAGCAGGTCTTCGATCTGGTCGGCCAGCGTTTTGGGAATGGAGGACACAGCGGGTTTTTTGCAGCAAAAAACAGAATTATCCCGGCAAATGCCGCCTTCCACAAACAAAAAAGCCGTTCTCCCTTTCGGGAGAACGGCTTTCGCTTACACCGGTCGGTAAATCAGGAATGCGCGGTAATGAATTCGCCGATCTTCGGGCACACGATTTCGCGCCAGCGGCGGCCGGAGAAGATGCCGTAATGGCCGGCCTTGGGCACGGTGAAGTGCTGCTTCTTCGACTTCGGAATGCTGGTGCACAGGTCATGCGCAGCCTGGGTCTGGCCGGCGCCGGAAATGTCGTCGAGCTCGCCTTCGATGGTGAACAGCGCGACATTCTTGATGTCCTGCGGACGCACCAGCTTGCCTTCGACTTCCCAGGTGCCCAGCGGCAGGCGGAATTCCTGGAACACGATCCTGATGGTCTCCAGGTAGTACTCGGCCGGCATGTCGAGCACCGCGTTGTACTCGTCATAGAACTTGCGGTGCTCTTCCGCCGATTCCTGGTCGCCCGCGCGCAGGTGCATGTAGAAGTCCCAGTGGCTTTGCGCGTGGCGGCCCGGGTTCATCGCGATGAATCCGGCATGCTGCAGGAAGCCCGGATAGACCTTGCGGCCGAAACCCGGATAGTTGGGCGGCACACTGTAGATCACCTTGTTCTCGAACCAGGAGAACGGCCGCTTGATCGCCAGGTTGTTCACCTCGGTCGGCGACTTGCGCGGGTCGATCGGGCCACCCATCATGGTCATCGTCTTTGGCAGCATCGGATCGTTTTCCGACGCCATCAGCGAGATCGCCGCAAGCACCGGGACGGTGGGCTGGCACACTGAAATCACGTGCAGGTCCGGGCCGAGGCGGCGGATGAATTCCTGCACGTAGTAAATATAGTCATGCAGATGGAACGCGCCCTCGGACGTGGGCACCATGCGGGCATCGGTCCAGTCGGTGATATACACGTCGTGCTTGGACAGCAGCGCGCGCACGGTGTCGCGCAGCAGCGTGGAATGGTGGCCGGACAGCGGCGCGACCAGCAGCACGGTGGGCTGCTGCAGGGACGCGAGCTTCTTGTCGCTCATGTCCTTCTTGAAGTGGATCAGGCGGCAGAACGGTTTCTGCAGCGCGACTTCCTCGAACACGCCAACGGACTTGCCTTCGACGGGAACGGTTTTGATACCGAATTCGGGCTTTTCGTAATCCTTGCCGAGCCGGTACATCAATTCATAGCCGGCCGCGATGCGTTGCGCGAACGGCGTGTGGGCGAGTGGCGAGACCGGGTTCGTGAACAGCTTTGCAGAAGCTTCCGCCCATTGGATGAGCGGGTTCAGGAAGGTGCGGTTCAGCTCGTGAAATTGGTAAAGCATAAAGGCCTCTTTCAAGTGGTACCGGTGTCGTTAGATTCTGCAGATAAACATTTATTGCTGCAATGCATCATGTGCAATTTTCCTGTATTTCTATGGAAAAATGATTCTTTAACGCCAGTTTTGCCACAGTTGCACCTACGACGCTTCGGATGCGGTTCCGCGACGAGTATTGCGCCAAATCAATTGCAAACACAACATATCACAAACTGCATCATCGTTGAGAAGCGGAGAATGCGGCTTTCACTTCACTTTTCCGGCCCATGCCCTTATATGTGTGCCGACGGGTAAAACACCATCGTCCTGCCCTTATATTCTGCTTTTGTCTCACTGCCTGATAGAAAGCGGAGCATAAAGCGTGCCGAAGAGGGGCGCCGGCGCATTTATCGTTCCTTTCCTGCTGCATTGCGAAAGAAGTCGGGGGAGATGTTTTCAAATTGCTATTTTTGTCGATGCCGGCGTTTGTAGTTTTTACCTGTCGGGGTACGGTCCGGCGTCTGCCGCATTCCTGTTGCCGGATGCGCGCGTGAGCGCTTCATGGCCGGCGCTGGCACCAGCCGCTACTCTGCCCCCTTTCTGTCTCTTTCTTTCCGACAGCCGCTGCGAAGCGTTGCGCCGCTGCCGACATCTGTCCACGACAGCAACGGCATGTGTTTACAACTTGCATCCTGGCGTGGAATGCCGTGAAGGCCGGTGTAGCCGCGGGAGAGGGCGGCGGCGAAGCGGGTGGGGCGGGAACGATCTCGAGCGGGCAAAAAAAACGCTCCGGCCCTGCGGCACGGAGCGTTCTTCTTGTAGCGGGTATCTTACTTGGCCAGATGGTCCAGCTTTTCCTTCACATCCTTCCACTCGTCGGCGTCGGCCAGCGGGTCCTTGGTCTTCGTGATCGAAGGCCACTTGCGTGCCAGTTCGACGTTCAGCTTGATGAAGTGCTGCTGGTCAGCCGGCACGTCCTCTTCCGCATAAATTGCATTGACCGGGCATTCGGCGACGCAGACGGCGCAGTCGATGCACTCGTCCGGGTCGATCGTGAGGAAATTCGGGCCCTCCCTGAAGCAATCCACCGGGCATACGTCCACACAGTCCGTGTACTTGCAGCGGATGCAGGATTCGGTCACAACGTGGGTCATAACAGTCCTATTTATGTTTTGAAAATCTGGTCTGCGGATGGGGCGAGGGGCGGCTGTCATTTGCGCACGCCGGCACCGGCTACCCGCCGCAAAGCCTTGTATTTTAAGATATCTGGATGTTTCCCACAAACCGGATTTATACAGTTTATGAATAAGCAAATGCGGGAAAATCCGCAGGCGCCGCCAGGGAAACCGCCGCGTGGGGCGCAGCGTTCCCGATCGAACTTGGCGGATTGACAATGGCGCCGGCATGATGCGTTTCGATGAATAATTTGTGCCGGCCATTTGAAATTAAATCAAGCGCGAAGACGGCGGCGCGACCTGCATGTTCCGGTAGACTTCGGTGCCATTCAACAAGGGATCAATATGGATACGTCCGCCGCTCGCCAAGCCATTTTCAAACGCATTCGCGCTGCCCAGAACCGTCCCGCACAACCCACGCAGGAGGAAATGGACGCGGTGCTGCAATATCTTGCTGCCCGTTCGCGCGGGCCGCTGCCGGCCGTCGGTCCCGACCTGGTCGCGCACTTCACGCAGCAGGCCTTGCGAATGTCGGACACGGTGGACGAGGTGCGCACGCTGGATGAGGTTCCTGCCGCCGTCGCCCGCTACCTGGGCGGCATCACAGTCGCGCCGAAGGCGATTGCCTGGAACACGCTGGCAGGCATGGCGTGGCGCGAAGCCGGGATGGAGGTCGAGTTCCGCCGGCCCCGCAACGAAGACCTGGTGGGCATCACCGGCGCGTTCTGTGCGGTGGCGGAAACCGGCAGCCTGATGCTGCTGTCCGGCCCGGACACCTGGTCCTCGGCGGGGCTGCTGCCCGAAACCCACGTTGCCATCCTGCCGGCATCCCGCATCGTCGCCCATATGGAAGACGCATTCGCGCTCGCCCGCGCGGAGCACGGCGAACTGCCGCGCGCCATCAACTTCATCTCGGGGCCTTCACGCACCGGCGACATCGAACAGACCATCGTGCTCGGCGCGCACGGTCCCTACCGGGTGCATGTGGTGCTGGTGCGCGACGCGTAAACCAGCACATGCCGGCGGGGGATTCGTAAAACTACGTACCTGCGGGCGCTCGGAGCGGCCGACTTTCCAAGCTACAATGGCCGCCAATAAGACAATGGAGACCATCAGTGCGTACCAGAATCCGCGTCGGCCTGGCCGGCCTCGTTCCCGTGTTCCTTCCGACCTTGTCCCATGCCGCCGAGATCGACGGCAGCCTGATGTCGGCATGGTGGGGCATCCCTTTCGCCGGCCTGCTGCTGTCGATCGCGTTTTGCCCGTTGTTTACACCGGCATTCTGGCACCACCATTTCGGCAAGGTGTCGCTGGCCTGGTCGCTGGCCTTCCTGCTGCCGTGCGCAGTCACCTTCGGTAGCGCTGCCGCCGTCGGCACCGCCGTGCACGCACTCATCGCCGAGTACATCCCGTTCATCATCCTCGTGACCTCGCTGTTCGTGGTCGCGGGCGGCATCAGCCTGCGCGGCAACCTGCACGGCACGCCGGAGTTGAATACCGGCCTGCTTGCGCTGGGAACGGTGCTGGCGAGCATCATGGGAACGACCGGCGCCTCGATGCTGTTGATCCGCCCGCTGATCCGTGCCAACGACAATCGCAAGCATGCGGTCCACATCGTGGTGTTCTTCATCTTCCTGGTGTCCAACGCCGGCGGATCGCTCACCCCACTCGGCGACCCGCCGCTGTTCCTCGGTTTCCTGAAGGGAGTGGACTTCTTCTGGACCATGAAGAACATCTTCCCCGAGACGCTGTTCCTGTGTGCCGCGCTGCTGGCGATCTTTTACCTGCTCGACCGCCACTACTACCACAACAAGGAAGAGGCGCTGCCGCCCGTCCTGGACCCGACGCCGGATTCCCCGCTTCGCTTCAACGGCAAGATGAATTTCATCCTGCTGGCGGCCATCGTCGGCCTGGTCCTGATGAGCGGGCTGTGGCATCCGGGCATCGGGTTCACCGTGCTTGGCACCGAAGTCGAACTGCAAAACCTGGTGCGCGACACGCTGCTTGTCGCGGTGATTTTCATCTCGCTGTGGATCACGCCGAAGGAGGCGCGCAAGGACAATGAGTTTTCCTGGGGGCCGATCCAGGAAGTGGGCAAGCTGTTCGCCGGTATTTTCATCACGATCATTCCGGTGATCGCCATGCTGCGCGCCGGCGAGTCCGGCGCGTTTGCCCCGGTGGTGCAAGCGGTTACCGACGGCAGCGGGCAGCCGATCAACGCGATGTATTTCTGGGCCACCGGACTGTTGTCGTCCTTCCTCGATAACGCGCCGACCTATCTGGTATTCTTCAATACAGCCGGCGGTGATCCGGCCGTGTTGATGACCACGCTTGCCAGTACTTTGGCGGCAATCTCCTGCGGAGCGGTGTTCATGGGCGCCAACAGTTATATCGGCAATGCGCCCAACATGATGGTCAAGGCCATCGCCGAAGAGCGCGGGATCAGGATGCCGTCCTTTTTCGGCTACATGGCATGGTCCGGCGCGGTCCTGGTTCCGCTGTTCATCGCAATGACCTTCCTCTTTTTCAGCTGACAGGACATGGACAGACCGAGGATACTCGTGACGCGGGCGATATTTCCTGACGTCATTGATGCGCTTTCGCAGCATTTCGACGTCGAGTCGAACCAGGATGACCGCATTTTCAGCAGCGACGAGCTGATTGCAAAAGCCGCGGGCAAGGACGGCATTTTCACGACGCCGAGCGAGCGCATCGGCGCGGATGTGATCGCCGCGTGCCCGACGCTGAAGGCAATCTGCAACATGGCGGTCGGCTACAACAATATCGATGTTGCCGCCGCGACGCAGGCCGGCATCATCGTCACCAACACCCCCGACGTGCTCAACGAGACGACCGCGGATTTCGCCTGGGCGCTGCTGCTTGCCACCGCCCGCCGGGTGACCGAATCGGAGCACTGGCTGCGCGCCGGGAACTGGAACAAGTGGCGCTACGATACCTTCCTCGGCGCGGACGTGCATGGCGCGACGCTGGGCATTCTCGGGATGGGCCGCATCGGCCAGGCGATCGCGCGGCGTGCCGCCGGCTTCAACATGCGGGTGATCTACCATAACCGTTCCCGCCTCGCGCCGGAGCTCGAGGCGCGCGCCAACCACGCGCAATACGTCGGCAAGGATGAGCTGCTGCGCAGCGCCGACCATCTCGTCCTTGCGCTGCCGTATTCGCCGCAGGTCCACCATACCGTGGGCGCGGCCGAACTGGCGCTGATGAAACCGACGGCCACCCTGGTCAATATCGCGCGCGGCGGCATCGTCGACGACGCTGCGCTGATCGCCGCGCTGCGGGCGAAACGCCTCGCCGCGGCGGGCCTGGACGTGTTCGAGAATGAGCCGGCATTCGACCCGGCCTTCCTGACGCTGTCGAACGTGGTGCTCACGCCGCATATCGCCAGCGCTTCCGAACCGACGCGGCGCGCGATGGCGCAGTGCGCCGCAGCGAACCTGATTGCGGCGTTGACTGGCGGCAGTCCGCCGAATATTCTTAATCCCGACGCGATCAACAAGGGATAAGGGATGGCCGACATCAGCATCACCCAGGCGCACAAGCTGCCGCACAAGAAGGCGAAGGCGGCCGCACAGAAAGTGGCCGATCAGATGGCCGAGGAATACGACATGGAGTCGGAGTGGAACGGCGACGTGCTGCTGTTCAAGCGCAGCGGCGTGTCCGGCAGGCTTACGGTTTCGGACAGCAACGCCCATCTCGAAATCAAGCTCGGCTTCCTGCTCAAGGCCTTCGCGCCGACGATCGAAGAAAAAGTCTCCGCCAAAATGAAAAAGGTGTTCGGCGCAAAAGCCTGAACACCTTTCTGCCGCAACCGCCGTTCCTGCCGGCGGCTTGTTTTCAACCCTTCAGTTCGTTGATCAGGTCGACGTACTGCTGCATCGCGTCGTCCTTCGACGTGCCCTTGAGCGCATCCCATGCATCGTACTTGGCGCGGCCGACCATGTCGGTGAAGCCGGGGCGCTTGCCGTCGACGTCGCCGGCGCTGGCCTGCTTGAACAGCGCGTAGATCTTCAGCAGCGTCATGTTGTCCGGACGCTCCGGCAGGTTCTTCGAATCGGCGACCGCCTGGTCGAATTGACTTTGCAGACTCATGCTTTTCTCCTGTAAGAGGCTGTGATAGTGTCTAGTAGGCCGTGCAGCGACGCACGCGATGCTGCAAAACATAACATAGAAGAAAACAGGCACAAACGAAAAGCTCTAGAGGGGATACTCCATGTTGTCGGAAGCCGTGCCGGCCCTGCGCCGGGAAAGAATGTCCACCGTCGACACCGCATGGCTGCGGATGGACTCGGACGCGAACCTGATGATGATTGTCGCCGTCCTGATGTTCGACCAGCCGTTGGACATGCAGCGCTTCCGGCGCGCGATCGACACCCGCCTCCTGAAATACAGCCGCTTCCGCAGCCGGGTGGAACACGATCTGACCGGCGGCGCCTGGTGGCGGCCGGACGGGATCGACCTCGACGACCACATCATCCGTACCCGCCTGCCGGACGGAAAACCGGGCAACAAGAAAGCGCTGGAGCGCCTGGTCGGCGAGTTGTCCGGCACGCCGCTCGACCCGAAAAAGCCCCTGTGGCAGATGCATGTGGTCGACAATTGCGTCGGCGAAGACGGCGAGGTTCGGCAATCGATCATCGTGCGCATCCACCACTGCATCGCCGACGGCATGGCGCTGGTCGGCGTGCTGCTGTCGCTGTTCGAGCGGACCCGCGATCCGGCCGATGACGCGGAGGCGGTGCCGCCGCCGCTGCCGGACGAGGACAATCCCTGGCTGCACCTGATGCAGCCGGTGACCAAGGCCACGATCACCGCGATCAACATGTCCACCGCGGTGTGGACCAAGTACATGTGGATGCTGGCCGACTCCAACCAGGCGCTGGGCAAGCTGACGGACATGGGCGGCATGGCCGGGCGGATGACGGTGGACGCGGTGAAGCTGCTGGCGATGGCGGACGACTCCCGCACGCGGCTCAAGGGAAGACCGAAGGGCAGCAAGCATGTCGCGTGGAGCGAGCCGCTGCCGCTGGACGAGATCAAGGCGGTCGGCAAGGCATTCGGCGGCTCGGTCAACGATATCCTGATGTCCTGCGTGGCCGGTGCGATCGGCTCCTATCTGCGCGCCCGCGGCGACAGTGTGCCCGGCAACACCGAGTTGCGCGCGATGGTGCCGGTCAACTTGCGCAAGGCCGGCAAGGAACAGAAGCTGGGCAATGCATTCGGGCTGGTGCCGCTGGTGCTGCCGATCGGCATCGAGGATCCGGCGGCCCGGCTGGAGGAAGTGCGCCGTCGCATGGATGAGCTCAAGGGCGGCTACCAGGCGCTGGTGGCGATGGCGGTGCTCGGCGTGTTGGGCGCGACGCCCAAGCAGATGCAGAACGAAATCCAGAACTATTTCGCACGCAAGGCAACGGCGGTGATGAGCAATGTGCCGGGGCCGCAGGCGCCGTTGTACCTCGCCGGCAGCCGGCTCGACCAGATCATGTTCTGGGTGCCGCAGTCGGGAGACATCGGCGTCGGCGTATCGATCCTGAGCTATAACGGCGGCGTGCAGTTCGGCCTGGTGACCGACGAGGCGCTGGCGGCTGATCCGCATGCCATCATCCGGCGCTTCCAGCCGGAGTTCGAGAAACTGGTGATGCTCGCGCTGATGCGCGAGTGGTAGGGCTATTCCCGGCCACCGGCCACCGCGGCGCCCGCACGGACGGCGCCGCCGGCGACGCTGGTCGCGGCACCGACAGCGACCGAGCCTGCGGTGACGCCGGCACTGACCGCCGTGCCGGCAACCGAAGCCGCGGTCGTGGCAACCGTCACCACCGCGCAGCCTTGCAACAGGAACGCCGCGGCGGCTGCGGCGCAGAAGGATATCTTGGAGAGCATGCCTGGATCCGGAAGCCGGCCATAGGCCGGGAGCTTAATGTAGGAGCGTACGCGGCGGCCAGGGGGCGCCGCGTACGCCGGATCATCCTAACACCGTTCCAGACAGTAATAATTCAAAAGCGCAAGATATTCTTCAGACGCCCAACAGTTCCACTTCGAAAATCAGCGTCGCGTTCGGCGGAATCACGCCGCCGGCGCCGCGCGCGCCATAGCCGAGCGTCGACGGAATGATGAGCTTGCGCACGCCGCCGACCTTCATGCCTTGCACGCCTTCGTCCCATCCCTTGATCACATGGCCGGCGCCGAGCGGAAAATCAAAGGGGTCGTTGCGATCCTTGCTCGAATCGAACTTGCGGCCGGCGCTGCCGTCCGGATTCTGCAGCCAGCCGGTGTAGTGCACGGTCACGTGCTGGCCGGCCTTTGCCTCGTCGCCGGAGCCGACGCTGATGTCTTCGTATTGCAGGCCGGAGGCCGTCATGGTGGTGGACATGTGTTTTCCTTTTTTGTGCTGGTTGATCAGTGCCGGGATTGTAACAGCCGGGCGGGAAGGCTACAGCAACCGCGTTTCCTGCGCACGCACGACCAGCTCCTGCTGGCGGAACCGTTCCTGCAGCACTTGCCGGTAGCTGCGCCACCATGCTTCGTCGAGGTCATCGGCCATCACTTCGTAGACCACGAGGTCGTCGCGCACGGTCTTGCCATCCTCCTCCCGCCACAGGCCGCCGGCGGGAGAACGGGTATACGTGGTCAGGCCGCCGAAACGTGCGAGGATGTCGTCCCGGGTGCGCAGGTAGACGTCGCGCGGAAGTTCTTGGCCTGTATTGTCATACAGCGGCAACAGTAGCTGGATCAGGAACATGTAGGGGGCCTTGGGCGTCAGGGGTGTAAGCGTCGGGCGATCCGGTCAGCAGGGCAGGGACAGCCTTGCCATTTCCACTGGTCAGGTTTCGTGGCCGGCGTCATAGCGCTGCCTCCCGGCGGTTAGACAATTGTTGCTGCCAAAGTGCCGGCAGATGCGCCGCAGGGACGTGCCCCGACGACCCCACGTGCGCGGCATGTTCGCCCGTCGCCGGACCAGTTTGGGATATCCTGTGCGCACCGCGGCCGGGCAATCGATGGTGCCGCTCGCCGTACCGCATGCCCGGGGCGGGCACAACAACGGGGATGGAAAAGGATGATGGAAACTGCTCGGAGGCCGTACTGATGCGGCCGATACTGGTTGCCTTCGGGCGAGCCCTGCTGTCGCAGCTGCATATCCGCATGCTGTTGCTGACGGTTCTGCCCTTCATTGTTTCAGTCGTGGTATGGGCTGTGGCGCTCTGGCTCGGCCTGCAGCCGATGATCGACTGGCTGCATGCCTACTTTGCCGGCAGCGGCGGTTTTGCCGCGGCGGGAAGCGTGCTCGGCTGGCTTGGAATGGATGCGCTGCGGACGGTTCTCGTGCCGCTGCTGGCAATGTGGGTGCTGCTGCCGTTGATGATCCTCACCGCGCTGGTGTTTGTCGGAACGATGGCCATGCCCATCATCGCGCGCCATGTCGGCGGCCGCCACTATCCGACGCTGGAAAAGAAGCGCGGCGGCAGCGTGCTCGGCAGCCTCTGGATCGCGAGCTGGGCCTTCCTCGTGTTCGCGGTGCTGTGGCTGCTGACGCTGCCGCTGATGCTTTTCCCGCCACTGACCTTCGTGGTGCAGCCGCTGCTGTGGGGCTGGCTGACCTACCGGGTGATGGCTTATGACGCGCTGGCCGAACATGCAAGCACGCAAGAGATCAAGGACATCCTGCGCATGCATCGCTGGCCGCTGCTGGCAATCGGCGCGACCACCGGTGCGATGGGCGCGGCCCCGACGCTGCTGTGGCTGGGCGGCGCGCTGTCGGTGGTGTTTTTTCCGCTGCTCGCGGCGGGCGCCATCTGGCTGTACGTGCTGGTGTTTGTGTTCACCGGCCTGTGGTTCCAGCACTATTGCATGGACGCGCTGATCGCATACCGCTCGCATGCGCAGCCGGTGGCCGCGGCGCCGCAGATCAAGGACCTCAACTGAAAGGATGAAATCCGGCGGCTCAGGCATAATGGCCTTTTGTCCCCCGGAGCATGTGCATGGCCATCGGACTCATCATCATCGGCGACGAAATCCTTTCCGGCAAACGCACCGACAAGCATTTTCCCAAGGTGGTCGAGCTGCTTGCCGCGCGCGGACTGCAGTTGGCCTGGGCGGAATACCTGGGTGACGAGCGCGAGCGCATCACTGCGACGCTGCGGCGCACCTTCGCCAGCGGCGACATCGTGTTTTCCTGCGGCGGCATCGGCGCCACCCCCGACGACCACACGCGCCAGTGCGCGGCGGCGGCGCTCGGGGTCCCGCTGGAACTGCATCCCCAAGCCAGGGAAAAAATTGCGGAGCGCATCGCCGACGTCGCGCGCGAAGCGGGCAAGGAGCCGGACTATACGTCACCGGACATGGTGCACCGCTTCAGGATGGGCGAATTTCCGCGCGGCGCGGACATCATCCCCAATCCCTACAACAAGATCCCGGGCTTCGCCGTCCGCCATGGCGAGGGCGCGCACTATTTCGTTCCCGGCTTCCCGGTCATGGCCTGGCCGATGATCGAATGGGTGCTGGACATGCATTACCCGCACCTGTTCCGCAAGGTGCCGCGACTGGAAAAAGCGGTGCTCGTATTCGAGCAGGCGGAGTCCGCGCTGACGCCATTGATGGAGTCGGTCGAACTGGAATTCCCGCTGGTGAAGGTGTTCAGCCTGCCGAGCGTGGGGGATGCGACGATACGCCGGCATATCGAGCTCGGCGTGAAAGGCGAGCCGGAGCAGGTGACGGCGGCATTCGCAAGAATGCTGGCGACGCTGGACGGCATCGGGGCCGAGTACCGCCACGTCTGACAGCGGCGGAATTTGAGCGGCGTCCGGGGCGCGCCGGCGACGGCCAAAAAAAATGCCCCGGTCAATCGGGGCATGCGAAGCGGTACCGTAAGAGGAGGAGACTTGGGTACCGGGGAGATCGCGCTACAGCTTGCCGATCCCGGCACGGCCAGCGGCCATGCCGGCACCGGTCATTACTTCTTCGCCGCGCGGGCAGCCTTCGGCGCGGCGGTCTGGGTGAACTGGCCGACGGCGTTGTTCAGGTTGGCTTCGAGGGTTTCGACAGCCTGCTTGGTGGTCTTCGTCAGTTGCTCGTAGCCTGCGTTTGCATTGCCGATCGCCGTCTTGAGCATGGCGACGGCGTTCTCGGAACCGGCCGGTGCGTTCTTGGAGATTTCCTCGATCAGTTCCAGCACCTTGCGGCTGGTTTCGGAGATCTGGGCTTCGGCGGCCTTGGTGAATTCAGCCTGCACGCCGGAGGCGATGCCTGCCAGGTGGCGGCCGTAGGCCAGTGCCTTTTCGGCGTTCGGTTGTGCTTGTGCAGCAGCCAGCGACAGCCACTCTTGGGCATCCTTCGCAGCCAGGAATTGCTTCGCTGCAGCATTGGACTCTTCCAGCGAGGCCTTGGCCAGGTTCAGGTTCAGGTCGACCACCTTTTCCACGCCTTCGAATGCCTTGTTGGTCAGGGCGGTGAGCAGCGACAGCTGCGCTTCGAAATTGGCTTTGGATGCGGCGGAAAACTGCTCGGGAATGGTAAACATGTTGTCTCCTCAAGAGGGCAATTGATCGATGAAATGGGATCGCGGCAAAATCTTTCTTTTGTGCGTCGCAACAATGCGTATTTTAAGAACATAATTTGCCGTGTCAACATTTTTTGTTGCGGAGCATCAAAAAGCTGCATCCATATCAAGAACTTGAACACTGGCAAGTTATGGTTTGCAAAATCATAACAATATGGCGGCCGGGGCGGCGTGCTAAACTCGCCTGCCTGCCCTTTACGTAAACGTCAATCTTGAAAGCCTTCTACAGCGATCATTTCGTGTTGCCGCTTCCGGAGGGGCACCGCTTCCCGATGCAGAAATACCGGCTGCTGCGCGAAGCCGTGCTGGCTTCGCTGCCGGAGGTCGAGGTGCACGAGGCACCGTGCGCCACCGACGGGGTGCTCGCGCTGGCGCATCACCCGGCCTACATCGACAGGGTGTCGCGCGGCGCGCTGACGGAAGCGGAGCAGAAGGCGATCGGCTTTCCCTGGTCGCTGCAGATGGTGGAGCGCTCGCGGCGCTCCGCCGGCGCAACCATCGCCGCTTGCCGCGCGGCACTCGAATCCGGTATTGCCGTCAACCTCGCCGGCGGCACCCATCATGCCGGCCCGGACCGCGGCGAAGGCTTTTGCGTATTCAACGATTCGGCGATCGCCGCCCGCCTGATGCAGGCCGAACGCAGGGCACGGCGGGTCGCGATCGTCGACCTCGACGTGCACCAGGGGAATGGCACCGCCGCCATCCTTGCGGGCGACGACTCGGTATTCACCTTGTCGCTGCATGCCGAAAACAACTATCCGTTCGCCAAGGCATGCAGCGACCTCGACGTGCCTCTCGCCGACGGGACCGGTGACGATGCCTATCTTGGCGCCCTGCGCTCCGCCCTGGTGGAGATGTTCGGACGTTTTTCGCCCGACCTCATCCTCTACCTCGCCGGCGCCGATCCGCACGAGGGCGACCGGCTCGGCCGCCTGAAGCTGACGCTGGCCGGGCTGGCGGCGCGGGACCGGCTGGTGCTCGATGCGGCGTCCGGCCGCGGTATTCCGGTCGCCGTCACAATGGCGGGCGGCTACGGCAAGAACATCCAAGACACGGTTGCGGTGCACCTGCAGACTGTCATGATTGCCTCCGGCTATTTCCGCGGCGCGCGCGCCGCCCGTTCTGCATGACTTCCACTTCCCGCTCGCCCGATTCCACCCGCCCGGCCGCTCGCCCGGCCAGTCCCTGGGTATCTGCCATGCCCTTTGTCTTCGTGCTGATCTGGAGCACCGGCTTCATCGTCGCGAAGTTCGGACTGCCGTATGCGCCGCCCCTGACCTTCCTGCTGCTGCGTTTTGCCGGCGTGCTGGCCGTCTTGCTGCCGCTGGTGTTCCTGATGCGCGCGCCATGGCCGGCCGGCAGGGTGCGGCATATCGCGGTCGCAGGGATCATGGTGCAGGCCGGTTATCTCGGCGGCGTGTGGTGTGCAATCAAGCTTGGCATGCCGGCCGGCTTGACCGCGCTCATCGTCGGCATGCAGCCGATCCTCACCGCATTCGCCGCGCCGCTGGTGGGCGAGCGCGTGCAGGGGCGGCAGTGGATCGGCCTGCTGTGCGGCCTTGCCGGCGTCGGCCTGGTGGTCGCCAATAAGATTTCGCTGGACGGCTTATCATTGCAGAGCATCGCACTGACGGTGTTTGCGCTGCTGTCGATCACCGCGGGCACCCTGTACCAGAAGCGCTATTGCGCGAGCTTCGACCTGCGTACCGGAACCGTTATCCAGTTCGCCGCATCGCTTGTGGCGGTGCTGCCGTTCGCGCTCGCGTTCGAGGATTTCAGCCCGGCGCTCACTGGCGTGCAATGGACGCCGAATTTCATCGGCGCGCTGCTGTGGTCGATCTTTGCGCTGTCGATCGGCGCGATCTTCCTGCTGTTCGCGCTGATCCGCAAGAGCGCGGCGACGCAGGTGACCAGTCTGCTATATCTCACCCCGCCGACGACCGCGGTCATGGCGTGGGTGATGTTCGGGGAGGCGTTCAGCACCGTCGCCGTGTTCGGCATGATGCTGGCCGTCATTGGAGTGGCTCTTGTAGTGAGAAAGTGATTCATGCGACCAGAAGCAAACAAGCGCAGCGACTATAAGCACTTCCATGCCATCACGACGCGATGGATGGACAACGATGTCTACGGACACGTGAACAACGTGGTGTACTACAGCTGGTTCGACACCGTCGTCAACGAATTCCTGGTGGCTAACGGGGTGCTCGACTTCGAGCACAGCCCGGTCATCGGCCTGGTGATCGAGACGCAATGCAACTACTTCGCGTCGGTCGCCTTTCCGGATCGGGTGACGGCTGCGCTGCGCGTGGCCAAACTGGGCAATTCCAGCGTGCGCTACGAGGTCGGGATTTTCCGGGGGGACGAGGAACGGGCCTCCGCGCAGGGACACTTCGTGCATGTCTACGTCGATCGCGTCTCGCGGCGGCCGGCGACGATCCCGGACAACATGCGAAAAGTTCTGCAATCGATCGAGGTCACGCCGGCATGATCGAGTCCAGCGAACAGAAAATCGTCGACGTCGCCATCACCTCGCGCCGCTCCATCCGCGCCTTCCTGCCGACACCGGTCGCGCGGGAAGATATCGAAGCGATCCTCGGGGTTGCCTCGCGTGCGCCTTCCGGCACCAATACCCAGCCGTGGAAGGTGTATGTGCTCACCGGATCGGCCAAGGAGCGGCTGTCGGCCCAGGTCCTGCGCGCGCACAACGACCCGGCGCTCGCGAAGGAACATACCGAAGAATATGCGTATTACCCGCGCGAGTGGGTGTCACCGTATATCGACCGGCGGCGCAAGGTGGGCTGGGACCTGTATGCACTGCTGGGCCTGACGCGCGACAACAAGGAGGGCATGCATGCACAACACGGCCGCAACTACAAATTCTTCGATGCGCCGGTCGGCATGATCTTCACCATCGACCGCGTCATGGAGCAGGGGTCGTGGCTGGACTACGGCATGTTCCTGCAAAACATCATGGTGGCCGCACGCGGACGCGGACTCGATACCTGCCCCCAGGCGGCGTTCACGCAATTCCACCGGATCATCGGCGACTTCCTCCAGCTTCCGCCAAGCGAGAGGGTGGTTTGCGGCATGTCGCTCGGTTTTGCCGACCCCGGGAAAATCGAAAACACCCTTCTGACGGAGCGGGCGCCGGTATCAGAATTTGCAAAATTCATCGACTGACCCGGTTCGCGGTTCTGCTTTGCAACAAACTTTCATTGCAAAGCAGAACCGATGTTGCGGATCCTCAATTATTGATTAGAAAACCGTTTAATTCCCTGCGCTAACTACTTAATTCGCTTGCCGATTTTCACTATTTTGCTAGACTGCAAGATATAATGCCGGCTTGCAAGAATTAAGAGGTTTGCGATGATCCGCTCCGCGCTGGGAATTCTCGTTGCTTTAGTGGCGTTTTCCGTCGCCGCGCCGTCCGCGGTCGCGGGTACGGCCAGCAAGCCGGCTGCGAAAAAGCAAGCGCTGAAGAAAGCATCGAAGCCCAAGGCGGCATCGGCAAAGCGCCCGAAGGGGACCGCCGCCAAAGCGGCTGCCCAGGCCTCGTCCGCCAGGCGCGCAGCGCTATCCAGGAAACCCGCGGTCGCCCGCAATATCGCCGCCCGCCCGTCAGCCACATCGTACCAGCGCGTCTCCTACGCGCCCGCTCCGCAAAGCGTGGCACCGGTCATGACCGCAGGCGACATGGCCGGCCTGCATCTCACGCGTGATGCCCTGGCGCTGAAATCCAACGCTGCCTTTGTGATCGACCAGAATACCGCGCAGGTCCTGTTCGAGAAGAATGCCGGTGTCGTACTTCCGATCGCTTCGCTGACCAAGCTGATGACCGCGCTCGTCGTCGTCGAGGCGCGTCAGGACATGCATGAAATCCTGGAAGTGACGGCCGACGACATCGATCGCGAAAAGAACAGTTACTCGCGCCTGCGGGTCGGTTCGCGCATGAGCCGCGCGGACATGCTGCATATCGCCCTGATGAGCTCCGAAAACCGCGCCGCCTCCGCGCTCGGCCGGCATTATCCCGGCGGCCTGCCGGCGTTCGTCGCGGCGATGAACGCGAAAGCCAGGGCGCTGGGCATGAACGATACCCGATACGTCGATTCCACCGGTTTGTCCAGCCACAACGTCTCGACGGCGCGCGATCTCGCCCGGCTGGTGGCAGCAGCGTACCACTACCCGGTGATCCGCGAGTATTCGACGGATGGGCGTTACGCTGTCAATCCCGGCGGCTATCAGCTCCATTACATGAATTCGAATCGCCTGGTCATGAACGCCGGCTGGGAAATCGGTTTGCAAAAAACCGGGTATATCGCCGAGGCCGGCCGCTGCCTGGTGATGCAGGCGCGCGTGGATGGCCGGCCGGTGGTCATGGTGTTCCTGGACTCCAAGGGAAAAGAGTCGCGTCTGGCAGACGCCGGCCGCGTGCGCAAGTGGCTGGAGGGGGCGCGACCGCAGGCGCTGCACCAGGCGCCTGCGCATCAGGGGTAACGGCAAGCGCTGTTGCCGCACTGAAGCTTCTTCCTCCGGGATTGTTGTTTATTTAACGGCTGCGTCCGACCGGCGCAGCCGTTTTGCTTTACCTGTGTTACATTGGGACGAGGAATCTCCGTTCCTGCCCCATGGGTAATAAAACCGAGTTGAGCGGCGGAATCCAGAACGACTACTGCTTATCATTTGTCAGTGGCGGCCTGATGACCCTGCAATGGCTGTTGGAGCCGTGTTTGCATGAAGGTCAGCCGGCCGCTTTTCATTACCGCAATCGAATCGTGTTCACACCCAAAGTTCTGCTGGTCAATGACGATGCCGCGAGCCTGCTCGCGCTCGCGAGCCTTCTGGATAGCGACGGGAAAACCTACAGGGTCATCACCGCGCGTTCCGGCGAAGAGGCGCTGCGCCAGGTGCTGAACCATGATTTTGCCGTCATCCTGCTTGACGTCAGCATGCCTGGCATGGATGGCTTCGAAACCGCGGAAGCAATCCATTCCCATCCGCGCTCCGCATCGGTCCCGATCATTTTTGTCACCGCGCATTATGCGGACGAAATGAACCGCCTGAAGGCCTACCAGAAGGGCGCGGTCGATTACCTGTTTACACCGATCATTCCGCAGATCCTGCAAACCAAGATTTCGGTTTTCGTCGAACTGGCCAGGAACAACCTGCAGCTCCAGCGGCAGAAGCAGGAGCTGGAGAAGCTCAACCACGACCTGCAGGAACAGCGCAAGCAGGACCTGGATCATATCAATGAGCGCCGTCTCGCCGAGGAGGCGCTGCGCCAGTCGCAGGAAGAACTGCGCCAGCTTGCCAGCTACCAGGAACGCATCAAGGAAGACGAGCGCAAGCGGATCGCGCGCGAGATCCATGACGAACTCGGGCAGAATCTGCTGGCGCTTCGCATCGATATCGCGATGCTGCATGCCCGCACCGGCAATACCCACCCGAAGCTGAACAGGAAGGTGCAGGCGGTGCTCGAGCATATCGACAGCACGATGAAAGCCATGCGCGCGATCATCAACAACCTGCGTCCGACGGTGCTCGATCTCGGCCTGAACGCGGCGATCGAATGGCAGGTCAAGGAATTCCAGCGGCGTACCGGAATCGCCTGCGACCTGAGGATGCCGGAGTCGGAAGTGGTGGTGGACGACAACCGCGCGACGGCGCTGTTCCGGATTCTGCAGGAGTCGCTCAACAACGTGTTCCGCCACGCGCGCGCCACCAAGACCACCATCACGCTGCACAAGACCGGCGAGCGCCTGCTCATGACAGTCGCCGACAACGGGGTCGGCATTTTCCCCGGCTGCCGGCGCAAGGCGAATTCCTTTGGCCTGGTGGGCATCAAGGAGCGTATCAGCTCGCTCGGCGGCGAACTGTCGATCGACACTGCGCCCGAGACCGGTACCGCATTGACCATCTCGGTCCCGCTCCCGTCCGTCGATCACGCCGAGCCACCCCGGCTCGCCGCCGCCAAGATCTCGCCCGCGCGCGCAGGGCGCAGGATGTCCGACGGGCTCAAGCAAGTCAGCACAAGTGCCAAGCGGGTCGCGCCGCCGCGGCGCGGCAAGGCGGTTCGGGCGGATACCTCCACGGACTGACCTGTCTCCAGCCGCGTCTTTCCCGGTTTGATAATTATCAATAGTGTGTTCGGTAAGGCGGCCGCCCGCGTGCCCCCATGTTGCCGGTGCTTGCCGTTTGCACCACAATACTCACGCACTTTCTTAACGGAAATGGATGCACGGCAACGAGCCGGCTCCACCCCTCCCGCGTAAAACGCCGTTTTACTGCTTTGCCTCGACCTTGCCCGAAATCGAGCGTGCCAAGCGCTTCCGCTTGCGCCGGTGGCAGCCTGCGGTGGTGCGCCGTTTGCCGCGGGCAGGGAAATAATCTGCAGCGGCATTTCTTGAATCGCATACGGAGACTGAGATGGACACCAGGACAGAGCTGAGGGACGAACTGGACGAGCGGCTCTTGCTCGGCGTGCTGACTGCACTGAAGAAAGGCGATTTTTCGACGCGCATGCCGTCGGACCTGACCGGACTGGCGGGAAAGATCGCCGACACGCTGAACGACATCATGGAAGCCAACGAGCAGCTGACGCAGGAAATCACGGAAGTCAGCCGGGTGGTCGGCCGCGAAGGACGGCTGACCCAGCGCGCATCGGTGCCGAGCGCCGCCGGCGGCTGGGCCACGATCGTCAAGTCGGTCAACACCCTGATCGACGACCTGGTGCGCCCGACCACCGAGATGGCGCGCGTGATCGGCGCGGTGGCCAAGGGCGACCTGTCGCAGACCATGGCGCTGGATGTGGACGGACGTCCGCTGAAGGGCCAGTTCCTGCGCGCGGCTTCCACCGCCAACACCATGGTGGACCAGCTGTCGTCGTTCGCGTCGGAAGTGACGCGCGTGGCACGGGAAGTGGGTACCGAGGGCAAGCTCGGCGGCCAGGCCAACGTGCCGGGCGTGGCCGGCACCTGGAAGGACCTGACGGACTCGGTCAACTCGATGGCGGGCAATCTCACTTCGCAGGTGCGCAACATCGCCGACGTGACCACCGCGGTGGCCAACGGCGACCTGTCGAAGAAGATCACGGTGGATGTGCGCGGCGAAATCCTCCAGCTCAAGGACACCATCAACACCATGGTGGATCAGCTGCGCTCGTTCGCGTCGGAAGTGACGCGCGTGGCAAGGGAAGTGGGGACCGAAGGCAAGCTCGGCGGCCAGGCTTATGTGCCGGGCGTGGGCGGCACCTGGAAGGACCTGACCGACAACGTGAACTTCATGGCGTCCAACCTGACCGGCCAGGTGCGCAACATCGCGGAAGTGACGACCGCGGTGGCGACCGGCGACCTGTCGAAGAAAATCACGGCCGATGCGAAGGGCGAGATCCTGCAGCTGAAGGACACCATCAACACCATGGTGGACCAGCTGTCGTCGTTCGCATCGGAAGTGACGCGCGTGGCGCGGGAGGTGGGCACCGAGGGCAAGCTCGGCGGCCAGGCCCAGGTGAAGGGCGTGGCCGGCACCTGGAAGGATCTGACCGACTCGGTGAACTCGATGGCAGGCAACCTGACAGCGCAGGTGCGCAATATCGCGGAAGTGACGACCGCCGTGGCCAACGGCGACCTGTCGAAAAAGATCACCGTGGATGTGAAGGGCGAGATCCTCGAGCTGAAAAACACTATCAACACCATGGTGGACCAGCTGTCGTCATTCGCATCGGAAGTGACGCGCGTGGCGCGGGAGGTGGGCACCGAAGGCAAGCTCGGCGGCCAGGCGCAGGTGAAGGGCGTGGGCGGCACCTGGAAGGACCTGACCGACAACGTGAACTTCATGGCGTCCAACCTGACCGGCCAGGTGCGCAACATCGCCGACGTGACCACCGCGGTGGCGCGCGGCGACCTGTCGAAGAAGATCACGGTGGACGTGAAGGGCGAGATCCTGGAGTTGAAGAACACCATCAACGTGATGGTGGACCAGCTGAACTCTTTCGCATCGGAAGTGACCCGGGTGGCGCGGGAAGTCGGCACCGAAGGCAAGCTCGGCGGCCAGGCGAATGTGCCGGGCGTGGCCGGCACCTGGAAGGACCTGACCGACTCGGTGAATTCGATGGCCGGCAACCTGACCGGCCAGGTCCGCAACATCGCCGACGTGACCACCGCGGTGGCGAACGGCGACTTGTCGAAGAAGATCACGGCGGATGCGAAAGGCGAGATTCTCGAGCTGAAGAACACCATCAACGTGATGGTCGACCAGCTGAACTCCTTCGCGTCGGAAGTGACGCGCGTGGCGCGGGAAGTGGGCACCGAGGGCAAGCTCGGCGGCCAGGCCAACGTGCCGGGCGTGGCCGGCACCTGGAAGGACCTGACCGACTCGGTCAACTCGATGGCGGGCAACCTGACCGCGCAGGTGCGCAACATCGCCGACGTGACCACCGCGGTGGCCAACGGCGACCTGTCGAAGAAGATCACGGTGGACGTGCGCGGCGAGATTCTTCAGCTCAAGGACACCATCAACACCATGGTGGATCAGCTGCGCTCGTTCGCGTCGGAAGTGACGCGCGTGGCAAGGGAAGTGGGTACCGAAGGCAAGCTCGGCGGCCAGGCGAACGTGCCGGGCGCGTCCGGCACCTGGAAGGACTTGACCGACAACGTGAACTTCATGGCGTCCAACCTGACCGGCCAGGTGCGCAACATCGCGGAGGTGACGACAGCGGTGGCGCGCGGCGACCTGTCGAAGAAGATCACGGTGGATGTGAAGGGCGAAATCCTGGAGCTGAAGAACACCATCAACGTGATGGTGGACCAGCTTTCTTCCTTCGCGTCGGAGGTGACCCGGGTGGCACGCGAAGTGGGCACCGAGGGCAAGCTCGGCGGCCAGGCGCAGGTGGAGGGCGCGGCCGGCACCTGGAAGGACCTGACCGACAACGTGAACTTCATGGCGGCGAACCTGACCGCGCAGGTGCGCGGCATTGCCGGCGTGGTGACCGCGGTCGCGAACGGCGACCTGAAGAAGAAACTGACGGTGGCCGCGCGCGGCGAGATCGCGGCGCTGGCTAATACCATCAACGAAATGACCGACACGCTGGCGGTCTTCGCCGACCAGGCGACCACGGTGGCGCGCGAGGTGGGCGTGGAAGGCAAGCTCGGCGGCCAGGCATCGGTGCCGGGCGCGGCCGGCACCTGGAAGGACCTGACCGAGAACCTGAACCGGATGGCGGCGACCCTGACCACGCAGGTGCGCGCGATTGCGGAAGTGGCGACAGCAGTGACGCGCGGCGACCTGTCGCGCTCGATCCAGGTGGAGGCGCGCGGCGAGGTGGCGGACCTGAAGGACAACATCAACGAGATGATCCGCAACCTGAAGGAGACCACGCAGAAGAATGCGCAGCAGGACTGGCTCAAGACCAACCTCGCGCGCTTCACCCGCCTGCTGCAGGGCCAGCGCGACCTCTCCGCAGTGACCACGCTGATCCTGTCGGAACTGGCGCCGCTGGTGCATGCGCACCATGGCGTGTTCTACATGATGGATTCGCAGGAAAGCGATGCGCGGCTGCGCATGATCGCCAGCTACGGCTACCGGTCCAGCCGCAAGCTGCCGACCTCCTTCCTGCCTGGCGAAGGCCTGGTCGGGCAGTGCGCGGTCGAAAAGCAGCGCGTGTGGCTGACCAACGTGCCGCGCGACTACATCCAGATTTCCTCCGGGCTGGGCGCGGCGCCGCCGACCAATATCGTGGTGCTGCCCATCCTGTTCGAGCAGCAGGTGAAGGCGGTGATCGAGATCGCGTCGCTGGAGCGCTTCACCGAAACCCACCTGTCCTTCCTCGACCAGCTGATGGAGTCGATCGGCGTGGTGCTCAATACGATCGAAGCGAACAGCCGCACCGAAAGCCTGCTGACGCAATCCCAGTCGCTGGCGCAGGAGCTGCAGCAGACCAACCTGGAACTGGCGGAAAAGGCGCGCCTGCTGTCGGAGCAGAACATCGAGGTGGAGCGCAAGAACCGCGAGGTGGAACAGGCCAAGCTGGCGCTGGAAGAGAAGGCCACGCAACTGGCGCTGTCCTCCAAGTACAAGTCGGAATTCCTGGCCAACATGTCGCATGAGCTGCGCACGCCCCTGAACAGCCTGCTGATCCTGGCGCAGCAGCTCTCCGATAATCCGGAAGGCAACCTGAGCGAGCGCCAGGTGGAATACGCGCGCACCATCTACGGCGCCGGCAGCGATCTGCTGACGCTGATCAACGACATCCTCGACCTGTCGAAGATCGAGTCCGGCACCGTGACGCTGGAAGTCAGCGAATACCGCTTCCGCACGCTGTCGGGCTATGTCGAGCGCACCTTCCGCCACATGGCCGAAGCCAAGCAGCTCAATTTCTCGGTGGAGCTGGCTGCCGACCTGCCGGTCGCGCTGATGACCGACACCACGCGCCTGCAGCAGATCCTGAAGAACCTGCTGTCGAATGCATTCAAGTTCACCAGCCGCGGCAAGGTTTCGCTGGCAATCGGGCGGGCGGCATCGGGCTGGACGCCGGAGCATCCGAACCTGAACCAGGCCGACGCGGTGCTGGCCTTCTCGGTCTCCGATACCGGCGTCGGCATTCCGGCCGACAAGCTGCAGCTCATCTTCGAGGCGTTCCAGCAGGCCGACGGCAGCACCGCGCGCAAGTACGGCGGCACCGGGCTCGGCCTGTCGATCAGCCGCGAACTGGCGCGCCTGCTCGGCGGCGAAATCCGGGTCGAGAGCGAACTCGGGACCGGCAGTACATTCACGCTCTACCTGCCCTACAACCGTTCCGGCTTCGTCAACTACGAATCGCTTCCGCCCGCCGGGCAGGAGCCCCGTTTCCATCCGGTCGTGGTCCAGGCGCCGCGCCCGGTCTTGCGCAGCGACGCCTTGCATGCGGTGGAGCAGGAAACGGAAACGCTGGAAACCACCCATGAAGCGACATCCGACGACCGCGCGCTGATCGCACCCGGCGATCCGTCCGTGCTGATCGTCGAGGACGATGCACGCTTCGCTGCCATCCTGCTGGAGCAGGCGCGCGAAAAGAACTTCAAGGGCATCGTCACGCGCAGCGGCGACGCCGCGCTGACGCTCGCCCGGGATTACCTGCCGGCGGCGATCCTGCTGGATATCGACCTGCCCGACATTGACGGTTTTACCGTGCTCGACCGCCTCAAGCGCGATCCCGGCACCCGCCATATTCCGGTGCATGTGATCACCAGCCTGAAGGAGCGCGAACGCGCGCTGTGCCAGGGCGCGATCTCCTATCTGCACAAGCCGGTGTCCCGCGAGCGGCTGCAGGAAGAGTTTTTGCGGATCCAGCATTTCCTCGTGCGCGGCAAGCGCAGCCTGCTGGTGGTGGAGGACGATGCGATGCAGCGCGAAGCCATCGTCAACCTCGTCGGGACCGGCGACCTGCATATCGTTGCGGTCGGCACCGGCCGGGAGGCGCTGGAGGCGCTGCAGTCCTCGCATTTCGACTGCATGGTTCTCGATCTCAGCCTGCCCGATATCGACGGCTTCACGCTGCTCGACAGGATCGGCGACGACATCACCCTGCGCGACCTGCCGGTAGTGGTCTATACCGCGAAGGAGCTGAACCGCAAGGAGGTGACACGCCTCAAGCGTATCGCCAAGACGATCGTGATCAAGGATGCGCGTTCGCCCGAACGGCTGCTCGACGAAACCGCCTTGTTCCTGCATCGCGCGACGACCAGCCTGCCGGAACTGCAGCGCCGCATGCTCGAGGATATCCAGGAGGCGGATTTCGGCCTGGCGGGACGAAAGGTGCTGATCGTGGACGATGACCTGCGCAACATTTTCGCGCTGTCCTCGGTGCTCGAGCGCCAGCAGATGAAGGTGCTGTTCGCGGAAAACGGCAAGGACGGGATCGAGGTGCTGGAAAAGGACCCGAGCATCGAGATCGTGCTGATGGACATCATGATGCCGGAGATGGATGGTTACGACACGATGCGCGCGATCCGCGCGATTCCGAAGTTCAAGTCGCTGCCGATCATCACGCTGACCGCGAAGGCGATGAAGGGCGACCGCGACAAGTGCCTGGCTGCCGGCGCGTCGGACTACATCACGAAGCCGGTGGACGTCGCGCAGCTGCTGTCGCTGATGCGCGTATGGCTGCGCCAGTAGAGGAAACCGTGACCCCGGCGCATATAGAAGACCTGGAGATCGACTTGCTGCTCGAGGGCATGTACCGCCGCTTCGGGCAGGATTTCCGCGGCTACCGTCGGGACGTGGTCCGCCGCCGCCTGCACGGGCTGATGGATGCCGTCGGCGTGTCCACGGTCTCCGCATTGCAGGACAGGGTGATGCATGACGAGGCGGCCGCCGGCGCGCTGCCGCGCGCGCTGTGCGCGCGTGCCGCGGCTCTGTTCGATGAGCCGGGCTATTTCCTCGCGTTGCGGGAAAAGGTGGTGCCGCTGCTGCGGTCCTCGCCATCGCCGAAGATCTGGGTCGCCGAGTGTACGGCGGCGGAGGATGTGGGTGCGTTGTCGATCCTGCTGGCGGAGGAAGGCTTGCAGGGGAAGACGCAGATCTTCGCGACCGCCGCCGACGACGCGCTGCTGCAGGAAGTGCGCAGCGGCGGATTCCCGCTGGAGCGATGGCCGGAATATGCCGCGAATTATCGCGAGTCGGGCGGCAAGGCGGACCTGGCCGACTACTGCAGGGAAGAGAACGGCAGGGGCGTCTTCAGGGACGAGCTGCGCAGCGACGTGACCTGGGCGCAGTACAACCTGGCGACCGACGCCTCGTTCAACGAGTTTCAATTGATCGTCTGCCGTCGGGCGCTGCGCGACTTCGGTACGGGCCTGCACCGGCGGGCGCTGCAGCTGTTTTTCGACAGCATGCCGCTGTTCGGTATCCTGAGCGTGGATGCGGAGGACGGTTTGCGTGCCGCCCCCGTCGCTTCCCGCTACAAGCCGATTGCGCAAGGGCAGGGGCTGTACCGGCGGGTGGCGTAAGCGCGGGGAGGGGCAGGGCGGGCGCAGCCGCCCTGCGACAGGTCGGAGGAATTCGGGAAAATCAGGCGGCCGCGCCTTGCGGCACATGGCCGAGCACGGCGGAGATCTGGTTCGCGGTCGATACCAGGTCGTCTACCCATTCTTCCTGCAGCCGGTCGGCAGGCGCGGAGATCGACAAGCCGGCGATCAGCTTGCCGGAGTCGTCGTAGATGCCGGCAGCCATGCAGCGCACGCCCAGTTCCAGTTCCTCGTTGTCGCGCGCATAGCCGCGCGCGCGGACCAGGCTCAGTTCCCGTTCCAGCTTGGTCAGGTCGGTGATCGAATTCTTGTTGTGGCCCGCGAGCCCGGTGCGGGTCGCGTAAGCGCGTACCAGCTTCGGATCGTCGGCCGACAGGAACAGCTTGCCGGTCGAGGTCAGGTGCAGCGGCGCGCGGCCGCCGATCGCCCGCACCACCTGCATGCCGGAGCGCTCCGAGAAGGAGCGGTCGATGTAGACGATCTCGTCGCCCTGGCGCACGGACAGATTGACCGTCTGGTGCGTCTTGCGATGCAGAGCGCGCATGAAGTCGAGCGCCGCCTCGCGCACATTCAGGCGGCTTTTCACGATGTTGCCCAGTTCGAGCAGGCGCATGCCGAGACGGTAGGAGCCGCCGTCGCCGCGATCGACGAAGCGCTTGACCACCAGGTCGTTAAGGATGCGGTGAGCGGTCGACGGGTGCAGGCCGGTGACCGTGGACAATTCCTTCAGGCTGACCGGATCAGGATAACTGGCGAGCGCGTCCAGCAGCGAAATCATGCGCTCGATCACTTGAATCGAAATCTGGCTGTTTTCGGGAATCGGTTCGGGTTTCATATTGTGGTTGGTGCGTTGCAATAATCTTCTTTATATCACATCGTGAAAAAATGAAAAAGTCGTGCGGAAAATATTTGGAGAAAGTCTCTAAATTATTTCATCACTCGGCACCCGGCTGTTTCCGCGCGCGGGCACGCATAATGGAGGCCTTGAGAACGAGAAGGATTGCACGATGCGCGTCGGATTTTTTCATACCTGCCTGATCGATATGATGCGGCCGGAAATCGGCTTTTCGGTGGTCAAGCTGCTGGAGGCCGCCGGCTGCGAGATCGTGGTGCCGGAAAACCAGACCTGCTGCGGCCAGCCCGCGTACAGTTCGGGCGACCGCAAGGCGGCGCGCGCGCTGGCGGAGAAGTTCGTCGAGGAATTCGAAGGTTTCGATTACGTCGTCATCCCGTCAGGCTCCTGCGGCGGCCATGTGAAGACCCATTACGCCGATCTGTTTTCCGATGATCCTGCCTGGCACGCGCGCATGCAGCGCCTGGCGCCGCGCGTCTTCGAGCTGACCGATTTCCTGTACAACGTGGTGAAGGTCGAGTCGCTGCCGGGCGCAGGCAAGGCCGGCGCGGCCGGCAAGGTGACCTATCAC